>Ga0302326_10033708_pt1 | contig 10169 bp, 8 predicted proteins | sample Palsa_T0_3_FD_202264 | JGI IMG/M metagenome (GOLD analysis project Ga0302326, IMG submission 202264) | Peat permafrost microbial communities from Stordalen Mire near Abisko, Sweden - Palsa_T0_3 | ecosystem: Environmental > Terrestrial > Soil > Palsa > Peat permafrost | place: Sweden: Abisko...
ACGGCCCAACATCACTGCGGTTCCAACCTCCAACAGCATGGGGCTGCAGATCGCGCCACCGCAGACTGTGCCCAAGGTCGGCGGTACCTTCCAGGTGGCGGTCAAGCTAAGCGGCGGTCAGGACGTATTCTCCGTGCCCATGCAGTTGCACTACGACAACAGCAAGCTGGCGCTGATCAATGTCGATACGGGCGATTTTCTTGGCCACGATGGCCAGGCCATTGCGCTGGTTCATCGCGACGATGGGGTTGGCAATGTCGTGATCTCGGCTTCTCGTCCACCCGGAGTTGCCGGCGTCAACGGGGCGGGAACGGTTTGCGTTTTGACTTTCCAGGCGAACGCGGCCGGTGACGCGGCCATGCAAATTATCCGCGCGTCGGCCAAGAACAGCGCACAACAATCTGTAAACATCGCCGGCTCACAAACCGCGATCCACGTTCAATAGGGCCCTTGTATGCAGTACACCTTACGTCCACAGAGGCAATCGGGGCTAACGCTGGTCGAGTTGATCGTGACGGTCGCGATTCTTGCCATCCTGGCATCGGCGGTCGTTCCGCTGGCACGCTTTCGCGTGAAGCGAGAGAAAGAAAGGGAATTGCGTTACGACCTGTGGCAGATGCGCGACGCCATCGACAAGTACAAAGACGCGGCGGACCGTCACGCCTTCCAGGTCAAGGTCGACAGTCAAAACTATCCGCCTGATCTCGATACGCTGGTCAAGGGAGTGGATGCCCAAGGCAAGAAGCTCAAGTTTTTGCGCCGCATTCCCGTGGATCCTATGACCGGCAAAGCCGAATGGACGATGCGCTCCATGCAGGACGAACCGAACAGCGATTCGTGGGGCGGCCAGAATCTGTTTGACGTTGCTTCCAAGTCGCAAGCCACTGCGCTCGATGGCACGAAATATTCCGATTGGTAGGCCCTTGAGAAGATCCGGCGTCCGCTCTCAAAAATTCGCGCGTGGCTTCACCTTGGTGGAGTTGATGGTGGTGATGCTCATCATCGCCATCCTGGCGGCGATCGCGATCCCGGCTTACGTGGCGTCTATTCGCGCCGCGCGGGAAGCAGTGCTCAGGGAAGATCTGCACGTGATGCGCGATGCCATTGATTCGTATACCAACGACAAGAACAAGGCGCCGCAGAGTCTCGATGACCTGGTCAGCGGCGGTTATCTCAAGAAGATTCCTATCGACCCTGTCACCCACGTTGACTCCACCTGGGTGCCGACGATGGATGACACGCTGCAGAACGTCGACCAGACCGATCCGGGTATGACGGATGTGCACAGTGGGTCAGACCAGGCCGGGAGCGACGGCCAGCCGTATTCCACCTGGTAAAGAGAACCGCAGGTCTCTCCACTACGCTACCCCGGATTTCCTGCCACGTAGCACTTGGACAGGAACGCGTATGCGCCTTTCTTTTAAGGAAAGGCGCATGATGTTTGCCAACGCCACCCACTTCTACAGGAAATCCGGGGTAGCGTAGTGGAGAGATGTGCGGTTCTCTTTACGCTTTAAGTGGACTCCTCAGCGCGCGCCAGAATCTGCGTCCACAGGTCTTTGATTCCATAGCCGGTCTTGGAGGAACAGAGCAGTATCTCGCTCAACTCCAGACCTTCCTTTAGCCGGCTCAGAGCCTTGGTTCGCTCGTTACCGGAAAGCCGGTCTGCCTTCGTCCCTACAACCAGAAAGCTGCGGCCCATTCCTTTGAGGGAGGCGATCAATTGCTGATCACTGGCCTGCACCGGAATATTGCTGTCCACCAGGCAGATGCAGAGCACCAGGTTAGGCCGCTCTTCGAGATACGGATTGATGAATTTAGGCCACTCCGCGGAGATGGACCGGGAGATCTTGGCGTAGCCATAACCCGGTAGATCCGCAAAGAGCAGGCGGGGCAGCCGCGCCGTCGCTGAATCCGATAGAGCAAAAAAGTTGATCGACCGGGTGCGGCCGGGGGAGGCCGAAACCTTCGCAGCTTTTTCGCCCAGCAGGCCATTGATCAGGCTGGATTTGCCAACATTGGAGCGGCCCAGGAAAGCAAATTCCGGGGCCGCCGCAGCAGGGAATTGGTCCGGCGACATCGCCGAAAGCAGGAACTTCGTGACCAGGTGCACGGACTACTGCGCGCGCGGCTGATCGGCGGCAACCGGTGGCTTCACCGCAGTCAGCGCCTCGGGAGTTTCCTCGTACAATTCAGGCAAAGGACCTTCCAGCGCAATCTTCAACACCTCGTCCATTTGATCGACAAAGTGCAGCTTCATCACGCTGCGCAGGTTCTCGGGGAGATCTGCCAGATCCTTTTCATTGGCTCGGGGCAGAATGGCTTCAAAGATACCCGCACGATGTGCAGCCAGCAGCTTCTCCTTCAATCCCCCGATGGGAAGAACCTTACCCCGCAGTGTGATTTCGCCCGTCATCGCGATATCGCGCCGCACCCGCACCTTGGCCAAGGCACTGGCGAGGGCTGTGGCGATGGTGATGCCCGCAGACGGACCGTCCTTGGGAATGGCGCCCTCCGGCACGTGCACGTGAATGTCCAGGTTGCGGTAGAAGTCCTTAGGCAATCCCAGGTGCTGCGCCCGGCTGCGGATGTAAGAAAGGGCGGCCTGGGCTGACTCCTGCATGACGTCGCCAAGTTGACCGGTCAGGGTTAACTTGCCCTTGCCGTCCAGAACCTGCACTTCGGTGGAGAGGATGCTGCCACCCACCTCGGTCCAGGCAAGGCCGGTAACCAGGCCGATTTCGCTGGTCTCGTGCAACTGGGAATCGCGGAATTTGGCCACTCCCAGAAATTCGTTCACGTTGGTATCAGCGATGTCTTCTTTGTGCTTGGCTCCGTTGCGGACCACACGGCGCGCCACCTTGCGGCATACATTGCCGATTTCGCGTTCCAGGTTACGGACGCCTGCCTCGCGGGTGTAACCACGAATGATGTCCACCAGTGCGGCATCGCTGAAGACCGCGTTTTTCTCGCTAAGCCCGGTGGCCTCACGCTGCTTCTTGACCAGATACTGCTTGGCGATTTCGAGTTTTTCCGCCTCGGTGTAGCCGTGCAGGCGCAGGATCTCCATGCGGTCCTGGAGCGGCGCCGGGATGGTGTGCAGCACATTGGCTGTGGCCACGAAGAGCACCTGCGACAGGTCATATTCGACGTCGAGGTAGTGGTCCTGGAAGCTGGTGTTCTGCTCTGGGTCGAGCACTTCGAGCAGTGCCGACGCGGGGTCTCCGCGCAGGTCGGAAGCCATCTTGTCGACTTCGTCCAGCATGAAGACCGGGTTTTTGGTTCCCGCCTTTTTCATGGACTGAATGATCTGTCCCGGCAGCGCCCCGATGTAGGTCCGGCGATGACCACGGATTTCCGCCTCATCCCGTACGCCGCCCAGCGACATGCGTACGAATTTGCGGCCGGTCGCCTTGGCGATCGACATGCCAAGCGAAGTCTTACCTACGCCTGGAGGCCCGACGAAACACAGAATCGATCCTTTAGGATTTTTCACCAGCTGACGGACGGCCAGAAACTCGAGAATGCGCTCCTTGATCTTTTCCAGGCCGTAGTGGTCCGCGTTGAGCACCTTTTCGGCATGATCGATGCTGCGTGTTTCCTTGCTTCTCTTCTTCCACGGCACTGCCAGAAGCCAGTCCAGGTAGTTTCTGGATACAGTCGACTCGGCTGACATGGGCGGCATCGCTTCCAGCTTCTTCAGTTCCTGGATTGATTTATCGAAGACGTCCTTGGGCATACCAGCGCCTTCGATCTTCTTGCGCAGCTCATCAAACTCGCTCTTCTCTCCGCGGCCCAATTCCTTCTGGATGGCCTTGATCTTCTCGTTGAGGTAGTACTCTTTCTGCGCGCGCTCCATCTGCCGTTTCACCCGGCTCTGCACGCTGCGATCCATATTCAGCTTCTCGATTTCGATGTCCAGAACGTCGGCGACGCGGGACAAACGCTCGCTGGGATCGAAGATATCGAGCAGCTCCTGCTTCTCTTCGATGGAGAGCTGCAGGTTGGCGGCGATGGTGTCGGAAAGCTTCGCCGGCTCGTCCATGCGGACGGCCGCGATCATGGTTTCGTAGTTCAGAGATTGCTGCAGCTTGACGTACTGCTCAAAGAGGGAAGTGACTCGCTGCATCACCGTCTCAATTTGCGGATTTACTTCGAGCTGCCGGTTGGCGACACGCACGGTGGCCACGAAAAAGCCATCGGAGTCGTTCATTTCCACAGCCTTGGCCCGCTCTAGTCCCTCGACCAGCACCTTGATGTTGCCGTCCGGCATCTTGACGCTCTGGACGATGTTGCCGATGGTTCCCACGGAATAGATGTCTTCCGGGCGCGGCTCATCGATGCCTGCATCGTGCTGCGTCGCCAGGAAGATCTTGCGGTCCCCGGTGAGCGCCTCTTCCAGCGCTCGCACGCTGGACTCACGCCCCACAACAAAGGGCGTCATCATGTAAGGAAAGATCACCATGTCCCGAATGGGCATCATGGGGAGCTTGCGAAGATCGCCTTTGTCCCGGGTTTCTTTTGCTTGTGTCACGCGATTTCCTTTCACTTATCTCCCTTATACAGAGGAAACCGAAGTTGCGCCAATGCCCCGGATGTGAGGGGCTTCAACCAATCAACAAGCCGGTTGACCACTCACGAAACGTCGACAAGTCTATAGACTGAAGAAAAGTGTCTCGAGCGAAGGGTACGGGCTTCAGCCCGTACATACCGGCAGCAAATGGGAAGGCAGGCTGCGGAAAAACTCGGCTTTGTTTGAAGGGTACGGCCTTCAGGCCGTACATAACTGCTGTGTAATGAATCCGGCTTTAGCCGCTGAGGGCTGCTATGCTTCTCGAAATCACCCTTTTTCCGCAGCCTGTAAAGCCCAACTGATCATTGTCGGGCAACGCTCTAAAGCCCGTACCCTTCAGCCCATTTTCGCCCTTGGCGCTGGTGCAGTTCCCGTGTGCATTTCTATCCGGCTTTTTCCAGCAAAGTCACAGAAAGGTCACGTTTCTGTACCATTTCAGCCGTGATATCCAGTTCCTTGATCTTCTTGTTGCTGGGGAGGTGGTACATCAGGTCAAGCATCAACTCTTCCAGGATCATGCGCAGCCCACGCGCCCCCACCTTGCGAGCCAGGGCTTCGCGAGCCACGGCTCGGGAGGCGTCCTCGGAAAACACGAGGCGTACACCCTCATATTCGAAGAGTCGCTGGTACTGCTTGAGGATGGCATTTCTGGGCTTGGTGAGAATCTCCACCAGGGCATCTTCATCCAGCTCATCGAGAATGCCGATCACCGGCAGCCGCCCGACAAATTCAGGGATGAGACCGAATTTAATAAGGTCCTGAGGCTGGGCCTGGCGCAGCAGCTCGGTATCGCGTTGCGCCGGAAGCACGCCGGCTTCCTGGGCATCCTTATCAGACAGGGCCTTGAAACCCAGCGCCTTCTTGCCCACGCGCCGTCCGACAATGCGTTCCAAACCGACAAAAGCGCCGCCGCAGATGAACAGAATGTTGGTCGTATCGACCGGGGTGAACTCCTGGTGCGGATGCTTGCGTCCCCCCTGGGGCGGAACGTTGGCTACAGTACCCTCGAGGATCTTCAGCAGCGCCTGCTGCACACCCTCGCCGGAGACATCCCGGGTAATGGACGGGTTTTCGTCTTTGCGGCCGATCTTATCGATTTCATCAATATAGATAATGCCGGTCTGGGCCCTGGCGACATCGCCATCGGCTGCCTGCAGCAGCTTGAGGATGATGTTTTCCACGTCCTCGCCGACATACCCGGCTTCCGTCAACGTGGTAGCGTCGACGATCGCAAACGGTACATCCAGCATCTTGGCCAGGGTGTGGGCCAGCAGGGTCTTGCCGCTTCCAGTGGGGCCTACGAGAAGAATGTTGGACTTGGAAAGCTCCACATCATTGCCCCGCGTCCGGTTCATCTGGATGCGTTTGTAGTGGTTGTAAACGGCGACAGCTAACTTCTTCTTCGTTTGTTCCTGACCAATGACGTACTCGTCGAGGAAGCCCTTGACCTCTTGCGGTTTGGGCAAGTGGGCTGGGGCTGCCCCGGGTTGTGTCTCGCCACGGTCGTCTTCGAGGATGGAGTTGCAAACCGCAACGCATTCATCACAGATGTATGCCCGCGGGTAATCGCTCGGTGAGGAGATCAATTTAGCAACGGCGTCCTGTGATTTATGACAGAACGAACAACGGAGCGTATCGTCTGTTCCCCTCGGCGTTTTCATACTGCAACTCCTTTGGCCTGACGGCCGATCAAGTACGTGGCCGGTCTATGATTTCGTCAATAATGCCGTACTCTTTGGCTTGTTGCGCGTTCATGATGAAGTCTCTCTCCACATCCCGTTCAATGCGTTCCAGCGGTTGCGCGGTGTGTTTGGACATCAGTTTGTTGGTGATCTCGCGAATACGCAAGATTTCGCGAGCGTGAATATCAATATCGGTCGCCTGACCTGAAAGACCACCCATCGACGGCTGGTGAATCAGGATGCGGGAGTTGGGCAGGGCAAAGCGCTTACCTTTGTTACCGCTCATCAGCAGGAAGGCCGCCATGCTGGCCGCCTGCCCGATGCAGTAGGTGACCACGTCATTGCGGATGAACTGCATGGTGTCGTAAATAGCAAGACCCGCGGTGATCGAGCCGCCCGGTGAATTGATGTAAAGCTGAAGGTCTTTCTCCGGGTCTTCGCCGGAGAGAAACAACATTTGGGCGATTACCAGGTTTGCGATCTGATCGTCGATCGGTGTACCCAGAAAGATAATATTGTCGCGAAGCAGACGCGAATAAATATCGTAGGCGCGCTCGCCTCGACTCGTCTGCTCGACCACCATAGGTACAAGTGCCATGCTCTCCCTTGCTTCTACTTCCTGTGGGTTGCGTGCGCCCCACCCTTTAAAGTCGGCCGTTTGCGTTTCATCAGGACGCTAGTCTTTCGTACAGCAGCGCGCCCATCTTCTCTCTACGTAAGCGTTCCCGGATTCTAGCGAGGCTACCGTCCTCAGTCAAACGCGTGCGCAGCGCATCCACCGGCTCGCGCATTTGCAAAGCGATAGCTTGCAGTTCATTTTCAACCTCTTCTTCCGGCACGCTGATGTTCTCTGCATCGGCTATACGGTCGAGGAGCATAGACCCCTTTACTTCCGCCGTAGCGGAGGGTCGTTGCGCCGCGCGCAGGCGATCGAAATCAAGATTACGCATGTCTTCGGTGCGCATGCCCTGCGAAGCCAGGGCCCGCAGACCGCGATCCAGACGAGCGTCTATTTGTTGTTGCACCAGCGATTCGGGAACAGGAAATTCGTAGCGCGCAACCAGGGCGTCGAGCAGACGGTTGGTGGTCTCCGATTGCACCCGCCGCTGCTTATCCCGGGCCAGATGATCTCGCAGCTGCTGCTTAAAACCGTCCAGGCTCTCGTACGGTCCAAGCTCCTTGGCAAAGTCGTCGTTCAGTTCCGGCTCGATCTTTTTCTTGATGCCTTTGATTTCAAGGTCGTAGGCCACCCGCTTGCCAGCTAGTTGCCGCTCACCGAAATCCGGCGGATAGCTCACCTCGAACTTTAACTGTTGACCGACGCTGGCTCCGCGCAACGCGGCGTTAAAAGTGTCCATTGTATTGGGGCCGCCTACTTCGAGCATCACATCCTGCCCCGAAATTGGTTGCTGGGGCGCGGTCTCGGCTTCGCCTTCCGCTGGCTGCACATCACCGGTAAAGCTGATCTGGGCGAAGTCACCATCGGCGAGCGGCCGCTCTTCAGTAACCGGATCCATGGTCGATCGGGAGTCACGGATGCGCGCGAGCTCAGCGTCAGCCTCGGCATCGCTGAGCTCGGCGGAAGGCTTCTCCACCTTCACGTCCTGGTAGCCGTCGATCGAGAAGTCGGGAAACACTTCGAAGGCGGCTTTAAAGCGCAACGGCTTGCCTTCTTCGAGATCGATTTTGGTTACCTGGGGTTGCGATATCGGCTTGAGCTGACGCTCAGCAATGGCGGTGCGAAAGTGTTCGGGTAGAACCGCTTCCATCACATCCTGGCGAATTTGCTCAGCGAAGCGGCCGCGGATAAGCGACTCCGGAACCTTGCCTGCGCGGAAGCCCGGGATCCGCGCCATCTTTTTGTATCGCTTGGTAACTGCTTGATAATTACGGGTGATTTCGTCTGCGGGAACTTCGATTTCAACTTCTCGAGTGCATTCCGGATTCAGAGTTGCCGCGCCATGAGAGTGCCCCTCATGTTCGTGTGCGGCAGATTCCTCGCTGGCGGTAGACACCCCGCCAGATTGCGGTGTGGTTTCAATCATTTCTGTTGAGCTCAACGTATGCCTTCCAGGTTCGCTCGCTTCCTGCGCGGCTGCAATGGCTAAATCGATGCAAGCGCGGAGGAGCCTGTAAACAGCCTGCTTTCATCGTATGAGGCTTTGCCGGGAGGGTCAAACCCGCAGCGCAAGGAATGCGAAGCCGCTATTAACTACAATACACCCTTTACGGTTACCTCAGGCGACCCTAGCCACGCTTGAAGCAGCCTAGAGTTCCTCCTGCCGCGGCGTGCGTACGTGCGCAACAAACCGCGGATCGGCAGCCTGATAGTGCTTGTAGTTGCGTCGTCCGTCGCTGAGGGAGAGGTTGCCATTGACGGTTCGGCGGATTACATCGGCGTCGCGATCATCCTGCCCATCGTCCTGCCACCAGCAAACCTGGCATAGCTCGAGGGCTTCAGGCACAGTCAATGTTCTGTACCCGCAACAGAGGCAGCGGGCAGCATGCGCTGTTCTCATCCATCCAGTATGACCCGGGCAGGCGCGGAACTGGTGGTTGCCGCATTTCCGCGCCCTTACTACAGTAACCATTTACCGCTTTTACTGGCTCGGCACAAACAGTCCCAGGCGAACCTTCCAGGTAACGGATTGTCCGGGGCGCAACACTACCATGCCCGTATCCATGCCCTTCCACTGCTTCCCGAATGGGTCCACGTAGTTGAATTGATCTTCGATGGCGACGAAGGAAGCTGTTTTCGGCGAATAGACCTGGATGGTCCTGATCTCGGGAGAGAGCGCGGAGACCGTCAACCCGTAGTGAGCATCGGGGTCGATCAGCTTCACTTCGGCTGCGCCGTTGGTGCGTTGCAGGTGAGAGAAATTGTCGTCGAGAAAATGATCGTCGAGGGCGACGCCGTCGGGGGCGTTGTAGTCATAATCCGTGCCCTTGACCGGCTTGAGTTCTCCGGTCGGGAATGCGTCACCGTAGTTGTTCACCACGGCCATCATGTTGGCGGGGATGTGCACTCGCGTCTGCGCGCGGTGCCCGCTCGGTATCTGGAAGTAGGGATGCCAGCCGATGGACATCGGTTCGGGTTCTTTACCCACGTTCTTGGCCGTGATGGTGGCGTCGACCGCATCGCTGGTAAGCGCGATGTTCAACGTCAGGTCGGTATCCGAAAGCCAGTGGCCGCCGAAATTTCCCGCGTGGATGACGCCCGTCACCGTCTGTCCGTCCGCAGTGGTTTGAGTCTGCAGGTCTTCCACCTTGGACTGGGTAATCAATCCGTGTATTGCCACCACGGGGCCACCAGGGTTCTTGCTGGGGAAATTTGCCGGGAGAGTCATGGTGTGGCCGCGCCATTCGGTGATGACCGACTTGCCGTCCGAGGAGCGTTCGCCAATGATGCGGTTGGGGTAGGGAATCAGAAAGGCTCCTCCGAAGCCGAAGGATCCGTTGCCCAGCTGATCTTTGCCAGTGCCGGTTAGCTGATTTGCGGCTTCCTGGACCGAGGGAGAATGGAGCAGCGCTATCTCCCCTTTACCGGGGATGGCGGCCGTGACCTGCAGCATATTCATGCCACGCCCGGGTAGCAGGGTCACGGAAAGGAATTCCGGCTTGCTGCCGCCGGTGCCAGCTTTGCGCGTGAGGGTTATGACGTCCTCGCCCCCTATTTGCACGGCCGCCGGTGACGCGGTCGCCGGCTGCTGTGCCTTTTCGGGCGTAGCCGGCGGTTGCTGACAACCCGCGGCGAACAGAGCGAATGCTGCCAGAGTTCCCGTTAACCCCTTGGTCCTGTTGCGCATAGACACCTTCAAGAGCCTCTCTTACGGTTTGTCGCCGGGCTGGTTCCCGGCGTGAAAAAGCAAAAATCATCTTACGCCGTATTTCCCGGGAGCCTTACAATCGGGTAT
>Ga0302326_10033710_pt1 | contig 10169 bp, 7 predicted proteins | sample Palsa_T0_3_FD_202264 | JGI IMG/M metagenome (GOLD analysis project Ga0302326, IMG submission 202264) | Peat permafrost microbial communities from Stordalen Mire near Abisko, Sweden - Palsa_T0_3 | ecosystem: Environmental > Terrestrial > Soil > Palsa > Peat permafrost | place: Sweden: Abisko...
CACTTACAGCCCTCCACAAACAAACGAACCGGACACTAGTGACCTGAGGTACGCTCTCTGAGACATTCGTTTCTATGCAGCTTCCGTCGGCTGTCGGCACCGCGTTGGATTCTGGGCTTTGTATCAGGGCACGACTTTAGTCGGGCCGTAAAGGCCCAAAAAAGATCTGGGCTTTAGCCCCTGAGGTCCCTGAGGTACGCTTTTCGAGATCGGGTGAAGCCATCTCTTTCCACGGCTAAGTTCAGCCGTCCCTACGGGACTCAATTGCATGATGGTCGTTCTCACGCAGACTCTTCAGCCCCTGCGCTTTTTTGCCATGCTATTTTTCGTCGTGACGAAAAATACCTATGCACTGTTCAGAATCGTCTCTCGACAAGGATTTCGTGCAGGACGGCCCGTAACAGACTCTGAAGCCCAATTTTCGTTCCTCTGGTACGGCCCGACTAAAGTTGGGCTCTGATACAAAACAAAACGCACTATGGTTCCCTGGCCCCCTATCTTAGATCTTGGTTCTCTCTGGCCCAACGTTCTCCGCGAAACACAATCCAACGATGAAAATCAAAGAGCAGACAATCCCATTTCACGCTGCAAGCGTCGGAGAAGACGAAGCCAGGGCCGCCGCGGACGTTATCCGCTCCGGCTGGCTCACCATGGGGCCGAAGACCATTGAATTCGAGCGGAACTTTGGCTCCTATGTTGGCGCCCGGCATGCCATCGGCGTGAGTTCGTGCACCGCGGCGCTGCACCTTGCACTCGAAGCAGTCGGATTGCAGCAGGGCGATGAAGTGCTGGTTCCAACAACCACGTTCACAGCGACTGCCGAGGTCGTTGTTTATTTCAAGGCCATTCCCGTGTTGGTGGATGTGGACCCGATAACGCTCTGTATCGATCCCGAGGAAGCTCGAAAGAAGGTCACCAGCAGGACCCGCGCCATTCTTCCGGTCCATTTTGCCGGGCAGCCTTGCGATATGGACAGAATTCAACAACTCGCCGCCAGCCACAGTCTCCATGTAATCGAAGACGCCGCACATTCGCTCCCAGCTTCCTTTCGCGGCACGCCGGTAGGGGCCATCAGCAAACTGACTGCGTTCAGCTTTTACGCAACCAAGACCCTCACCACCGGTGAAGGCGGTATGGTCACTACCGATGATGATGACCTCGCCGCTCGCATGAAGACGATGAGACTACACGGCATCGGCCGGGATGCATGGAAGCGCTATAGCAGTGAAGGTTCCTGGTATTACGAAGTACTCAACGCGGGGTTCAAGTACAACCTTACCGACATTCAGTCGGCGATCGGTATTGTCCAATTGAACAAGTGCACGGAAATGCGCGGTCTCCGTGCACGCATTGCCAGGCAATATACGGATGCTTTCTCGCAGTGCGAGGAAATCCAAACTCCGACGGTTCTCGCCGACCGCGAATCCGCCTGGCATCTTTATGTTCTGCGTCTCCATCTAGACCGGCTGACGATCGGGCGATCGGAAGTCGTGGAACGGTTGAAGCAGAGGGGAGTGGGGACCAGCGTCCACTTCATTCCTCTCCATATGCATCCGTATTATCGTGACGCCTACCATTACTGCCAGGAAAGCTTTCCAGTTGCTCTGAGGGAGTATCACCGGTCCTTTTCGTTGCCGATCTATCCCGGCATGTCACTGGATCAAGTCTCCTACGTGATCGAGCAAGTGAGCGAGGTCCTTAAGGAAGGGCGTCGGTAGCCGGCGTTGTTGGTTTACGCGCCTTTGGCCACGCGAACCAGACTCGTCCATTTTTGCCGAGCCGCCGGGAGCGCTAGTCGATTCGATAGACAAGGCCCGCACTGGCGTTGAGCGCGGACAGGGTTCTGCCGGATAAGTATATTTTCGAGTAAGCGAGCTCGCCCACGCGGACGCGGAAATGATGGGCGAGGCGCACATCAACTCCGCCCAGGATCGACCATTGAAGGCCGACCGCCTCGATGATAAAGGGTGGTTGTTTGTCAGGCAGGTTGCGAGACCAGGCGTTGCCGCCGCCTACCAATCCGCACACATAGGGAGTAAAGCGGCCAAAACGCTTCGCGGCTCTTGGGCCCGCGAGGGCTGACTCTTCATGCTGGTCGCTGCCCCACTTCAGGATGGAACCACGTACCTCAACCCCGAGGAGGCGCCGTGTCTGCCAGAAGCCACCCGCAGAGAATCCGTAGACAGCGCGGTCGTAAAGGTAGCGGAAATTGGGTTTGGCATCAGTAGCAGTCGCAAATATGGAAATATTTGGCGCCAGCCGGGCCGCTGGACCCACCTGGGCTGACACGACGTGCGGGCCAAAGAGAATCAGGACCGTAGTGAATTGCAGCACAAACTGTTTTCTAAAGAAAGAGTTCCTGTTCATGATTCCCTTGGCGGCCCGGTGCCGCAGTTGAGGGTTTCGCGCGAGGTCCCCGCCCCTTTTCCTCTTCACCGTCGGTAGAAGCGACAGCATGCGGCGCGTAGCACTTGCTCGACCAGTCGCCGCGAGGGACAAGCAGATCATGCGTAGATCGTTGAGCACACCGTGAGGCCTCATCAGGAACAATCGGCAACTATCGTGTAGTTCGTGATGTGAAAACGACTCCAGGGTAACCGTGATGATCTGTATTACCCTGCAAATTGGCTTGCCTCAGTCTCTATTATCGGCACTTGAGCCGATCGCATTATGGAGACGGCGGGTGATCGTCAGTTCAAAGACACTCTACGTCATTGATCTTGCTTGAGACCTCAAAAGCAAGCGCGTCCACATCGGCGCAGAACGTTTTTCGCTCCCTATCTGGAAGTTCCTCCAGCAGATCCGCATACGGGATAAGTTCGCAACCTTGAAATACAGCGAATCCTATGCTGTCAGCCATTCTGCAACTCACATTGATCAAGTCGGGCATATGCCAGGGATCGCCCTTCTGCCTGGCGGAATGATGATCCGAGACAATGCTCGCGAAGTTCGAGGGCAATTTCCAATCCCGGATGAGATGTTGTCCTACCTCACAATGATCGAATCCGAACAAATCGCGCTCCGCCTGGAGAACACTGCTGGCAGATCCGCTATGTGTCTCCAACAGGGAAGCGTATTCTTTCGGGGAGATAACCGCCAGCGCCAGTCGTCCGATATCATGCAGAATCCCAGCCGTATACGCTTCGCCTGAGGGCATCGAACCTGCGCGGGCCAACTGTTGAGCGATCAGTGCGCAGGCCAAACTGTGGCGCCACATAGCCCGCAACGACTCATTATTGAGCGAATCGCCAAGGTAAGCTCTCACTCCGACAGTAAGGCACAGGCCTCTGAGGTTTTTGGTGCCAAGCACGGCGACCGCCTGAAGCACGCTGGTGACAGGAAAACGGGCGCTATAGAGCGCAGAATTCGCGATCGTGAGAACTTCGCTCGAGAAGGCCGGCTCCGATGAGATCAAAGCACTCAGCTGATTCATCGAAACGTCTTCGTTATTGGTCAACTGAAGTATCCGGATGGCGACTTGAGGAAATGGCGGAATCCGGAGATGGGCCCAAGGCAACCTGACGGTCTGTTCGTTCTGTCCCTTGATCGGCATGGTCTGAGCATCCCTTCCTTAACAACATCGGCAGTCGAACAAGTCTGGAGATAGTCATCGGTCTATGGAGAGCAATCCCGATTTCTCCTTCTCCAGAACCTACAGGGTTTAGTCACACCTAAAGGATCGTTGGAGGATTGCCGATAGGCAATCTAAGTCGCGCCCATACACCTGCGTTGCCAGATAGTTGCCAGATCAATGAAGGGCATCATATTCAATCTGCTTGAAGAAGTTGTGATCAGCAATCACGGCGAAGACACATGGGACCAGCTACTGGCCACCGCGGCACTGGATGGGGCCTATACCTCGTTGGGTAGCTACCCCGATGAACAGATTCAGGAACTTGTCGGGGCTGCGTCGCTGAAGCTCGGTCTCACGGCGTTTGAAGTATTGCGCTGGTTTGGTCAGCAAGCGATCCCCTTACTGTTCGAGCGCTATCCGGCGTTCTTCACCTCCCAGTCTTCAACCCGCCCTTTCGTGTTGAGCGTGAACCGGATCATTCATCCTGAAGTGCGAAAGATTTATCCCGACGCAAATGTCCCCACTTTTGAGTTTCGCCACGCACCGGACGGCGCCCTCATGATGGGCTATCTCTCCCCCCGGCGATTGTGTGCCTTGGCTCAGGGATTTATCGAGGGGGCAGCCACGCACTATGGCGAAACGGTGATTCTCGAGCATCGGGAGTGCATGCACAAAGGAGATAAGAGGTGTCTCTGTCACATCTCGTTTTCGTCCGATCGGAGCCATTAAATCGTGCGATCTGCGACCGAGGATTTCGCGGAAGAGACGCGGAAGTTGAAGCTCCGCTCGGAACGCGACCGCCGGGCGCGTCTCGAAGCCGAAGCCATCGCCGAACGCGGGTTACGAGAGCTGTACGAGAAGAAGGTGCAGATTGAACTGCTGGGTAACATTGCTGTCGCCGCCAGCGAATCAATCTGTGTGGAAGACGCGCTGCGCTTTGCGCTCGCAAACATCTGCCAGACCACCGGCTGGACATTGGGCCACGCCTACGGTGTCCATTCCGTTGCTGAAGGCAAACGTTTAGTCTCCACCGGCATCTGGTTCGGCTCAGAGATCGAATGTACTCGAGCATTCCAGATTGCCTCTGAAGCTACGGAGTTCGATCCGGGCATCGGGCTGCCTGGACGGGTACTCTCCTCCGGAAAACCGGCCCTCATCCTCGATCTCTCCCAGGACGCCAATTTCTCCAGAGCTGAAGTTGCGCGTATTGGAGGTATACGGGCGGGCTTCGCTTTTCCGGTTGTAGCCGGCGGTGACGTTGTAGCCGTTCTGGAATTCTTTGCCGATGCGGCGCTGGCCCCGGATGGATTCTTCCTGCAACTGATGGCCCAGATTGGCACTGTGTTGGGAAGAGTCGTGGAACGCAGTCGTCTCAGCAAACTTGCCGATGACCGAAGCAGAAATCTGCAGGCTGAAATTGTCGAGCGCCGGCTTGCAGAAGAGGCCGCGGAAGCGGCCAATCGCGCCAAAAGCCAATTCCTCGCCAACATGAGCCATGAGATTCGTACGCCGCTCAACGGCGTCATCGGTCTGACTGGCATCGTGCTCGATACCGAGCTCACTTTGGACCAGCGTGAATGTCTCGAAACCGTCAAATTCTCGGCAGATTCGTTGCTCACAGTGGTCAATGACATCCTCGATTTTTCGAAGATCGAAGCGGGAAAGATCGACCTGGAAGTGATCGATTTCAACCTTCGCGATTGCGTGGAAGATGCCCTGAAGATGTTCGCTCTGCGTGCCAGCGAAAAAGGACTGGCACTCCTGTGTGACCTCGCGCCCACCCTGCCCGAGAGGGTCCGAGGTGATTCTGGCCGGCTGCGACAGATTATTCTGAACCTGGTTGGTAACGCGATCAAGTTCACCAACAGCGGCGAAGTCGCGCTAAGAGCTGAACCTGAGAGTAGGGAAGGAGACGAACTCACGCTTCGTTTTACCGTCTCCGACACCGGGATTGGCATCCCCCAGGAAAAACTGGAATCCATCTTCTCGCCTTTCACCCAGGCGGACTCATCGACCACGCGCAAGTATGGAGGCACAGGTCTTGGCCTCACTATATCCGCCCGGTTGGCTGCGATGATGGGGGGAAAAATCTCGGTGGAGAGTGAGATCGGACGAGGCTCCCGTTTCAGCTTGTTCGTGCGTATGGAGGCAATCGTGAAAACGATAGAATCTGGCACCATCGCGGTGCCGGAGTCGTCAAGTTCCGAGCAAGCGTCGCCCCGCGAAGTCACCGCGCGCAGAGAGTTACACATTCTGCTGGCCGAGGACAATCGTGTGAACCAGGCGGTCGCATCGCGGATCTTGGCAAAGCTGGGCCACACCTTAGTCATCGCGAATAACGGTCTGGAGGCCATTGAGCAGCTCAAGCAACAGGCCTTCGACCTCGTCCTCATGGACGTTCAGATGCCCGAGATGGACGGCATCCTGGCTACGAAAGTAATCCGCGAGGCCGAGAAATCGACCCATGACCACATACCGATCATCGCCATGACCGCACATGCCATGACGGGGGACCGTGCTCGCTGTCTCGCCGCGGGCATGGACGGGTTTGTCACCAAGCCCATCACTCCTGAGGAGGTGGACGCGGCCATCCTCGCCGCACTCAATGACACATCCAAAGTCGACCGGGATATGGGCGCCGATAAACACCAGGAAAAGGCGACTGAAGGGAGCGAGCTGCCTTGGGATCTGTCAATGACTTTGGAGCAACTCGGTGGAGATGAAACGCTTCTTCAGGAGGTGATCGACATTTTTCTCGAAGAAGCTCCTAAACACCTGGCAGCCTTGCGTCTTGCCGTGGAACAAGGGATAGCGGAGACAGTAGAGACAACTGCCCACACCTTGAAGGGAGAGTTTGGTTACCTGTGTGTTCCAGGGATATCGCAAAGGGCCAGCCAGATCGAACAAATGGGGCGGAGCAACGACATCAGGGGTGCCGCTGGTCTTCTTCCACAATTCGAACTTGATATCCGCGGCCTGTTCACTGCGATACGCAGTGCGAAGGCCTTGGCTTGGAATCGCGCGTGACGACTGTTCCTCTTTTTCACTGGGCGACCGAATTGGCCGATGAACGAGATATGGAAACCCTGACACCGTCGATCTTTATGCCGGACAGCCTCAACTGGCTACGACGCGAGCAACCGGGCGCAGGAGCCCACAGCAGGGTGCGGCTATGACGGAGTGGGTGGCCTTTGGCAATGGTATGGCCGGGTTTGCGGTGGGCCTTATCTTGCACGCGATACCCGGGTCATGGTGGCCCCGATGGCTGCGGGAACTCGTTGGGAAGAAGGGCTAAGCGCAGTTCAGGCTTAGTTCAACCTTCCCCCCGCTTGGCGCCGGAGAGCGACGAAGGCTCTTAGAGGGTGGTGAGAACCCGAAGGAACCATCGGACGCCCGCCTCACCTCCTTCCGCTGTTTACACAATTCCCTTTTGGTGGCTTCACCCTAGCCCCGCCGTTCCATGGCGGCGGGCAACTCCTACGATAGGTATACTGTCAGCCGACCAGTAGTTCGGCCGCCGGTTGTCCATCTTCAAGTGGAAGCTTGGACACGATGCAACTAAAGGTCACTGCAAAAGACTGCGGGGAAGACCATGGCAACATCAGCAGGAAATTGGGCCCGCGCCGCTTTCATGAGTGTTGCCTGCTTCTTAGTCGTGAAGTCGGGGGCTCAACAGCTAACCCAGACGCCTGCTGGAATGACGGTGACCGCCAATGGATCGACCCTTGAAGTGACTGCATTACGCGATGACGTGCTTCGCGTACGCATGTGGAAAGGCTCTGCTGCGCCCGAAGATGCCTCCTGGGCAGTTCTCCCATCGGCCCGTTCCAGCCGGGTTGCAGTCGTGGCAGAGTCACACGGGTTTGCCACCGCGAAACTCCGGGTGACGGCAGATGATCAACTGCAGCTTACCGTCGCCGATCTTGCCGGTAACGTCATCCAACGCGATGCAGCGCCGGTTCGATGGGACGGAGCGACCTTCAAAGTAAGCAAGCAGGGCACATGGAGCGACCACTTCTTTGGGCTCGGCGACAAGCCAGGACCGCTTGATCGGAAGATGGAAGCATTCACCATGTGGAACACCGACTCCTTTGGCTGGCAGGAGTCTACGGATCCCATCTATAAAAGCATTCCCTTCTTTATCGACATGAATCACGGACGTGCCCTGGGCGTGTTTCTGGACAACACCTGGAGGACGAATTTTGACTTTGGCCGTGGCGATCCGGACCGCTACACCTTCGGCGCTCTGAACGGTCCGTTGGACTACTACCTCCTTTATGGTCCTGAACCCAAGGAAGTAGTTTCCACCTGGTCGTGGCTCACTGGGCCTACTCCGCTGCCGCCCATGTGGGCTCTCGGCTTCCAACAATCTCGCTACACCTATTTTCCCGAGTCGCAACTAAAAGAAGTCGCTGCAAGGCTGCGCAAAGATCGCATTCCCTCTGACGTACTTTGGCTCGATATCGACTTCCAGCACGAAAACTGGCCCTTCACCGTAAATGAGAAGGCATTCCCAAACTTTTCCGGGATGGTACATGATCTGGCGCGAGATCAGTTCAAGCTCGTTGTCATTACAGATCTGCACATCGCCAGGCAGCCGAACGCCGGCTATGCACCATATGACACCGGGGTTGCGGGCGATCACTTTGTGAAGGATCCGGACGGCTCTACTTTCGTAGGGAAGGTGTGGCCTGGCCCCGCGGTCTTTCCGGATTTCACCCGGGCGCAGACACGGCAATGGTGGGGATCGCTCTATAAGACGTTTGTTGACGATGGAGTCGCCGGATTCTGGAACGACATGAACGAGCCTGCGGTGTTCGAGACCCCCGCCAAGACCATGCCAGACGATGTTCAGCATCGCATCGACGAGCCCGGCTTCAACAAGCGCACCGCCCCTCATCTGGAAATCCACAACGTGTATGGCATGCAGAACGCGCGCGGCACGTATGAAGGCCTGCTCGCGCTTCGGCCGAACGAGCGGCCCTTTGTCATGTCTCGTGCCAGCTACGCCGGTGGTCAGCGCTACAGTACAACCTGGACCGGCGACAACAGTTCCACCTGGAATCACCTGCGCATGACGGTGCCGCAGATCGTCAACCTCGGACTGAGTGGCTTTTCTTTGTCCGGAGCGGATGTGGGCGGGTTCGCTGGTTCACCGCCGGCTGACTTGCTTACCAAGTGGATTGAACTATCAGCCTTTCAACCCATCGATCGTGACCACTCCGCAAAAGGAACGCGCATGCACGAAGTATGGGTCGACGGCCCGCAGCAGGAAGCGATTCGCCGCCGCTACATTGAAGAGCGATATCGGTTGATGCCTTATCTTTACACCGTGGCTGAGGAAACATCGCACGACGGCTTGCCGATCAATCGCCCACTGTTTCTCGAATTTCCGCACGCTACCGAAGACGGCACTCCCTTTGACCTCACAACGGGCGGCGCCGAGTTCCTCCTGGGCAGCCGCATTCTCATTGCACCCAACCCTTCTCCCGAGGAAGTCGCCCCTTATGTCGTGCTCCTTCCGCCGGGAACCTGGTATGACTACTGGACCGGCGTGCGCTATATTCGGAAGGCTCCTGGCGCTTCGCTCGATGCGGAGCAGCGCGATCTGGTGCTGGCGGAAAAGCAGCTAAGCGTCACCCCGAAGCTGGAGCAAATGCCGGTATACGTGCGCGGCGGCAGCATTCTTCCCATCGCCCCTTTGACTCAGAGCACGGCCCAAATTCCCAGCGGTCCTCTGACCCTGCGCATTTATCCAACAGCGGCAGGCCTGAACGAACAGTGTGCTGGAGAGGTTTATAGCGACGATGGCCACACCTTCTCCTTCCGTCAAGGAGAGTACGCGCGTATTCGCTTCACCTGTGCAGTCGCGGCAGACGGCTCGGTGTCCGTGACCGTCGGAAAACAAGAAGGTACCTGGAAACCGTGGTGGCGGTCCTACCGGATTGAAGTGGTGGGATGGAAGCCCAAACAAAGGCGCGGGACCGCTAATGGTCGCAGCGTCCCGCTCGCGATTGCGGAAGGACGATGGGGAGTGACCGTCGCGGCCGACGGCAACGCAAAACAGGTCGACCTACGTTAGAAGTACCGATCGAATTCGTTCCAGCGAGGGAACCTTTCTGGAACCCGAGCAATCCTGTTGAAAGCTGAGAGGGACCGCATTGACGCCCATCATCACCGGAATTGCCTGGCACATGGTCGGTGCCGCATCAGCCGCCTCCTTTTACGCCCCCATCAGCAAGGTGAAGCGTTGGACCTGGGAATCGACCTGGGCCGTTGCCGGCATCTTCTCCTGGGTCTTGCTGCCCATCTGCGTGAGCGCCATCCTGCTCCCCGACATGCGCGCGTTCTACGGGTCGCTTGACTCATCCGTCGTGCTCAAAGCTTTCCTCTTTGGCTGCATGTGGGGTGTCGGCAACGTGAGCTACGGTCTCACCATGCGCTATCTCGGCATGTCCCTCGGCATCGGGGTGGCCATCGGCGTCACTCTGGTCGTCGGAACGTTGATTCCGCCGCTCGTGCACGGACAGGCCGCGGAACTTGTGACCACACGCGGAGGCCAGCTCACACTCTTAGGCATTGTGGTGGCGCTCTG
>Ga0302326_10033711_pt1 | contig 10168 bp, 7 predicted proteins | sample Palsa_T0_3_FD_202264 | JGI IMG/M metagenome (GOLD analysis project Ga0302326, IMG submission 202264) | Peat permafrost microbial communities from Stordalen Mire near Abisko, Sweden - Palsa_T0_3 | ecosystem: Environmental > Terrestrial > Soil > Palsa > Peat permafrost | place: Sweden: Abisko...
GTCTCCATCCTCTCCACCCTCCTTACCCTGCGCATCCATCCCCTGCCCTCATCGCCGAAAAAACTATTGGCTGAGAAAGAGCCCATAAGCCTGCGCACCGCCTTAGCGGGCTTTCGTTTCATCTGGGCAAAGAAGGTGATCCTCGCTTCGATCTCGCTCGACATGTTCGCTGTCCTTCTGGGAGGAGCCGTAGCCTTGCTCCCCGTCTATGCCAGGACCATTCTGCACACCGGTCCCTGGGGACTCGGCCTGTTACGCAGCGCTCCCGGAGTAGGCGCCGCGCTGATGGCAATCGCCGTAGCGCACCGCCCCATCCGCCGCCACGCCGGCGTGACCATGTTTTTCTGCGTAGCCGCATTCGGCGTCCTGACCATCGTCTTCGGAATCTCCCACAGCCTGATACTCTCGCTGATAGCGCTGTTCCTGACCGGCGCCGCCGATATGGTCAGCGTGATCATCCGAGCCACCCTGGTCCAATTTGCCACTCCCGACGAGATGCGAGGCCGCGTCAACGCCGTGGATTTTCTGTTCATAGGAGTGTCGAACGAGTTGGGAGAGTTCGAATCCGGACTAACCGCGCAATGGCTAGGCACCGTCCCCGCCGTAGTCTTGGGAGGAGTAGGAACGCTCTTAGTGATCGCCACCTGGGCATGGCTATTCCCCGAACTGCGCCAAGCCGACCAACTGACGGTAGCCGAGTTGCTGCCAAAATAAGCTCAGGCCAGATGTTTGTGTAGAGTGGGCGCCCTCGCCCGCTGCCGTTGACGTTGATTTTGCCTTTGACTTCTTGCCTTTCCCTTCTTCAAACTAATACGTGAGTCTCACCTTCCCCGGCTGCTACAATTTTGGGTTCGCCATCCCGCCGAGGTGTCTTCATGCCGGAAACCATGCAGCTCGCGAATCCCGCGCCGCTTACCACGCTCACCGAAGACGAGATTCTGTTCCGCGACAACGTCCGCCAGTTTGCCGACGACAAAATTCGTCCGCTGGCGAAAGAGATGGACGAAAAGGCAGTGTTCGATCACGCGCTGCTCGAACAGTTCTTTCAGCTCGGCCTGATGGGCATCGAGATTCCCGAACAATACGGCGGAGCCGGCGGCAAGTTTTTTGAAGCCATCCTGGCCGTGGAAGAATTTTCGCGGGCCGATGCCTCCGCCGGCGTAATCGTCGACGTGCAGAACACCCTGGTAGCGAACGCGATTCTGCGCTGGGCCACCGCGGACCAGAAAAAACGTTATCTGCCCAGGATGGCCGCCGACACGCTCGGCGCCTATGCGTTGAGCGAAGCGGGATCGGGATCGGACGCATTCGCGCTGCAAACCAAAGCCGAGCTCAAAGGCAATGATTTCGTTCTCAACGGACGCAAGCTCTGGATCACGAACGCCAAAGAAGCTGGCTTGTTCATTCTGTTCGCCACCGTCGATCCGTCGAAAGGATACAAAGGCATCACGGCGTTTTTGATCGAGAAAAGCTTCCCCGGATTCACCGTCGGCAAGAAAGAAGACAAGCTGGGCATTCGAGCGTCGTCCACCTGCGAACTGATTCTCGAAGATTGCCGCGTGCCCCAGGAGAACGTGTTAGGCGAAATCGGCAAGGGATACAAAATCGCGATCGAGACCCTGAACGAAGGGCGCATCGGAATCGGCGCGCAAATGCTAGGCGTGGCGCGCGGCGCTTGGGAATACGCCGCGAAATATGCGCAGGAGCGGACCGCATTCGGCAAACCGATTTCGGAATTTCAGGGGATCCAGTTCCAGATTGCGCAGATGGCAACCGAGATCGAAGCGGCGCGGCTGATGGTTTACAACGCGGCCCGCATGAAAGATGCCGGCGTGAATTTTGTGAAAGAAGCCGCCATGACCAAGCTGTTCACTTCTCAGGTGGCCGAGCGCGTGACTTCGCTGGCAATCGAAATCTACGGTGGCTACGGTTTCACGAAGGATTATCCCGTAGAAAAATATTGGCGAGACGCAAAGATAGGAAAAATCTACGAAGGCACCTCGAACATGCAACTGGCGACGATCGCAAAATTGCTGATGGGGAAGTGAAATAAGGTCAGAGGTTAGAGGTTAGATTGCAGAGGTTAAAACCGCCGGCCCCTTGGTTCTTACCTCTCCGATCTAACCTCTGACCTCTGACCTTATTTGAAGTGCGGCAGAACTTCATCGCCGAACATCCTCGCCTGTCCCGTGCGATCGTCGCCCCAGATTTCCAGCATGATGTGAGTGCAGCCAGCGGAACGGTATTCTTCGATCCTCTGAATACACTCGTCAGGAGTCCCAGCGATCGGACAGGCTTTGCGGAGCAGTTCATCGCTGACCGCCTGCGCAGCGGCTTTGCGACCGCCTTTTTCCATGGCGTCAGCAACCGGCTGAAGCTCTTCGAAAGTGATGCCCGCGGATTCGAGCAGCACATCCGCTGAACCTTTGATGTTCTGCACCTTGTTGGCAAGATACATCGCAGCCTGTTCTCGCGCGCCCTCTTTTCCTTTTTTCGAGTCGCGCCCGATGCTGCCGACGATCACCGAACCGAGAATCAGATGGGAAGCGTCTCGACCCGCTCTCGCTGCGCCCTCTTCCATATTCTGCTTCGAGTAGCGCACGAATGCAGGAGTAGTAATCGACGCGGTGAGCAGTCCATCACCGAGCGAACCGCCGAGCTTCTGCATCGCAGGTCCGGTTCCCGCAACATAGACAGGAGGAACCTTGCGCGAGGTTTGCGCGTCGCCCTTGAGCGGCGGAACGCTGGCGGCGAAAACCTTCCCCCGATATTCGAACGGATCGCCCTTGAGTACGCCGCGCACGATCTCAATGCTCTCCCGCATCACCGTCGCAGGCCCGACCTTCTCGCCTTCGCCCTCGCCAATTTCTTTCATGAAGATCTTCGACGCGCCCAATCCCAGAAGAAAGCGATCGCCGGCAAGATCCTGCATGACGCGCGCCTCCATCGCAATCTCGACGGGATGACGCGTGTAGGGAGAAATAATTCCCCAGCCCAGTTGAATGCGCCGAGTCTGGCTGGCGATGACGGCCAGAATTGCAGTCGAAGAGCGAGCCTCAAAGGAATGTTTGCGCCACCATGGATAGGCTTCCGCAATCCAGAATGTGTCAAACCCCGCGTCCTCGCAGGCCTTGGCCATGCTCACGGTTTCGTGGACTGGCTCCATGCTAAGTTGCAGGACTCCGATGTTGAATGGGATGCTCATGGGATCAGGTTATCTTTTCTTAGTCTGGATCGCTCTTTCTTAGTCTGGCTTAGTCTGGATCGCTCCATGAGTGTCCCAGGCCCTTCACCAATTCCCAGACAGCTTTGTTCAGCGGCGTAGGAACGCCGGTTTTCTCACCCCAGTTCACAATCGCGCCGTTCATGAAATCAACCTCCGTCTGTCGCCTGGCAAGAACGTCCTGGAGCATGGAAGCGCGGTGCTTGCCCGGCGCATTCGCTCCCTTTTGGACAAGCGCGCGCGGATCACCGTGCAGCTCGATTCCAAGCGCATGCGCGACGGCCTCGCCTTCGGCAATCAGACTGTTGAATAGCTGGCCAGTCGGCGCGAAACGAGCGGCCGCTCCGTGATGCAGCAATGTCAGGGCTCCGACAGGATTGGTGGCAGCATTGAAGATCAACTTCGTCCACTGCGCGCCGCGGGCATCTGTCAACGCAATTACATTCATGCCGGAGCGCGTAATCAGGCCCGCCAGCTCTTCGACCCTGGACATCGGCGTGCTCGTCGGCTCAAACGGGCCAACCCAGGTATCGCCCTTGATGTCAAAGCCGATGTGGCCGGGCGCGATGGGATGTCCGGCGGGAAACGTCGTGCCGCGAATCACGTACTTCACATGGTCCGCGATGATCTCTTCGTTGCCGACGCCGTTTTGCACGGAGCAGACCGCGCTGTTTTCGTCGAAGGCGCGCGCCGCCTGCGTGATGGCGACACGAGTGTGAATGGCCTTAGTGGCGACGATGCCAAATTCGCAGTGCGGAAGTTCATTCGGATCGCTGGTGGCATTCAGTTTCGCGGTGAATTCGGCGGCGCCGGAGATGCGCAGTCCATGTTGGCGAATGGCTTCGACGTGATCTCTCGAGACGTCATAAGCCCAGATTTCGGCCTCGCCCTTTTGGGCGAGGTGCGCGGCGAAGAGACTGCCAACCGCGCCGCAACCGACGATGCAGATTTTCAACAAGGTCACGCTCCAAAAGTCAGGCACAACGTCAAAGGCAGCGGACAGGAGTGTCCGCTCCACACGCCAAGGGCAAGCTCCATTTTCTACGGGCGAAGGAAACTTTTCACGCTCTCGCGCGTTTCTCCGCCGTTAAAGAACTTCCATGGCACATCGGCCAGGCACTCACCTTCGGTCTTGCCGATTCGATAAGTGTCCTGGGTATACAGGCAGACTTTGCCGTCGCTATCGACGACCTGCGGATGCAGCGAGAAGATCATGTTCTCTTCGAGTGCAACGTCACTTGTCGCGCCGATGGCAGGATACTCGAGCATTGTCATACCGATGCTGTGGCCCGAGAGGTGGCCGAGGGCAAAGCCGTGCCTGGCAAATATTTCGGCAACCGTGCGATGGACGGTGGACGCAAGTTCACCGTGACGCATCAATTTGCGAGCGGATTCTATGGCGTGCGGATACGCATCGGCCATCTTCAGCGTCGTTGGGCTGGGCTTGCCCTGGATCAAGGCGCGGGAAAATTCAACCCAGTACCCGCCGGCTCCGGTGACTTCCAGCGAATAGAGAAGCAGATCGTCGGCCGCCACTCGGCGGTGACCGGGAACTTTGAAATAGGCGTTGGCCTCTCCGTGTGCGCCCGACAGCAGAATGTTCATCATGCGCGGGCCGGCGCCGCGGGCGAAGAAACGCTCGACCGCCGGCGCCATAATTTCGGCTTCGGTCTTGCCTGGTTTATAGCCCGCAATCAGCGCCCAGAAGCCATCGACGACGATGTCCATGGCGTCGCGGACTTCGACAAGCTCTTCGTCGCTCTTCACGGCACGCGCCATGTCGAATTCCCGATCAAAGGGCACGAGCTCGAACGAACCTTGCGCGAGTTCCCGGTAATCGCGCACAGCCATGACGAAGTTCATCCCAAACGTGCCGATGCGCTTCCATTTGCGCTCGACGGCGCGGTCCCGCAGCCACTGGCCGGGAACTTCGGGCCACACCTGATCTTTGATCCATGGCTTTTGTTTGTCGCCGATCCAGCGCGCTTCGCGCGGAAATACAAGCGCGGGTTCGCCTTCAAGCGGGATGATGACGTACACGTAACGATGAACGATTTCGAATCCGGAGGTGTAGAAAACGGCTCCTTCGAATCCAGCGTATTGACTGCCGCAGACGATGAGGGCGTCCAGCCCTGCGGCTTGCATGCGGGACCGAATGTTTTTGTAACGGCGATCGATTTCTTTCTGACTCGGCACAATGACCTCAGCGGCTGCTGACTCCGCATAACTCGGCGGCAGTAAGAGCATAGATCTTTGTAATTTCCACTAACGTTTGAATGCGAACTTTTTCTCCCTTTTTGTCGCGAGGGCCGCTGGATGGTCCGTAGTTCACGGTCTCGATGCCGTAACGGCTGAGGACGCTGGCATCGGAGCACCAGGTGACGACTTCCCGCTCCGGAGTCTTTCCGGTGATGCGCTTGTGATTGCGATCGATGGCGCGGATCATCTCGTGCTCTTCGCTGATGCGCGCGCCGGGAACCGAGACGTAGGTTTCGAATTCCAGACCCCAGTCAGCGTGCGCTTTTTCAAGTTCGGAGAAGAGGCCCAGGATGTCGCGACGCGCTTCCGCCATAGGGATGGTGGGCGGGACCCGCACGTCAAGGAACAAGTCGGTTTTTTCGGGAGTGCGGCTGGCGCGCCAGGCGTGTCCGCCGCGGATGCCGCCAAGATTCACGATCGCCTTCTTGCCGCCATGGCTCGCCTTCTTCTCCCATTGCTCAATCCACTCCAGGATGGGCGGCATCAGTTCGACCATGCGGCGGATGGAATTCATTTCTTCCCGGCCTTCGCAAAAGGCGGTGTGCACATAAATTCCCGTACACGAGATGCGCACCCACATCGAGCCGAAGTGTTCGAGAACGACATGCATGTCGGTGGGCTCGCCGAGAATACACATATCGGGCAGCACTCCATGATTGACGAGATAGTGTGAGCCGCATCCGTAGCCGCGATACTCCTTGCCCTTGAATTCGCCCCACTGCGTTTTTTCAATTTCGCCGGCAACGGCGGCAATGATGACATCTCCTTGCAGGCGAATGCCGGCGCGCTGCAGCGCTTTCACGGCGTTGATGTAGCAGACGAGCGCGCCCTTCATGTTGTAGATGCCGAGGCCGTAGATGAACCCGCCTTTAACCACGGCCTGTGGTTTGTAGCCGATGCCAGAAAGAAATTCTTCGCGGCCAGTGTTCGATGTATCCATGTGGCCATTGAACATCAGGTTCTTGCCGCCGCCCGAGCCTTTCCAACGGCCGACCACATTGGCGCGCCCTTCTTCGACTTCCTGCCAGGTAACCTCGAGGCCGATCTGCTGCAGCGCGGATTTCATGTACTCCGCCATCTGCAGTTCTTCGCCAGTCGGGCTGGGAATGTTGATCACATCGGTCGCCATGGACAAAATTTCTTTTTCGCGGACCCCGGCAAGGATGCGGTCGACGAGTTTAGAATCGAGCGCTGGCTTCGAGTTGGTGGTTGCTCTGGACACTCTTGAGTTCTCAGTTCTCATTTTCGGTCTTCAGTGACGTCTTGCCAGACGGAAGTCGTCCGGGTCGGTGCACATTTTTTCATTGCCGGTTTCGGTGATCAGAAAATTGTCTTCCAGCCGCAAGCCTCCACCGCCGGGCCAGTAAATGCCGGGTTCGATCGCCAGCACCATTCCTTTTTTTATTGTGCCGGTACCTGCCTGGTGCGCGTAAGGCCACTCGTGGGCGCGAGCACCAACGCCGTGGCAGATTGGATGGGAGGGCTGTCCCGGATAACCACCCTCGGCGATACGGGCGCGAATGAACTTGTCGAGTTCGGGAAAACTGGCGCCGTGACGCGCGAAAGAAACAGCGTCCTGGAAAACTTTAAGCAGAAGGTCGAGCAGTTTGTGATACTCAGGCTTCAATTCGCCGGGGCAGGCATTCTTGGTCAGATCGGTCCAGTAGCCGTCGGTGCAGACCCAGATTTCGAAGAGCGTTGGCTCGTCTTTCTGAATCGGGCGATCTCCGGTGGCGGTGAAGGTGGCGATTCCCTTGCCGGACCACACCAGGGTGAAGGCGCGAGCCATCTCGACTTTACCCTTGTAGCCAACACCGAGTCCGTGCACGAAGCCTTCATACATAGCTCCCACTTCGCTCTCTTTCATGCCGGGTCGCATGTGCTCGCGAGTGTAATCCATGGCTAGCGCTGCGAGTTCGTTGGCTAATCGCATGCGCTCGATTTCCTGATCGGTCTTGATCGAGCGGGCTTCGTTGAGCAGCAGGGTGCTGTCAACAACCTCGCCGCAAAATCTCTCGAACGATTCGAAATAGGACAGCATGAAGGTGGTTGGTTCGCCCACCATGCGGTCGGCAGACTGCGTACCCATGTTCAGTTCGACGGCAACCTTGTCGGTCAGACCGCGTTGCTTCAGGACCTCATAGACACGGTCCCAGGCGCGGAACTGGGGCGGGCGCGGATCACGTTCGTCATAGCCTTTGAAATAGAGAATGTCTTTTGTCCACGAGTTACGCTCGGCATCGCCCTGCTGCGGGTCGAGAGCAATCAGCGTCGGCTCGCCTTCGCTGGGGAAGACGACGGCGTCGTATCCCTTCATGCACCAGTAGTTGGAGAGGTAGAGAACGTTGTCAGGCGCGCGGCAGACCAAAGCAGTGAGGTTCTGATCTTTCATCAGGGTGCGAACACGATCGAGCTTTATTTTGTCTGCCGGCCAAGCCATAGCATTCTTACAATTCCATCTCAATGCACGGTTACGGGTTTATTTTCGTCCTGGAAATTCCAGGCTGCTTCTTTTGCCTTGATGAGCCGATAGACCGCGGTGTGCAGCGGCGCCGGTACCCCAACGCGTTCGGCTTCGCGAGCGATCGCGCCTGAGAGAAAATCGATTTCGGTCGTCAACCGATGGCGGACGTCGTGAAGCATCGAGGGTGGGTGATTCGTCATTGCGCCGATTCGGTTCATCTCCCATGGATCTTCAGGCAAGCGAACACCGGCTGCCTCGGCCACCCTTTTGCCCTCGTCGATCAAGGCATGCAGCAGATGGCCAAGGTCAGAGAACTGCGCTTCGTCGGAAAAATTCGGCGAATGGGGCAAGCCGGTTAGAGCAGACACGCTGTTCACCGACGAATTAAAAATCAGCTTGGACCACTGCGCGGGCCGCGCATCTTCGAGCGCTTCGGCTTTGAGTCCGGCCCCAACGATGAGATCGGCGGCTTCTTTGACCACGGAGAATGGCGTGCCGGTGGGTTCGAAAGGGCCCATCCAGGTCGGGGTGTCGAGTTCATACTGCACGTGGGTATCGTTGTGGCGCGTGCCGCTCATGAAAGTGGTGGCGCGAATGACATAGCCGCGCGTGAGGGTGGCGATGATTTCCTCGCTGCCGACTCCGTTCTGAGCGGAGAGGACGGCTCCCTTATCGAAGCGGCGGCCCAGCAGGCGAAAAGATTCTTTGACCTGCGTGGCTTTCGTTGCGACGATGCCGAGATCGCAATCCGGCAAATCTTTTGGGTTGGTGATGGCCTTTAACGGGACGGCAAAGTTATGGCTTCCGGTGACGCGCAGGCCTTTTCGGTTGAGTTCGGCGGCATGATCTTCGCGACGAACGAAGGCCCACACCTCGGCGACGCGCGCCAGATGCGCGGCATAGAGCGAGCCGATCGCACCACACCCGATGATGCAGACTTTCTTCATTTCTTCCTTCGTGTTTCGAATGCGTCCATCCTAACCCTCATCTCTTTTCCAACTTTACCAACTCAGCGAGCTGGCCGCCTTCGTGATGCTTGAGCGAACGAAAAATGCTGTCGCCGTTGTTGAAGGAGTCGTTGATAAAGATACCTTGCGCAAATAACGCGTCCTGCAGCGCCGCTGAAATCGTGTGCACCGGAGCCGCGCCGCCTTCGCCCATGCCTTTCGCACCGCTGTAGCTGTGCGGAGAAGGCGTTGTGGTGTGGCCGTATTTGATCTTCGGAATATTCACGGAGGTGATCGGAGTGTAGTCGCTGAAGGTGCTGGTCATCATATTGCCTACGGAATCATAGACGCAGGTTTCCATCAGCGCCGCGCCGATACCGTGCGCAGTCGCGCCAAAGACCTGCCCTTCGACGATCGCCGGATTGATCACGGTTCCGCAATCGTCGACCGCCACGTAGTCCAGAATCTTCGGGACGAAGGTCTCGCGGTCGACTTCGACAACAGCGATGTGCAATTGCGAGGCATAGGTCAGCGTGAGACTGCCGTATTTCGCTTTGGTATCCGGAACCTTGAATGGCGCGCGCCACACGTAGCGGCAGTTGAGTGTGACGTCGTACAGTTCGGGCGGGAGCACAGCGCTATTTACGTTCACAATGTTTGCCAGGCCCCAGTAGTTGACGGATTTTCCGGTGCTCTTTGCCTTGATCTCGGGGCCCTGCTGGCCGACTCCGAATTCGAGATCGTCTTCTTTGGTCTGGAGCGTAAAGGCCGCCAGACGCTTCATTTCAGTCTTGAGTTTCTGCGCGGCGCCGTGAACCGCCGACAAACCGGAAACCGCAAACTGGCTGGCATAGGTTCCGGAGAAACCGGTGTGCACGTTGCGCTCCGTGTCGAAGCCGGTTCGCACCGTGATCAGGTCGGGATGAATGTTAAGTATGTCGGCAACGACCTGTGCCGAAGTCGTTTCATGTCCCTGGCCTTGCGGACACGAACCGACAGACACAACGACTTCGCCGTAAATATCGAGTTTGCAATTTGCACCCTGCGAGTTGCCGGAGAAAGGCGCGTAGGGGTTGATGATCTGCGACTGCCCAAAGTTATTCGTTCCGGAATCAAGTGTGGTACCGATACCAATTCCGACCATGCGACCTTCTCGACGCGCCTCGGCCTGCTTCTTCAGCCAACCGCCCCAGCCGATCAGCTCTTTCGCAACTTCGAGCATACGAGGATAGTTGCCGGAGTCGTACACGCAGCCGTTGGGGGTGGTGTAAGGAA
>Ga0302326_10033713_pt1 | contig 10168 bp, 6 predicted proteins | sample Palsa_T0_3_FD_202264 | JGI IMG/M metagenome (GOLD analysis project Ga0302326, IMG submission 202264) | Peat permafrost microbial communities from Stordalen Mire near Abisko, Sweden - Palsa_T0_3 | ecosystem: Environmental > Terrestrial > Soil > Palsa > Peat permafrost | place: Sweden: Abisko...
ATCGTTGTCGAGGTTCGCGAGCTGGTGCGTCGGTTCGGCGCCTTCGTTGCGGTGGACAAGGTCAGCTTCGAAGTGCGGCGCGGCGAGATCTTCGGCCTTCTTGGCCCGAATGGCGCGGGCAAGACAACGACCTTCCGGATGCTATGCGGCCTGCTGTCACCCACCAGCGGAACGCTCAAGGTGGCCGGCGCGGACCTGCGTCGCGGCTCGGCTTCGGCGCGCCAAACGATCGGCTACGTGGCGCAGAAGTTCTCGCTCTACGCCCAGCTCACCGTCACCGAGAACCTGGACTTCTTCGCCAGCGCTTACGGCCTTACCGGCTCACGGCGGCGGCAGCGCATCGATTGGGCGATGACCCAGTTCGAGCTCGGACCGGTCGCTGGTCAACTTGGCGGCCAGCTCGCGGGCGGCTACACTCAACGATTGGCGATGGCGGCAGCGTTGCTGCACGAGCCGCAGATCCTGTTCCTCGACGAGGCGACCAGCGGCGCCGACCCGCTGGCCCGGCGCGAGTTCTGGCAGCGGATCACGGCGCTCTCGCAGGCCGGCGTCACCGTAATCGTCACCACCCACTTCATGGCTGAAGCCGAATATTGCGATCGCATCGCCATCCTGGACGCCGGCCGGGTGCTGGCCCAGGGACCGCCGGGGGAGATCCGCGCCCGCGGCGAGACGTCCGCCAATCAGCATCCGACCATGGAGGATGCCTTCATCGCGATCATCGAAGCCTCCAGGGCCGCAGCACCGAAGGACCGCGCAGCATGATCGGCCAAGCGGGAAGGCCTCCGAGGGGCGCGTCGCTGCTGGTCGCAAAGGTGCGGCGCATCCTGGCGCTCATCCGCAAGGAGGGCCGCCAGGTTTTGCGCGACCCGTCCAGCTTCGCCATCGGCGTCGTGCTGCCGCTGATGCTGATCGTGCTGTTCGGCTACGCGATGTCGCTGGACGTCAAGAACGCGCCGGTCGCCATCGTGCTGCAGGACAGGTCCACCGAGGCGCGCGAGATCGCCGCCAGTTTCCAGCTTTCGCCTTATTTTGAGACCCGGCAGGCCGGGTCGATGGCCGAGGCCCAGGGCTTGATGCTTTCCGGCAAGGTCGAAGGCATCGTCCTGGTGCAGTCCAACTTCGCACGCCGCGCCGCATTGGGCGACGCGAGTGTCCAGATCGTCGTCAACGGGATCGACGGCAATACGGCCCGGATCATCGAAGCCTACGCCGACGCGGCGGTCGCTCAGGCCGGCGCGAGGGCCGCTGGGGAAGATCCGGGGGCGGCCGGCACCGGCGGCCAGGCGGTGGTGGAGGACCAGCTCTGGTTCAACAGCGCCGACGACAGCCGCTACTTCCTGGTTCCGGGGCTGATCGTGCTGATCATGACTTTGATCGGCGCCTTCATGACGTCGATGGTGGTCGCCCGGGAGTGGGAGCGCGGCACTTTCGAGGCGCTCTTCGTCACGCCGGTGCGGATCGACGAGATTCTCGTCAGCAAGATCGTGCCCTACTTCCTGCTCGGCATGGGCGGCCTGCTGCTCTGCATGGCGTCCGCCAGGTTCCTCTTCGAGGTGCCCTTCCGCGGATCGTTTCTGATCCTGATCGGCGCGTCGATGCTCTACCTGCTGGTCTCGGTGGCGATGGGGCTGCTGGTCTCCTCGACGCTGAAGAGCCAGTTCCTCGCCAGCCAGGTCACGCTGGTGGCGACGTTCATGCCGGCGCTGATGCTGTCGGGCTTCATCTACGACCTTCGCAGCGTGCCGCTGGCGATCCGTCTGGTCAGTTACCTGGTGCCGGCGCGCTACTTCGTCAGCCTGCTGCAGACCATGTTCCTGGCCGGTGACGTATGGAGTGTGATCCTTCCCAACGCCGCGGTCATGGCCGTGGTGGCGACGGTCATGCTGGCGCTGACCTGGCGCGCGACGCGCAAGTCGTTGGGCTGAGCGGCGATGCTGGCTTCCCTGCGCCGGGTCCTGGCCCTGGTCCACAAAGAGCTGCTGGCGGTGCTGAAGGACGCTCGCACCCGCAACATGCTGTTGCTGCAGCCGGTACTGCAGTGCCTCCTGTTCGGCTACGCCGCGACGCTGGACCTCAACAACGTCCCTTACGCGGTCATCGACCGCGACCGCAGCGCCGCCGCCTCAGCGCTGCTGGCCAAGTTGGACGGATCAGGCGTTTTCCACCGCATCGCCAATCTCACCGACATCGGCGATGCGCGCCGGATGGTCGACAACGAGACGGTGCTGGTCGTGGTCCAGATCGCCCCGGACTTCCAGCGCAGGCTCTCGGCGGGCGAGCAGGCGCCTGTGCAGGTGATCGCGGACGGCCGCAACTCGAACACGGCGGGATCGGCGCTCGGCTACATCGACGTGGCGGTGCAATCCTTCAATGCCGATTGGGCCCGGGACCACGGGTTGCCGCAGCCTCCGCTGCAGGTGGTCACGAGGGCCTGGTACAATGCCAACCTCGAAACCCGCTGGAACCTGGTGCCGGCCCTGGTGGGGACGATCACCATGATGTCGACCCTGATGCTGGCGGCGCTGTCGGTGGCCCGAGAACGCGAGGAGGGGACTTTCGACCAGCTGCTGGTCACCCCCTTCACGCCGGTGGAAATCATGGCCGGAAAGGCCGTTCCAGCGATGATGATCGGCGTCGTGCAGGCCACCAACGCGCTCTTGGTCGCCCAGCTATGGTTCCGTATCCCGTTTGCCGGATCCTACGTCACCCTCTACGTCGGGCTCATCCTGTTCCTGCTGGCGGCCGTGGGGATCGGCCTCTTCGTGTCCTCGATCGCGGCCACCATGCAGCAGGCGATGCTCTATGCCTTCGTCTTGATCATGCCCTTCGCCCTGCTGTCGGGCCTCACCACGCCAATCAGCAGCATGCCGCAGATCATGCAGGACTTCACCGCGATCAATCCGCTGCGATACGCCATCGACCTGGTCCACCGCGTCTATCTGCAGGGCGCAGGTCTGGATCTGCTTTGGCCCGATCTTTGGCCGATGGCGATCATCGCCGCGGTCACGCTCGGCGCGGCGGCGTGGATGTTCCGCAACCGGCTCGAGTGACTGAAACCGATGCCAAACTCCTCCGCATATCCGAATGTCATCGTCGCGCTCGCGGCTTGCGCCCTGGCGAGTTGTACGGTCGGTCCCAGTTTCAAGCGGCCAGTCCCCCAGGTCCCCGTCGCGTGGAGCGCCGGCGCCGCGGCGGCGGCGCAGGGACGACCAGATCAGGTGACGGTGACGGCCGCCGACTCCGCCACGCGCTGGTGGACAACGTTCAACGACGCTGAACTCACGTCACTGGTCGACCGCGTCACCGCCGCGAACCTCGAAACCAAGGAAGCGCTGCTGCGGATCACCGAGGCGCGCGCACAACGCGACATCGCCGCCGCCGACCAGTGGCCAAGCCTCTCGGGCAACGCGTCCGCTGAGGTCAACCGCCTCAGCGACACCACGCCCACGGGTGCCTTGTTCAGCAAGGTCGGCCAGTTCCCGGGACTCACCGGCATCCGCATCCCCAACCCCTACGATCAGTACCAGCTCGGCTTCGACGCCTCGTGGGAGGTCGATATCTTCGGACGCGTGCGCCGCTCTGTAGAGGCCTCGAAAGCCGACACCGAGGCGTCGGTCGAGGACAGTCGCGCGGTCCTGATCTCCACCCTAGGCGACGTCGGCCGCGCCTACATCGACCTGCGCGGCGCGCAAGCCAGCCGCCAGACTTTGGAGGCAAACATCGCCACCGAACGCGAGCTTCTGGACCTGGCTGGCCAGCGCCGCCGCACCGGCCTGAGCAGCGACGTCGACGTGGTCCGCGCCGCCAGCGAAGCATCGACCGCCGAGGCGCGGTTGCCGGCACTCGACGAGCAGATCACCGCGGACATCAACCAGCTCAGCACGCTCATGGACCGCGAGCCCGGCGCGCTGAGGACGGAGCTGGCGGCAATGCAACCGGTTCCGCCGGTCCCACCGATCGTGCCGATCGGGTTGCCCGCCGATCTCGCCCGCCGCCGTCCCGACATCCGCGAGGCCGAAGCGCGGCTGCACGCGGCGACCGCGCGCGTCGGCGTCGCCGTCGCAGACCTCTATCCCAAGCTAACTCTCGGCGCCTCGGCCGGCCTGCAATCGGAGAGCCTGATGATGCTGACGAACTGGGCGAGCCGCTTCCTGACCGCCGGTCCGACAATCGAACTGCCGATCTTCGACGCAGGCCGCCGACGTGCGACGGTCCACCTCCAGGACGTCAAGGCGCAGGAAGCCGCCCTGGATTATCGGCGCGCCGTGCTTGCTGCTCTGAGTGAGGTCGACAACGCCTTGTCCAACTACGACGGCGACCAGGGCCGCCGGGCTTTGCTGTGCGAAAGCGTGGCGCGGGATCGCGACGCCACGGAGCTGGCCCGACAGCGCTACGCCAGCGGCGTCGGCTCCTTCATTGATGTGCTCGACACCGAGCGTACGGTCGAGCAGAACGAACTCTCGCTGACCGACGCATCGACCAAGGTCTCCATCGATCTTGTCGTACTTTACAAGGCGCTTGGCGGAGGCTGGGGATGATCTCAGCGATTTGCCGCGCGGGGGAGCTGTGAGCGCTCGGCGAACGGACGTCCGCAGCTACGACGCCAGGGCGCAACTCCAAACCTTGAGCGTCCCGCCTCAGAGGGGTCACGCTATGGCGAGGCGCCTGAAGAGAGCGATTTTCACCGTGTCGAGAAGCAAGGCTAAGATGATCGCCGCCGCGAAGACGCCGGCAACGATCGCGGCGCTGAGCGGGGCCATGAGGATGCCGCCGATCGCAAGCGTGCTGAAGAGGCTGGTTTCGACGCAGGACGACACGATCAGCCAGTGGCCCGGCCGCGAGCTCCAAAGGTGGCTGCGCTCGCGCGAGATGTAGAAGATGGCCTGGCCGCTGAACATCAAGGTCACGACCGTCAGGGTCCGCAGGTGATCGTTATCGAGGCCGAGGACAAAGTGGCCGACCGCCAGGCTGGCGACGCAGAACGCCAGATCGCATACCCCTAGCACGACGCCGGCGAGGGTCAGGTTGCCGACCCGCCAGACGTTGGGGGTGGGCGATGGGCGGACATTGTCCGTCGCCGACGATAGAGCAAAGAAATCGCCGGCGACCATGATCATGACCATCAGCAGCGGCGTCAGGATCGCGCCGCCGGAGAGGATCAGGCCCGCCAGCAGGAAGAGCACCTGCGCCACCTTGTGAACGATCGAGCGGAATGTGTAGGTCAGGATTCTCTGGAAGGTGGTGCGGCCCTCGCGCACCGCCACGACGACACCCGCGAGCCCCGGCTCGGTCAGCACGATGCCAGCCGCGGACTTGGCGACGTCGGTCGCCGTGAAGACGGCGATACCCATCTGCGCCTGACGCAGAGCCGGGGCGTCGTTCGCGCCGTCGCCGCACATGCCGACAACATGGCCGCCGCGCTGCAGCGCCTGAACCAGCGCATACTTGTCCTCCGGGAGGACGCCGGCGAACACCCCGAACGTCTCGGCGCGGAGATCGTGGGGCAGGGGTGCGACCGTGCAGATCGCGCCGTCGATACCGACAGCGGTCGCCACCACCTGCGCCGTCACCGGCGCATCGCCGGTCACCATCACGGTCCTGACGCCGAGCGCCCGGAGCTGGGTGACGAGCGTGGCGGAATCGTCGCGCGGTGGATCGCTGAGGGCGATCACGCCGGCGATGGTCAGCGGCTCGCTAGCGCCAAGCGCCACGGCGAGGACGCGGAAGCCCTGGGCTTGCAGTGCCTGAACCGCGGCCGCGGCCTCAGTCGACGGCTTGGAGATCGCGGCCACCACCGCGAAAGCGCCTTTGACGATCCTGACGGGCGCGCCGTCAGCGCCGGTGGCGGCGGCTTCGGACATTTTTCGCGCCGGATCGAACGGCGTGAAGCTGACGAGCTTCCAGGGCCCGGCATGTGATTTCGCCGCCGCCCTGATCGCCGCGTCCAGGGGATCGGCGCCGCCGTCGGAACTCGCCAGCGCCGCCATGGCCAGCACCTGCTCGGGGCTGTAGCCCGGTAACGCGCGGCAGGTCGTGACGGCCAGTTCGTTGCGGGTGAGCGTGCCGGTCTTGTCGGCGCAGAGAACGTCCATCCCCGCCGCCTCGTCGAGCGCGGTCAGGCGCGTCGGCAGGACACCGCGCCGCGCGACCGACCGGGCCCCGACCGTGGCCGCCAGCGTGAACATCGATGGCAAAGCGACGGGGATCGAGGCGAGCACCGCCACCAGCACCAGCGGCGCGATCTGCGCCAGCGGCAGGGCGAGATGCATCGCGTAGCCGACGATGATCAGCGTCACCACACCGTTGAACAAAGCCAGGTTGCGGACGACCTTGAAGATCGCCTTCTGCTCGGTGCTTTCGACGTGCGCGGTGCGGATGAGTTCGGCGCTGTGGCCGAATTTCGTGTGCGCGCCGGTCGCGATGACTTCGCCCACCGCTTCGCCGCGCCGGATCAGCGCCCCGGCAAAGGTCTCGAACCCGCTCCCGGCTTCGGTTGGCACCGACTCGCCGGTGAGCATCGACTGGTCGAGCAGGACCGAGCCCTCGATCAGTCGGACGTCGGCGGGGACGACCGCGCCCAGCGACAGCTTGACCACGTCGCCCGGCGCCAGGCCGCTCGCGGCCAGGGTCGTCCATGCGCCGTCCCGGCGCACGGACGCGGTGATGGCCAGACGGGACTTCAGCGCCTCGAGCGTCGCCTGGGCGCGACCTTCCTGAAAGAAGCCGAGACCCGCGTTGAAAACGAGCAGGACCCCGATCGCGCCGGCCTCGACATATTCTCCGAGGAAGAGTTGCAGCACGATCGCCGCTTCGAGCATCCAGGGCACCGGCGCCCAGAATTTGCCGAGCGCGCTGGCGAGCGGTGTCTGCGCCGCGTCTTCAACGACGTTCGCGCCGTCGCTCGCAAGACGCCGTTGCGCCTCCTCGCTCGTCAGACCGATCGCTGGAGCGGGTGTCACAATCGCGGGCGCGTTCATGGGACTACGGCGCTTGCCGGCCGCGGAGCAGGGCCTGTGAACGTCGTCGAGTCACGCGATGCCGTCGCTACAGGCGTGAGGGTCTGGGCGGGCGGATGGCCGAAGACGACGTCAAAGGTCGCGACGGCGACGAAGATCACGGAGAGCAGGCGGGCGACCCTGAGTCGGCGCAGGTCGCCGTTGACTGCGCCAAGAGGTCTGGCGCGGGCTGCCGGGCCTCGCCTCGGCAGCAGGGCGATTAAGCCCATCGCCGCTGCTGCCGAGAGGCGGGCGGGCGGCGAACGGCCGGGCAGCTTCGCGAGCAGCAGGGTCAACCTTTGCGCGGCGGCGCCGGCGGGCATGACGGCCAGCGCAGCGGCTTCCGCCCACGGATCGAGGTTGAGCCTCGCCAGAGCCGAGACGACGCTCAGCGGCTCTTCACTGCGGTCCTCGCAAACCTGGGCAAAGAGAAACGTGTTGAATGCCGGCTCGAGACGGCCGGTCGCACTGGACCGCATCGCGTCAGCCACGGGGACTACCCATCAATCTGTCTCGGATGAAGGTGGCACGCGCCGCGCGAGGCAGATCGTCCCGCGCCGGGAACCAACGTCGGACCAACGCGCCGCAACTGGAACGGTTCAGAAGGCGCCAGGTCGATGACCCCCAGGGCCGCCGGGGGCCGCGTTCTCCGTAGATTCCGGGGCTTTCGCCGCCACCTCGCGTCCATAGTTTGGCGACCCGGATGTTTGCGATCCAAACCCACGACCCAGCCGCAACCGGCCCGTCCGTGCACGACGTTGTCGTGCGGTTCGGCGCCGACCGAGACCGCCTGATGGACATCGTCATCGAGGTGCAGCACCGCTTCGGCTACGTCAGCGACGATGCGGTCCGGGAGATCGCGGACACCCTCGGCATCCACGCCGTCGAGGTCAACGAGACGGTAACCTTCTACGCGTTCCTCGACCGCAAACCTCAGGGCCGGAACCGAATCCGACTCTCCAAAACCCCGGTCGCCTTCACGAAGGGGGCGACGGCGGTGGCCGAAGCCTTCGAACGGGCGCTTGGCGTCGCCATGGGCGAAACGACGGCGGACGGCGCCTTCACCTTGGAATGGACGAGCGATATCGGCTGGGCCGACCAGGAGCCGGCGGCGCTGGTCAACGGCTCGGTCGTGACCGAACTGACGCCGGCAGACGTGGCGCCGATGATCGCGGGTTTGCGACGCGCGCCCGCTGAGCGTGGACCGCCGAACTCAAGGGCGCGGTCGAGCCTGGTGCAGGCCGGGCCGCTGCTGTTGGGCCTTCACGCGCCAGCCGCCGGCCTCAGGGCGGCGCTCGCCTTGACGCCCGAAGCCGTCATCGAAGCGATTACCGCTTCCAAGCTGCGCGGCCGCGGCGGCGCAGGTTTTCCGACCGGCATGAAGTGGCGCCTGACGCGCAAGGCGCTCGGCAAGGACCATTACATCGCCTGCAACGCCGACGAGGGCGAGCCGGGCACCTTCAAGGACCGCGTGCTGCTGGCCGAGTTTCCGGACCTGGTGTTCGACGGCATCACCATCGCTGGCTACGCGCTGGGCGCCCGCCTGGGCCTTCTCTACCTGCGCGGCGAGTACGCCTATCTGTGGGACCACCTCCAGCGCGGGCTCGCGGCGCGGCGCGCCGAGGGCCTGCTGGGCGTTGGCGTCTGCGGCAAGACCGGCTTCGACTTCGACATTCGCATCCAGCTCGGCGCCGGAGCCTACATCTGCGGCGAGGAATCGTCGCTGCTCGAATCGCTCGAAGGCAAACGCGGGTCGCCGCGCGACCGGCCGCCCTTTCCGACAGAACGCGGCTACCTCGGCCAGCCGACGGCCATCGACAATGTCGAGACCCTGGTTTGCGCCGCCCGCATCATGGAGGAGGGCACGGCGTGGTTCGCGGGTTTCGGCACCAAGGAGTCAACCGGCACGAAGCTGGTGTGCGTCTCCGGCGACTGCGAACGGCCCGGCGTCTACGAGATCCCGTTCGGGATCACCATCAACGAGTTGCTCGACCTCGTCGGCGCGCCCGACGCGCAATACGTCCAGTTCAGCGGACCGTCGGGTCAGGCGGTCGCGCCGAAGGATTTCGGACGGCGCATCGCCTATGAAGACCTGTCGACCGGTGGCTCGACGATGATCTTCGGGCCGCATCGGGACGTGCTGGAAACGGCGCTGCAGTTCACCGATTTCTTCGTCGATGAATCCTGCGGCTGGTGCGCGCCGTGCCGCATCGGGACCACGCTGCTGAAACAGGGCATGGAGAAAATCGTCGCCGGCCGGGCGACTCTCGCCGACGTCAATGCGACCGAGGCGCTCGCCAGCACGGTCGCCCGGATGAGCCGCTGCGGCCTCGGGCAAACGGCGCCAAACCCGATCCTCACCACGATGCGCAGCTTTCCGGAGCTCTACGAGGCGCGGCTCTCGTCCGCCGCGTTCGAGCCGCTGGTGACCTTGGACGAGGCTCTGCGCGAGGCGGTCGAAATCCGCGGCGACGCGCCGGCGAAGGCGGACGCCTGACATGGGGACCGAGACCTTCTCCTTCATCGTTGACGGCGTCGAGGTCGCGGCTTCTTCCGGGCAAACGGTCCTGGAGGCTTGCGACGCCGCGGGGGTCTATATCCCGCGTCTGTGCCACCACCCCGATCTGCCGCCGTCCGGGACCTGCCGGGTCTGCACCTGCAAGGTCAACGGCCGGAATGTTGCGGCCTGCGTCACCCCCGCCGCGGCGCGCATGGTGGTCGAGAACGAGACGCCCGCGCTCACCGCCGATCGCCGCGCGCTGATCGAGATGCTGTTCGTCGAGGGCAACCATCCATGCCCCTATTGCGTCGCGAGCGGCGACTGCGAACTCCAGGCGCTCGGCTACCGTCTCGGCATGACGGCGCCGACGCAGCCCTACCAATGGCCGGGGCTGAAGATCGACGCCACGCATCCAGACATCTATCTCGATCGCGACCGCTGCATCCTCTGCGCCCGCTGCATCGAGGCCTCGCGTATGGAGGACGGCAAGACCGTCTTCGGGTTCGAGGGTCGCGGCATCGCCATGCGCCTCAGCCTCGATGGTGACGGCCGCCTCGGCGATAGCCAGATGGCCGCGGTCGACAAGGCCGCGCACGTCTGCCCGGTGGCCTGCATCGTGATCAAGCGGGACAGCTACAGGGTCCCGAACGGCGAGCGCCGCTTCGACAAG
>Ga0302326_10033718_pt1 | contig 10167 bp, 8 predicted proteins | sample Palsa_T0_3_FD_202264 | JGI IMG/M metagenome (GOLD analysis project Ga0302326, IMG submission 202264) | Peat permafrost microbial communities from Stordalen Mire near Abisko, Sweden - Palsa_T0_3 | ecosystem: Environmental > Terrestrial > Soil > Palsa > Peat permafrost | place: Sweden: Abisko...
TTGCTGTTTCGTTTGTCTGCGGCTGGTTCGTGGTCAAGACGTTGCTGGGCTACGTCTCGCGGCACGGTTTCGCGCTGTTCGCGTGGTGGCGGATTATCGTCGGAGCGCTCGGCCTAATCGCGCTGTGGATCGGCCTGTAAAAACTTTGCTAGAGCATGATCTGGAAAAGTGGAAGCCGGTTTTCCGAAAAGACCATGCTCAATCAAAATGCTAGACGGACGATCGATTCAATCTAAAACGACTTCGCTCTAGACGGTTCGAGCGTCGAACTGGCCGGCTTTGCGGAATCGCCAAAGATAAGACGGCACGATTGCATCGACTGTTTCGGGAATGATTCCGAGCGCTTCGAGCGTGCGGCCATCGCGCCGCGCGTCGTCTGAAACGACATTATCGTGCTTGAGCAATTCGACCTGATCCGGCGTCAGCAGCGGCTTCGGCATGAGCTGCAAGAACGCGGCTTTCAGTTTCATCATCGGAAACGGCACCGGTACCAGAAGGCGGCGGCGCTGGATCGTCGCCAGCGTGAACTCCATCAAATCCTTGAAGGTGCGTACGTCAGGACCGCCCAGTTCGTAGATTGCACCGGCCTTGGCATCGCCATCCACCGCCTTGGCGATGGCTTCGGCGACGTTACCGACGAACACCGGCTGAAAACGCGTGTGACCGCCGCCTGGAAGAGGCAGCGCCGGCGCGATACGCGCCAGCGCAGCAAAGCGGTTGAAGAAGTCGTCTTCGGGCCCGAACAGGATGGAGGGTCGCACGACAGTCGCCAACGGATCCGCGGCCAGCACCCGCCGTTCGCCCTCGGCCTTCGATCGCGCGTAATGCGACAGTGAGTTTTCATCGGCGCCAATTGCGGAAATATGGACGAGGCGCGCCCCAGACGCCTTCGCGGCAAGTGCCACGGCCTCGGCACCTTCGACCTGCACCGCATCGAAACGTTGGGCACCGCGTTCGAACAGAATGCCGACCAGATTGACGACAATGTCGGTGTCGCGTACCGCCGCCGCAATTGACTCGGGATAGCGCAGATTGGCCTGAACGGCGTTGATTTGTCCGACACGGCCCATGGGCCTGAGATAGCCGCACAATTCTGGCCGGCGGACTGCGGCGCGGATACGGTATTGCCGCTGTGCCAGCGCGCGCACCACATGGCGGCCGAGGAATCCGGAGCCGCCAAATACGGTAACGAGCATCTCAGCTTTGTTCTTCAGGGCCATTGGCGTCCTAAAGGTCTGTTGGGCGCGGAAATACAGGATCGCCCGCGCTCTGTACAGATCAACTGTCAGCCACGCGCAGAATATCCGCCATCGACTGCGAGTGTCGTACCCGTGACAAAATCCGACGCCGAGCTTGCGAAGAAAACTGCCGCGCCGGCCATATCCGCTGGCTCGCCCCATCGGCCGGCCGGCGTCCGTGACAAAACGGCATCATGAAGGCCCGCGATCTGCTCGCGCGCGCCGCGCGTCAGATCCGTGTTGAGCCATCCGGGCAGGATCGCATTGACCTGGATATTGTCAGACGCCCAAGCGCAGGCTAGCGAGCGCGTTAGCTGCACCAGACCACCCTTGCTCGCGGCATAGGCCGCGACGACCGGGGCGCCGAATATCGAATACATCGATCCGATATTGATGATCTTGCCACGCCGGGTTGCTTTCATGTGTTGATAGACCGCTTGCGCACAGAACAGCGCGCCGCCGAGATTGACGTCCAGAACTTCGCGCCAGTCCGCCTCGGAAAGCAACTCGGGACGCTTCCGTATCGTTGTGCCGGCGTTGTTGATGAGAATATCGCAGCGGCTGAAGTCCGCGACGACGCTGTCCACCATCGTCCGGCACGACGACGCCGACGATGCCTGAAGCGGATAGAACCGGCCGGGAAAGCCGGCAGCGTTCAGCTCCTCGATGGCCTTTCGGCCTTTGCCCTCATCGCGCGCCGCGATAGCGATCGTTGCTCCGGCCTCGCCTAAACCTCGCGCCATGCCGAAGCCCAATCCGCCGTTGCCGCCGGTCACGATGGCAACGCGGCCCGTCAAATCGAACCGATTCAACGGAGACGCTCCACTCACGCCGGTATAGCGCTGGAAACCGCTGAGTCGGCCTCACCAGCACGCTCTTTCAGAAACAGCGCTGCCAACAGGCCTACGGCCGCGCCAAACATCACATAGAAGGCTGGCGCTACCGGTGACCCCGTGGTCGCGATTAGCCAGGTGACAAAGAAAGGCGCGAAGCCGCCGAACACCATGACTGCGACATTATAGGAAAGTCCGAGGCCGGTAGAACGTATGTGAGCCGGAAACTGCTCCGCCACAATAGTAGAAATCGGACCAAAGAAGATTCCAACAACACTGCAAAGCACGATTTGGGTGACCATCAGACTGGTCAATGATGGATTGGCATTCATCCAGACGAACAGCGGATAAGTCAGCACCAGGTAAAGAATCATCGCACCGATCACGACCGGCTTGCGCCCGATCCGGTCCGACACAATTCCAAAGATTGGAGTGAGCACAACGGTGCAAGCAAGGCTTACGGCTTGCGCGAAAAATGCCTGATCGAGCGGCAGATGCAATTGCACGCGCGCGAACGTCGGCATGTAAAGCAGAATTATGTAGAACGAGATCGTGCCGGCGACCACGACGCCCATGCAAACGAAAGTTTCCCTAGTATGCGAAGCAACGGCCGAACCGAGCGACGGCAGCTGCTCCGACTTCTGGTCTGTCGCCAGAAAAACTGACGTCTCGTCGAGGCGGCGGCGGATAAAAAGGCCAAGCGGGCCGATAACAAGTCCGAGCAGGAACGGTATTCGCCAGCCCCAGCTATTGAGTGCCTCGGGCGTAAAGCTGCGGGTCAAAAAAGCGCCGAGTAGCGAACCGGCGAGTATCGCCAGACCCTGCCCCACCATCTGCCAGGAGCCATAAAAGCCGCGCCGGTCAGCGGGCGCAGATTCGATCAGGAACGATGTCGCGCTGGCGAATTCGCCGCCCGCGGAAAAACCCTGCAGCAAACGGGCCAGCACGATGATCATGGGCGCCGCGATGCCGATGGCTGCATAGGTCGGCGCAAAGCCAATCAGCGCGATCGCAACCGTCATCAGAGCGACGACCAGTAGCAGCGCCGGCTTTCTGCCCCTGCGATCGGCATAGATGCCGAGCAGGATGCCGCCAACCGGACGCATGAAGAAGCCGACGCCAAAGGTTGCGGTAGTCAGCAGGAGCGACGCGTATTGACTGTCGGTGGGAAAGAACAGTTTCGAGATGATCACGGCGAAGAAGCCGAAGACGATGAAGTCGTACCATTCGAGCGCGTTGCCGATCACGGCGGCGGCGATCTGAGTCGGCTTTGGTGCAGATTGCGACATGGCATCCCCCTGCCTTGGACCTTGTTCCGGAGCCGGGCCCCGGCAACATTCTGGAAAGCCTACATCACTTGGCAAAGCGGCATAAAGCGGTTCGATTGACAACCCGGACACTGCTCCGTACCTATCCCGGCACGGCCCAGGTGGCGGAATTGGTAGACGCACTAGTTTCAGGTACTAGCGGGTAATACCGTGGAGGTTCGAGTCCTCTCCTGGGCACCATTTAGTTATTCACCCCCATTCGCCAGCATTCATAAAACCCCACAAATATAGGTGAATTGAGGGGATATACCCTTCACCTCAATTCACCACTGTTTGTTGGTATCCTGAGAAAATGTTGGTATAAATGTTGGTATTGGCTCCCTCCAAAAAGGGTGATACCAACATGCCTCTCAAAGACACCAAATTGCGGACTGTTAAACCATCCCCGAAGCCTCGAAAGCTGTCGGACGGCGGCGGTTTGCACATGCTCGTCCAGCCGAACGGAAGCAAGTTGTGGCGGCTCGCTTACAGGTTCGCGAGCAAGCAGAAGACTTTGGCTCTTGGCATCTATCCTACCGTGTCGCTTGCTGAGGCTCGCAGTCAAAGAGATGAAGCGAAGAAGCTTCTGGCCCGTTCCATCGATCCCTCTGCACAACGCAAGTCTGAAAAGCAGTTGGGAAAGGAGAACAGTTTCCGAGTCGTCGCCGAGGAGGTGATTGGCAAGCTAGAGCGGGAGGGGCGCGCTCAGGTAACTCTCAGCAAGAAACGATGGTTGCTCGACTTTGCGTTTCCAGCGTTTGGTGATCGTCCTGTGGCTGAGATCACTGCGCGTGAGTTGCTTGTGTTACTTCGAGAAATTGAAGGTCGTGGCTTATATGAAACGGCAAAGCGGCTGCGCAGCACCTGTGGCATGGTTTTTCGGTATGCCATCGCAACTGGTCGAGCCGAGCGCGATCCGTCGATGGACCTTCGCGGCGCGCTGACGACCCACCAAGTAATCCATCACCCCGCTATTGTTGATCCGGCTGGCATCGGTGCGCTGTTGCGTGCCATCGACGGCTTCGACGGACAGCCAACAACGCAATCTGCGCTACGGCTTGCAGCGTATGTTTTTGTGCGACCGGGCGAGCTGCGGCACGCCGAGTGGAAGGAGTTTCAACTCGATCGTGCTATATGGTGCATTCCGGCCGAAAAGATGAAGATGCGTCGAGAACATCGTGTACCTTTGGCACGGCAATCGATCACCATTCTTCGAGATTTGCAGCAAATCACTGGCGGCAGCCGATGGCTCTTCCCGTCTGTGCGCACCTTCGCGCGACCAATCTCCGAGAATACACTAAACGCGGCGATTCGCCGTCTTGGCTACCCATCAGAGACAATGAGCACGCACGGTTTTCGATCCATGGCGGCTACCCGGTTGAATGAAATGGGTCGCTGGAACTCTGACGCAATCGAGCGTCAACTTGCACACCAGGAGGCGAATGCCGTGCGGCGAGCTTACACGCACCGTGCGGAATATTGGTCCGAGCGCGTCTCTATGATGCAGGACTGGGCTGATTATCTCGATAACCTTCGCGAGGACAGCAAGGTGGTACCACTGAACGTGGCAAAGGCGAGTTGATCCAGCGGGCGATCGCCGTCCTCAATCCCGACACCAATCGTCACTTTTTCCATTCGAGGAGAATGTCTATCTTCGCAGCAAGCTCACGGAATCCTCGCCGAGCAAACTAAACCAAAATTGAAAATGCAAAGCTCACGTATTTGAGGATATTCAAAATATGAAGTGGATCACTGCCAGCGATTTGACAACCTGGTCCGGCAGCCCCGGCGCGCGCACTGACCTGCCCGAACTGCTAGGCGATCTGATCCGTGCCACTGCGGACAGTATTTCCTCCTTTCGATTTCCGTCCGGCGATGCTGGCAATGTGCGAGGTTTCGACGGCCATCTAGACAGCAACACCGGCGGATTTAATGTGCCGCAAGGCGTATCCTACTGGGAGCTGAAGACCAGTAAGGATGCATGGGACGAGGGCTAGAAAGATTTCTGCAAGCGCTCCGCGCAGCTCACAGATGAACAGCGTGCAGCGGCGACTTTCGTCTTTGTATCGTCCCGAATCTGGGACAGCTCGAGGTCGGACCGAAAGATCGAAGACTGGATTGAAAAGTGCAAGGCAGAGGTGCCGTGGAAGGATGTGCGCTGTCTCGATGCGGTGGGGTTAGAATCGTGGCTCGACCAATGTCCCGCCGTGGCGGCAAGATTTGCCCGCAAAAAGATTGGTTTGGCGCCCCAGCGTGGGGCGCGTAGCACAGACGAATTTTGGGACGAGTTTCGTCATCTGTTTCGCCCACCGCTAGTCGAGGAAATATTGCTGGCGGATCGCGAAAAATTCTCCGGCAGGCTAATCGACGCGATGATGCGCCGGGATGGCACGACCTTCCTGATTTCGGACTCGCCCGATGAGGTGACAGCATTCGGCGTAGCTGCCACCCGTATGGCGAAGCCGGAAATCCGCGCCTATCTCGAAGCCCGCACCATCATCGTCGATGAGATGGACGCTGGTCGCGAGTTGCTTGTGCGCGACAACTTGATTTTCTTCCTCCGTGAACAGGCAGCAGAGCGTGCCGGCCTATTTGCGGAGAATGGCCCTACTCTTGTGCCCTTGGGTCGCCAGCAGCGCGGTGGGCAGGGGGAGCTTCTCGGCCGACCAACAGCCGAAGCAATGGGCGCCGCGCTAGAGAAGATGGGATTTGAACATCGCGACGCAATCCAGCGGGCGCGCGGCGCTGGCCGCAGTCTGCTTGCGTTACGCCGTCAGCTTCCTAGTGGCGAGGTGCCGCCTCCCCGATGGCTTGAAGGCGCCGCCATGGTCCTTCCAGCGATCTTGGCCGGCGCGTGGGATCAAAACAACGACATGGATCGGGACGCCCTGCGGGCGCTGGCGCAGACCGACGATTATTTTTCTTTCGAGAAGCAGCTTCGGCCCTTCCTAACCGTTGCAGATCCCCCGATTGATCGGATTGCTTCGGTATGGGCCGTGCGCGCACCGATGGATGCCTTCCTCAATGCAGGCACACATATTGGCCAGGACGTTTTAGAAGTGCTGCGTGGGGTCATGGCGCAGGTATTCGGTCATGTACCACCGCCGCCCGACCCCAAGGCGATCGTCCGGCTCAATCCCGAGAAGGCTGATGGCTATAGCGAGTGGCTACGCGATGGCCTTGCCACAACGCTTCTGCAGATTGCGGTTTGGGATAAGCTCGCAGAAATGCCGATCACGGTTAGCGGACAATCGTTTGCCAATCAGGTTGTGGGCGCGATACCAGGATTGGCGGCGGATGCCCGCGTCCTGGCGAGCCTTAGGGATCAACTGCCGTATTTGGCGGAGGCGGCGCCAGACCCTTTGCTCTCAGCCCTCGAGTCGATGCTCGAGGGCAATAATAACGCGCTTCGCCCCCTATTTGATGAACTGGAGGGGTTCATCCATCCGGTGAGCCAACATACCGGCTTGCTCTGGGCGCTCGAAACTATTGCTTGGGATGTAGACTATTTTGATCGCGTGGTAATGGTGCTGGCAGGCCTCGCTGCGCTGGATCCAGGGGGCAAGCTCACCAACCGTCCGATCAACAGCTTTGGCGAGATATTTTTACCTTGGCACCCGAGTTCCAAAGCATCCGTAAGTCAGCGTCTTGCTGCTCTTGATCGTATTTGCATGGCGCTCCCACAGGTGGGTTGGGAACTAGTGGTTAAGTTGCTGCCTACGGTACATGGATTTGCAACTGACACAGCGCGACCAAAGCTGCGCGAGGCAGGCAGTGGCGAAATCATCGTCACCAATGGTGAATATTGGGAAGTACAGGCGGCTGTGGTGCAGCGCGCGATCGCGATCGTCGGTCACGATCCGCAGCGATGGGATGTCCTGATCGCTTACTTGTCAACTTTTACACCTGCCGACCGGGCGGCAGCCCTGTTCGCGCTTGATGAAACGCTGGACAAGCTGCAGGGCGATAATAGAAAAAAACTGCTGGAAGATCTGAGGGCCGAGGTGGAAAAACACGAGCGGTTTCCCGACGCGAAATGGGTTTTGCCACCGGATCAGCTTGGACTCATGCGCAAGCTGGTGGACAAATACACACCCGACGAACCGCTCGAAAATGCACGGATCGTCTTCAATGGGTGGGCGCTCGACGGTCAAGGTAACCGTGATGCGACCAATGCCGAGAATCGTCGCGCCACGCTCGCTGCGGTTTTGAATAGCTTGGGACCCGAGGGCGTCGTGATCCTCGGACGCAACATCAAGAACAGCTACACTTTGATCGAAACACTCGCCGCCATCGACATTTCGAGGACAGATTTGGAAGCGGCCGCAATGCTCAGTCTGTCGAGCAACGCCGATACTCTCCCTGATAGTCTTACCCTTGGACTCGTCAGTATTATAAATCTGAAATTTGGCAACCAATCTGCGAAGGATTGGATTGCTGGTGCGCGCGTCACCCGTGCGCTATCAGATCAAGCCTCAGCCAGGCTCCTCACCGCCTTGCCGGACGATCAAGGCACTTGGATTTTTGCTCAAAGTCTTGGCTCCAACGTGGAAGCCGATTACTGGCGAACAAAATGCCCTTATTGGCTGAAAGGTAGCAAGGACGAACTCCTTACCGCCATCGATGCTTACATGCGCTTCGGTCGCGGTATCGCGGCGCTAGAAGCCAGTTTACAGCGATTAGGTGAAGTGCCGTCGCACAAGATCCTCGAAATGCTAGAAATGGTTGTACGCGACCTAAATTCACGCCCGGACCGCGATGGTACCATGGTGAGCTATGCGGTGGAGTTGGCCTTTAAGGCGCTAGATGACCGATCCGACGTGTCCGATGACGATATTGCCCGCCGCGAAATCATCCTGTTTCCGCTCCTGGAGCATACCCAACATCGGATGCGGATTTTTCAAGTGATGGCTCGAAATCCAGACGTTTACTTTGGGGTGCTGAAGGCGGTGTTCCGGGCCGATGATGAACCTGAGGCGGCTGGTGAAGCCAGCGAGCAAGAGCGTGCGGTCTGGCGTCTCAATTATTCGCTGCTCTCCAAATTTGATCTTCTCCCGGGAACAAGCGACACAGGCATTGACACTGCCGCTCTACGGAGCTGGATTGTGCGCTTGCGGGAACTTGCGGTGGCAGGTCACCGCTGCGCGATCACAGACCAATATATCGGTCACATTCGGCGCCGGACAAGGGCGGAATTTGGCCAAGCATTCCCGTGCGAGAGCAAATCGAGGCGCTGGGTTCTGATGACCTAGAGCAAGGCATCCGCATCGAGCGCTTTAATATGCGTGGCGCCCATTTTCGCGCGAGATACGGAGGCGGCGACGAGGAGCGCGCTCTGGCAACGCAATATTATGACTATGCAGTGGCTGTGACGGCGTGGCCGAGAACTCAGGCACTACTGCGTTCCATCGCGAGGAACTGGGAAGCAGACGCAACACGGCAAGACGAGTGGGCGGAACAGCGCAAGCTGCGGGGGTGATCTAAGTCCGTTTGCCCGTCCGGACCTTACCGAACATTTTTTAGATACCTGATTTGAGTGTTTCCATCATCGCGCCCGTTTCAAGGTCTGATCTAGCTCACTAATCCACTTACCAAATAAGACATTGGAAAATTTTTCTGCTGCTTCAGCGCAGTGACGCAAGCGCAGATAGGTACGCCAGTGCATTCGTTTCGGCTTATCCGGGAACGGATCGAGTAGGTTCGCGGTGCCGCCGAGCCGCATCCTGATCTTCTGCGCCCGGCTGAAGCCCCGATCCATCGGATTCTCCTGCTGGCTGGCATAGGCTAGGCGATAGCAGCCCCGGCACGCGAACAAATCCCCAGCACCATAAAGCACGGCAACCCGACGCCCGCAGTAATGGCCGCCCGAATAGACCGAACACACGAACCATGGGCGACTACCGCCAAGGTGGCAATTGGTCCAGACGATTGGCACGCGCTGTTCAATGGATTTCCACTCGGTAGACCCCCTACTACGGGACCGATAGCTCAGAACCACAGCGTCCAATTCGGTGCTTACGTTGATGCTGCCGGACGGCTCTCCACGGCACGTCCACGAACGCGAAAAGTACTGACCAGCTTGTAGTCGCCCTTCGCGATGCCAGCGGCGCACGTCGATCGACACGCAGGACTCGCAGGTGGTGCGAAAACCGTATGCGGGTCGAGCCATCCGGTCATGCCCTTTGAATTATCGAAATCATTTGGCAAATTCACCCGTCTGCCATCGCGCAAATGCGCGGATTGACAGATCGCGAATGCGATTCGTCATGATCGGCATCATAATAGCGATCGATCGCGCGCTGGACCAATGCAGATTAATACTCAGGATTTGCGCTTCTTCCACGGCACCGGATAGCGCTTCTGGAAGGCGAGCAGACGGTGGAACTACTGTTCACCGATCTCGGTCTGCACGACGATTTGCAAGCGGGACTGACGGCGGCGCAGGAGGCCGTCAAACGCATACCCGACCTCCCCGTGCTCTATACCACCGGCCAGGGGATAACCGACGGCATGCGCGCAATGTTTGTCGAGCGAAATGGCTTCATTGCCAAACCCTATACCGCCGACCAGCTCTACACCGCGATCGACAATCTGCTGCGCTGACGTGTCTGCTGGCTCTGAATGTTGGAATGGAATGTCGCCTGTTGGCCCAGGCTGTGTGAAAACGCAAAAAAACTAAGAAGCGACAAGAATAATTTTTCATCAATCGATCGATGCTACATGCGCGGACGAATCTTTGCGCACCAGAATGCGATTTCGGAGATGTCCATTCTATCGCCGTTACGCGTC
>Ga0302326_10033721_pt1 | contig 10166 bp, 9 predicted proteins | sample Palsa_T0_3_FD_202264 | JGI IMG/M metagenome (GOLD analysis project Ga0302326, IMG submission 202264) | Peat permafrost microbial communities from Stordalen Mire near Abisko, Sweden - Palsa_T0_3 | ecosystem: Environmental > Terrestrial > Soil > Palsa > Peat permafrost | place: Sweden: Abisko...
CCTGGCGACGGCGTTCGGCAGCGCGCCCCATTTCTATGACATGGACAATGAGATCGACATCTGGGGCAGTACCCATCGGGATGTGCATCCGAATCCATCCGCCTACAACGAGATGCGCGATACCTACATTGCCGAAGCGCGCGCCCTGAAGGGATGGGACCCCAATGCGATCCGGCTGGGCGCAGTCAGTTGCTGCTGGTGGTTCTACTGGAATGGGGCCAATAACAACGACAAAGGCGCCCATGCCGGAATCGATTTCCTGCCCTGGTGGCTGAACGAAGTCTATTGGCAGGACGAACTGGCCGGTACGCGGTCGGTGGACGTCTTTGACATTCACGCTTACCCGGATGGACCAGACACCTCGCAGTACACTCTGGCGCAGAAGCGGGCGCTTTCGTTGCGCATCTATCGCGACTACTGGGACCCGACGTATGTGAGTGAATCGGGAGACATCAACCAGCAATGGGTCACGCAAATCCAGCCCAATAAGACGATTCCGTTCCGCATCCCACGCATGCGGGCGACGGCGAACATGATTTATCCCGGAACTCCGTTGAGCATCACGGAATGGAGCGCTAACTTTGCCGGCGAAGCGGATTATTCGACGGCCTTGGCCGATGCTGACGCTTACGGCATTCTAGGACGCGAGCGCGTCTACCTGGCGTCGCGTTGGACCGCCCCGGATCCGGCAAATCCCAATTATCAGGCGCTGAAGCTATACCGCAATTACGATGGACAGCATCATTCGTTCGCGACCACATCCGTATCCGACACCAACAATTACACTGCGAATTTGTTTAGCAGCTATGCTGCGCTGAATTCCACCGGTACAACCCTGACCGTGATGATATTGAACAAGAACCCGCTCGGCTCGGTGCAGGCGCAGTTTGCCTTCAATGGATTCACGCCCCGGCAAGTGACCGCCTACACCCTTTCGCCGAATAACCCCACCAGGATCGTGGCGTTACCCCCCAGGCCATGGACTCCCGTGATACCGGTGGGTCCCTACACTGCTACCTTGCTGGTAGTGAGCGGCACGGCCCAGATGCCGAGCGCGGAGTGGGACCTTAACCCGGACACGACCATGGTGGCGGCGGGCGGGACGGTAGTGCTTCAGCCGGAGATCGTGTCCGGATCGGGAACGGTGACGCTTGGTACTCCACAATCGGACGGCGGAATCGTCGTCACGGTTACGCAGCCGCACCTCAGCTCGGGCCAAAACGGAAGCATCACCGTGACTGCCGGCCAGACTCCAGGGTTTTATCACTTCACGGTTCCCAGCACTGACAACGCGGGCGTGACGCAAAAACAGAGTGGTTGGATTGTGGTGGGGAATCCGCCCGCGTCGTTGACCAAGACGGGCGACAATCAAAGTGGACCGCCTGGCGGCCAGCTGAATCTTGCCGTGACACTCAACCCCGGCAGTTCGGGCGGGAGTGCGGCGGGCGCGACGATTCTGTTCAGTACCACCGCGGGTTCGCTGTCGAGTCGCACCGTCATCACCAATTCGTCCGGCAGTGCGCCGGTGGTGCTGACGTTGCCTTCAAGTCCTGGAACCGTACACGTTACCGCCGAGGGTCCTTTCGGACTTGGTCACGCGGACGTAACCTTTACGGAAACGGTGCAGTAGGGGACAGATTCATTCGGTTTTCAGATAATCCGTGTGCATGACGGTTGCGTTATGGCCGGGCCGGCTCAACGTGCCCGCGCCTTGGCCGCGGGATAAATCCCCAGCACCTTCACGAATTCCGCGATCTCGCTCAGATGCCGCAGGGCGTTACGCGCGGCCTCGTCGTCGCCGCGCAGAATGTCGACGAAGAAGACGTACTCCCACGGATGTCCTCGCATAGGGCGTGATTCGATTTTGCTCAGGCTGATGTCCCGCAGCGCGAACACGCTTAGCGCTTTGAAGAGAGCACCAGGTACGTTCTTCAGCGCGAAAGCGATCGACGTCTTGTTGGCGCCTCTGGCGATTTTGTCTGATTTGCCGATCAGCAAAAAGCGCGTGTAGCTTTGCTGGTTGTCTTCAATTCCCGCCAACAAAACCCTTCCCCCATATTGCCGTGCCGCCTGTTTGGGAGCGATGGCAGCGGCATCGTTCAATCCCTCCGAGACGACATGGCGAACGCTGCCGGCCGTGTCGTAGAAAAGAACCGCCTGGATGTTGGGATGGGAGCGAAAGAAATTGCGACACTGATCGAGTGCGACCGGATGCGAGAACACGCGCCGGACATTGTGCACTGTCACTCCGGGCGAAGCGATCAAGTTGTGGCGAATCCGCAGATGAAACTCGGCGTGAACAAACACGTCGCGCGTGAGCAGCAGGTCAAAGTGCTCGGCCACTGAGCCTGCCAGCGAATTCTCGATGGGAATGACTGCCGCTTGTGCGGAGCCGTTCTCCACCCGATCAAAGACCTCTGCTGAACGCGCGCACGGCACAACCGCGGCGCGCGGCAGCATCCTTCCCGCAGCTTCGTGGCTGAAGGAACCAAGCTCCCCCTGAATCGCGACTTTCATAAGGCCGTCCCCTTCGAGAGATCAGACGTAATCAGAGTTTTCTTTAGGCGATCCTTGTGGAAACATTGCGCCATACAAGTTTGGTCCGTGTCTGAGCCTTGTGTCTCCGAGCCTTATTGTCTCTGTGTCTCGGTGGTGAAGGTTTTTCGCTCTCGCTTACAGTCGCTTCCTCATCTGGTAGGCGTCCAGCGAATGGCTGGCGTAGTAGTCAGGTATGGTGCGCAAAATCTGGTAGCCGAGCTTGCTATACAACTGTACGGCAGGCTCGTTGTCCACCGCAGTTTCCAGGTAGACGTCAGCGCATCCTAGAGAGCGCAATCGCTCTTCGCACGCAGTCATCAACTTGATTCCCAAACCATAGCGACGCGCTTCCGGAAGAATATCCAAGGTGAGGATGCGTCCATACTTGCGCCGGACGGGGTGGGCCACAACGAAGCCGGCGATGCGATCAGCAGGGTTTCCGCCGGCGGAAGCATCCGCTCCGTCATGCCCGGCCTCGCTTGGCTGAAATTCTCCCACCAGCGTAATCGCATTGCGCTTGGTTATGAAGCCGCTCAACTCCATCTGCGTATAGGAGATGCCGGAAGGGAAGCAGCGTTGGTCGATCTCCCACAGGCGATCGAAATCGGATGCTCGATAGTCGCGGATGCTGAAGGCCAGTCCCGCTGTATTGGTGGTGTTCAATCCCAAGGCACAAGCTCTGCCACCATCATAAGCGGGACGGCACGCGGCGAGAAGGGCGAGTCGCCCTGTGAATTGGCGCCTGCGTCAGACCAGCGCGACGGGATGACAAGGCCGCAGCCGCCGCATTACCCTCAGAGCATGGCAAAACCCGTTCCCATCGGCACGCGCGGCGAAGTGGAGAGGCGCGTGGAATTTCGGCACACCTTGAGCGCATAGATGCCTGAGCTGCCCGCGGTGCTGTCAACACCGAACATGATCGGCTGGATGGAAGCGGCGGGCTTCGAAGCGCTGCTGCCCTTCTGTGAAGGTGACGAGGTGAGCGTGGGCACGGCAATTAATATCGTGCATCGCGCGCCCACCGGGATTGGTGCAGCCGTGAAGTGCGAGGCGGTGCTGGAGTCGATGAGCGGGCGATTCCTGACATTCCGCGTGAGCGCCCACAATGGAAGCGAAGCGATCGGTTACGGAACCATCGGGCGAGCCATTGTGAGCAAGAGCCGGTTTGCAGAGAAGCAGGAGATCATTAGCCAGCAATAGGTGTTCGTCGCTCTTCCCATCGCATTCTGTGTGCCCTTCGGCTATTCCCGCGTTTCGGGACTGAGGGTGCCCTGTTCTAGCCTTCTTTTGGCTAGGGCGGGCGTTTCTTCCCGATAACTGGGTACTGGCTACTGGCAACTGGCTACTGCCTACGCCGGTAATCGCCGCTCTTGCCGCCCGACTTGCTTTGCAGAACGACTTCGCGGATCTCGATGCCCTTATCGAGCGCTTTGCACATGTCGTACACGGTGAGAGCGGCGACGGAGGCTGCGACCAATGCTTCCATCTCGACTCCAGTTGCCGCAGTCGTGCGGACCAATGTGCGAATAGCAACTCCATCGCGTCGCACTTCGGCTTCGACCTCAATTTTGCTCAACGGAATCGGATGGCACATGGGAATGAGTTCGGAGGTGCGCTTGGCAGCCATAATTCCGGCGACCCGCGCCACTTCCAGTGCATCGCCCTTTGGGTTGTTCGGCAGCGCCCGAATCACCTCTCGGCTCATCGCGACAAAAGCGCTCGCCTTAGCCTCGCGGACCGTTGGCTGTTTGTCCGAGACATCGACCATTGAGGCGCGTCCAGCGGTGTCGTAGTGCGAGAGCTTCTTCGACTTGGCCTTCGAGTCTTTCATGCCCAAAAACGGTAGCGGGTCAGTTTGAAAACTCACGCGCTTGAGCTGTATCGTAGGAGCACGCCTTGAGGCGTGCATATTGTAGCCCCACTTCGATACGCGCTTTAGCGCCTGAGGTAATCCGCCCCTTACCTCAGCGGCTGAAGCCGAGACATTTACAGGATCTCAACTGCACGCCTGAAGTGCGTGCTCCACCCAAGATCCTCACTTTACCAGTGCCGAATTAGGAAGCACACTCGCCGCAAGCGATTGAGTTCCAAATCGGGACTTTGCGTTTAGAGGCGATTCTAGGCCCATGAAGTCCGCCGGGCGATGTTTCAGGTCGTCCCGCCACTCTATCGTCGATTCTATGGCCGTTTGCGCGCTCGCAAATGGCATTCTGCAAAAAGCTCTCAAGTGCTATTTACATATGGCTCCTAAGTCTATATAATTTTGGCCATAATAACAACACTTAAGTGACATATTTGTGGGGATTCGCCACGGTTACGTCAGCAGGACCGTAATCGCTTCGCCTGCCGCAAACCGCTCCAGGTCCGGCGGCACCACGATATAGCAGTTCGCGCGCGAAACCGCCATCAGATCGCCTGACCCCTGCCAATGCACCAACTCCACCTCCGGCCTTTCGATGCTGCCTCGCAACCTGGCCGGAAGGAATCGCGTAAGTCCGGTCCGGCTGGTGAAATCGGATTTCAGAGTAGCTTGCGCGAACGGCAGTGGCTGCGGCTTGGCTCCCGAAAGCGAGTCCAGTACCGGCCGGGCGAACAGTTGGAACGTTACCATGGTCGAAACCGGGTTGCCGGGCAGCCCGAAGAACGGAGTGCTTCGCTCGCCCGACTTGACCTCGCCGAACACCACAGGCTTTCCCGGCTGGATTTGCGCGCCAGTGAAAAAAATGCCGGCCTGAAAGGAGGCCAGCACCTGCTCGACCAGATCGTATTTGCCCATCGAAACGCCGCCGGTGATGAGCAGCAGGTCCGCCTCCAGACCTTTCCGTAACAGCAGCGCCAGGTCGTCAGGCTCATCATGCGCCACCGGCAAGAGCGTGGGATCGCCGCCTGCCGCTTGCACCTGTGCCGCCAGCGAGTAGCTGTTGGAGTTGCGAATCTCGTTCGGCGCAGGTGGCAAATTGATGTCGACAAGTTCGTCGCCGGTCGCCAGAATTGCAACCCGAGGCCGGCGATATGCGGCAACCTCGGGGCGCCCAATAGCCGCAGCTATCGCGACAATCGTGTGGTTCACCCGCGTGCCGCGCGCCACCAGGGTCGCACCACGGCGAGCTTCCGCTCCCATCGCAACCACATTCTCCCCAGCGGCCACCGTCCGCTGGACCACCACGGCATCGCCAATTCGCTCCGTGTGTTCCACCATCACGACGGCGTCGGCTCCCGCCGGAACAGGCGCGCCTGTCATGATCTCGGCAGTTTCTCCCGCGCTGACGGCAATAGCACTCTCTTCTATCGGAGCACCAGCCTTGATCTCGCCAACGCATCGCAGCCGGGCCGGCAGAACCCTCGCATCCGCGGCGCGCACGGCGAATCCGTCACGGGTCGAGCGGGGAAACGGCGGGAAGTCGCGGTCCGCGCGCAAGTCCTCAGCCAATACCAGACCAGTGGCCTCCAGCAGCGGCATCATCTCCGGCTGCGTGGGGGAAAGAGTTGAGGCATACTCTTCCACCAGACGCCGGGCGTCGGCGAAGGACGGCAGTTTTGTGACAACAGTACTTCCCATGCCTGGATTACCCGAGCGAATTCTACTGGAGTCTGCGGGAGAGCGAAACTGCGGTGGCCAGCTACTGCATTTTCGGGCTTGATGTTGTTTGGGTAGAGTGGGCCTTCAGGCCGGCGTCAAGTCCGGTCCCTCAGAAGCTGGGGCTACGGTGGTCATTTTCGATGACCACCGTAGCCCAAAATTATTTGATCGCCACGAACGCGGCGCTGAAAGCGCCGCTCTACCCTATTTCTTGCTGGGCTTCGACTTGCCGAAGCTGGTCTCAACCGAAGCGCCGATGGAGGAGAGCATCTGTTTGGCGGCATCCGCATACTTGCCCGTTGGTTCCAGCTCCAGATACTTATTGAGAGCTTCTGCCGTTCCTGGAGGAACAACCATCTTGTTGTCTTTCATGGTCGCTTTGCCAATCAGGTCGACGCCCTTCCAGTAATATGCGGCAGCGCGTTTGGGGTCGATTTCGATTGCCTTGTCGAAAGCGGCGATTGCATCGTCGATCTTGCCAGTGTTGGTGAGGACCGCTCCCTCATTGTAGTAATAGGCGCCCGCATTCGTCGGATCGGCATGGACCGCCGACGCGTACAGCTGGACCGCCTTTTCAGTTTGTCCCGACTTGGCATAGGCGTCGGCAAGCTGAGCCATATACGGTCCGGAGGTTGGCTTGATCGCGAGCGCTTTCTGATAGGACTCTACGGCGTCTTGATAGTCCTTGGTGCGGGCTGCTGGGTCAGTCGCATGCTCCGCCGCGCCGCGCTGTGCGTCCCCAAGATAACCCCACACCAAGTCCTGGTTGGGATCGACTTGAGTGGCCTGCTGCAGGAGGGTAATGGCCTGATCGTAGTTGCCTGCGCCTTCCAAATCCTTCGCCTGCTTAAGTGAGGCGTTCAGACCCCTGATCTTCTCGCTGTTTTTCTGGGAAGTCTCGGCTTTCTGGCGCTGCTCGCCCGTCGTCGCGGCATCCTTGGCCAAGTCAAAGTCTACCTCGCGCTCACCGCTCGCTTCGATCACAGCGTTGCCATGCTCGTCTATCTCATCGCCATTCTGCACCAGGGTGACCTTGTAAGTGCCCAGGTCGATGCCAACCGAGTAGTATTGGCCCTTCGAATTCGTCTTCAGCTGGTACTTTTTCCCGTTCGCAGCGTTGAAGAGCTCTACCGTAGCTCCAACGATTGGCTTGCCGTCCTTGTCCCTGGCAATGCCAATGATGGTTCCGGTGATTTGCGCCCACAGCGAGACTGCACTCATCCCGATGACCAGCATTATCCCGGCAAGATTGATGTATTTCTTCATGGTTCCTCCAGCGCGTGAAACCGGATGATGATTGCGGCCCCTGCTGCAACGGTCTCCAGCGTTGATCTTCGGATTTAGATTTAGTTTCATGAAAAGTCCTGAACTGCAGTCTGCGACAGATAAGGAATGGGATCGACCGCGCTTGCGGCCGCAAAGGCCCGCAGCCGTAAGATGCAACTGTCGCAGCTGCCACAAGCCTGGTCATCCCGGCTGTAGCAAGACCACGTTAAATCGAAGGGAGCGCCCAATTCAAGGCCACGCGTCACAATCTGGGATTTTCGCAGCGCGATGAGCGGCGTCTCAATCCGGATGCAGCCTTCCCTGGTCCCCGCGCGGACCGCCTGGTTGAAGGCCTGGTAGAACTCCGGACGGCAATCGGGATAGCCCGAACTGTCCTGCTGTACCGCGCCAATGTATATGAGTTCGGCGCCCAGCACCTCGGCCCAGCTTACGGCCGCGGAAAGAAAATGGGCATTGCGAAACGGCACGTAGGTCACAGGGATGTGTGCCCCAATGTCCGTGCCGGCCTCAGGAACGGCGATCTGCTCGTCGGTGAGCGCCGAACCGCCAATGGCGCGAAAGAAAGGCGTGCGCACTACGAGACGCCGGCGAATTCCCAGACGCTCGCAGATCCTCAGAAACGATGTCCGCTCGCGCGCCTCCGTACGCTGGCCGTAGCTGATGTGTAAGGCGGCCACCGCATCGGGGCCAAACTCCCCCGCGGCCATTGCGGCGCAAACGGCAGAATCCATTCCTCCGCTGAGCGAGACGACGACTTTGGCACTGGCGTCAGGCATTTGGCACTTAGCACTTGGCATTTAGCATTTGGTATTTGGCCGTGAGGTCCAAGTATGTGCCTTGGCTAAGTGCCAAGTGCTAAATGCTAAATGCGCCGTGCCGAACGGCACGGCTAAACTCCCTTCAGCGACGGCTCCCAAATGAACTTGTGAATCTGGAGTCCCAGGCGGGCATTCAGCCCGTCCGCCAGCATCCATTCCGCAAGCTCCCGCGGATCGACCAGACAATGCGACACGTCCCGGCTTCCCGTGGCGTCCTTACGGAAGGCCGGCGAGAATATGACGGAACTGACACGCGAGTTCAGCTCATGCTCGGCGGCGAACGCGCGCGCCAACTCATAGTCCCGACGGCTGGCGATCACGAACTTCACTTCGTCGCGCAGGCCAAGCCATTGCAGGTTCTCCAGGCGAAATGTGTCGCCCTCGCCGGAGTCCGGACACTTCACATCCACAATCTTAACTACCTGCGGCGGAACGCGCTCCAATGGCCGTTCCCCGCTGGTCTCCAACAGGACCGTATAACCGGCGCCAAGCAGGCGATCCATCAACGGGACCGCCTCCCGCTCCTGTAGCAGCGGCTCGCCGCCCGTGATCTCTACCAGACCTCCGCCGGGCGACAGGCGTTGCACTTCCTGTTCGATGTCGTCCAGCGTCATGCGCTTTCCGCCCGTGAAGGTGTACTCGCTGTCGCACCAGACGCAGCGCAGGTTGCATCCCGCCAGCCGCACGAAAATGCACGGCAGACCGGCGTAGGACGACTCACCCTGCAACGACTTGTAAATCTCGATGATCTGCACTGTTTTTGAAGGGGCGCGGCTTCACAGGCCGCTGAAAAAGTCCGCTTTGAACGCTTTGTAACAGGGCACGACTTCAGTCGTGCCGATAAGCCGTTTATTTTTCTTCCGGAGCCGGCTTCAGCCGGCGGCACCGGACCCTGCTTCGACTTTTTCCGCAGCCTCTTCAGCCGTGCCGAAACAGACCCCAAAAAAGACTGGGGCTTCGGCCCCGCATCCGTCTTATCAAACTACTCGCTGTATCGCGCGGTCGTCGTGTCGGTCTCCCAGATGGTGACGTCCTTCACCCGCACTCGGTCGTTGGTGCTCTGCTTCAGCCGCACGTTGGTCTCATCGTAGAAGTACTTGGCCAGGTTCTCCGCCGATGGATTCACGGTTGTAAACGGCTCCAGCTCATTGATCATCTCGTGGTCAAGATAGTTCATCACCGGGCGCAGCACGTCCTTCAGGTCCTTAAAGTCCAGCAGCAGGCCGGCCTGGTCCAGCTCCGCGCCGCTCAGGGTCACGCGGACGCGGTAGTTGTGCCCATGCGGCTTCTCGCACTTGCCGCGATAATTGCGCAGGTAATGCCCGGCGGAAAATGTGTCTTCTACGGTAACTTCAAACATGAGTTTCTTTTCGTCGAACCGCCAGCAGGCGTTCGATGGAGGCTCCGAACCGGCTGCCGTAAGGGCGCAATCGCCGTCGGCTGGCGAAGTAACTATTCTAGCGTGTTTGTCGTAAGATAACCCTGATTCGCAGCAAGTCTGCTGTCGACAAGACCGCCGTCAGCTTATGCCAACCGCCGCTGTGCTCACCGTCAGTGATTCCTGTTCCCGAGGCGAGCGGACCGATCTCTCCGGTCCGGCGACGGCCGACCTGCTGCGCCAACACGGCTTCGAAGTCGCCCACCAGGAGATTGTTTCCGACGATCAGCACAAAATCGAAGCAGCACTCGTGCGCTTGAGCGAGCATGTGCAACTGGTTGTCACCGTCGGTGGAACCGGGATCGCCGAACGCGACGTCACGCCTGAGGCGACGCGCGCCGTGTGCTCCAAACTGATCGAGGGCGTGTCGGAGAAGATACGCGCCGCGGGACTGGCGCAGACCCCATTCGCCGTCCTGAGCCGCGGTGTCTGCGGAGTGCGCGGCCGCTCGCTGATCCTGAACTTGCCCGGCAGTCCGAGCGGCGCAGCACAGTCGCTGCAAGCG
>Ga0302326_10033722_pt1 | contig 10166 bp, 11 predicted proteins | sample Palsa_T0_3_FD_202264 | JGI IMG/M metagenome (GOLD analysis project Ga0302326, IMG submission 202264) | Peat permafrost microbial communities from Stordalen Mire near Abisko, Sweden - Palsa_T0_3 | ecosystem: Environmental > Terrestrial > Soil > Palsa > Peat permafrost | place: Sweden: Abisko...
AGATTGCTGAAACCGCTCTGTTCTATGAGAGCGCCCTTGTTGATGTTTGCCTGGATATCTGAGATGGCATCATCCGCTCTCTGGTAAATCTGGCGCGCAATCTTCGTGTGTTCGTGAATCCCAGCAGCCTCCCGTGAGACGAGCCATGCGAAGAGTGTCGAGAGGAAGAGCAGAGCGCCAAAGGATACGGCGACCGCAGGCCAGAGTCGTGCGCGCATGTGACAACCTTACTCCTACCGGTCGGAGATTCGCGAACTGCCGTCGCCGTAGCGGATGGACGCCATGGACCCCACGCATAAGCGGGCTGAACAGTTCCGTTTTTCTGTAAATGGAATTTTTCTGAGCTCTACCCTGAATGCTCTATGGCAATCATCGTTTTGCGCACGTAGCCTGTTGGTAGAGTCATTACTTGGATTACTTTACTATGACTCCTTCCGGCTCCTGGGAACCGATCTGATTCTCGAGTCTGGTCATTCACGACCGGATTCGCAGTAACGTTTCGCTAGTCGACCTCACTATCACAAAGGGGATGACACACAATCATGGACAAAGGGATTATTCGCATGAATACGGACTCCTCCAATCAACTCCAGTCCCAAGCGATTGCGCAGGCTGCGGTTTTCGGCGCGTTGCGAGAAAAGCTTGCGAGTGAAGTATCGAGCAGCGCTCTGCTTGCAGAGCTGCTTAAAAAAGTGAATTTGATGCAGAAAGCGCAAGCCACGCCAGAGGAATTCAAAGAGCGATTCTACGAATTTGTTTCTAGAGCGGAAGAGCATATGGATGTCGTCAGACCGTTCTTTCCTGCGCTCGTGGTTTTCCTGCCATCTCGTCGGGCTGGCGTATGAGGACCAAGCGTACCGTCCGAAGACGAGGATGTTGGCGCTGGCTTGTTTCGGCAAGAGACCCGAATCTTTTGCTGGCCGTCCGCGGGGTTGAGCTCTCTCCTGCCTGGTAGGCAGCGAAAGTATAACGGCGATTCCCCTCGTCCCACTTCACCGACCCCCTCCCCCGAAGGATTCGATGTAAGGGTTCCGCAGAGAATCGCCGCTTGTTGTGTCGCTTACCGTTTTGCCGATGGGTTAGCGCGTCAGCTACCAGTAAACACACATCAACGTCAGTGCGGAGATTGATCGTTCGGGTCTTTTCAGATGAAGTGACGGGTGATCAAGCTAAGTATTTCTCCTCCTTTTAGGAAGGCCGAAGTCACAGTCAATCGTGCGGACTAGCAAATGTTTGACCGAGACCGATCATAAGCGGGGGTTCTGGACGATTTCTATCCCTTTGAGACACTAGAAGGGCGCTGAAAAAGGAGGATCACGGTCTTTGCCTGCCGGCACCGCGCTGGCGCCAACCCCAGATCATCAAGCATTCCCCTGAAACGCTCTAGCGATAGTAGCCGGACTTGGTGAGAACGAAACCTGACTTGTGCAGTTCGGGATTCTCGCGGAGAAGCTCCGGACTGAGCTGAAGGCTGAGCTTGCAAAACTTGCCTTGGGGCTGGACGCGGCTGGGCTTATATCCGAGCGTGTAACGCGCTCGAATCTGATCGATCAAAAGAGCGAGATGATCTGCGGCTTCCTTTGCGCCGGTGTTCAGGATGGGGCCGCCGGTTGCCTTGGCGTATTCATCGATGTCGCCGACTCGAGCCGCCCCCATCCCCGACGCCATGATCACCCGGTTCGTCTCCGCCGTCCTGCAGATCAACGCCGAAACCACTGCTCCCGATTGAAGCAGCCTGTTCATAGCTTCCCGCTGCGTATGCAGATGCGCAGGAGAGTGCTGACCGATAGATGCTTGGGTAAAGGCGTTTTCGTCGTTTGCGGTGCCATCCGTAAGCCACAGCAGGACGCGCCGGCTCCCCGGCGCCCTCGCCTTCATCGTCTGGTCCACTGCTTCAAACATATCTTCGTCGAGGAAGGTGCCTTCCACATCGGCCATCCACGAGGCAGTCTTGATTGCAGTCGCCGCCAGCGGGCGACTGGTCGTAAAACCTTGCAGCAGCTCCGTGCGAGAAGAAAAGATCATCACCGCCACCTCATCTTCCCGCTTCAGATGGCCAAGTATTTCCAGCGCAGCTTGCGCCAGCGGCTCGAGCGCAGCGTGCACGGTCTCGGTCATGTCGAAGAGCAGCACTACGGAAAGAGGCAGTTGATCGCGGCTGAAATAGCTGATCGTTTGCGGGACACCATCCTCCGAGAGCTGAAAATCCTTTGCCGACAGCGTATCCACCGTACGTCCGGACTTCCTGTTCTGTACCAGGGCGTCCAGCAGGACGAATTGAGTGTCGACATGGATGGTTGCGGGCGCGGATTGCGGGGGAGATGTAGAAGATTGTGCCCAGGCAATCTGCGCCAGCAGCAGCACAGTGAGGAGCGATGCAGACTGCATGAGAGTTATTCTCGAGCCTGGCTGCCGCTGATGGCTCACGATGCAGTCGCCTCGTGACGGCGCGAGCCGGGAATCGCAGGTCCCTCCACTGCGCTACTTCGTGGGACTGGCTGCAGTAAATTCGGAGCAGCACGGTTTGCCTACGGGTTGAAATTCCATGATCTCGGCACGAGTGCCGTCAGGATCGAAGAAGTTGTATTGCCACTTGCCATCCCGGCCAATCTTCGGCCCGGAGTTTTTCTCAGGAATGCGGTCTTCGGAATATAGAAGCTCCGCCGCCTTTTTCATATCATGCACGCCGAGCGAAAAGTGGTCCGACGAGCCCAGCGAAGCTGCCGATAGGCCTGCGGGAATGCCCCGGGTTTCCGGGCCCTTCACCATCATGTACTCTATCCAATCGGTCCCGTCCGGAACCTGCTGAGAGATCCAGTCCGGCGTTCCCTCCGTTCGACCGCCATACCAATAAGGGCGGAAGCCCAGGCCCGTGCGGTAGAAAACATCCTCCGCAGACCGGCTATGCACGATATATCCGACATGAATGATGTGGTTGCTGAGCGGGTTAGGTGGAACCGGGGCAGGTTGTGCGGGCGGTTGTACAAACTCGACTTTATTGCCCTCGGGATCGTTGACATAGAACCATCGGCTACCATCAGCCCCACTCTTCATCACAGATGGAACAGCGATGGCGTGCGCGGCCACATACCGCCTTAATCCTTCTACATTTGTCGTGACGTAGGCAACATGGTCGAGCCTGTTAATAGAAGGTTCGCCGCCCGGCAGAGGAAGCACCTCGATAAATTGAGTTGGGTTGAAGTAGTAACGCACTCCCTGCGGATTCTCGGGATCTACTCTCTTAACAGCACCCAGGTTGTGCACATAGAAGGACTCCGTCTTGGCGCTATCGGAGCTGTACACGCTCATGTGGGAGATGCCGGTGATGGGCGGCCTGGAGTCCGCCGCTTGCCCGTAAGTAAACAAGATGGGCGCAAGGGCAAGAACGGTAAACATAACGAATCGCGCGCTCTTCATTCCCTGGTCTCCTTTAAAGAGGCAACTTACCGTTACTTACGAACTTACCTGGACTACCCGGCCACTCTGCATTGTTTTGCCCCCAAAGTATATGGGGCTGCAAGCCGAAGGGTCAAACGATCGACGGCATGAGAAGCGCTCATCCATAAGGCCGGGATCGACGTGCCCGGTCCTGATGGTAGGATAATCTCTTTCGATGAGAGCGACCGATCACAAGACTGCTGAAGTTCCGAGAAGGAGAATCCATTTGCGAGTTCATACGCGACGAGACTTTATTAAATCTTCCTGCACCGTTGGTATCGCCGCTACCGTCGGCTCCTTATTCCCGCGCCTGGCAAGGGCCAATGCAATGGGCCTTCCGCCCGGGATCCAGCTCTACACTGTGCGTGACGTGCTCCCGAAGGACACTCCGGGGACGCTCAAGCAACTTCACGAAATCGGATTTCGCGAGGTGGAAACCGCGGGTTTCGGGAAGTACTCGGCCAAGGAGTTTCGACAGCTCCTCGACGATGCGGGTTTGAAAGCTCCCAGCGCGCACCTTCGGCTCAACGAACCGGATCTCGGACCCGTCTTCGAGGAAGCAACTGTATTGGGCGCACACTTTGCGACGAGTTCCAGTTTGGCAACGGGCAACATGCCACCCCGTCCCGCGGGTGTTCCCATGGCGCCGTTGGGACTCGACGCCTTCACCAAGCTCGCTGCGCAGATGAACGATATCGGCGCCAAAGCCAAAGCGGCCGGACTGCAATACGCCTATCACAACCATAACTATGAGTTTGAGAAAATGCCGGACGGCACTTATGGCTACGACGTCCTGGTTAACCACACGGATCACAATTTGGTGAAGTTCGAAATCGACTGCGGCTGGATGTGTGCTGCAGGCGCCGATCCCGTCGCCTACTTCACCAGGTATCCCGGACGTTTCAAGATGGTCCACGTGAAAGAGTTCCAGGCGATGAAAAGCCCGTCGATCAGCCTGGAAGGTTCGGGTCGGCCGAAGGGTACGGATCTGGGACAAGGCTTCATCGATTACAAGAGGATCTTTGCAGCTGGCAAGAAAGCGGGGATCGAGCACGCTTTCTCTGAGCAGGAGGACCCCTTCCCGGTCTCGCAAATGGCATCAGCTAAGGTTGCGTATGATTTTCTGCATGCATCCTCTTAGCGTCACAGGGCCAATCACTCCTTTGGAGGAGGCGCCGTCGAGGAGGGTGTGGGCTTGCCATCGACGGTGTTAGGTTCCATCAGTTCCGTCCGCGTTCCATCGGGATCGAAGATATTCGCCTGACGCTTACGGTTGATACCTACGTGCACCTCGATCGGACGGCCATAGTTTTTGAAGTAGGGCCTCGCTTTCAGAGTCTCTACGCTGGCCGCAACATCGGTAACCTGCAGGCAAAGATGATGAGCGGACCCTCGATGGGTCGGATCCGGTTCTTCTTTCGCGAGCATAAATTCGATGTAGTCGTCGCCGTCCGGGACCTTGAGATTTATCCAGGAAAGTACGGTTCCCGATGAGCTGCCTCGCCATGTCTCCTTGAACCCAAGTATCTCGGTATAAAACTTGTACTCAGGATCCAGCTGCGTGACGATCACTCCGACGTGCGTCATATGCCTGGAGATACGCGCGTCGCTTATGTATTTGCCATACGCGGCTACAGTCTTTCCACTGGGCATATACTGCACCATCTCCACTTGGTGACCAGCCGGATCGGTAATGTTAAAGCTGAGATTTCCGATCCTTGCTTGATTTGCGTGGTCCGGTACTTTAACGCCCTTCGCTGCGAGATAGACTCGCAGCGCCTCGATATCGTCCGTTTCGAGAGAAATGTGGCTCAGTCGGTCGGAGTTCGCTTCGTGCTCAGGGAACAGCTCAATATACTGATGGTCATTGACTTTGAAGAAGGTCATGGAAGCGGATCCGTCCGCATTCTTCAGCGAATACGGCTCCTCGAAACCGAGGAAGCCCCCGTAAAACAACCGGGACTTCTCATAGTCATGAGCAAAGACTGCAAAGTGGGATATGCCAACGATGTGCGGCCGCGGCGGCGTCTGTGCGCCAAGGATACTTGCCGAGGCCAGCAGAACTCCGACCAACTTACTCGCGTTGCGCGCCCGCTGACTAGAAACCAAATGAATCCATTTGCTTCGAATTGCGTTCATCATAGGCCTCCTTCTTGGCAACTCCACGGTATAACCGTAGCGGGTGCTTCCGGGACGTTGCAAGGTGCCGCGCCTACGGCGCTCGGACGATCCTCGGTGATCGACGTCCCAGTCCTGCCTGACTGGGCTGACGTTTGGCAGTCGGCCCTACGGGCCGGGAGGAACTGACAGATCGCACATCCAATCCAGGTTTTTTCGGCTGAATCGGCCCATGAGGAGGAACATTGGTGCCGCGCCTACGGCGCTCGGACGATCCTCGGATCGGCGTCCCAGTCCTGCCCGACTGGGCTGACGTTGGCTGCGATGTCAGAAACCATGCAGGGCGGGCTAGCGTCCGGGAGTCTCTTTACCGACCTCATCAAGGAAATCAGAAACCTTTATTATTCTGATTTTTCCGAACCGTCCCAGTTTCAAAAGATGATTGTCACCGCTCACGATATAGTCGGAACCTCCGGCAGCGGCACATTCAAGGATTCGATTGTCGCTCGGGTCTTCTTCGACTAGGTCTACGGTTTGGTCAGGATCCACGCGCCTCGTGAAGGAACCGATCAACTTTTCAATCGCGACGATATCTTCGTCAGGCCATTTGAACTTGAGTCGCAGAACTCGCTTTATCTCCGCCATGATTGGGTCGGACATGGCAAGCTCGATCCGGCCCTCTCGGGCGAGGACCAAAAGGTCAAAAGGCTTGCTTTTGAAGTTCAGGCCGGAAATAAAAATGTTTGTATCGGCGGTTACGCGGAACACTACCGCTCTTTTCCTTGCTCGCTGCGCGACTCGGCAATGAGTCGGGAGATATCATCCTCAGTGTGCCCGAGGTCTTTGGCACGCTGGCGACCCGACTGGATGAGTCTCTGCCATGAGCGCTCGTCAAGGTATTTCCTGACAGCATCGGCAAGAACTTCGCCCACCGGGCGATCCTCTGCGCGCGCGGCCGTTTCGAGTTCCGCGAGGAGTTTGACAGGAAGACTCGGATTCGTGGCCTCAGGGCTCGCCATGGGTCTATTGTGCTCCAATCCTGGGCATCTAGCCTAACCAAACCTTACATCAACCCCGATCCGATCCGCTGCAAGATGGCATCGCTTTGAGAGGGAGCAATGGCCCAGCCAGGAACAAAGCCGGAATTAACACGAGTGGCACCCGCAGATCTTTCATGATCTCGGACCGCCCGAGAAGCCAGCGAATCTGGGCCCGAACTACATATCCGGAGGTCTTTTATGGCTGCTTTGCTTTCAGGGTGAACAGCTTGAGATCGATGGCATCCCCCATCACCTTGTATCCGGCGTCGTTGGGATGGAGATGATCGCCCGGCTGATAGTCAGGCAGGAATGTGTCCGGGTGGTTTGGGTCCCTGACCGCAGCCTCGAAGTCGATAAAACCATCGAAGGCGCCGCCGGTCCGAATCCAGTCATTCACGGCCTTGCGGATCGCTTCCCCGTTGTCGGTGTAGTAGCCGGCGCCATGATAGGGCGTCAGGGTGCAGCCGATCACAGCAATACCATTTGCGTGGGCACGCTGGATCATCTGATCGATTGCGAAGATGAGGTCGGCAGCGGTGGTGTTTGCGGTGGGGTCGCCGTGCAGGCGGCCGATGTCATTGATGCCCTCGAGAATGAGAAGATACCTGGCGCCGCTCTGTGCAATCACATCGCGATCGAAGCGCGCGAGTGCGTTAGGGCCCGCGCCATCGAGCAGAATTTTATTCCCGCTGATGCCTTCATTCAATACCGAGAGATTGCGATACTTCGGGTCAGCCTGCAGACGCCGCGCCAACTCATCCGGCCAGCGCTGGTTGGTGTCGACGGTGGAGCGGGCACCATCCGTGATGGAGTCGCCTATAGTAAGGATGGCCCCCGCATCGGCGGAACCAAGCGTATCGATTCCGTTGAGGTAATACCAGCTTGTCTCCGTAGCCGGCGCCTCGAGGGTAGCGCTAGAGACTACATTGCCTGGCGCGTGATAGCTGGTTGCTTCGCCGAGTTGATGCTCGGTTACAGGACCCGACGGGCTGGGCAGATAGAAGCTTACGGTCAAATCCGAAAGCGGAGCAAACTTGAACGGAGCGGGATCGCTCAGCACCAAAGCGCCGTTCGGTATCGAGACCGACGGCTGCCCGTGAAAGGTAAGTGGATGGCCACTGCCCGGAACGATAGCCGCACCCTTGAGAGTTTGTGCGATCTCTGCGGCTCCAATAACCAGGGGGCCCGTGCCGTACAAATTGGAAAAGCGCACCCGGACCGAATCCCCGCCAATACTCACGTGCACGACTTCGCGAAGAGTGGCTCCCGTTGCCCCGGGTTGCGCACCCGGTGTCAGCCGGTCCTCCGCGCTCTTGCCATGGGCAACCAGCGAAGGAGCCGACGCCCATGTGCCGACCCAATGCTTTGTCTTTGCCGCGGGCCGCGCAAAAAGCGGCGGCATGCAAAACAAGGTGGCCAAAGCCATGACCAGGATCTTGACCGGCAGTATGGTTCGACTGCGCGTAATGCTCATTGATTCATCTCCTTGCCGCAACGGGAACGTCAGAACCGGAAATAGGCGCCCACGGTCGGTTCGGAGGTTTGCCGTCTCGCGTTCGTCGTCAGCTGCGCCGAGTCAAAATCCGGCGTCTTGTAGAGCAGGCCCCGATATTGCAACCGCAGCCCAAGGTGCGAGGTGAGAATTGGATAGTTGACGCCGAACTCGTAAAGCAGCGGTACGCGCGTCTGTTGGGTGTATTTTTGCCCGCCCACGCTCGTCGGCAGAAAAATGAGGGCTCCCGTTCCCACCGCGCCGAAGGGCTGAAGGCCGAGAAACGATGGCCCTTGCACCAGATACGCAACCGAAACCTCGTGCAGGTTGTCCTGAACCTGAACACCGAAGGGAAGCACGGCATACCGCTCAGAAAAGCGAGTGTAGCTGTAATTGACCTCGTAGCCCAACCACGGCTTGAAGGATTGCCGAAAAGTGCCTAACGCGCCCAGAGAGGCGGTTGGCTTGTCCTGAACGCCGTTGCCATTTGACGTGCCCGAGAATTGCCCAAAAACATTCACCGCACCATCGAAATTTTTGAATGTCTGGGCAAACGCCCGGTTGCCAAGCCATGCGGATGAGGTCGAAAAGAGGAGAAGAAAAAGAAGAAAAAGGGACCTGCCAACAGATTGAATGGACATCAGTTTGCCGACGCTCCTGCGCGTTTAAAGAATGGAAAAGGCTGAGACATCATATTGCAACCCAAAGAGATAGCATACGCCAGCGAGCCGGTTACGCTCCCCGCCGGCCGTCGGCCGAAGCGGCCGTGGCGGGCGTTCCAGCGTTACGCTCATCGAGGTATTCCTCAATGCACTGATCCAGTGTTCCATGAGCCGCGAGGACGAAATCGATGGCATCACGGCCGGCTCCCTGGCCACCGGCATTCGCAGTGACGTAGTGAGCCGCGGCTTTCACCTGGTCGCGTGCATTGGCGACCGCAATGGCCAGTCCGCAGACGCGCATGACAGGCAGGTCGATCACGTCGTCGCCGACGTAGGCGATCTGATCCAGCGTGAACGACCCCCGCTGCATGATCTCGCGCACGGCATGCATCTTGTAGTCCTGGCCCATGTAGACATATTCGATGCGTAGCGCGCGAGCTCGCTGGGCAACTGCTTCCGAGCTCCGCTTGGTGACGAAGCCGCAATGAATGCCGCCGATGCGGGCTAGCGAAATCCCCACCCCATCCTGGGCATGGAATCCCTTGGGTTCGAAGGTCTGCCCGGCTGGATCAGCGGACGGTTGGCTGACGGAGGCCAGCGGGAGGGTCCATATCTTGCCATCCGTGAGGACTCCGTCGACATCAAAGAGAATAAGGCGGATCCGGCGGGCGCGCTCAGCAGCAGAAAAGTCCATGGGACCATTCTTCCATACGATCCTTCAGGAAACGGTCGCGGCAAAAGCAGGGTGAAGCACGCGTTAGCATCTCCGCATTGCCCGTCGCCAATTTGCCCCGGCGATTGCCACGCCGGTTCGCCCCGATTACAACTTTAGTTTTCGAACTGCATCTTGTCATGAACTTAGGCCAGCGCCATGATGGAAGCGTTATGAGAACTACGAAACAGTCTTTCCTGCATGTCGTGTTAGCCAGCGCCGCGGTCGTTGTTCTGACGCTGGTCGGAACTCCTCTTTTTGCCGGCGTCTCGAAATACGCCGGTATCTACAGCTCCGAATCGCCGGATTCCGACGCACCGACCGCTCCTGCCGGTCCTGCATTCAGCGTTAGCCTGGGTGCGGACGGTACCGCTACGGTCACTCAGGATCCCGGCAAAGGTGCGGTCACCGCCTTTGGACACTGGACTGATGCCGGTAGCCAGGTCACGGTTCAATTCGACGCCGTCGACGGCAAACCTACCGATCCACCGATGGTCTTCTCGCCCAGCCACGATGGATTGCAGGTAGTCACCTGGAACCATGCCCTCTGGGGAAAAACGACTCCTCCTGTGCTCAAAAAGGAAGTGTCCAATTGGCATAACAAGGGCAAACATCGCTGAGTTGCGCCCGGCGCCATCAGAGCAGGTCAGCACAGCGCTGAACTTTTGCGTATCCCATCGTTCGTAGCCAGGTTGGAAAGACGT
>Ga0302326_10033723_pt1 | contig 10166 bp, 6 predicted proteins | sample Palsa_T0_3_FD_202264 | JGI IMG/M metagenome (GOLD analysis project Ga0302326, IMG submission 202264) | Peat permafrost microbial communities from Stordalen Mire near Abisko, Sweden - Palsa_T0_3 | ecosystem: Environmental > Terrestrial > Soil > Palsa > Peat permafrost | place: Sweden: Abisko...
GCGGTCATCGTTTTTCTGGCCATTCGCGCGCGCCGCGGAGCTGCTCATCCGCCCAAATGCTGAAGATGATCCAACCAACACCTAAAGACCCGGCGCGCCGGGATTGGCTTCGGGGCCGAAGTAGCGCAGCGTCACCAACGGCTCCACGTCGCTGGTGTTCTCGAAGGTGACGCCGGCCTTGGCCGCGCTCTCCGTGCAGAAGACTTCGTCCTCGGTCAATTCGTGGAAACGGATGAGTTTGGGGCAATCGAGGGTCAACTGGTTCATCCGGCCCTTGCCTTGCACGGTGATCAACCCGTAGGCGCCCCCGTCCTTGATGGTGCAGCGCGCGCGCGGTTCGACGGTCAGTTCCTTGGCCGTGAAAAGTTGCGCGCCATCGACTTTGCCATAGACAATCCAGCGGTCGGTGCAGCCTTCGCTCGGCCCGCCAGCCACGGGGATCGGCTCCAGGAAATGGTTGTCTTTGAAATGCTCGTCGGTGTTGCCTTTCCAATCCAATTGTTCGACCAGATAATCGAGGTCCCGGTGATGCTTTTTAGGCACGTCCTTGACCAGGAGCGACCAGGGCACCTCGCGTCCTTCGACCAGCGATTGGTACATGGCAAAAACGTCGCTGCCCCATTGCGGCTCATAAGTGCAAAGCGAACCTGGGGCGTGCAGGATGCAGGGCGGAATGAGCCAGCCCGTGCCGGGCTTGAGGCGATAGGCGCGGCTGAGGTCAAGAATACCGTTGTCACCCTTGTTCCAATTTTCCAGGCAGCGGCGGACATCGCCCTTGGTCGTGCCGGGTTCCAAACCCATGAAGGTGTAAGGGAAATGGTTGCCGACGTTGTTGTGCTGCGGGGGAAAATAGTAGGACTCGGGCTTGCCCTCCAGGCCGAGCAACGCGGCTTGCTTGGAATTCTGGTGCAGATGATGCGGAATGGGTCCCATGTTGTCGAAGAACTTCGAATAGACCGGCCACTTTTTGTAGGCGCGCCAGAGGCGGTCTCCGATGAGCAGAGCGCCGCACTCGGCCACTGCTTGTTGCAAGGTGAAGCGCTGTCGGCCGGCGACGACATAGCTCAATCCTTCGTCGGGCGTCCGGTTCTCATTGGCGGCGGGAGTGGTGGAGGCAAACCAGCGTTCATCGATGCCGCCCCGGTTCAAGCCGAAGGCGTAGAGGTCATCGGGATGGAGCTTGAGGCGCTGGCCGGGCTGGAGAAAGGAGCGCGGCACCCAGCAAGGCGCCAGACGCAACAAACCGCCGCTTTGGGCCAGGGCGGCTTCCACCAGGGACGCGACTTTATTTTTGACAATCTTGAGAGAAGTGACGGTATTCATTGTGTCCGCATTCATTAACCATTTCCGAGCGGGATGTAAAGCTGCTTGCTGCGTGCATAGTGGATGCCGCGTGAAGGATTCATCCTGGCAGGGCCGGAAGTGGCAGGGGAATGATGGGCAGGGGAATAATCGGAATCCTACTTGCCTGATTTTGATGTGCTCGGGGAGGAGGCAGGTGCGGCTGGCGCGGGCGCGGCACGAGGCGGTTCCGCCGGGGCCGGCCGGTACTCGAGCGGGGCGGGACGGCTCTCCGTCGCAGTGCGCGGCAATTCAGCCTGACGCCCGGACGGATTGTAGCCGTCGAAGCGCGGCGCGGGTGCGGTTGGATGTTGCGCCGCCGTCACACCGTACGCGCGAGGCCAGCCAGGATTGGGCGGCGCCGAATCAGGCGCGGCTGCCGCCAAGTTATTGCGCCGATGTGGGTGAAGCCCCGCAGGGCTGTCAGGCGCGGGATAACGCAGAGGCGGCAATTGAACGGACGCCCCGGCGCCATTCGCCTCGGCCGGCATGACAGACGCCGCGCCGGGATTATTCGCCGCCAGAACGATGGGTTCCTCATTGGGCAACTGCTCCGCCGTCGTCTGGACGCGGGAATGGTTGATCACCAGCGGTTGGGCGGGAGAGGCGGCGGCAGATGAAGCGGGAGGACAATAGACGGCAAGTGTCCTGCGGTCCTTGGCCAAACCGGCGGCTTCCGGGGCGGCGACGGCGCGCAAAGTGACTTCCTGCACCGGCGCGCCCGCAGCGGCCGCCACAGCCTCGCGACTGGGGCCGCCGTTGAAGATCCGATTATTGACAATCGCATAACTGTCGATCAGGGCGGAATTATGCACGAGCGCCCGCGCCCTGCCGGCAGGCAACACGAGGCGCGGCAGATGGCGGCTGGTCAAATTACTGGTGTTGACAAAACTGTAGGCCGAGGGGGCGATGCCCAAAGTGGCTTGCGGCCCGACGGGTTGGCCAAGGTAGGTCAGTTGCGCCAGGATGTTAAGGCCCACACCCGGCGGCAGCGGAGCCCAACCGATGCAGGAGGGGGTTGACCGCCAGGCCACCCAGGCTGGAGACCAGATATTGCCGGGCACCCAAACCCATCCCAGACGGGCGACATTGGCCCAACGGCCATAGTGAAAAGCGGCCCAACCCCACGAATAGTCCGATTGCCAATACCAGCCGCAATCGGAATAGAGCCATTGGCCGGCATCGACATAAGGACACCAGTCCTGATCGATCGTTTCGACAGTCGGCTGCCAGCAGAGGCCATAGTCGGGTTGCTGCGCCCAAGTGCCGTAAGAAGAGAGGTCGTTGAAAAATGCGCCTGTGCTCGCATCAGGCGGCGGCTGGTCGGCCGGGGAAGGCGGACTGATGGGCGCGGGTGCGGCGGCTGTATCCTGGGCCATCTGCGCGGCGGAAGCGGGCGGCGCGCTCTTGACCAGGATGCCAATGACATTCTGGGACAGGCCGAGGTCGGAAAGATAGAGGATTTCGTCGGCTGTGGGGGAGAAAACCTGGCCGGAGTTCTTGATGAAGGCAACTATAACACTTTCATCCACATGAGCTTGGGCGAGCTTGATGAGCTCAGAGAGGCCGGGAGACAGATCGGCTGGCAGCGTGGGTCCGGCGGCGGCCTCGGCAGGAGGATCATCCTGGGTCAGGGGCGGCGGATTAGGCAAGGTGGCTGCCGGAAGAGGTGAACTGGCCGGGTCCAAGCGAGTGAAGGCGCCGATTAGCAAAACCGCGCCTGCGCCAAGAGCCAGAAACATGACCGAGGTGGGCAAATTTCGAGTATTCATGTTCTTATTAGCACCGACGCTGGCCGCCGGTTGCTATTCAATGTATCAGGCGCGCGCGCCAGAGCAAGCACCAAGTCCGTCTTTGCCGTTGACAGCAACGGGCAGCGCCAGCATAACCTGCAAAGTGAAATTATGGCGTAGCGGCATTTTTTGGTCAGTCCTGAGCTTCGCGGGGGGGTTGGGCAACCTTGTTTGCAGTTCGATCATCGCGCACAACCTCAATGCGACGATCGGCGAATTTGGCGCCAGCACCTCGGCCCTGGATTTCGTCACTCTCCTTAGTTTGCCGCTGGCCATGCTCAACATGTCCGTGGTCCACTATATCGCTCATTTCCGCTCCCAGAACGACGAGGCGCGCTTGCAAGGCTTGTTGGCCGGCTGCCAAAGATTCCTGTTCTGGGTCACCGTGGGCGCGACGGTCCTGGTGCTGGCAGTGCTGCTCCCCTTGGGTCAGTTCTTCCATTTTCAGAGGAGCATGATGTTGGTGGTGCTCATTTGCTGCATCTTCGGATTGTGGTCCTGCTTCGGTGTAGCCTTCTGCCAGGGCATGGCTTGGTTCAAGCGCCTGGCCGTCATCGCCTTGGTGGCGGTAGGAGTACGGGTGCTTTTTGCCTGGGTGATGACCAAGCGCTATCCCACCGCTGAAGTGGCACTTTCCGCCACCACCTTCTCATTTCTGGCCAACCTCATTCTCTTCTATTGGTGGAAGGACATTTTTCGGCATCCGGCGCAAAGAATCTCGCCCTGGACCCGGGAGTTCATGCAATACCTTGTCGTCACCGGAGCGACGGTGGCAGGCACGTATTTCTTCACTACCGGAGACGGTCTGGTATCGAACAAGTATTTTCACAAGAGCGAGCTGGATGCTTACAATATGGCGGCCAGATTCGGCCGGGCCATTCCGGCCATTGTTCTGCCGCTGCTGATTGTGACGTTCACCTCCCGCTCCGGCAGCAAGGAAACCGCAGCCAAGACCGATCAGCGCATCCTGCTCAGTTTATACGCGGCGGGACTGGGATGCGGCGCGACTGTGTTGATCCTTTTCCGCGAACGCTTGTTGACATTGTACCTGGGCCATCCCAACGACCAGGCCGCCCAGATGATTGTGCCCTTTTCCATCGCGATGGTCCTGATCGGACTTTGCCAGGCCGTGGGGATGTGGAGCCTGGCCGACCGCACCTTCAAGATCGCCCTCCTTTACGGCGCGTTGGGTCTGACTTATTGGACAACATTGCTTGTGGTCGGAAAGACGCCGGAGGCCCTCTTGTCGGTCATGCCGCTCGGGGCGGGAGTCAGCTTTTGTGTCCTGTGCATCTGCTGGCTGGTGAACAGGTCGCACAAGCTCAAGGCAGCCTGAAGCGGGAATGGGGGATAGTTGAAGGCAGCCATTTCTTAATCTTCATCTTAATCCTACTCACTTCAGGAGGCGGATGGGGAGCAGGATTAAGATGAAGATTAAGGATTAGGATTAAGAGGGGAACGCAAAAGAAGTGAAATGCTCCCCCATCGCCCTCCACTTATGTTTTTGACGGTTCCCTGGAAGTCCCGTAGGTTCCACCGTCGGACTAGTATGATAAACTTGATCATCAGGAAGATCGTCGGTTCGCAAAACGAACGGCAGGTGAAGAAGATGCGGCCCAAGGTTGCCAAGATAAACGAACTTGAGGCGGCCCTGCAATCGTTGCCGGACGAGGATTTGCGCCAAAAAACGGCTGTCTGGAAGGCCGAATTGTCCCAAATCCAGGACGACCAGGAATTGGCCCTGCGCCTCAATGAGCTTCTGCCCGAGGCCTACGCGATGGTCAAGAACGTCTGCCGCCGCCTCTGCGGCCAGGAAATCACCGTGCGCGGACACCCGTTGAAATGGGACATGATCCCCTTTGACGTGCAGCTTATCGGCGGCATGGCTCTCCATCAGGGCAAGATCACCGAAATGGCCACCGGCGAAGGCAAAACGCTGGTCGCCACCATGCCCGTCTTTCTCAACGCCCTGAGCGGAAGGGGCGTCCACATCGTCACGGTCAACGATTACCTGGCGGCGCGCGACGGCGAGTGGATGGGGGCGGTCTATAAATTTCTGGGATTGACGGTCGGCTGCATCCTGCGCGATCAATCGCCGGGCGAACGCCGCGCCCAATATGATTGCGACATCACCTACGGCACCAACGCCGAGTTCGGGTTCGACTATTTGCGTGACAACGGCATGGCCACGCGGCGGGAGGAACAGGTGCAGCGGGGCCATTATTTCGCCATCGTCGATGAAGTGGATTCCATCCTCATCGACGAGGCCCGCACGCCCTTGATCATCAGCGGGCCGTCGATCATCACGGTGGACAACCAGTACGACCGCTTCAAGCCGCAGGTCGAATCGATGGTGCGGACGCAGGATAGATTGTGCGCCCGGTTTATCTCCGAGGCGGAGGACCTGATCAAAAAGCTGCATCCCGAGGACGATTCCAATCCAGCCAATCCCGGCGCGCTGGAACATGAAATCGGCATCCTGCTCTATCGCGTGAAAATAGGCAGCCCGCGTTCGGCGGGCTTGATGAAGCTGCTGGAGAACCCGGAAAACATCCGGATGATGAACAAGGCGGAATTGGAGATGCACGCCGACCAGAGCAAGAAGGCGCTCTACGCGGAGAAGGAGGAATTGTTCTTCGCCATGGACGAGAAAACGCACGAGGCCGACCTGACGGAGAAGGGCCGCAACTTCATGCGCCCGGAGGAAGCGGATGCGTTCGTGCTGCCGGATTTGACGGTCAAGTTTCACGAGATCGATTCCGGGCCGGAACTGGACGCGCGCAAACGGCTGGAACTGAAAGCGGCGGTGCAGAAGGAATTCGAGATCAAGGCGCTGCAAATCCACACCATATCACAATTGCTCAAGGCCTACAGCCTCTACCTTTTGGACGTGAACTACGTCATTGAAAACGGCAAGGTGATCATCGTCGATGAACACACCGGCCGGCCGATGTACGGCCGGCGCTGGAGCGACGGTTTGCACCAGGCGGTGGAGGCCAAGGAAGGGGTGGAGATCGAGCGGGAAACGCAAACGCTGGCCACCATCACCATCCAGAATTATTTTCGTCTTTACAAGAAACTGGCCGGAATGACCGGCACGGCGGAAACCGAGGCCCAGGAATTCCTGGACATCTACAAGCTGGGCGTGCTGGTTATCCCGACCAATAAACCGGTCGCGCGCAAGGATGGCAACGACTCGGTCTATAAGACCAAGCGCGAAAAGTTCAGCGCCGTCATCCGGGAGATCACCAGCATCCACAATCAGGGCCGACCCATCCTGGTCGGCACCGTCTCCGTGGAAACGAGCGAGCAGGTCTCGCGGCTGCTCTCCAAGGTGGGCATCGTGCATTCGGTGCTCAACGCCAAGTTTCACCAGCAGGAAGCCGAGATCGTGGCGCGCGCGGGCCAACGCGGGGGGGTCACCATCGCCACCAACATGGCCGGACGCGGCACGGACATCAAGTTGGGCGAGGGCGTGGCCGGCCTGGGCGGATTGCACGTCATTGGCACGGAGCGGCATGAATCGCGGCGCATCGACCGGCAGTTGCGCGGACGCTGCGCCCGCCAGGGCGACCCCGGTTCATCCCATTTTTTCATTTCTCTGGAAGACGATTTGATGCGCCTGTTCGGCTCGGACCGGATTGTCAAAGCGATGGAGAAAATGGGACTGGAAGAGGGCCAGGAACTGGAGCATTTCATGCTCAACAAGTCCATTGAGCAGGCCCAAAAGCGTGTCGAGCAGCAAAACTTCCAGCGCCGCAAACGGACGCTGGAGTACGACGACGTGATGAACAAACAGCGCGAGGTCATTTACGGCTTTCGCGACGAAGTCATCAACGCCACGGATGTGCGCGACCGCTTGATGGACATCATGGAGGAGGTCGTCATCGAGAAAGTGCGGGAATTGACGCCGGAAAGCGGCGATCCGGCCGATTGGGACCCGCGTCCGCTGAGCGACTGGGTGTCGCTGAATTTCCCGGTCCGCACTCCAGAGGCGGAAATCCTCAAGGCGGCCAAGTCGAGCCAGGAATTGCCGGTGGCCGGGTCGGCCTTCGAGGGCTTGAGCGCGGGGCAATTCGCCGCCTGCCAATTTGTCTGCAAAGCGGTGCGGGAGGCCTACGAGTTGAAGATCAGCTTTGAAGAGCCCGAGGCGCTCAAAGTGGTGGAGCGCTACATCATTCTCAAAGCGGTGGACACACTCTGGCAGGAACACCTTTACGGCATGGATTCATTGCGGGACAGCATTGGGCTGCGCGCCTATGGGCAGCGCGATCCGCTCATCGAATACAAGGCCGAAGCGTTCAAGGTGTTCGGGGAATTAATGACCAACATCAAGACGGAGATCTGCCATAACATTTTCCTGAGCGCCTCCAGCGTGCAGGCCTTTGACCGCTTCAGGCGCAACTTGCCGCCCACCGCGCTCCACCAGGCGCCCGACGCTTTTGGCGGCGCGGCGCCCCCAAGCCCTCAAGTCGATGGCAAGAAAGCCAGCGATATGGTCAAAGAAGCGACGGATGCGATGGCCAAGGCCAAACCGATCCGCAACGGACCCAAAGTCGGCCGGAACGACCCCTGCCCCTGTCGCAGCGGCAAGAAGTACAAGCACTGCTGCGGGAAAAATGGTTAGGCCTCTCCATTTAATTTTGGTCTTGGCGCTGGTCAGTCCCATACTGGCCAAGGGCCAGCAGGCCAAGGCACCTTCCTTTGCCTTCGCCACGATCCAACAAGGCAGAGAAATACTGACCAACCGCGACGATTTTGTCCTGGCTCTCAGTCCCTTTGATCGCGCCGCCAGGATGAAAACGGACCAGAATGTCCCGGAGCGGGATTACCTGGATTTTGTCGCTCGCAATGTGCTTGACTGGGATGCCGCCGAAAAGGAGTTGGTGCAATCCGCGTTGGAGGACCTTCAACCGAGGCTGGAGGCGCTGGCGCTGCCGTTTCCGGAGAACATCCTCTTTATCAAGACTACTGGCGCCGAAGAAGGCGGCGCGGAATATACGCGGGCCAATGCCATCATCCTGCCCCAGTCCACACTGAAAAGCAGCCGCTCCAATATGCGAGGCATTATCGCGCACGAGCTGTTTCATGTCCTCTCGCGCAAGAATCCGCCGCTGAAGGAAAAACTCTATGCCGCCATCGGCTTTCAACCTTGCGGTGAAATCGTCTTCCCGCCGACACTGGCGGAGCGAAAAATCACCAATCCCGACGCCCCCAGGAACGACCATTGCATTCGGGTCAAAATCGGTGACGAATCGGTCTGGGCCGTACCCATCCTTTTTTCGACGTCGGCGCGCTATGACGTGGCCCGCGGAGGAGAATTCTTCCAGTATCTCAACTTCCAGTTCTTGGTGGTCGAACGCAAGGACTCGGAACCTTCGGCCAAGGCGTCCTACGATGCGTCCCATCCGAGATTGATCTCACCCGACAAAATCTCTGGGTTCTATGAGCAGGTGGGCCAAAATACGGATTACATCATTCATCCGGAGGAAATTCTGGCGGACAATTTCAAGCTCTTAATGCTGGCGGACAATTCCAAGCTGCTCCCCCTAGAAAAGGGCGTTCGCTCACCCGAGATCTTGAAAAAACTGGCCGAGGCGCTTGGGACGAGGATCAGGTTGTTCGAGTGAATCGGCGCGCGGGCGGAGATGTGGCGCGGTGGTCGCCAAAGGTCATTTGGCCCAAATCTTCTCTTGCCAGAACGGCTTGCTTGTGAAAAATTTCACGAGGATGGATGCGGTCTGAGCAACCCTTTCACCCAAACTATGACGCACGTCAAATTGCACATTCCGGGGCCGGTGGAAGTCAGCGCCAAAACGTTCCGCGCGTTTTGTTCGCCCATGATCGGCCATCGCGGCCAAGGGTTCAAAGACCTTTACGCCACGATCCAACCACAGCTACAGCGATTGCTGTCCACCCGGCAATTGGTTTATCTGAGCACGTCTTCGGCCTGGGGTGTGATGGAGGGGGCGGTGCGCAACCTGGTGCGCAAACGCGTCCTCAACTGCATGTGCGGGGCCTTTTCCGACAAGTGGCTCGAGGTTTCAAAACGCTGCGGCAAGGAGGCCGAGGCCCTGCAAGTTCCCTGGGGATTGCCCATCCGCCCGGAACAAGTCGAGGCCAGGCTGGCCACCGGCGATTTCGACGCCCTGACTCTCATCCACAACGAAACCTCCACCGGCGTCATGAGCCCGATTTATGAAATCGCCGCGCTCAAGAAAAAATTTCCGGACGTGATGTTCATTGTCGATGCCGTCAGCTCCATGAGCGCGGTCAAGCTGGAATTCGACGCGCTGGGGATCGATGTCCTCCTGGCCGGGACGCAAAAGGCTTTCGCCATGCCGCCGGGGCTGGCGCTGTTTGTCTGTTCGCCGGCGGCGCTGGCCAAAGCGGCCGGGGCGGCGGATCGCGGCTATTATTTTGACTTCGTGGAATTCCAGAAGAACGCCGAGCAAAGCATGACCCCCAGCACGCCCAGCATCGGGCACGTGTACGCGCTGGCCTCCAAGTTGGAAGACATCTTCGCCGAGGGCCTGGAGGCGCGCTATGCCCGCCACCAAAAGCTGGCCGAGAGGACGCGGGCCTGGGCGGTCCGGAACGGCTTCACGCTTTTCCCCGAACCTGGCTTCGAATCGGTCACGCTGACCTGCATCAACAACGGCGCCCTGCCGGGCAGCCGGGTGGTGGATGTGGCCAAGCTGCAAAAGCTGGTCAAGGAGGCGGGATTTTTGATTGACGGCGGATACGGAAAAATCAAAGGCAGCACCTTCCGCATCTCCAGCATGGGCGACGAAACCGAAGAGACCATGAACCAGCTCTATGCCGCGTTGGACGAGGGGATGAAGAAATTGTGAGAGACGCGGGCGCAAAGTCATTGAAGCCGGCAAGTTTTTTTGCCATGATGAACCTATGAGCATGGCGGAGCTAATGCGGGAAGTGGCTGGATTGCCACCGGAACGTCAGAACGAGTTGGCGGCATTTTTACTGCACCTTCGGCTCCAACGGGATCCCGCATGGCGCGCCGAACTGACC
>Ga0302326_10033724_pt1 | contig 10165 bp, 7 predicted proteins | sample Palsa_T0_3_FD_202264 | JGI IMG/M metagenome (GOLD analysis project Ga0302326, IMG submission 202264) | Peat permafrost microbial communities from Stordalen Mire near Abisko, Sweden - Palsa_T0_3 | ecosystem: Environmental > Terrestrial > Soil > Palsa > Peat permafrost | place: Sweden: Abisko...
GCGGGCGACCTGACCCGAGACGACGTCCTGGACAACATCACCCTCTACTGGGTGACAAGCACGGCCGTTTCCTCGGCTCGCCTCTACTGGGAAAATAAGCTCAGCCTTTACAACGCCGCCGATGTCCCCCGTTCCCATCACGACAGGCACCACGTCTACCGCTACCTCGTCGAGCAGGCCGAGTTCCAGACACTGACGGGCCACCGTGCCGGCGGCGACCGCCACGGTGCGGTCCCCGGCGAGTTCCTGAGCCCTCGCCACCGCAGCCTCGACCCCGCCGGTAACGAAATGGAACGGAGCGCCCGGATGAGCCTCGACCCAGTCCGTGGGCACCTGGTGAGTGACGACGACGACCGGCACATCCATGGTGTGCCGTCCGCCCCACCCGTTGGTGAAATCGAAGAGCGTCCGGCCGCACATCAGCGAGCCGAGCCCGGAAACCCACTGTCGCCAGTAGTCGGCGCGCTGCGGGCTCAGGTGGAACGTCATGCCCTCCGTCGCCGTGGGGAACTCCACCTTCCCGCTCTGATACCAGTCGAACAGCCCGCCGATCGTGTTGTCGTCCCTTGCGATGTAGCCGTCCAGCGACATCGACGCCGACGCGACGACCTTCCCCATTTCATTTCCCTTTCGCTAGCAAGAGTCCTTGTCAGCTGGCAGGCCGGGGGTGACCATCCGGGACGGCACGTCATTTGATAGCTGTCGCATTCGCCGGCGACCCGATCCCGCCGGGTGCGTGCATCGGCGAGCTAACCAGGAAGCTCTCATGCACGCCATCGGCCGCGCAGTCGTCCGCAAGGTCCTTCAGCCACCACAGCTCACCGAGGGCCATGCCGAACTGTCCGATGAGCATGTGATGCAGGAAGCCCATCGGCTGAGCAGACGGGCTCGGATCGTTCGGCCAGACTTCGACGCCGTATGTATCGGAGGCGATTGCCGCGGCATGACTGTCCCACAGGTACTCGCATACCACCTCGGTGTGCGAGATCCCGGGCGCGATGACCGCGCCGTGCAACTGATCCCTCACCTCGTGCGGCTGCTCGCAGTACCAGCCCGCGAAGCCGGTATGCAGCAGGATGATATCTCCAGCCGCGAACTCCAGCCCGGCATGCTGCCGCGCCAGCTCAAGCTCCTCGACGCCGAGCGCGACACTCGATCCCGGGTGATAATCGCGACCAGCCGCAGCCATCGCGCGCGGCACGTCCAGCAGGACCGCGCGGCCCGCGATCCCGTGCCGGGCCCAGTGATCGATCGTGTTTCGCCGCCCTGCCAGGATGTCGGCTTCCGTGGCCCCGTTGTAGAACTCATCCGGCGCGTAGCCGACATGCGCCAGCGAATCCCACTGACTGGAGGCCTGAGGATAGAAGTTGTCGTAGACATCGTCGAACCCGGCAGTCCCAGGCCGGTGCAGCACGGCGTGCCGTGGGGTCCCCCGGTACCTGGCCAGCGCCGGGGAGATCGCGCCCAGAGGCAGGTCAAGCGGGAACATCCGGCCAGTCCTGACCAGCTGCGCCGCGGCCGCCACGCGCTCCGGCGTTAGCAGATTAACCAGGCCGACATTATCCTCCGCGCCGAAGATACGCCAGCCGCTTCTGCCGCCGCGCGGCGCTTCTGGCAGTTCCCGGTAACGGGGCAGGTTGCTCATCCGTCCGCCTTCCCTGGCCTGCTCCACGGTCTCAGTAGCCGGGGCCCGCGCCTGACGCTGGGACCATAATCAGAACACCGGGGCCTTCACGGAAGCAACGTCGTTGGTTCTCGCGCTGAACGCCGCGCAGTCACGATCCCATGGCCGAGGCAAGATTCTTCCTGACTAATCGCTCACCGGACGGGCGCTGCGCAGACGGTCTTCGTCCTGCGCACATCGGCCTGGTCCGTGCGTGGACCCCGCGCCATGGCCGCGACCACAAGCACAGCCGCCAGCGCTGGGACAGCACCACAGATGGCCATGCCGGCCCGGGCCCCAAAGTGGTTCGTGATGGCGCCGATGACGGGGGCGCCTATCGGCGTGCCGCCGATGAAGGCCAGCATGTACAGACCCATGACCCTGCCGCGCAGTTCGGGGTCGACGGCGAGCTGGACGGAGGCGTTCGCCATGGACTGGAACGCAAGGTTGAGGAATCCCATCGCGACCAGCAGGGCCAGGAACACAGCCATGTCCGGTGCGATCGCCGCAGCCGCCTGGGCGAGCCCGAACCCCGCCGCCGCCAGCACGAGAACCCGGCGCTTCGGGCGGGCGGCCGCACCGGCCACCAGCGCCCCAGACGCAGAGCCGATCGCCAGAGCGATGTTGAACAGGCCGTACGTGCCCGCGTTGCCGTGGAAAGTTGACTTCGCCATCGCGGTCAGCACGATCGGGAAGTTGAGGCCAAAGGTTCCGAGCATCCCGACAAGAAAGATCGTCCACAGAATGTCGGGGCGCCCGCGCAGGTATCGCATGGCCGCTCGCAGACCTCCGGCCTCGCGCCGCGAAGCCGGGGCCGGCGCCGGAGTCAGATCGGACGGTCGAAGTCGCAGCAATCCAATCGTCGGACCGACGTAGCAGGCAGCGTTGACCGCAAACACCCAGCCTGTGCCCACGCTCGCGATGAGCACACTCGCGACCGCCGGCCCGATCAGCCGAGTCGACTGGAACACCGCGGCGTTCAGCGCGATCGCCGCGCGAAGCTGTCCGCCCGGCGCTACCTCGGTCGCGAACGCCTGCCGGGCTGGCCCGTCGAAAGCGAAGATCAGTCCACTCACGAACGCGAACGCGTAGACAGCAGCGGGACGGACAGCACCGGCGATGGTGATGACGGCGAGCGCGCCGGCGGCGGCAGCATTCAGCGATTGCGTGGTCAGCAGGATGCGCCGCCTTGACCGCCGGTCAGCAACCACTCCGGCGTACGCGCCGAGCGCCAGCATCGGCAGGAACTGCAGCGCCATGGTCACGCCAACGGCCGTCGCGCTATGCGTCAGGTCGAGCACGAGCCAGTCCTGGGCGATGCTCTGCATCCAGGTGCCGACGTTGGCCAGGCTCTGACCACCCAGGTAAATCCGGTAACCGCGGGACGTGAGGGCGGCGAAGGCGCCTCTCGGTGGCCGAATTGCCTCGGCGGTGGTCACTGAGAGGCCTTCCTAGTTGCCGAATGTCCCTCGCCATTCTCGGCCGGAGGCTGCCTATAATGAAAGATAATTTGCGCTCTAACAGTTATTGAGATTGATTATGACCAACTACGATCCGCAGTTGCTGGCCACGTTCCTCGCCGTCGAGCAGACGGGCAGCTTCACCCGCGCCGCAGCCCGGCTCGGCATCCAGCAGCCGACCGTCAGCCAGCACATCCGGCGCCTGGAACAGCAGATCGGCCGAACGCTCGTGCTCCGGGACACCCACTCCGTGTCGCTGACAGCTGACGGCGAGGCGATGATCGGGTTCGCGCGCAACATCATGACCGCGTGCGAGCAGGCGGCCGCCTATTTCAGCGGATCGCGGCCTCGCGGGCGCCTGCGCATCGGTATGTCCGATGACCTTGCCCTCACCCGACTGCCGCAGATCCTGCGCGACTTCCGCCGTGACAATCCGCTCGTTGACTTCGATCTCACGGTCGATCAGAGCGGCCTGCTGCACAAGCGGCTGGAGGAAGACAAACTCGACGTGTTCATCGGCAAACGACCCAGCCGCGAGGAGCGGGGCCAGCTCGTCAAGCGAGACCGCCTGGTGTGGGTCGGTACTCCCTCGACGAAACTCGACCTGGCCAGGCCGCTACCACTGGTGGTCTATCCGGCGCCGAGCATCTCTCGTACCGAGATGCGCCGGGCACTGAACCGAGCCCACATGCCGTACCGCAGCGCATGCGTCTGCCGCGGCGTCAATGGACTCATCGCCGCCGTCGCAGCCGGCATCGGCGTCTCGGCGATGGCCGCAAGCCTTGTGCCGTCTCAGCTGACGACGCTCGGACCCGGGCACCGGCTACCGGAGCTCGGCACGATCGACCTGCTCCTGCTCACCAATCCCCGTACCGCCCAGCGTCCGGCAGTGCGGGCACTGACGTCCACGGTACTGGCGAGCGGCTCCAGGTCGCTGACCGCGTTCCGCGACGAGAACCGCGTGAGCTAGGCGGGCAGGCTGCGACTGTCACGCCCTTCCCCGGTGCCCGAGTCCTCCTTGCTGCTGGAGCGCCTGAGTCACGACGGTCAGGTCCTGGGCACCAAGTCCGTGGTCAACGACCTGCTGCCACTCGTCAGCGAGGCAGGCAAGAACCGCAAGCCGGTTCTCGCCAGCCGCTCCCAGCGCAAGGTGCACGTCCTTGAGCGCCAGCGACAGCGCGAACTGGGCTGAGAACTCGCCGGTGGCAATCCGCTGCAGCTTGGCTGCCTGCCAGGCCGAGACGATCGGACTGCCGTCCAGGCCGTCTACCACCGTCTCCGTCGCAAGTCCCAGCTGGCGGGCGAGCGCCACGGACGCGGCGACCGCCTCGGCCGCGAAGGCGAGCCAGGTGTTGTTCACCAGCTTCAGGCGGGTACCGGCTCCGGCTGCACCGGCCCAGATGGTTCGGTGGCCGAGTGCATCGAAGAGCGGAGTGACCCGGGATCGCGCGTCCTCGGGCCCGGACGCGAAGATGATCAGCTGGCCTTGTTCCGCCGGATCCTTGCTGCCTGATACCGGCGCGTCCAGCAGTACCACGTCAGGACGCTCGTGATCGACCATAGCCATGACGTCGTTGATTCCGCCCAGGCCGATCGTGCTCATCTGGACCCAGATCGCACCGGGAGCCAGAGCGGCCAGCATTCCCTGATCCCGGGCGATCGAGATGACAGCATCGGCGTCCGGCACCATCGTGACGACGATCCCCGCCCGCTGCGCCGCTTCGGCGGCGCTGGGCGCGACCTCCGCGCCACGCTCAGCCAGGTCGCGGGTCGCCTCCGGGTCGCGATCCCAGACGATGACCGGAATGCCAGCGCGCAGGGCGCTAGCCGCCATCCCGTGACCCATCGTTCCGACGCCCAGAACCGCAACTGTCTCAGCCATTCCTGCCATCGGTTTCCTCCTCGCAGGGTCGCCGCGTTTCGCTTGGAGTATCCCCAGCCGACGCGATACTCAGCGGGCATCACTGCCGGCGTGGGACCTACTGTGCCCGCCCAGGACAAGATCAGCAATGGCCGGCTGCGTCAGCCGCTCATCCCGAAGACGGCAAGGGCTCGCCGTTGCGCAGGCTGACATAGGCTGCTATATCCCCCGGTAATGCCCGGCAGCTTGGACTCGACGCCGAGACGCTGCATGCGGCACGAGACGCCGGCGCGCTGGCAAGCCGCCCGCTGGCTGTTCCGGCGTGACGGCCCTCAACCCAAGGCGGCCTGTGGCCGTCGTAGGACGGCGAGGAGTATTAGGGCCATGTCGTCTGCGACGTCGCCCGTAGCCGGAGACCGCCTAGCGGCGCCCGGTGACCGGCGCTGGCTGATCCTGATCGTGGTCGCGATCGCTCAGCTCATGGTGGTCCTGGATTCCACGATCGTGAACATTGCGCTGCCGTCGGCCCAGCATGCGCTGGGGTTCCCGAACAGCGACCGGCAGTGGGTCGTGACCTCGTACGCACTGGCGTTCGGCAGCCTGCTGCTGGTGGGCGGCCGCCTCGGGGACATGTTCAGCCGCAAGCGCGTGTTCATCACCGGCCTGATCGGATTCGCCGTCGCCTCGGCCATCGGCGGCGCCTCCGTCTCGTTCACGATGCTGGTGGCAGCACGGGCCCTCCAGGGCGCCTTCGGCGCCGTCCTTGCGCCCTCTGCCCTGGGCACGCTGGTCAGCACGTTCCGTGAACCACGGGAGCGGGGCAGGGCCTTTGGCGTGTTTGGCTCGGTCGCCGCCGGCGGCGGTGCCGTGGGCCTTATCCTCGGCGGGCTTCTCACCCAGTACGTGTCGTGGCGCTGGACGCTGTATGTCAACCTGGTGTTCGCTGCCATCGCGGTGGCCGGCGCGCTGGCCTGGATCCGCCCCGGCCGCCCGGACGTCAGGCCGCGGATGGACTGGCCAGGTGCCGTGCTGGCGTGCGCAGGCCTGTTCCTGATCGTTTTCGGGTTCTCCCGTGCCGAAACCGCCGGGTGGACGGGCCTTCAGACGGTCGGCTCCCTGGCGGCGGGCATTGTTCTGCTCGCCGGGTTCGTTGTCGCCGAGCAGCGGTCTAGCCACCCCTTGCTGCCGCTGCGGGTGATCCTGGACCGGGCCCGGGGCGGCTCCTACGCCGCGGTCTTCATATCGGGAATCGCGATCTTCGCAACGTTCCTGTTCCTCACGTACTACCTGCAGGTGATCAGGGGAGAAAGCCCGCTGGCCACCGGGTTGCTGTTCCTGCCGATGGTCGGCTGCATCCTGATCAGCTCCAATCTCTCCAGCATCGTGGGCCTGGCCCGGCTAGGCCCGCGGGTCCTGATCGCCAGCGGCATGCTGCTGGGCGCCGGCGGGATGGCGTACCTGACCCAGCTGACTGTGACCTCCAGCTACGCCAGTGCCGTGCTGCCCGCCCTGCTGATCCTGGGCCTAGGCTTCGGCATGATCTTCGCACCAGCCATCAACACCGCTACCTTCGGCGTCGCCCGCCGGGATTCCGGTGTCGCCTCCGCGCTGGTCAATACGATGCAGCAGGTCGGCGGCTCAATCGGGACCTCGGCGCTCAGCACGCTCGCGCTCAGTACAGCGGCCAGCTACCTGATCACCCACCACTCCAGCCCGCTGGCACCCGCGATCGCGGCCACCCACGGCTACACGGTCGCTTTCAGCGTGTCAGCAGCGCTGCTCGGGCTCGGCTGCATCCTCGCGATCGTCCTGCTCCCGTCCAAGCGCCGGCTGACCGAGCTCAGGAACGCCGCCGCCGGGTCCGCCGCTGCTGGCGCCGCCCCGGCCGCGGTCCCACCGCCTGCCGCCCCCGCCCCGCAGCCCGCGTTCGAGGCGATTCCGGTGGCCCTGTGCAGCTGCTCGCCGGTAGTGACCGCAGTTCCCGGCTGGGCGGCCACGCCGGTCGGCCGCGACTGACCAGACGAGCGCTCGAGGAACGCCCTGGCCCCGTACGCCTGCGCGACGGCACGGGGGTTATCCTCCGTCGATGAGCACTGCCACGCCGCCCGTCACGGATCTGCGCTTCGTCGTCGGCTACGACGGATCACCCCCGGCCAGCCGCGCGCTCGGGGCCGCGGTCAACCTGCTCCAGGGCCGGACCGGCCGGATTGAGCTGGTGTATGTGGCTCACATGCCCAGCATGGCCGCGCTATCGCCTGGAGCAGTGACCGAACTGGAAGCAGACTTCGATGACATCGAGCAGGAACTACGGACGATGGCCGCCGAGCAACTAGGTGGCCGCGAGCAGAGCTGGGACTTCGAGCGGCGCCAGGGCCTGATCGCCGAAGAATTGATCGGGGCCGCGAGAGACCTCAGCGCTGCGCACCCGCACGCCACCGTCGTCATCGTGGTGGGCAGTTCATCCCAGGTCACGCACCGTGTCGTCGGTTCAGTAGCCGTCAGCCTGGCCCGCCATTCACCAGTAGCCCTGGTAGTCGTGCCCTAGAACTCTGTGCGCTGGGCGCCCGGACCGCCCCGCGTGAGGCCGACGGTGAGTCCGGAGCTTCGGAAACGTCGTACCGATGAACCGCGGATGCCGGCAGCAGCACGGGCCAGCACAATGGAGTGTTCGCTACCTGCCCAGGAAAGACTCGTCGAGAGAAAGCAGTTGCCTCACATGGATATGACCGGCGGCACGGGACGGCTGGCGGGCAAGCAGGTCCTGGTCACCGGGGGCACGACCGGCATCGGCTTTGCCATCGCCGAGAGATTCCTGCGCGAGGGCGCCGGGGTGGTCGTGACGGGGCGCGATCAGGGACTTGGCTCGCGCGCGGAAGCTGCGCTGCGGGATGCCGGCCAGAGCTGGTTCCTGGCCGCGGACGCTGGTGATCCGGCTGCGGTCGTGCGCTCGGTGGACCTGGCCGTCGAACGCCTGGGGGCACTGGACGTGCTGGTCAACAACGCCGGGATCGGAGTCGAGGCAAGCCTGCTGCGGACGCCGCTGGCGGACTACGACCGGCTGATGGACGTCAACGTGCGAGGCTATTTTCTCTACGCGCAAGCCGCGTACCGGCACCTGGCCGGCCGCCGCGGTTGCATGATTCACATCGCGTCCGACGCGGGAATCTGGGGTGAGCAGTCCATCGGGCTTTACTCCGTCTCGAAGGCGGCCGTGGTAATGCTAGGGAAAATGCTGGCGCTGGAAGCGGGCACTGACGGCGTCCGGTCGAATGTGATCTGCCCGGGAGACACCTGGCCCGGGATGCGGCACATGGCCCCGCCAGGGGAAAGCGACCGCCCCGAGAGCGGGGACTGGCCGCTGCCGCCGATCGGCAGGATCGGCCATCCCAGCGACGTCGCGGCCGCGGCTGCCTTCTACGCAAGCGATGAGGCCGAGTTCATCACCGGGACGACACTCCTGGTTGACGGGGGCATGACCGCCGGCTACCACCAGCGGGATAACAGCCCGCTGACCCGGCCCGGACCATGACCCATGGCATCGCGCATTCACTCCCCGGGGGTTCGGGATGGCAGACATGTCAAACCCGATCAGAATCTGCCGCGCCGTTCGTCTTACTCCTAACAGGACTCGTCGGCTGCGGCCGCCTCGGTGGTTACGGGCGGCGACGGCTGACCGCCGTGCGACTATCTGAGGGTTGACCGAGCTGATGCCATATGCCTATCATTCTGATATCAGTTTTTCGAGTTCAGGAGAGGCAGCCATGCCGACCTCGAGTCGCACCGGGCACACCCGCATCGGGCTTAGCCTGCTCGCAGTCCTGGCGGCCTTGCTCGCCGCAGCCTGCAGTACTTCCAGCAAGCCGGCGGCGGCGCACACGCCGCCTGCCACTATCACTAACCCCAACGCCGCACCTCCGTCCGGATCGTGGCCTTTCCCGAACGCTGACCTCGCCAACACCCGGCAGGCGCCGGGCTCGGTGATCTCATCGGCCAACGTCTCGCAGCTGCAGCAGGCCTGGACGTTCCGGATCACTAGCAAGCCGGACGGCGGTGTCGGCACGCTGGCCATGTCGCCGGTCGTGGTCAACGGCGTCGTCTACATCCAGGACATGCAGGCGAACGTGTATGCCCTCGATCTCGCCACCGGCAAGCTGCGGTGGGAGTACCAGGTCAACACCCAGGAGCTCGGCGGGCCGGGGCCAGACGGCGTCGCGGTCGTGGGCGGACGGGTGTACGGCGACACACCGCACACGGCCTTCGCGCTCAGCGCTGCGACCGGTAAGCCGGTCTGGGTCGATCGGAGTCTGCTCAACAGCAGCCAGGGCGCGTTCAGTATCCAGCCCCAGGCCGTCGACGGCCGGGTCTACCTGGCCAGCTCCCTCGCCAACGGACCGGGCGGCGGGATCCTGCTGGCCCTGGACGCCGCGACCGGCAGAGTGATCTGGAAGTTCAACACGATGGTCGGGAACGACACCGCTGTGCGGGCGGACCAGGCAGGCTCCGGCGGCGCCTGGGAGTCGCCGCTGGTCGGCACCGACGGATCGGTGACCTTCGGCATCGGCAACCCGTACCAGTCCGCTGCGACGGCCATCGCGCACCCGGAGCCGCTGCTCTACTCCGACAGCGCGGTGAATCTCGACGCCGCGACCGGCGCGCTGCGCTGGTATTACCAGGCGGTGCCCAACGACTTCCAGGATCACGACCTGCAGACCTCGCCGATCGCGGCGGCCATCAACGGAACCTCCGTGCTCATCGACTCCGGCAAGATGGGCTACGTCTACGCCATCAACGCGCGGACCGGGGCGCTGCTCTGGAAGACGCCGGTCGGCGAGCACAACGGCCACGACAACGATTCGGTTCTCGCCCTAGAGCACAAGCTGCAACTCAAGGCGCCCTTCACGATCGAGCCCGGGGAACTCGGCGGTGTCCTGAGCAACCCGGCAGTCGCCGACGACACCGTGTACGTGTCGACGGTCAACGAGCCCATCATCTACAGCAAGCTCACCGAGATCCTCGGCTCCGGCATCATCCATCCGCCAACCGGCGAGTTCGAGGCCCTGAACCTCGCCACCGGCAAGGTCGAGTGGGACACCAAGCTGCCGCAGATGGCGCTCGGCGCCGCCACCGTCTCCAACAACCTCGTGTTCACCACCCTGTACAGCGGCGAGCTGATCGCCATGA
>Ga0302326_10033725_pt1 | contig 10165 bp, 11 predicted proteins | sample Palsa_T0_3_FD_202264 | JGI IMG/M metagenome (GOLD analysis project Ga0302326, IMG submission 202264) | Peat permafrost microbial communities from Stordalen Mire near Abisko, Sweden - Palsa_T0_3 | ecosystem: Environmental > Terrestrial > Soil > Palsa > Peat permafrost | place: Sweden: Abisko...
ACGACGCGATGTTGACGATGTGATGGAGCGGCTGTAGCGATGTCGCCGGTGGTGTCTGCCGCAGTTGCGCTGGCGTTGCTCGCGGCGTTCGGTCTGCTCGGATTTGGTTGGCGCGCTTTGTTGCAACATCGGCGAACCGGTTCGACCGGCTTTCGCGGCATCAGCGGCAGGGTCGGCTCGTTGGAATGGATTGCCGGCGTTGGCTTCGTCGTTGCACTGATCGTCACCCTCGTCGGGCCGGCGCTGCAGTTCTTGAAAATCGTCGCGCCACTGAGCTTTCGGCATGCCGAGTGGACTCACATCACGGGATTTGCGGCAGCGGCGGTTGGCATCGCACTGACCGTCTGGGCGCAGCTCGAGATGGGCGACTCCTGGCGCGTCGGCGTCGACGTGAACGAGACGACAGAGCTGGTGCAGAATCGGGTATTCGGCTATGTGCGGAACCCCATCTACACCGCGATCCTCGTATTCGAATTCGGGATCTCTTTGTTGGCAACGAATTTCGTGACGATCGCCGGATTGGTCCTCGCGATCGCCGCCCTCGAGTTGCAGGTGCGCCGAGTTGAGGAGCCGTACCTGCTGGCCAAACACGGCCCGGTCTACCGCCGATATACTGCCAGCGTCGGCCGCTTCATTGCCGGCGTAGGGCTGATCGGTTAGATCGGGCCGCGCCGCACATCGTGGGCGATCGCCAGGCCGTCGCCCGTTTGGAGTTCATCGGCGGTCTGGTTTATCAGCACGCGACTGCGGTTGGGCGAGAGCAGGATGGACACGTGGTGATGCGGCGAACCCGCCACGAACGCAAGACGGTTGACACGAAGCAGCGCTGAACCGATCGGCGTGTTGAGCAGCTGCGAATTGCGCGGGCCCGCGATTTCCGCGGTGATCTCATGCTGCATCAGATCGATGACCAGACCAGCGCCAGAGAGCAACTCGTAGAGCGGGTTACGCCGCAGCGCCGAGGTGGTCAATGTGTCGGCGAGATCGCTCGGCAGCCAGGCGTCGGTGACCATTAACGGCTCGCGGGTCCTGCGCTCTCGGCGCACCCGCAGAATGTGCAGCATCTCGGCGGTGACCCCGAGCGCTTCGCCGATCGGGGGCGGCGGAGTTCGGATGTCGTGCTCCACCACCTGACTGGAGGTCTGGAATTGCGCCTGCCGAAGGCCGTCCATGTAGGAGCCGACCGCGGGCAGCTCATCTGAACGTCGGCGTTGACGGACGAACGATCCGACACCTTGCCGGCGTTCGATGTAACCGTGCTCGGCAAGATCGGCGAGGGCCCGTCGCACCGTAATGCGGGACACCCCAAACTGGTCGCAGAGAGCCTGCTCGGTAGGCAGTACATCGCCGGGAGCCATCGCGCCGCGGGCGATCTCGTCGTGCAGCACCAAGTAGAGCTGACGATGCAGCGGCACCCCGGCGCCGGTGGTCACCGGTCGCACTGGGCCGTCGGTCTTCTGCATGAGCACCAATGTTTTCACACTTCCCTTGCCGAACACGGCATCATTTGTTATAAGTATATAACAACCAGACAACATAGCAACGTCTCCGAGGGAGGACCCACGATGATCGCGACCCCGGTTCACCAACAGGCCGCCACCGATCCAGACGGGCCGACCGGACGGCTGGCCTCCTGGGTCGCTGGGCTCAGCCTCGGAGACATCCCGGAACCTGTCGTCGAGCGCGCCAAACATCTGCTGCTCGACGGCCTGGGCTGCGGCCTCATCGGCGCGCAGTTGCCCTGGTCGCGGGTCGCCACCGACGCCGTCCTCCAGATGGAGAACCGGGGCGACGCCGTGGTCATCGGCACCGGGAAGTCCACCAGCGGGCCCGCGGCGACCGTGCTGAACAGCACGTTCATTCAGGGCTTTGAACTCGACGACTTCCACCCGATCGCACCCCTGCACAGTTGTTCGCTGGTCATTCCCGCGCTGCTCTCGACGGTGAGCGCGCAGTCGCAGCCCGCTACGGGCGCCGACTTCCTGCTCGCGGCGATCACCGGTTTCGAGGTCGGACCGCGCGTCGGCTACACGTTGCACGGCGCTCAGATGCTTGACCGCGGCTGGCACTCCGGGCCGGTCTTCGGCACGCACTCCGCGGCAATGGCATCCGGCAAACTGCGAGCACTGTCGTCGGGACAGTTGGAGGACGCGCTGGGCCTGGCCGGCACCCAGTCGGCGGGGTTAATGGCCGCGCAGTACGAGGCGATGAGCAAGCGAATGCAACACGGGTTCGCCGCCCGCAACGGCTTTTACGCCGCCGGGCTGGCCGCGGCGAACTACACCGGCATAAAACGGGTATTCGAGCGTGAATACGGCGGATTCCTCAGCGTCTTCGGAGAGGGGCACAATCCCGACGCATCATTGCTGACCGAAAAACTGGGTGAGCGATGGGAGACCAGCATCATCATGGTCAAGTCCTACGCGGTCATGGGTGGTCTGCACGCAGCCGTCGACGCGGCCCGGAAACTGCATGCATCGGTTGCCCCCGAGGACATTTCGAAGATCGACATCACCGTGGGCGAGACCGTCTACAAGCACGGCTGGTGGGAGCCCGAGCGGCCGCTGACCGCGATCGGCGCCCAGATGAACATCGGCTACGCGACCGCGGCCGCGCTGCTCGACGGTAATGCTCTGCCCGAGCAATTCACCCCTGCGCGCCTGGACGCCGACGACATCTGGTCGTTGATCGGCGTCACCGACGTGCACCTGGACGAGTCACTGGCCAACGCCGACCTGGCCGAACGGTTCCGCACCGATGTCGCGGTGACCACCCGCGACGGTGAGGTTCATCAGGTCCGGGTGGTCGCACCACACGGTGCGCCTTCGGATCCGGTGACCAACGACGAACTCGTCGCCAAGTTCCACGCCCTGGCCGACCGTGTTACCAGCCGCGATCGCGCCGACGCCATCGAACGGGCGGTCGTCGATCTGGAAAAGCTCGACGACGTCAACGAACTGATCGATCTGCTGGCCGCACCGGTCGCCGGCGCATTCGACTGAAAGGACGACACATGACCACCACACCGGCACGGCAAAAACTACGTGCCTTGCTCGACCGACGCGAACTCCTCGTCGCGCCAGGTGTTTTCGACGGCATCACCGCGCATCTGGCCCGGCGCACCGGTCAGGCGGCGGCGTATATGACCGGCGCAGGTGTGGCGGCATCCGGATTCGGGCTGCCGGATATCGGACTAGTCACCGGCACCGAGATGGCCGAACGCGCCCGAATGCTTGTGGGCGTGCTGGGCGACGTCCCGCTGATCGCCGACGCGGACACTGGCTACGGCGCGGCGATGAACGTGGTGCGCACGGTCCGTCTCTATGAGCAGGCCGGTGTCGCGGCAATCCAATTGGAGGACCAGGTTTTCCCGAAACGCTGCGGGCATCTGTCCGACAAGCACGTCGTCGATGCCGCAGAGTTCGAACAGACTCTGGCCGCCGCGCTCGACGCTCGCGATGACGACGGCCTGCTCGTCGTCGCGCGGACCGACGCGCGGGCCCCGCTCGGATTGGAGGCCGCGATCGAGCGGGCGAATCGGTACGCCCAGGCGGGCGCGGACGTCATCTTCGTGGAGGCCCCGCAGTCGATCGAGGAGATCGAACGCATCGCCCGCGACGTGACGGCTCCGCTGCTGATCAATCTGGTGCTCGGCGGCATGACTCCGCTGGAATCCGCAACACGACTGCAGGAGTTGGGCTACGCCATCGCCATCCATCCCAGCAACCCGCTTGCGCGCGCTGTTCTCGGCATGCTGGAGGGCCTGTGTGAACTCAACGGGGGCAACGTCGCCGACTATCTACCCGCCGGGCCCGCCGAATTCTTCAACCTGGTCGGGATGGCCGAGTGGCTTGCACTCGACGCCAAATACGCTCGGATGGAGGACAGCTCATGGGCATGACAGTGATCGAGAAGATCTTCGCCCGCAAGGCCGGCCTGAAAACGGTGTCCCCAGGCGAGACCGTCGTCGTCGACGTCGACATGACGGTCCTGATCGACCTGCAGTTCGCGACGATGTGGATCGAACCGCTTCGCATTCATGATCCCGAGAAGCTGGCGATCGTGATGGACCACGCCGTTCCCGCGCCGACCATCAAAGACGCCGCCGGCGGACCGCACGCCCGGACATTCGCCGCCAAATTCGGTATCGACCGCTTCTACGACGTCGGCCGACACGGCATCTGCCATCAAGTCATCGCCGAGAATGGACTGGCCCGTCCCGGAGAAATCCTGGCCTGCACCGACTCTCACACCTGCGCAGCCGGCGCCTACAACACGGCGGCCCGCGGGCTCGGTCCTGCCGAGGTGTACTCGATCATGTGTACCGGCAGCACCTGGTTCCAGATCGCACCGACCATCCGCTATCAACTCGACGGGGTCAAACCCGACAGCGTCAGCGGCAAGGACATCTTCTTGCACATCGCCAACGAGTATGGCGACGCGGCCAACCACAACCTGGAATTCGGCGGACCCGGACTGGCGAGCGTCCCGATGCACGACCGTCGCACGATCGCCACTCAAGGCGCAGAGGTATCGGCCGACTTCAGCACCTTCGAACCTGACCAGGTGCTGACGTCGTATCTCGAAGACCGCGGCATCACCGGATATGACGCTGCGGCACCGGATTCCGATGCGGCCTACCGCGAGGTGCGGCGCGTGGACCTGGCCGCGTTGCAACCCTACGTGGCCCGGCCGGGCACCGTGAGCCGCAACGGCCTCCCAGTTTCGCAGATGGACAGGCAGAAAATCGACCAGGCTTTCATCGGATCGTGCGCGAACGGACAACTGGAAGACCTCGAAATCGCCGCGGACATATTGCGCGGCAACACAGTTGCGCCCGGCGTCCGGCTGCTCGTCACACCGGCGTCACAAGCGGTCTATCGCGAGGCGATGCGACTGGGCTACTTGCAGGCCATCGCCGATGCCGGTGCGGTGATCACCAACTCGACCTGCGGCGCCTGCTTCGGCTACCACATGGGTGTCGTGGGACCCGGTGAAGTGTGTCTGACGTCGAGTACCCGCAACTTCACCGGCCGGATGGGCAGTCCGGACGCGCAGATCTTCATGGCCTCACCGGCGACCGTCGCGGCGTCGGCGATCACCGGCTACATCACCGACGCGAGGAGTGTGACCGCATGACGCTGGCCATCACCGGCAAAGTGTGGGTGTTCGGCGACAACCTCAACACCGATGCCATGTACCCGGCGTTTGCCATGAAGATGGATCCGCCCGAGGCGGCCAAACACATCTTCTACGAAGTGCGCCCCGGTTGGACCGACGACGTGTCACCGGGCGACATCGTGCTGGCGGGCAAGAACTTCGGGGTGGGCTCGTCGCGTCCGGTCGCTGCCCTGTTTTCCGAACTCGGCGTCGCCGGGCTGGTCGCCGAGGAGTTCAATTCGCTGTTCTTCCGCAACGCCGTCAACGCGGGCCTGCCCGCCATGACCGTGCCGGAGGCAACCACCGTGTTCAGTGAGGGCGACACCGGCACGTTCGATCTGAGCTCCGGCGACTGGCGTAACGAGGCGACCGGAGCATCGGGGTCGGTACCCCAACTGCCCGACCTCATCCTCGACATCATCTCCAGCGGAGGCGTGTTGCCGAGGCTGGCGGCGCAGGGTTATCTGCCCGCCGAATTGGGCGAGGTGCTGCGATCCAGCACGGTGGCGATCCGCATCGCGGGCAGCGGTGCGTGATGGGCGCCGTCGGCAGGCTACTGCGCAACGTTCGAGCCGGTGAGCATAAGAGCCCTTTCGCGGGTTCGGATTTCGCGGCGCCCTTTGACATCACGGTCACCAGCACCGCATTCGGCGACGGCGGCTCGATGCCGGTAACGAGCGCCGGCAAGGGTGTTGGTGACGACACATCGCCGCAACTGAGCTGGGCCGGCGTGCCGCCGAACACCCAGCAGTTGGTGCTGATCATCGACGACGTCGACGTCCCGCTGCCGCGTCCGCTGTTTCACACCGTTGCGGTGATCGAACAAGGCGTCCAAGGTGTCGACACCGGCGCACTGCAGCCGGGCGTTGCCGGAATACGTTTCATTCCGAGTAGTTTGAGACATCGCGGATACGCGGGCCCGCGCCCGATTCCCGACCACGGGCCGCACCGTTACCGATTCCACCTGTTCGCGCTTGACGAGCCGGTTCCCGATCACGTCACCACCGCCAGGGCGCTGCTCAAGCAGATGGAAGGCCACGTGCTCGCCCGCGGTGTGCTGACGGGGACTTATGAACGCTAGCCCGACAGCGCCATAGCGGTGGCCGGTTCGTGACCTGGTTGACCTCACACTCTGCAAGCTCGCATTTCCTCAGAGTCCGGCCGTACGGGTGACCCGAGCGAAGCGACTAGCGGGATCGCAAGCATCGCGAACCGCGGCGACGTCGTCGATGACGTCGAAGTCAGTCAGACGCTCCACTGAGGTCACGTCAAGACCGTTTACGTGCAATGCCCTCAACGTGAGCTCCCCGGTGTCGGGCTGAGACATAGGGACACTGCGGAGGCATTCGGCCGCCGTCGGCGCTTGTAGTCCGAGCACCCACCACCCGCCATCGCGGGCCAGCCCGAGCACGGCCGGCGTCTGCAGCAACCGGCGCGCGCAACTGGTCAGAAGCTCATCGGTCACCTGCGGGGTGTCCATCCCGATTTGCAACACGGGATGCCCTCCGGCCCCGGTGCCGGCGTCGGCGTGTGCGTTGGCGAGCCGCTCGCCGAAGTCGTCGCCGCGCTGCGGTATCACCCGGAAGGACTCGAGCCGACGACGGATCTCGGCAGCGCTGGCGGCGGCGTCCAGGTCGCCGGTGAATGCCACCACCCGCGCGGCCACCGGCGCAGCGGCGACCGCGTCAAGCGTGTCCAGCAACGCCGCGGCGGCGATCTCGGCGGCTACCCGGTCACCGACGGACGCGGCGAGCCGGGTCTTGGCCCGGCCGGGCGCCGGAGCCTTCGCGACTACCAGCAGGGTCACTGGCAGTGCGCTCATGAAATCACCTTCCAGAAGTCCAGGATTGCGGTGATGCTGCCCCGAAGTGAACCGCTGACCTTGGATTTACCGCCCGTCCGGGGGCCGTAGCTGACGTCGATCTCGACCACACGCCAGCCCGCAGCCGCGGCACGGACCAGCAGTTCCAGCGGATAGCCCGACCGTCGATCGGCCACACCCAGACTCAGCAGCGCCTCGCGGCGGGCTACCCGCATCGGCGCGATGTCGTGCACCGGTAGTCCGTGGCGAGTGCGCAGCCGCCAGCTCATCACCACGGTGCCCACCCTGGCGACCCACGGCCAGTGCAGCCCGGGCACCGGACGCCGCCGGCCGATCACCAGGTCGGCACCCTGGTCAAGTGCGGCAACCAACCGGGGCAGGTCACCGGCATCCATCGAGCCGTCGGCGTCGATGACCGCCACGATCTGGGTCGTCGCGGCGACCACCCCGGCGTGCACCGCTGAACCGTATCCGGGCCGCGGTTCGACGACCACCGCAGCGCCGTGACGGCTGGCCACTTCGGCGGTGTCATCGGTGCTGTTGTTGTCGACCACCAGCGCCCGGTAGCGAGCGGGAATCGCCGCCAGCACCGCCGGCAGCGACTCCTCCTCGTTGAGGCAGGGCAGCACCACGGTGACCAGATTGCCGGGGTCGGGCATGCCATCCGACACTAAGGCATCTATTAGCGCAGCGGCGCAAACGCGAATTGACGCAGGCCCTCGCGCGGATCGACGGCCGCGCGGAAACCCAGCACTTCGGCGGCCCGCGCCGGGTCGGCGACTATGTGTCGCACGTCGCCGCTGCGGTACTGCCCGGTGATGACCGGGGACAGTGAATCCTCGCGAGCATCGCACAGCGCGGCGGCCACCTCGAGGATCGAGATGGGCCGCCCCGAGCAGACGTTGACCGCGGTAAAGCCGTCACGGTCGGCCAGGGCTGCGACATTCGCGGCGGCTATATCGTCGACGTGGACGAAGTCGCGCATCTGACCGCCATCTTCGAAAACCTTTGGTGGTTCGCCTTTTTCGATCGACGAACGGAAGATCGCCGCAACCCCGGAATACGGGGTGTCACGCGGCATTCCGGGACCATAGACGTTGTGGTAGCGCAACGCCACCACCGAACCGCCCGTCGATTCCGACCACGCCAGCGCATAGTGTTCCTGCGCGGTCTTGCTGGCCGCGTACAGGCTGCGCGGCCGCAGAGCGGCATCCTCGTCGACGAGCCGCCATTGCAGCTCCTCGCCGCCGAGCGGGCAGCGGTGCTCGAAGATCCCGGCGTCCAAGTCGGCCCGCCGCCGCGGTAGCGGGTCGACTGGTCCGTGATCAGGGCAGGCGTACCGGCCCTGCCCGTACACCACCATCGACGATGCGAGCACCAGACGCCGGACCCCGGCGGCGAACATCTGTGCCAGCAGCACCGTGGTGGCCAGGTCGTTGTGGCCGCCGTAGGCCGGCGCGTCGGCGGCGTTCACCCCGGCTCCCACCATTGCGGCCTGATGACATACCAGGTCGACACCTGCCAGCAGCGGCACCAGCGCCTGGCCGTCTCGGACGTCGACCCGGTGGCATCCCGGCGGCAACTGCGGATCGGGTCCGTGCGCAGCGGGCAGCAACATGTCGACACCGACCACGTCGTGCCCGTCGGCGCGCAGCGCCGAGGCCACCCGCGAACCGATGAAACCGGCCGCCCCGGTCAGCAATACCTTCACGGCAGCAGGTCCGGCGTGACGATCTGCAAACCGCTGCCGCCGTCGGAGTCACTGCCCGTCACCAACACGGTGCCCGAACGTGGTTCGACGGCAAGCGAATTGGGCTGTTGCACGGTCGGCACATCGCCGAGTACCCGCGGCTTCGTCGCATCCGAGATGTCGATCATCCGCATGAGGTTCGAGGCGGTCAGCGTGACATAGAGGCGGCGGCGGGCCGCGTCGTAGGCGAGCCCGTACGGTTTGCCCGGAGCGTCGATCTTGGCGATCTGGGCGAGTTGCGGATCGATGTGCTCGACGAAGACCGCGCCGCCGTCGGTATCCGCGAAAGCGGCCAGATCCCCCGACATTGCCACCGCGTGGGTCAGTTTCATCCCGACTTGTCCCCGCGCCACCAGCTGGCGAGTCGACCCGTCATACACCCACACACCGTTTCCCTGCACGTCGGCCACTGCGGCGTAATCGCCGACCGCCGCGACACCGCCGGGCTGCACGGGCCCGGCGGAAAGTGACGCGACCACCGTGCCGGCCCGCACGAACAACACGCCGCCGCCGTGCTCATTGGTGACCACGATCGTGCCCCCGGCCGTTTGGGCCGCGTCGTGCGGTTGGCGGCCCACACCCGCTGTGGTGGAGATTACCCGGCCGTCGGCGAGGTCCAACTCGCATAGTTCATCGGAGCCCTCCAAAGGCACCAACACAGGCCCGTCGGGTCCGGCCAGGCTCAGGTGCCGGGCCGCTCCGTCCGTCGGAACTGTCTGACGTACCGCACCGGTGGCGGCGTCGATCAGCTTGACGCCGTTGGGGTTCCGGACGGCGACGGCCCCAATTCCCGACTTTCCGATAACGATGCCTTCAGGTGCGTTGCCGATCGGGACCACCGTCCCGGCCGGCGGCACGGCCGGGGCTCCGGCGGGCGCGGGTTCAGCCGGGGGTTTGGCGGCGCGCGCAGGGACCGTGGTCGTGGTAGACGCAGACGAGCCCGTATCACTGCTGCAGCCGGGGGCCAGCAGGCCGATCGTCAGCAAGCACATCAGCCCGCAGCGCGAGTTCACCACTCCACTTTGCCCGACCATGCCTGTCATCGAAGTCGAAGCCCTGCCACAAGTGGCGAGAGAGTACATGCTGACTTATCCCGATGCCAATGCCCACGAGCACCGAGGCCCACCCCAATCGTGGTGCTCTGGTGGCAGCCAAATAGGCGTCCGGGCCGAAAGGCCACGGGTTTTGAAATCGCTCCCCCGGCAATCCCCATCCCAATCAGCACCGAATGGAAATTAAATGCATGATGATGCGAAAGGGCGGGTAGATGGAGGTTCACATTGTTCCGCGCTAAGCCACTTCTTCCACCTACAGCAGGCCGGGGCGCGAACGCGACTCCGCGATGTATGGGTCGGGACCGGCGATGACGGCTGATGCCTGCGAGGCGGCTGCAGTGGGGTCGGCGGACCTGATCTACCGTTCGGCCGCGGCGG
>Ga0302326_10033731_pt1 | contig 10164 bp, 8 predicted proteins | sample Palsa_T0_3_FD_202264 | JGI IMG/M metagenome (GOLD analysis project Ga0302326, IMG submission 202264) | Peat permafrost microbial communities from Stordalen Mire near Abisko, Sweden - Palsa_T0_3 | ecosystem: Environmental > Terrestrial > Soil > Palsa > Peat permafrost | place: Sweden: Abisko...
TCGATTGGTTGATAAGCGGGAAAGTCTTTTGCTTCTTTTCTTCAGAAAAGAAGGCCTTGCTTCCTATCGCCACATGCAAGTCCAGGTCGCGGGACGGGTCAGCCTCAAGGTCGTTTGGTATCAGCCACCAAACTTGACCACGAGTTCCTGAATTCGCTCTGGGTCGCTCTGCTCCATGACGCGGCGCGCAAAGCGCGCGCAGTCGTCGATGCTGACACCGCGCACAGCTTGTTTCACGCGCGGCACCGCACTCGCGTTCATCGAGAAACTCCGAATCCCAAGCCCCAGCAACAGCGGCGTCAACCGCGGATTGCCGGCCATTTCGCCGCACACGGACACCGGCATGCGCATGCGCAATGCGGCTTCGGTCGCGAACTGGATCAGCCGCAGCACGGCGGGATGCAACGGATCGTACAGGTGCGCAACGTCGGTTGCCGCGCGGTCCACGGCCAGCGTGTACATGCACAGATCGTTGGTGCCGATGGCGAAAAAATCTGCTTCCAGCGCGAGCGCATCGGCGGCCAGCGCGGCACCCGGCGTCTCGATCATGATGCCCAGCGGCGGCAATTTCTCGGGCAGTTTTTCGCCACGCCGGCGCAGCCGCTTCGCCACGCGCTCATAAATGTCGCGCGCCGCGCGCACCTCACCGACATTGGTCACCATCGGCAGCAGCACGCGCACCGGCCCGGCGCGGCTGGCGCGCAGGATCGCCGCCAGCTGCGTCTCGAAAAGGTCCACCTGGCGCAGCAACATGCGCAATCCGCGCATGCCGAGTGCCGGGTTGTGGTCCAGCGTATCGGGCACCAGGCCACGCGCCGTCAGCGCATCGATATCCTTCTCGCCGCCCCAATCCAGCACCCGGATCGTGACGCAATCGCCGTCCATCGCCTCGACCACCGCGCGGTAGGTTTCCGCCTGTGCTGCCTCGTCGGGCAGCGTCTCGCGGTTCATGAACAGGAATTCGGTGCGGAACAGACCGATGCCGGAAGCGCCCGACTGCGCGATCAGTGGCAATTCGGCGAGCAGTTCCAAATTGCCCTGCAGCTCCACCGCCTCAAGATCGGTGGTTTCGGCCGGCAACCGCCGCAGCCGTGCCAGGCGCTGGCGTTCCTTGGCGAACGCGCCGACCGCGCGCCGCGCCTCCGCCAGTGTCGCCGGCATCGGGTTGATCGTCAGCCGGCCGGTGGTACCATCCAGGATTGCGATGCCGTCGGAGCGAGCGGACGCCAGCAACCCTTCCATGCCCAGCACGGCCGGCACGCCGAGCGCGCGCAGCATGATGGCGGTGTGGCCGTCCGCGCCACCCTCCTCGGTCGCGATGCCGGCGACGCGCGCGGGATCGATCAGCGCCGCATCGGCCGGCCGAAGCACCTCGGCGACCAGAATCGCGCCCTGCGGTACATTGGCAAAACTGCGGAACGGCGCTGCGGTCAGGTTGCGCAGCAGCCGCCGCCCGGTTTCGCGGATCTCATCGCCGCGCCGCTGGCTGGAGGCCGGATCGTCGCCCGGCAGCGCCAGCATGGCGGCCGCCAGCTTTTCCGCCTCGTCGTGCACCGCGGTCTCGGCCGACACCAGTTGCTCGGCGATGCGCTTGCGCGCCTGGCGCAACAGCCGGCTGCCGCTCAGCATTTGCGAATAGGCATCGATCAGCGGCGCGATTTCGTGCTGGCTATCCTCCGGCAGCACGGAAAGCCGCGCCCGCAGTTTCTCCAGCTGCCTGCGCGATTTGGCCACCGCCTCGTCGAGCCGTGCGTGCTCGGCGACAACACCGTCGGCCGCAATTTTTGCCGGCGTATGCTTCAGCGCCGGTTCGCTGGCCGCCACCAGCGGACCGATGGCGATGCCGGACGAGACCGGGATGCCGGTAAAACTCCGTTCACCGGCTACGCTGCGCGCGCGTTCGCCTGGCGGCGCGCTTTTGGCGTGTGGCGGGTGCGCCTCAGTCTTGCTCATGGAAGCCGGCTTCGATCAGCGCGCTGATCGCGTCGAGCGCCTCGTGCGCGTCGAACCCCTCCGCGCGCAGTTCGATCACCGATCCCATGCCCGCCCCGAGCATCATCAGGCCCATGATGGACTGCGCGGACACCACCTGGCCATCGCGCACTACATCGACGCTGGCGGAAAATTGCTCGGCGGCGTTGACCAGCCTGGCGGCGGCGCGCGCATGCAACCCGCGCCGGTTGACGATCGTCACGGTGCGAGAAACCACCGCCTCGTGCGAGTCGCCCGGCATCAGCGGGGCGTCATGCGACGTCGAACGGGCGGACTGCGTCGCCCCAGGGGGACGCCATTCGTTTTAGAGTCCGGCGTGGCGCGAGGCTGCCGGCCACGTTTCAGGCCTGCGCTTTCACCGGCAGCAGCATCGGCGCGATTTCGGGCGGCGGCTCGAGCACGGCATCGGGATGGTGGCCGTTACTCTGACGCGGGTCCAGCATGCACAGATTCGGCGTGCAGCCGTTTTGCAGCACCGCGGAGGCGGAGGCGATGTATTTTCGCCCCGCGGCCACGGCGCAATCCACCGACTCGGCCAGCGTCTGCCGCCCCCGTACCTTCGCCAGCTTCACCAGCATGGGCAGGTTGGCACCGGCGATCACTTCCACATTGGGCCGGTCCATCATCGAGATCGCCAGATTGCTCGGCGTGCCGCCGAACATGTCGGTGATCACCACCACGCCGTCGCCGGCGTCCACATCCTCGATGCGCTGGCGGATTTCGCGTCGCCGCTGCTCGACGTCATCGTCCGCGCCGATACAGATCGTGGCGACACCGCGCTGGGTGCCGACGACGTGTTCCATGGCGCTCCGAAGCTCCTCGGCCAGACGGCCGTGGGTCACCAGAACCATACCGATCATGAATTCCCCTCAGGCCTCCGCGCCTGTTCCGGCTCCGAAGGGCCGGTGAAATGAGTGGCATCCCCTGCCGTGCCCGCTGCCCCTGTTTTTTCGGGGGCTTGGCGGGCCAATCTCGTCAATTCGCGATGCGTCACCGTTACTCGCCATGGTGGCCCGCCTTCCGGCCCTTGCTGGGCCAGCCGCGCGGCCAGGCTCTCCACCACATATACGCTGCGATGTCGGCCGCCCGTGCAGCCGACCGCAACCCCGAGGTATTTCTTGCCCTCCTCCACGAAGCGGGGCAAGAGCAGAGTTAACAGATCGGTCACCTTTTCCAGGAAGGGCTCGAAGCTCGCGTCTGCCGCCACATAGGCGGCGACCGCCGGATCGAGGCCTGTGCCGGGCCGTAACATGGGGTCGTAATGCGGGTTTCTGAGGAAGCGCGCATCGAAGATCAGGTCTGCGTCCCGCGGCAGTCCCCGCGGATAGCCAAACGAAATCAGCGACACGGTCAGGCCTTGCAGGTCCGCCTCGCCGCCGCCGTAGCGCGACTCGATGCGCCCGCGCAGCGCCGGCGGCGCCAGGTCGGAGGTATCCAGCAACAGGTCCGCGGCGTCGCGCAGCGGGGCGAGCAGCTTCGTCTCCGCGATAATGCCGTCCATGACGCGGCCGCGCGGCGCCATCGGGTGGCGGCGGCGGGTCTCGGTGTAGCGCCGGATCAGCACCGAGTCGTCGGCCCAGGCGAACACCAGTTCCGGGCGCAGGGCAGGGTTCAGTTTGAGGCGCCCCAGCGTGTGCAGCAGGGTGGCCGGATCAAAACCGCGGCTGCGCGTATCCACCCCCACCGCGGCGGGCCGCTCGCCCCGCGTGACGAGCTCCTCGATCATCGGCAGCGGCGCGTTATCCACGGCTTCGTACCCAAGGTCCTCCAACACGTGCAAAATCGACGCGCGGCCGGCGCCGGAAAGCCCGGTCACCAGCACCACGCGGCGCGGCGCTGTCGGTCCGGCGGCTGGGCCTTCGTTCATGCGAAAGCGCCCGCTGTCATCGCGATCTTGCCCTGCAGACAATCCAGCGCGAGCGCCACGCGCAGCGGAGCGGAGGCGGCGCCCGGGTCAACGTTAATCACGCAAAGGTCAAGATCAGGCAAACGCCTTGGTTCCGGCAGCCGCGCCCCCGCCGAGAGCTCCACCGCGAGCACCAGCGTCGCCTCCGTATAAGGCAGCCGCACGATTCCAAGCCCGCGCACCTCGATTAGCCCGGCGAGTTCTTCCGGGGCGCTGGCATGCAGCCCGTTCAGCCGCACCTGGTCGTCGGCGACGAGCGTAAACCCATGCTGGATCAGGCGGAACAAAAGGTCGGATTTTCCGCTGCCAGGCGGCCCAAGCAGCAGCACCCCCGCCCCCTCCCGCGCGGCAGCGCTCCCATGCAGCGTGCGAAACTCCCTTGCCATGACCGCTATAATCGCACGTCCACGGCGCCGGAGCGACAGGGTGGGTTTTCAGCCCACCATCGCCAGCTACCTGCAGCGCGTGCCGCGGGACTGGGACCTGGATGTCCTGGTGGTCTATGAGCCGGCGCCTGCTCCGCCGTCGCTGGCCGATTTCCTGGCGCTGCCCGATGCGCTGGCCCGGCTAGGTTGGTCCTCGGCGACGAGCATAAAGCCATGGAGGATCAGTCGCAGCAAATTGGTGCCCCGAATAGGACACCAATCCACTCCCGATACGAATTTTCCTCCATGCTGCCCAAACCGGCGCCATCGAATGTCCATCGTAATAAAACGCAGCCGGGGTCGTTGTGACAGCCACTGACGAATTCTAGGAACGTCGTGAAGAAGCTGTCAGCATTACGGCGCGAACCCCGTGTTTTGCAGGCTGAACACGGTTCCCTTGTTGACTGAACCGCCTATATTTGTTGTCCCGTAGAGTACGCCCGATTTGTCGGCCGTTAAGCCATTATACGGCTCGGAACCGTCAGCGCCGGAGAATTGCCATAATGTCGTTTCAGCCCACGAAATCTGGCCACCCGTCGGGGGCGATATTTTGAAGACCGTGCCATCCCCCGTAGCGTTGCCACCCGAATAAGCTGTCCCGTATATCACGCCGGCCTTGTCAAGAATGAGGCTTCCCACCGGCTCACCGCCATCCGCATTACCGGTGAAGGACCAAATAACCGCCTCGGTCCAACCCGTCTTGTTTCTGCGCCGCGGCGTCACGCTGAAAACAACGCCCTGGTTGGCGCTGCCGCCGGCATACGTTGCGCCGTAGAGCGCGCCGCCCTTGCCGGCGGTAAGCGCTCCGCCAGGGCCGTTACCATCACTACCGCCTTGAAAATCCCAGAGCGTCTTTTCCGCCCACGCCGTTCCGTCAGTTTGAAGCGGCTCGAGCTCAAATACGCTGCCGCAACCGCAATTCGCGCTGCCGCCTCCAGATGTTGTTCCATAAAGCGCACCCCATTTATCGATGATGAGTGCATTCGGCGAGCACCCGTCACTGCCTCCGGTAAAACTCCAGATGGTGGCCGCGCTCCATGCTTCCTTTCCCGCCATCGGTGGAGTCAATTTGACGATCGTGCCGCACCCTGCCGCGCCGCCTCCGGCTGACGCCGTGACATAGAGATTCCCAGACTTGTCCGCGACCGGACCGTAATAGGGGTTGAACCCGTCGGCGCCACCGGTGAACGAATATATCTTCGTGTGTTTATGGTCCATGACGCTGAACACGGTGCCACATGTATGGTCCTCAATCGTGTAACACGCCGAGCTGGTCATGCCGCCAACCACTGTCGTTCCGAACAGGTCTGTGTGTGGCGTTATGCGACTGGTCGTCGAGAGAAGCGGGCCGTATGAAAGTTCGAAACCCGCATTCTCGGAAGTGTGGTTCCAGAGCACTTTCTCAGTCCAGCCTGAGTCCCCGCCCGCGGGCGGTACGACTTTGAAGACGTTATCAGCAGAAGTGCCGTAGAGGGCGCGCAGCGCCCCGGCTGGCCCGGTCGTGTCTGCCAGCAACGCTGCCCCGGGATACTCTCCGTCGGCATCAGGAACTGGAAAGTCGAGCAGAACACTTTCCTGCACCTGAGCCCGCGCTGCCGGTGCCGCCGCCAAGAGCAATGCAGCTAATCCCGAAAGTACCGGCAGCTTGCCAATTGTGCTTCCACGCTTTTGTGGCTGGCTCATAGGGCGGTCTAACATGTGATGTCCTTCCAAAGGTTCTCGTGTTGGTGCAAATTTGTTGAATGATCATCGTCGTCCGCAGGAACGCTCCACGGGACCTCGGTCCTGATCAGGCGCCGCGCAGACTCCCTAGTAGCAGTAAGCGCCGGAAAACCGCGGGGTCAGCAAATCAACCATTGGCTTTAGCGCCGCCACAACATCAGCTTTCGCCGTTTTGCAATCAGCCGGGCTGGCGATGCCCGCACTAATCGAAATGGCGTTGCCGTTTGTGCCGCGCGCCATGTCGCCGACGCCGGTTGTCAGGTTGAATTGCAGCGTTGAGCCCGGCGCCGTGTTCCAGGCGGCCGGCTCGCAAACCGCGACTACGAAGGCGGAGTGCGCGTCGGTTGGGGCGAGTATATTGGCGGCGTCGGTAATGTACAGGCTCGCAATATCCGTGTAGACTCCAGCCGCGAACTTGCACGCCTTTGCCGTGGGGTAGATCGACGACGATTGCGGGAAACTACTGGCAACGATGATGGGGGTGGCGCCTCGCGTGACGGCGAAACTGCCTGCAATCAGCACGTGGCGACGTTCTGCGGAGGCGGGCGATGCCAGCAGGGGCGACACCGCTTCATCGCCGACCGTATTGGGATTCGGAAAATCGAACAGAGCGCTTTCCTGGCCCTGCGCCCGCGCTGACGGTGCCGCCGCCGAGAACAATGCCACTAATCCCGAAAGTATCGGCAGCTTGCCAGCTGTCCTTCCACGCTTTTGTGGCTGGGTTAAAGGGTTGTCTAACATGTGATGTCCTTCCAAACTATCTCGTGTCGATGCATGTTTGCTAAATGATCATCGCAATCCGCGGGTACGCTCCGCGGGGCTTGGTTTTACGGCAACCGCCCGTTTTATTCAGGATGACGCCTCCATGTCGCCGCTGCGTCAGATGGGACGATTCGATCGCGCCCCGCCTCATCCAAACGGATGAGCTTATCAAAAATACTGCTTCGGTCCGGGCGCCGCCCTGTCATTTGGCCGGTACAACGACACCGCCAAGCAGTGCCACCACTTCGGCCTGCCGGCGGCAGCCGGTCTTCTCCAGCACGCCGCGCAAATGCGTGCGCACTGTTGCGCGAGACGTTGCTATCGGCGGCAGTGTCGGCGATCGTGCGTCAGCCAGTCCACGTTGACGATGGCATCTGTAATGTTACGCAATGATGTGGAAGCAGTCCAACCTAGGCGTTCCTAGCAGGCGCCCGCCGCGTGCCTCCGCAAGTTTTGCAACTTGGCCAAGGCTCTCGGCCACAGCTCTGGCAGGAACCAGCACTAGTAAATCTGGTCAATCAGGCGCGCGTCCATCAGCTTGGATAGGCTTCCGTTGGACGGCCCTCGCGAGGCGAAAGAACCTCGCGTCTCCCATCAACCAGCGGGAACCATGATGCCGCCGAGAAGTGCGACTACTTCGGCCTGACGGCGGCACCCGGTCTTCTGCAAAACTCCGCGCACGTGGGTGCGCACCGTGTTGCGGGACACGCTACTGCCCGCCGCGATCTCGTCTAGCGTGTCGCCCGTGGCGATGCCGCGGGCGACCCTGGCCTCGGCCGGCGTCAGGTCGAACAGCGACTGCACAAGTTCCACAGGAGGTGCTTGCGGGGCGGTGACTTGCGTCAGGACGAGGACACCCGTGCAGCGCGCAAAGATGTCGCGTGCATTGCCGCGTATCGGCAGCACGTGTGCGACCAGGGCAGCGTTCTTCGCCCCGTCTCGTACGGCGAATGAGCGCACGGATACGGTTTCTTCCATACTCATGGTGGCGACGGCAGCCTGGAAGAGCTTATTCGCATCAGCATCCTTGAGCGAAATGCGATCGCGTGCGCGCCATTGCACATGCTCCGGCATGGCCTCGATCAGGGCATTCGCGGCGAGCACTTTGCCGCGCTCCTCGAACACCAGGCTGGCCAGGCCAATCAGGCCCAGAGTCTCACTGACGGCGCGTGCCTGTTCCAGGCGCAGGCGAGCGGACATCAGTGCGCTGCGGGCGAGATGCGGGCGCAAGCCATCCAACACCTGTACAGTTTCTGGCTCTACAGGCCCGCGGCCCCGGTCTCGTTCCACGCTCAGAATCAGGGTCTCGCCGGTTGGCAGAGCAACTAGCGTACCTGCCCCCCAGCCCAGGCCACAATTCCAGAGCAGGTCGCGATAAAACGGATCGGCGGCCATCTCTTCTTCTGTATAGAGGTCCAGGTCAGTCATGAAACCTGCTCGGCGGGCGGTGCGCATGCGGACCACACGCTCACAGCGCGCCATCCAACCGCCGCTCGCCATCATTTTCATACTATCGACTAGGCTCGCCGAGGCCCTCCAGCGCATCTTGTCTGGCGAAAGAACTACGAATTCAGCGCCGCGTGCCTCGGTAACCTCCGCCAGCCGATCCAAAACTGCAGGCCATATTTCCGGAAAGAACGAACATTCATAGATCTGGTCGATCAATCCCTGATCCATTGCACCGCCTCCACTATGGGAATCCCACAAAAACAGCCACTGGCTAAAAGTTCAAATCCTTGTCTGCCCACCCGTTCCGAAAACCAAGACTTTCCGGAAGAGGTGGGCTGGTAGGCGTCCCGCGGCTCGCCAGTAGCGCTTTGATGCGAGCGCACCAGGCGGGCAGCGGATAGCAGATGCTACTCCGCTCGTTCTGCGACTGGTATTGCTATAGGCGTTACGGCGCAAATACATTTGGACAAATTTCCGAGCCGAATACGCAGCGACCAGAAAATCATCAGTACCAATGGTCTAGTCGCTGGTACCCGCAGGAATGGCGAGCCCCGCACGTATGTAGCCGGCAACCTTTGCGAACGGATAGCGCAACGGTCCCAGAGAGAAGGCCACGCTTGCGGCGCCGAGGTGAATGACCGGCGCGCGTGCCATAGGACTGAGTGATACCAACCCGCACAAGAAAGCAGTTCTTTTTTGAAAAAAAGAACCAAAAAACTCTTTCCGATTCGATTACGTGCCGCTCTCATCGGCCGCGTTACCCAAAAGAGCAAAAGTTCTTTGTTTCTTTTTTTCAAAAAAAGAAATACTTCCTTGCTTCGCCAGTGTGTCAGTCTCTACGCGGGCTGGTATGACATAGCGATCCTTGCGTATGATAACGTCCAGTATCCTACGCAAGAATCGTGGTAGAAATCCTGATGATGGCTGAAACGAATCCCCTGCGATCCTGGAGCCCGGCGGTCTCGCCCGGTCGCCGCCCGCCCACCTGGTGCCGGCGCTAATCGCCGATGCCGGCGACGTCGTCGCCTGGCGCTACATGCACTCCTTCACGTCGAACATCCGCAACCCGAACACGCGCCGCGCCTACGCACGCACATGTGCATCGTTTTTTGGCTGGTGCGATGAGCCCGGCCTGGCCCTCGGAACGATCGCGCCACGGTGCATGCTGTTCGACTGGCTGGTGATCGGTCAGCAAGGTAGCAACCAGTAAGGGACTGGACGCCGTCGCGGCGCAGCCGGCCATCGCACCGCCAACCCATATCCTCTGCGGCCTTACCTGGCCTACCGGCCGGCCGCCCATCTGGGCATAAATTCGCACCCCCCGCAAAAAAAAGCTCTTGCCCGATCCCACAACCGGCATTACGTTAGTCTGGCTCACCTAAAAAGGTTAGTTCCCTGAACGCCATCGCCCCCACCCAACTGGACGACCCAGCCGCCCGCACCGCGCGTCACCTGCGCATGCTGGCGGAGCTGGCCGAGCTCGGCATGCAGTTGACCCGCGCCACCGCGGCAAAAGCCCTCGCCGACCTGGCCGAACCCGACGCGCCAGAGGAACCAGCCGAGGAGCTCCTCTCCGAACTCCAAGCCGCGGAGCCCAAGCCGGAAGCGGCACAAGCCGCCACCCCGCGCCGCACCGCCGGCAAATCCCCAGGCACCACCGCCGGCAAACCAGCCGACCCGGTCACTTCCTTCATCCGCCTCGCCAAGGCGGTCTGCGAAATCATCGCCCTGGAGGCCGGCCTCGCCGCCGGCCCGGCCACCAAAAGCGGCCTGGTCTCCCCCGCCCTCCGCGCCGACCCGCGGCGCGAACCCCTCCTCAAAGCCTTCCGCGAGGTCACCGAACACACGCAGGACAAGTCCGCGGTGCGCTACGAAATGAGCTACCGGATGGACCAGGAGCTCACCGCC
>Ga0302326_10033733_pt1 | contig 10163 bp, 7 predicted proteins | sample Palsa_T0_3_FD_202264 | JGI IMG/M metagenome (GOLD analysis project Ga0302326, IMG submission 202264) | Peat permafrost microbial communities from Stordalen Mire near Abisko, Sweden - Palsa_T0_3 | ecosystem: Environmental > Terrestrial > Soil > Palsa > Peat permafrost | place: Sweden: Abisko...
GGAAAGATCCCCGATTTCTTGAAGTAATCGAGTTCGGCCGCGACCGGATCATCGAACAGGCGAACGACATCCGGCGACGGCCACGTGCTTGGCGCCCGCGCCGTATACAGCGCATCGATCTCACCTGCCGCGAGAAGCTCGGCAAGGCTGCCGTGGGAGACGTGCTCGACGCGGAATTTGCTGGGATAAAATTGCGGATGTTCGTCGCCGCGCCGGGCCTCTTCAAGGCCGCCGCTGACATAGATCGGCGCGGTGGAATCGAGACCGAAGTAATCCGCGAATATTCCGCGGAGCCACACTGCGGCCGCCATGTCGAAGACCGGAACGCCGACGCGTTTGCCGGCGAGATCCGCCGGCTTGGTGATGCCGCTGCGTGCGTGCACGAAGACGCAGGACAGCCGAAAATGCCGCGATGGAAATACCGGTATCGCCAGATAAGGCTTGGCGGTGCTTTCAAGCGTTCGCAGATAGCTGGTCAGGGGGAACTCACAGCAATCGAACACATGTTCGGTCAGTTGCCGATTAAACAAGGCTTGAACACCCATCACTTCGATCGAGGGATCGACGCCTGCGATCGTCACCTGGCGGTCGAGCAATGGGCGCATACGGTCGCTGTCACTCACGCCGATGCGCAAAGGAACCGCGTTCATGCAGTATCTTTTCTTTTGCGATATTCCGTCAGAGATGAGTGTGTGGCGGTTCGGCGGGCAGCGAAGGCTTCGCGCGCCTGTGCGCCTGCGAGCCGCGTCACCAGCACATCGAGTAATTCCGGCAGAGCAAGCGGTGTCGCGTCGGCGCCGCCGCGGGCGTAGATGCCTCTTGCATGGGAGATGCTGACATCAAGACGGCGCGACAGCCGCCTGATGGCATCCGCGCATTGTGCCGGTGTTGGCAGACACTCGATCTGGCGCTCGGCTGGCAGATGGTCGTTGGCGCCGACCAGCCGCATCCGTGCCGAGCCGACCTTTCGCCAGGCGGCGACTTTGTTGGCGGCGCGTTCGCTCCATTCAAGGATGAAACTACGGTGGGTTAAGCCTGGGGCGACCCAGGCGACGATGTCGGAATAATAATGTGCGGTGCGCGCTATGGCGGTTGCCATCGCCTCCGCCATGACATTATGCATGAAGACGTAATGGCGGCGTTCTTCGTCGCCCCAGCGCCAGCGCGTTGGTGATACCGCCTCGGCGGTAAAATCCGGCCGCCAAGGCGACACCGCATTGCCCCGGTTCTCGAAGAGACCAGGATCATCATACGCGGTGGCAGGCGACGGCTTACCCTCATAACTGGCAATACATTCGTAAGGAACGAGCGCCATGGGCTCGGAGATCACCACGCGGTGAATCACCGTGCCATGATCGTTCATAAGCGGAGAGAGGTTAAGCACATCGGCCGAGAATTTTTCATCAAGCCGTTCGCGCAGTTCGCCTGGCAGTGCAATGTCGCCGGTCGGCCGATAACCGGCGTCGAGGAGATACTGATTGATATGCTTGTGCTCGGAAGAGAAGGGGTATGGCTTGGTTTTGGTACACGGCATCAACAGCAGGATGCGTCGCAACGATGGCGGCAGAACCGGCGTGTAATCATTCCGGATGAAACGCAGCCAGTCGGCGATACGCGGATGGGCCAGCGCATCCACGTTGTCCTGCGGACTGTAAAGACACAGCGTCTCGTCGAGAAGGAACGGACTTTCGATCTTCTGCTTGGATTCGAGTACGCGCTGTGCGCGATCCGTGACGGTGACCATGGGTTCTATCCGGATTTGAGCTGCGCCAGCGTGTGGCCCGCGGTTTCATAGGCAGATGTGTCGAGCTCGACGTAGCTGTAGTCACACAAGTTCGCCAGATGGCGATCGGCGTCGGCGAGAAAAAGTTCGCGCGTGATGCCGTAGCCGATCCGTTCAACGCCGAATTTCAGCTGCGAGATGCCTGCGCTGCACGCGAGGCTGGGCATTGCTGCGTAGGTGTAGCAAAATACGTTTTTAAGATACGGCGCTGATCCCGTTTCCTTTTCGGTGAACTGGAAGGTACCGGAAAGGTATGGGAAACCGCCGAGAGTCGGATGCTCCTCGCCCGGCGGCGGCTGATAACGGTCGGACCAGCGGGCGATGTAAGGCGCCAGACGGCCGAGCTCCGGACGCGCCGAAAAATCGATCTCGAACCCAGTTCCCGCAATGATGAAGTCGGCTGTAATGGTCGCAGCCGGTACCGTCAGCTGAATGGCGCCGTTTTCGAGTTTCACCCGTTCGACCGGGCTGCCGAGGTGCAATGTAAAATTGCGGTGGCGGACGCAGCGCTGGAAGCCATCCTGCGGCGGCGGCTGTTTCATGTCGAAGATAAACTTCATAAAACGCCACTTCCTGGCGTCGTCGAGATCGCCAAAATGGCGAAGAAATCCGGCGAACTCGCTCCAGCGGTTTGGATTGACGACAGGAAGCCCGGGCCGCCGACAGTAAAGGTCAACCGCTGCGGCACCGTGTTCGAGAGCGGTCGCGGCGTTGTCGAAAGCAGACGCGCTGGCGCCAATCACGGCGATGCGTCTGCCTCCGAGCGCGTCAAAGTCGATTTGCTCTGAGGTATGGGCATAGCGGTCGCTGGGCAAGTTGTCAGCGATGAAGCCGGGTATGATCCATCGTCCTGTACCTTCGATACCGGTGGCGAGAATGACATTGCGGGCAAATAGCGTGTGCACTTTGCCGCCAATTGTTGCTGTAACGGCAAGGAGGCCGTCGGCGAGCGGCTCGATGTCCGTCACCTCTGCCTCATGCGTAACGCTGACGCCGACCATCCGACGCAGCCAGGCTATGTAGTCATGCCAAAGCTCGCGAGGGATCTTGTCGAGAGCAGTCCATGCCTGTTCGCCAAAGTGGGCTTCGTACCAGGCGCGCGCCGACAGGCTCGGTATGCCGAGCTCCGGGCCGATGACTTCCTTGGAGGTGCGCAGCGTGTGCATGCGTGCGAAATTGATCCAGGGCCCGTCGCGGCCTTCGACACTTCGGTCGAGCACGCAGATATTCGTCACACGCTCGCGCAACAGGCGGAAGGCGATGGTCGTGCCGTTCTGGCCGCCGCCGACAACGAGCGCGTCATAGACCTGATACCCGTTGTGGTCCTGCGGCGCGATCCAGGAGCGTGACGGATAAGCAAGGCTTTCCAGCTCGAAGGCGACGCGCCGTTCAAGCTCTTCGAGATTTTTGGCGGAAGCCGAGGTCACCAAAACCTCCTGGGATGCATCTCGACGTACCGTTGCGCTGCCGTGGATCCGTGGATGCTTTTCATGATGCAGCACCTAACCGCAGCTCGGCGCTAAAAGCCGTTCGATGCCCAGCGGTTCGCCAAATAGGGAATCGGCAAACGCGACGACATGCGGTTCAATCCGTGCCGCAAGGGCTTTGGCGTCGGCCGTAGCGCGGCGCAAACGATCGACGGCGGCGTTCACCTGCTGCCGCAGGTTCCGCATGTCGACCGGCACGACACGGCTATCGCGCAAGACGAACCGGCCGCCGATCATCACGTCTTTGATGCTTGCGGAATCGGCACAGGTGACGATCTGATTGACGGGATCGTTCAACGGCACAAAATCGATGCTGTCGAGCGACAGAAAAACGAGATCGGCGTCGGCACCGTGTTCGATGCGGCCCGCGTCCGGCAGGCCAAGAAGATCTGCACCGCCTCGCGTGCCAAGCCGGATCGTTTCAGCGGCGGTCAGCCAACGCTCGCGCGAGCCGGCAAAGGCGCGCGAGAGATAGGAGGCAAGCCGCATCGCCCGGAGCATGTTCAAGGAATCCGACGAATTGGATCCGTCGGTGGCCAGACCCACCGTCAGGCCGCGTTCGAGCATCGAGCGAACCTGTGCTACGCCCGAACCCAGGCGCAGATTGCTTGCCGGAACGTGTGCGACCGCGGCATCGGCTCCAGCCAGAATGTCGAGATCGTCATCGGTCAGCCAGATCGCGTGAGCTGCGACGAAGCCGCGCCGTAAAACGCCGCGCTCGGCGAGATACCTGACAGGAGATATGCCCCAAAGCTTATGCGCGGCGATGAGCTGCAGCCGCGATTCGGCGATATGCATGTGGATCGGAAGTCCGTAGCGATCGGCAATCGCCACGCACTGATGCAAAAAACGGTCGGTACAGTGATGCGGAATCGTCGGTGCGATGGCGAGGCTTATCCCTGCCGGAAGCTTGTGGCGTTCAGCCGCGATCTCCTCGACTGCCGCGATCGTGCGATCGCCATCCAATGCGAAGCGGCCGACTGTGTCGCGAAGGTCTTCGGGCATTGCGGCAAGCAGGCCCGGAATGGCATGAAACAAAGACAGGTCGGCGATCATCGGCGCCAGCACGGCACGCATTCCGACGTCGGCGTAGGCGCGTGCGACGGCTGCAAAACCGGCCGGGGTCGGATGAGGAAACTCGTAGACAAGGTCGAAGCAGGCGGTGCAGCCTTTCGACACCATCTCGGCAGCGCCGAGAAGCGTCGACACATACATTGTATCGGGATCGCCCGCGCCGCCGAGCCATGGCCCGTTTGTGAGCGATGCTTCGAGCGTCCACCGGTCGGCCACGCCTTTCATCAGATTGGCGTGGCCGTGGGTGTGGCAGTTGATCAGACCCGGCAGGATCAGGCAGTCGCTGGTGTCGTGCGTAGCGACGCCCGGCCGCGCGATCGCTCCGGGCGGGCCGATCGCGGCGACCTTGCCGTTTTCAATCAGCAGATCGCGGTGTTCTGCGCTTCCAGACGCTGGATCGACGACGAGGCCGCCTTTTAAGAGGAGGGTGTCGCTCGCCATCACGCGGTTTCCTTTGGCGGATGGCTGGCGATCCAATGGCGCGCAACTTCGGAGCGGCCGGCAATCCAGACGTCGGGTTTTGCGACGAAATCGAGGAAGCGCGCCACTGCGTCGAAACGCGAGGGCTGCCCGGACACGCGGCTGTGAAGGCTCATCGTCATCAGACGCGGGTGTCTTACGCTTTCGTTATAGAGCGTGCGGAACGCTGCTGTGAGGTGATCGTAAAAATCGTCGGCGGTACCGAGCTTGCCGCTGGGCAATCTGTTGTCGTTGGTGGTGAAGGCATGCGGGACCACGAGATGAGGACACCCCGCCACGTTGAGCCAATAGGGCAGGTCGTCGGCGTAACTATCGGCGTCGTAGAGAAAGCCACCGTGCTCCACAAGCAGGCGCCGCGTATTCTCGCTGGCTGAATAACGGCTCTGCCAGCCGAGCGGCGCGCGCCCGACACTGCGCTTAAGGCTCGCAACGGCCTCGGCAATAGCGCGGCGTTCGTCGCCTTCGCCCATTAAATAATGGCGGGCGAAGCGATAGCCATGGCAGCACAAGTCAAAGCCAGCTTCGCCGATCGCCGCGGCAGCTTCAGGATTGCGTTCAAGCGCTCTACCGCAGGCATTGACGGTGACGGCAGTGCCACGCGCAGCGAACAATTCATAGAGCCGCCAAAACCCCACTCGCGATCCATATTCCCACAATGATTCTGCAACCAGATCGCGCTTGCCGCGAGGCACCTCGCCGGCAATCGCATCCGTCAATGCGGTTTCGCTGGCGTCGTCACCATCGACGATCGAATCCTCGGCGCCTTCTTCGACATTGAGCACGATGACGAGCGCCAGCCGCGCGCCGTCCGGCCAGGCAGGATTGGGAGGAAAGCGTCCGTAGCCGACGAAGTCGCGGTGCTCGGGGTTTTGTTCCGTCATCGCACGGTCGATGCATTTGCTGGCTTGATGTCGAGCTGTTCGGCAAGCGCCAGCAAAAGCTCGTCGCGATATGGGCCCGCGATCAGCGACAAGCCGACTGGACAGCCTTCGACATACGTTGCCGGCAGATTGATTTGCGGCAGGCGTGCCAGGCTTGCGACGCTGGTCAACGCCAGAGTCTTCTCGCGGAACGCCGCCTGCGCCGAGACCGGCGCGTCACGCAGCGGCGGCAAATCGTGCGCCGTCGGAATGACAAGAACTCCGTCGCTGCCGAGTAATGCGATCAGTCGCCGGGTCAGACGATCGCGGTCGAGGGTGGAGCGCGCCACATCGGCCGATTTGGGAGTCTGTGCAAGTTCGATCCGTTCACGCACGGCTTGACTGAGAACCCTGCCTGGCAGGGTTGCCCAGGCGCCGTGTGTGCACCGCAGCTCATTGAGCTGTAGCGGGCGAAAGGCATCGAGCCATTCTTCAACGCCGTGCGGATAAAGCGCGATCTCACTCGACGCGCCCCATGCGCGCGCAAGCGGCAAGAGTGCGCGGCCAATCTGCGGCTCTGGCACGTCGAAGGTGTCGCGCGCCAACAACAGACGCGTCGGCCCGGGTTTTTCGATGGCGCCGAAATAGACTTCGCCAACTTGGCGTAGGGTCGCCGCGTCGCGCGCAAGCCAGCCGACCGTATCGAAGCTCGGCGCCATCGCCATGATGCCCGCGGTCGAAATCCGGCCGTAGGTCGTCCGGAGACCGTAGATACCGCAAAAACTTGCCGGCACTCGGATCGAGCCGCCGGTGTCGGTACCGAGCGCGAAGTCGCACAAGCCGGCCGCAACCGCCGAGGCTGAGCCGCTCGACGAGCCGCCCGGGACACGCTGCGGTGCTTTCGGATTGATCGGCGTGCCGAAGTGCGGATTCATGCCGAACATGCCGCAGGCGAGCTCGTCGGTATGCGTCTTGCCGATGAGACGCGCACCGGCCATGAGCGGCACCGTGACCGCGGGCGCGGTCGCGACCGCCGGTGCGGTGTCGCGCAGACGATCGGGATTGCCCCAGGCGCTTTTAGCGCCGGCAACGTCGAACAAATCCTTGACGGCAAAACTCAGCCCGGCGAGCGGGCCGCCGTTCACCCATTGCATGGGTTCCGGGCTGTGGCCGACGAAGGCGCAATGGCGCACTTCCTCAAGCGCGACCTCGTCACTCCGCTGCCGATTCAAGTCTCAGCTCCGCAGGGAGGTCGTAACCATCCATGAAATCCTCAACGAGGCTCTTGACGCCATCCCAGTCGAAAAAACGGAAGGTGTTACCGCGCGTCACGTAGGGCGCACCGGAGTAAAACATCTCATATTGCAAATGCCGCGAACCGAATTCGGAGCCGACTGCGTCCCAGGCGAGCTTCATCAGCTTGACACGCTCGACCGGCGTGGCGACCGGAGAGCGTTGAGTCTTCATTATGATCCCGTTGCTGTGCGGATCGGCGAAATCCGCTGCCGACGCCGGAAGCATGATCAGGCCCCCGCCCGCGAGCGAGCGGATGCCCTCGACGATCTCCGGATAGGTGACCTGGGCGATGACTTGCGCCGTGCACAGCATGCTGCGATTGGGCACGTAGAAACCTTCGAAAATTTCGCCGCTTGCTTCCATCGCCACCACGAGCGCTTCAATATTGTTGACGCGTGCCGCCATCAGGCCGAGCGTGTCGCGCACCTGCGGATAATTGATTATGTTGTTGGTCTCGGCGATCTTGCGCACCAGCCCGAGAAGGAAACGAAGCTTCACCGTCAGGCGGATCATGCATTGATAATTATGAAACACATGGGCGCGGGTCTCGTGCCACTGCGCCTGCGCCATCTTGAGATCGCGGTAGACGAAGACGCGATCCCACGGAATCTTGACGTCATCGAAATAAACAATCGCATCGTTCTCGTCGAACTGCGACGAAAGCGGATAGTCGAAAACCGAGGTGGCATTTTGCTCGTAGCTGCGACGCGACATCAGGGAAAGCCCCTTGGCCGACAGCGGCACGGCCGCGGTGAAGGCGTACGCCTCATCGCCGGGCTGCAGCGCCTGAAATCCCGACACCAACAGCTCGTTGGTCATGACGCCGCCGGTCGCCAGCATCTTGGCACCGCGGATCGTAATGCCGTGGGAGTCCTCGTCGACGATCGAAGCTACGAGCTGCGCATCCGGCTGCTCGCGTGCCGAGCGCGCCTTGTCAGCCTGCGGGTTGATGATGACGTAGGACAGGAACAGGTCATTGTCCCGCGCATAGGTGAAATAGTCATCAAGCGCCGCCGCTCGCTTGGCATCGTAAGCGCGGAAGCGCGACAACCCCATGCGAAGGCCGGCCAGTGTCGAGGCAACATGGTCCGGCGAGCGCCCGAACATCCCGCAGCTCAAGGCCGCCCATTGTTCGAGGGCGCGCCTGCGTTGCACTAACTCCGTCAGATCGCGCGGTAGCTGCCAGGCACGATTGACTTGCCCGCCGCCGGTCGGAGATCGAAAAGTCATCGCCGCGATATGGGCGGGATCGGCTTGATAGTCATAGAGACGCGCGACGGATGCCGCCGCACGGGAAAACGCAGGATCCTGCGTCACATCGGCGACACGTCGGCCATCAATGTAGATTGTGCGTTCGTCGCGCAGGCTTGAAAGATAAGCGGAGCCGTTCTTCGTCACGATACACTCAGAAGCTGCTGGTCGCCGACGCCAGGCTTCTGCCCATTGCTGTCGGGACGGAGGGAAGACCGCAAGTTCTTTCGCGCACCGCCCATTTTAGGGTTCGGCTCTACGCTGTTGCAGTGTATGGGCCGTTTGTGCGCTGCGTCAAGTTATTGCTGGTCTGCAGCATTTAGGCTCTCGGCATATCAGCTCGAAAGCATCACGGCGAGCGCGATACAACTGACGCATGCGGCGAATAGGTGAGCCCAGAACGCCTTCACCGATGCCGTAAGATCAACATTCGCCGACATTGACCGAAGTGAACACGGCGATATCGCACTAACTGATAGCGATCCACCGTTCTTGCTTTCAGGGCTCGACCGCCTTCAGCCTCGCCTTACTTTGATAAGGCATAGCTTTCCATTCATGATCGATGCTGGCATCGGCCACGGTCCCGGCGATTTCGAAGGCATTCAATTGCGCACAGTCGTCGATGGCAAACCGGTCAGCGGCTTGTGGAATGATCCAGATGAAAATGATCCGACTGAAGAGGGCACCAAGGGCTTACTTGAGACGCCGATCTATCTTGAGTTGGAGAAGCACGTGGGCGTCTGGGGAAATTAAGTTTTGCCGAGGCAAGCGTAGCCGTGCCGTTCGTCGGGGCGGCTACTGGCGCTCTTGCGATTGCACAGGCGATAAGGCTTGCATCACTGAAGCCTGCGCCGGTGTTCCTCCAAATGGAGCTAAGGAGCACCCGACATGGCCACCCTTGGGGGCCTGACCGCATCGCCTGAAATAAACCTCGGTAGCTATTCGGTCCGTTTGTAGCAGAGCCAATTTTGTTGGCTGTCGGGCAACATGAGCGGGTGAAGAGCCTCGCGATCCGACCGCTTGCCTGAGATCAGATTTAGCGGCAATCAGCCGCGCAGCTGTTACCCCGCCGGATACCCCAACCTCATAAGATAAACCGGCGATGCCTATTATTTTCATCTAAGTATTTGATTATACTGGTGGGCGCACAAGGATTCGAACCTTGGACCCGCTGATTAAGAGACGTAGGAGATTCGTTTTAGACCAAGTCATATTCTGACATGCTCGCGTCTTGCCCACCATTGTTTGCACTGAGGAATTTCAGTTCGTCAGAAGGTGAGCGGGACAGCATCGTAACAAGGACTGGCTTCACCACGGCATTCGCCTGCAATTGCGAGACGTGAGTTTCATCTAGCGTTGCCATCGCCGGCCTAATTTTGCGGCTTTTGGCCAACCACTATGCGCACAACCCCTGAAGGCGGGGTATTGAGAACGTCCGGCCCGGCAGCGCTTCCAGAGGCCCCGCTAAATGTTTCCGATATTGCGTTGAAAATATCGGCGGCTGGCGAGGTCCCAGCCATTTTTCCGAATAGATCGAAGTGGTTATTTGTATCAGCGCGAACCACGACGGCTACGCCGGTTCACCTCCAGCAGCGACGTGTAATGGTTGGTTTGACAGTTGGAGAATTTTGTCTGGCGGAATAGGAATGGGCTCGCCAACCTGCCACCCGACTTCTTGCAATAGGCCGAAGAACTGGCGTGCAAGCAAGTACGCTTCTCCATCTTCTTTTGGAAATACGACTTCAACTGACGCCTTGGCTTTCCCTTCCAACGCCTGCGGAATTTATCGCTATCAATACGACGCGGGGCAATTTTCGCCCGCAGTTGTTCTAGCTGTAATTTGGCCTGCGCTGCTTCATTTTCTAACCGTGTTGTTTGCTCTTTCGCCTTAGCGACTGTGCTGTCACCAGGTGGAGGGCGGCGCCAGGACCA
>Ga0302326_10033734_pt1 | contig 10163 bp, 9 predicted proteins | sample Palsa_T0_3_FD_202264 | JGI IMG/M metagenome (GOLD analysis project Ga0302326, IMG submission 202264) | Peat permafrost microbial communities from Stordalen Mire near Abisko, Sweden - Palsa_T0_3 | ecosystem: Environmental > Terrestrial > Soil > Palsa > Peat permafrost | place: Sweden: Abisko...
AGGTCCATCAGGTTGTATTGAGGATTGGAGCTAGTCAGCGTGTACCAGTAGATCTGGCCGACGGGACTCCAGTCGGTACCTATCTGTGGCTGAAGGTTCTCGGGCAGACTCACTTGGGAGAGCCGCTCCAAAGCTTTCTGGCGATTGGTGTCGTTCTGCGACTGATCATCGAAAATCAGCATGACGCTGGATAAGCCGAACAGGGAGGTCGACCTAAGGTGATCCAGGTGTGGAATGCCGTTCATCACAATTTCGAGAGGAATAGTGACTTGTTGTTCCACTTCCTCAGCGGCGCGCCCGGGCCACTGTGTGATGATCTGGACGTAGTTATTCGCGACGTCCGGATAAGCTTCGATAGGAAGGCTATGGAATGAGATAGCTCCCCACAAAAGCAGGAGAATCGCAAGCGCAAGCACAATGACGCGGTTGTTCAGCGCAAAGTCGACAACTGCCCGAATCATTACTGTTCCACCGTGTTTTGCAGGACGAGGGCGTTGACGACAACTTTCTGCCCGGGCTGGAGTCCGGAAGTAATCTCTTGCAGATCGCCTTTCATGTCTCCGCCGGTGACGCTGGTTCGCCGAAAGCGGCCGCCGGGTTCCGGAACATACACCCAGTCGTGATCATGGAGGTGGAGTACAGCTGAGGCAGGCACGGCGGCGTGGACTTCCTTTTTGGTGCCGTGGAACGTGGCTGTAACGAACATTCCGATGCGAAGCATACCTGGGTTTCTGACTTGAAGACGGACTTTTCCGGTTCGAAGAGCGGGATCGAGCACTGGCCCTATGTCGCTAATGCGGCCTTTGAGAACAAGGGCAGGGTAGGCGCCGAGATGAATATCGGCGAACTCACCCAAACGAACCCGGGGAAGATCATTTTCGTAAACATCGCACAAAACCCAGACCTCCGATAAGTCGGAGACGGTAAATAGGTTGGGCGAGTTGTCGAGAGTTTTGACGGGTCCAGCCGCAGTTATATTCTGTTCGGTGATTACACCCGAAATAGGAGCTCGAACATCAACCAAGGACGAAGGATTCTTGATATCCGCGCCGAGAACTCGCAGACGCTCGGCGGTTGTTGTAATCACCACCTTGGCGTCCTCTTCCGCATTTTCGGCGACCTCGACGTCCTTCTGGGCGATTGCGCCGTGTTGTTTCAGATCTTGAGAACGTTCGAACTGGGCGCGCGCCAATTTCTCATCAGCGACCGCCTTCAGGTAGTCGGAGTAGGCGCTGGAAATATCGCTACTCTGGACGCGCATAAGAAGCTGTCCTTTTCGAACACTATCGCCAAGGCGGCCGTAAATCTCGATAGCTCGGCCGGATGCAAGTGATATCACGGGAATCTGGCGCGAAACGTCCGCACTGACGCTTCCGGTCGCGGATAGCGAAGATGCAGAATCAATTTCGCTGGCGCTGGCGAGCGGGAACTGATCGGGATGCTCGACCTTAACGAGACTGGCATCCTGAACTTCCTCTACGCGGGGTGCCGGCGGCGCCTCCGCCGCTGGATCGGAGGGCTTCGATCCGCAGGCGGTCAACACCAACAGACAAAACAGGAGAAAATAAATGCGGAGATCAGAAGTCATTGCAAGGTTTCTTGTCCGACAGCCATATTCAACTGACCCGCCGAAGATAAGAAGGAGCCGACCAGGTTCAGATAGTTCAACTGCACGTCGCGATAGCTTTTCTGCGCGTCCAGGAAGTCCAAAAGAGTGGCCGCTCCACGCTGGTACGCATAGGAAACCGTTTCCCGGACCTTAACAGCCATTGGTAGGTAAGTTGCTTTGTAGGGCTTGAGCAAAGCGAGCGTGCCGTTAATCGTTTGATATGCGGAATCGACATCCGAGAAGACCTGCGCTCTGGACGCATCCAGCAAGCGCTGGTTACGCGTTATGTCGAGAGCCGTTCTTTCTTTTTCGCCTTGATTGCGGTCAAAAATGCGAAGAGGGATAGAAACGCTGAATCCAATGTATCCGTCGATGGGAGGATTGCGGCCGCCGTCGGCGCCAAAGGTGGGATCAGTGGTGCCATTGGCGATTGCGAGGCGGTGCGATAGATCGGCCTCTTCCACGGATTGGATGGCGGCGAGAAGATCGGGCCTCGCGTCCAGTGCGATTTTCCGCAGCTCTTCGAGTGCCGGGACCTGATCCGTGAAATCAAAAAGGCCGGTCGCGTCAAAACGGTCAATGGGAGTGCGATCGTTCATCAACGTCAGAAGCTGAATTTTCGCGGTTCTCACATTGACGCCTGCAGTTTGCAGATCCGATTCGAATTGGATGCGCTGCAACTCGAGACGATCCTCATCTACTTCAGAGATGTCGCCGGCCTTCAGGCGTTCGCGATTGATTCGAAGCTCGCGGTCGTAATAGTCTAAATTTTCTTGTGCGTTGGCGGAGACAGCTTTCGCCTGGAGGAGTTGGACGAACGCGCTACGTAGATTAAACAACAGGTTGCGTTCTAAGTCTTTCTGCTGTGATAATGCGACTGCCGTGGCTTTTTGAGCAACATCCCGTCGAAGCTCGCGCTTATGTCCACGCTCATGCAGATAACTGATCCCGAGTATTCCGTCTGCATAAGCGAGCGGTTGTAGGGGATAGAAGTTGAATTGATCGGCCGACAGCGACACATCCGGGTTGGGGCGGAGATACGCGGTAACTTCCTCCGCACGATTTTCCTGAACGTTCAAGCGGGCAGCTTGTAACGTAGGATTATTCGCGAAGAAGCGCTGCTTGATCTGGTCCCAGGTGTAACTGGTCTGTTGTGCGCGGGCGGGAGGTGCGGCTACAGCACCCAGAAGGGCTGAGAGTACACAAAGACCGGCTCGATGAGACAGAGGTTGGGCTAGCCGCGTGAATGTTCTATGCACGGTGGACAGAGCTCGGTCCTAAGAGATTGTGCTGCCTGGAGGGGGAGGATCACTGGGAGATTGAAAAAGTTTTTGGAGAATCATAAGCCGATCAGCCATCGGGCATGTCTCAGCCGGTAAGGGTCCTGGCTTTCATAGCATTCACGCTTAATCCCCTTTAGGATAGCCTACCGCTGGCTCGCAAATCCATGCCACGCACCTGGGGATCAGCTATCTTTCGGCCATCATGGTATCTCTTTAGGGTGAAACCGGATTGGGTATCGCGTAGCCAAGAATGTTGAGGTCTAAAATCAATGAAGAGATCCACATTGGCGAGTCTGGCTAAACCCTCATGGTAACGGCATTTTTTCGCGGCGGCAAACGATCGGTACTGATTCGAGCCGGAGCGTTGACGGGTCTCATTGCTCTCGCGGATTGGAGAATCGATATCGACGTCCCATTCGGCGTCAACATCCCTCTTGGTTTTCTGTATCTGTTTCCGATGCTGTTGGTGAGTAGCGCGCTTGCCCGTTGGCAAATTGCCCTTTCCGCAGGAGTTTGTACGATTCTGACTGAGGAGTTCGATACCTTCCAGTGGTCCCCGCTATCCGGAATCCCTCGTGACATTCTTTATTTTGCCGCGTTCTTTTGCATGGGTCTGTTTGTCTATGAAGTGGGGAGAAGCCGACGGCTCGCGCAGGCGCATGTCGATGCAATAGAGAAGGAGAGTGAAGCGCGGCGCGATGCAGAAGAGCAGCTCAAGGTGTTAGTCGATAGCAGTCCCCTGGCCGTTTTCGCGAGTAACGCCGAGGGCGTCGTCCTTTTTGCGAATGAAGCCGCCGATCGCCTCTTCGGATTGAAAGCGTGCGCGCTGACAGGGCGCTCTATCCGGCCTTACCTGCCCGCTCTGGTGAACGTACCGCCGTCCAAAGAGCGCAGTCAAAGCTTTCGCACCGTCATGCAATGCCGGGGACGACGCGAGGATGGGGAAGTGTTTCTGGCCGACATCTGGTTCTCGACCTATCAGACAACGAGGGGGGCGCGCCTCGCTGCCATGGTTATGGACACCTCTGAGGAGTTGCGGACGCGGGAAGAGTCAAGCCTTGATCAATTGCTGGCCGGCTCAAAGATTATGGTGGGTGCGGTTTCCCACGAGATACGCAACGTGTGTGGCGCGATCGCGATGGTTCACGAAAACCTCGCGCGCGGAGGAACGCTGACAACAAACAAGGATTTCGAAGCTCTCGGAACCCTGATTCTCGCTCTCGAGAAAATTGCGGGGATGGAATTACGGGAGACAGCGAACCAAGCCTCAGGCGTGGATGTGGTATCTGTGCTCGAAGAGTTACGAATCGTTGTAGAGCCCTCCCTGCGGGAGGATGGAATTGATGTTCATTGGAACGGAGAGGTTGAGCTACCGGCAGTCTGGGCGGACCGGCAGAGCTTGATGCAAGTCTTTCTGAATCTGGTGAAGAACAGTAGGCGCGCGATGCGGAGCCGGCCCAGGCGAACGTTTGTTGTCACGACGGCATCCGAACACCGAACCGTACTGGTAACTTTTGAAGATACCGGAGGCGGTCTCGCGTACCCGGAACAATTGTTCAAACCCTTTCAGCGGGGTGCCCAAGCGACAGGTTTGGGACTCTATCTGTCGCGCGCTTTCATGCGGTCATTCCGGGGCGATCTGAAGTATGAGCCGGTCGATGATGGCTCGCGGTTCATTGTAGAATTGGCGGTGGCCAGTCCAGAAGGTGTTGACATCTATGAATCCGGTTATCCGCATACTGCTGGTGGACGATCACGGCCTGTTTCGGGAGAGCCTGAGCCGTCTGTTGCAGGCAGAGCCTGATCTTCATATTGTAACTGCGTGCGGATCAACCGAAGAAGGTTTAAAGCTGCTCAGGGAGAAAGGGATAGACCTGGTGCTGCTCGACTACGATCTGGGAGACGAGTCGGGAACAGCTTTCCTGACCGCCGCGCAAAGACTCGGGTTTACCGGCAAGGTTCTCATGGTCACGGCCGGAATGAGCGACGCGGGAACACTGCGGGCGATGGAGGATGGGGCTGCCGGAATCTTCCTCAAGCATAGCCCTCCCTCGCAGCTTGTCGAAGCGATTCATAAGGTGATCAACGGCGACGTGTGGCTGGATTCGAAAGCAGTCCGAGCACTCGTCGCCGGCGCTCATGGAAGATCCGGAGAGCGGCGGCCAAGTGGCGAGCTAAGCGCCCGCGAGCGCTCGGTGCTGCGCTCCGTTTTCGAAGGATTGACGAATAAGGAGATCGCGGCAAAAATGCAGATTTCCGAAAGCTCCGTAAAAGCGGCGCTCCAGCAGCTTTTCGAAAAGACGGGCGTGAGAACTCGCAGCCAACTCGTAAGGATCGCGTTGGAGAGGCATTCGGAAGACTGGCTGGGGTGAGTCCGACGTTGCAATCGATGGTCCGATCCGCGAAATAGGCCGAGTTATTCGTCCGATATTTTCCTGGTCACATTTTTTCTTCACCTATATCTCTATTATTGACAACCACTTAGCTAATTATCGGGTCAAATCTCCCAGCATGACGCGCTAACTTCATGAATGAGAGAGTTGGCCGGGCGGCCGGAACCGCAGACTCTGCGGATTAACTTGGCTCTCCATCAGGAGGCAGAATGGCGAGTACGCTTCAATCTGATCCAAGAAAAGTGATTGAACAAACCGAGATAAGCGTGGTTGAGAAGCAAGAACAGATAGTGTCTCTCCTCATAGAAACGTGTTGGAAAAGTGCGAAAAACACCGAGGATTTACCGATCTCAATAGGCGATTTAATTCGCCTGTTTCAGTTTCAGCGTGAGACGGAAAAAACGCGACCCGCGGATGTTATAGAGGTGCGATGGATCGATCCAAATCCAGAGAACCAACCGTAGCGCTCCGGAACATTGGATATCAACCTCTCGAGTCGCAAGTTACATTTCACGAGAGCACAGCACGGTTCAAGGGTTTTTCAGGCCCGATAGGTTCAGGCAAGAGCCAGGCATTAGTACACGAAGCAATTCGTCTCAGCTACCTGAATCAAAACCGGTGTGGCCTTATCGGGGCGCCTACCTATCAGATGCTCCGCGACGCAACCCAGAGGGCACTTTTTGAGGCTCTGGAAGAGACAAGAATTCCATTTGTCTTTAACAAGGCTGAGAACGCGTTGGTATTGACGGACGTTCGCTCGAAGGTTCTATTCCGTTCGCTGGATGAGTACGAACACTTAAGAGGGACGAACCTGGCTTGGTTTGGGGTCGATGAACTCACCTATACGCAGGAAGCGGCTTGGTTGCGGCTTGAGGGCCGGCTCCGAGATCCGCGGGCGACGCGCCTTTGCGGATTCGCCGCGTGGACGCCGAAAGGTTTCGACTGGGTTTACAAGCGGTTCATCCGCGACGAGTCAGGATCTTATCAGGTAATTCTCGCGAAGCCCTTCGAGAACAAGCATCTGCTGGCCGCCGTTCCAGACTTTTACGACAGGCTGAGAAAGACGTACGATCAGCAATTCTTCGAACAGGAAGCGTTGGGTCAGTATCTTAATCAGAGCGCCGGGCGGGTCTACCGGAATTTTTCCAGAGCGATTCACCTGCGGCCGCGGGAAATAGACGGCGGTTCTCCGCTTTTGTGGGCGCTTGACTTTAACGTAGATCCACTGTGTTCCGTTGTGGCTCAGATCCACGACGGTGTGGCGCAAGTCTTGGATGAAATCGTCCTGAGAAACTCGACGACAGAAGAGGCATGCGAGGCGTTTTTTGGGCGATTCGAGAAGTATGCCGGGACCGTTCGGATCTATGGTGATGCAACGGGGAACAATTCGCACACAACCGGGTCGACGGACTATCAGATTATCAACGAGTTCTTTCGACGCCGGCTCCGAAAACAGCCTCATCAGCGCGTGCCGGCTTCGAACCCGAGTGTGAGGGATCGGATATCCCTCGTAAATGCGATGCTTCAGAACGCGGACGGGGAGACGACGCTGTATCTTGATCCGAAGTGCCGGGGACTCGCTGCTGATTTCGAGGAGCTCAGTTACAAAGAAGGCTCAACGGTTCCGGATAAGGATCGGGATCCTCTGCGCTCGCATCTGTCCGATGCGCTGGGCTATTTACTGTGGCAGGAATTTAACTTTGGTCCGATCAAGACCGAGAAAGGGCGCATCTTCTAATGACTTCAGGGGCGGGTAGCAATGGCTTCATCACTCGGGAGCACCCCGAGTATGTACACGACCGGCAGAACCGGCGAATGTATCGGGACCTTTATGAGGGTGGTGAAAAATTCAATTCGAACGCTTCGTACTACCTCGTTCGCCGGCATAAGGAACCGAACGATATCTACTTCGAACGGCTCTGCCGGGTCTTCTATCAGAACTACGCGGGATCGATTATCGATTGGTATACCGCGACTCTGTTCCGGCGCGAACCCGTGATCCAGTTGATGGGTGAAAACGACACCGGGAAGCAGTTCTTCGATACCTTCGTGCAGGATTGCAACCGTCGAGGGACCAAGCTCTTCGAATGTTTTCGACACCAGGTAGCGGAGGCGATGGTGTGTGGAAAATCTTTTATAGCGGTCGACTTTCCGTTTTCTAACGGTCAAGCGTGCAGCAGGGGGCAAGAAGACGAGGCGGGCCTCTCAAGAGCCTACTTAGTTAATTACTCAGCCGACGAAGTCATTAACTGGTCATACGATGAGTTTGGCGTTCTCGAGTGGATCGTGATTAGAACGTCCACCGTGAAGCAATCGAGCGTTCGGGACGAGAGTTGGAAGACCCATACTCGCTGGATTTATTATGACCGCGAGGGCTTTGAAATCTACGCCAGCGAAGGAGAGTCGTCCGGCGGAAACGGAACGCCGGAGCTGGTATCGAGTGGGCCGCACGCGCTTTCCAGTCAGAAGAAGGTGCCGGTGTTTGAGTTATCTCTTACTGAAGGCCTTTGGTTGATGAACAAGGTCTCGCTGCTTCAACTCGAACACTTTAACAAATCGAACGCCCTGGCGTGGGCGTTGACGATGGGACTGTTCGCGGTACCCGTGGTGTATTCCGACCGTGAGTTTGCGCAAATCGTCGGTGAGTCTTATTTCATCCAGTTAGGGGCCGGCGACAAGTTTGGATGGACTGAACCCGAAGGGCATGTTTTTCAGATTGCGGCCGACAATCTGGTGAGCCTCAAAGACGAAATCTACCGCGTTTGCTACATGAACAGCGAGATTAGCGGTGGCAAGGGCGGGTCGAGCCAGAGCGGACTAAGCAAAGCCTGGGACTTCAATGTCACCGAAGAGATTCTTCGGGCTTACGGAGACGTAGTCAAGAACTCGATCCAGGAAGTGCTGTCGGTGATTTCGCAGGCGCGGCAAGATGACCTTGAAATCGACGTCACCGGGATGGATGAATTTGACATCCAGAGCTTCTCGGATGAAGTACAAGACGCGGCGAGCGTATTAGCCCTACAGATCCCGTCTGAAACGGCTAAGAGCCAGCTGTTCAAGCGGGTGGCGCTCAAGTATTTTTGTGACGCGCGCCAGAACATTAAAACAAAGATTGCAGACGAGATCGATCAAGCGTTACAGAACCCAACAACGACTTAGACCGAGTAGGAGGAAAAGATGGACGACCAGAAATCGCAGGCTGAATTAGATGTTCAGGGGCTGGTACAGCGCGCGATAGCCGAGTACGTGCGGCAGGACTCTGGAAGACGGGAGCCCGCACTGAAGGCCGAACTTCAAGAAGAGCGGCGAAAGCGCGAGACACTCGAGCGCCGGATCAACCAAATGGCCGAAGAGAATAACAAGAGCCGGAAAATTGCTGAACAGGCGGAACGGAGTTCAAAGATACGAAACGAACTCCATGCGCTCGGAGTAACGAAGGTCGACCTGGCTTTCAAGGCCGTTCAAGAAGACATTCAGCGTACGGAAGACGGACGACTTGTAGCGAAAACGGATGTTGGCGAGTGCGGGTTGAAAGAGTATCTCACCAGCTTTGTTCACGAAAATCCGGAGTTTCTTCCCGCGCGGATTCCCGGGGGCACGGGCCTGACAGGATCGCGCGTGACGCCGGGCAAAGGCGCCGTAGATACGGACATGATTTCCCCCAAGATGAGCAGTGACGATAAGGAACGCGTGCGTCAGGAAATACTCCGTGTCACATCCAAGGACGGCCACTAAGAATTCCGATGTCCTGGGAGGCTGAGGGAGCCACCAGGCATCAGGGAGAAGGCAAGGGGTTGATACTCCTTGCCGGTTATTAAGAAAAAAGGAGACAGATGGCAGCTATTACCTCAGCGAATGTAGCGAGCGCAATTGTAAAGTTAGTGGCGGCAGATGCCTTGCCGGCACTGGTTGGTAACCTGATTATGGGTAACCTTGTGAATCGCGATTACGAACCCGTACTCGCGAACGCCGGCGATACGGTAAACGTGCCGATCCCGCCCTCGCTGGTGGCGAACAACATCGCGGAAGGCGGTTCCGTTCAAACCCAGAATCCGAGCCTGGGCAATGCGCAAATCGTTTTGAATACACACGCGGAAGCCACATTCCAAATTCCCGACGTGACGCGTGTTCTCTCCGTGCCTGACCTGCTAAAGGTCTACATGGAGCCCGCAGTGATCGCAATTGCGCAGAGCATTGAAATGAGTTTGCTGAATACGTACGCCGCTTTTACGGCGAACGCGCCGGTCGGCACATCGGGCACGGCCATCAGCGAAGCATCGATAGACGCTGCGGAAACGGCGCTCTTTGGAGCGATGGTACCGTCTAGCGAATCCAAGTACTTGGTTGTCAGTCCGAGCACTTACTCTGAGATGCGCCAGATTTCGCGCTTCAGTGAATACCAGACGGTCGGCGAAGCTGGGCTGAGGGCGATGATCGACGGCACCTTCGGAAAGTTGAAGGATTTCTTTGTTTTCAGATCCCAGTATGTGCCGACGACTGGAACGTCACCGCTGGCCACCCATAACCTCGCTTTCACAAAGAGCGCGTTGGGATTGGTGATCCGCCGGCTTCCTCAGCCCCTGCCGGGCACAGGTGCGATCGCGGAGTATGCAGACTTGGGCAACTTCGGGATGCGCGTGACGATGAGTTATCAACCGAACACCCTGGCGCAACAGTTCACTGTCGACGTACTCTACGGCTGCGCGGTGCTACGCAACAACTTCGGCGTGCAGGTAAACAGTTAGTCGATTGTGGTAACCGGGCAGTCGCGGAATGCGACTGCCCTATCTCGAGTGTGCCGAGCATGTTCGACAGCTCGAAGGTGAAAGTCCTTTTCACAACCTGATGGAGGTGAAGTGATAGCAAAGCGCAAGGGCG
>Ga0302326_10033735_pt1 | contig 10163 bp, 9 predicted proteins | sample Palsa_T0_3_FD_202264 | JGI IMG/M metagenome (GOLD analysis project Ga0302326, IMG submission 202264) | Peat permafrost microbial communities from Stordalen Mire near Abisko, Sweden - Palsa_T0_3 | ecosystem: Environmental > Terrestrial > Soil > Palsa > Peat permafrost | place: Sweden: Abisko...
CTCGCCGGTCGGCATGGAAAGGTAGATGCCAACCCTCTTTGCTTCTTGATATGGCCTGAAGCTTATAACGCTCTTGAAGACAGCATTACCTGGGCTTCTTTTAGCAAGATGAATCTAAGTGTCGAGTAGTTGAGTTTACTTTGAGCATTGACAGATTCGGTGGAGATATTTGAAAACTTCTGCTTCATCAAAGCCCTGAGCTCCTTCTTAGCAGCCTTCAGAGCTGTAGATGAAACCATATCTGCCGGACTGTGGCCTTCCTCGGGGACGTTTCCAGACATACAGGTCGTCCTGAAAGTCCTTGTCACGGGACGAGATGATGAGACCCAGGTAAATGCTATACCATTCTCATCGGATTTCCTGGATAGAACGATCTCAATATTGAAAGGCTTGAATCGAGGCTCGACCCTTGCCAGCAAGCAGAAGTACCTCGAGCAGTGTCTTCAAAGGCAGCCCGTTCTCTCGTGGATCGACTGGGGATAATTTTCCGAGGTGGCTTCCAGGGCGAGGTGGCGTCAAAAGTGTGGCTGATGGTGAAGCGGGTTTACGATTGACATCCCTAAATCTCGGTCCCATCTCTTGACAACATTCAGCACTCTTGTTTACCACCACCCTAATGGCCTCGCTCTCCCTACAGTCGTTACTTATCGCAGGCGCATACCTCATCACCGTCACCTTCGCCATAAACACCGAACTAGTTGGGACCTGGTCCACGAAATCCGCGAAAGTGTTAACGGGTCCGGTACGTTTCTATTCTTGGAACAAGGAGAGAAGAAGTTGGAAATGAAGGCATTTGAAGGGCAGAAGGACTGATTTTGGGTAATAGGGCTTTTACAATCCTGTTAATGATAGTTTTATCGAACCAAGTCATACGGGGATCTCGTATTCGTTCACGGCGGATGGGTTTTATGAGGAAGCATACTACAGAGCTGTTTCGGACGGTGCGTTGGCCTTTGAGGACCAGAATCAAGTGGGAATACTGACGAACCTGCAGCGACGAACCCATCATGTCCTCAAGCAATTATGCAATTCCAGCACGGCACCTTTGTTGAGAATTCAGATGGGTCACTGAGCCTGACACCCTTCGCGGTAGATGGCAGACAACTACAATCAAATCCATGTGCCGCCTCGACATCTACATATACACGATACAACCAATCCGAAACAATGCAGGCATGTTTCCCTCCCGAAAGTCCCGTGTCCCTCTTCCTAACAGCGCCCAGAAATACCAAGTCTATACAGACCCTTACACAACGTTGACTCGCCTAGACCTCTACCAATTCAACGGCTCGCCCATGAACCCAATGTTCCTCGCCTTCAGCCCACCGCAAATGCTCCCAACTGTAACCATGAATCCAACTCCAACCGCAACAGCATCATCAGCAAAGAAGGCGAAGCGAACGGCGGGAGCGGGGGAAGAGATGGATGTCCCCCTGAATGTGAACGCTGCGCATATCAAGCGACATATCGAGAAACCACTTCTCCATCGTATCGATTTAAATATGCTCTGGTGGGCAGGTGTGGGAATGACCATTTTTGGCGGAGCTGCGTATCTGTTATGAGTTGCTGAGACTCTGGAATAGGGATGGAGAGGATTGTACATTGACTAGACGGTTGGGATTAGACTACTTTCTGTTATTGGCGTATACCATGTACCGCATTCGGCGGCTTTTTGCTGTTTAGGAGTTCGGGTTGAGAATCAGGATCAGGAATAGGCTTTCATTCTTGTTAATAATGTATGCATACACTCGGTTGACACCACAATGCAAAACTCATGATTACAAACTTGAATAACTTTTATCAATTTCTAGACATCCTCTCTATAGAAAGCACGAAGCCCAATGCCCGCCCTCCATAGCAAAGCTCAAGCTCTCCACAAATGCACTCAGCGTACACCTCCCCAACTTATCACCACCACAAGTCTTCAAGGGCAACACTCGATCATTAACAATAATCCTCACAAACTCTTCAGAAGCACCCACGCAACTCATCTTCTCAAAGTACGCTCTTGCCGCAAACGGTACGGTCCAAGAAGCCGAATACCCCTTCAAGTCGCGCACGCTCTGCACCGTCGTATTCAGCAGCGGGCTTGTCTCATTGTAAAGACCCATTGCGCTGAAAATACCCGTGAGATCATTGTCATGACTGAAGTCTGCATACAGAACTGTCTGGTTCCCCACCGGGAATGTGCTCGTAGAATCATCTAAGGTGTGGTTGGTAGATGTATGGTCGTGAACAAGCGTATTGGTGAGACGAGTAATCAGTTCGTTTGTGAATCCCACGCCTTGAGTTGCTCCTAATGGGTTACCCCAGGAGTAACCATAGTACTTTCCAAGGGATTGGTAGTAATCGTATGCTTTCCACTCTGCTTCTGTAAATAGGTCGCAGAAAGGGGAGAGGTAGCCTAAAATATTGGCTACGGTATTGAAAGGACACAGATCCATGATGTAGATTGTTTCCTTCATAGTAATATTTGCCCCTGGAAGACCCTCATTAAGTCTGTCTGTGATTTCAGGTGTGAAGATGGCGGCCCAGGTTGCTTGGGCGCTGTCACTGATCGTTGAGTCATATCCGTCTTCGAATTCGGTGCACAGGCCGTGGTCGAGCGTGTTGTTTGACCCAGCGTCTTCTGAGATCACAACCATGAAATAGGGATAAGCCTCAGGGTCTGAGCCTAGATCTTGAATTCGAGTGTCGTGGAAACCTTGTGTCCAGTTCTGGGCAGATTCTACAACTCGGGCTTCGCCTGAGGTGCGAACGAAAGGGGTAATGTTTCTGGCGAGATCTTGGTACCGGTTATAGTATTTGATTCCCGAGTTGACCATCTGTTGCTGGCCGAATGTAGTGAGCTGGTCCGCTCCCAGGGTATAAGTGTAGTCTTTGATGAAAGCATAATCGCTCCCGTAAGAAGTCACGTTTGAGTGGATTCGATGAACAAGGTCCGCATAGGCTGTGGTCTTTGAAGCCGTGGGATCTCTAGCACCATGGCGAGAGAGGATTTGAGCGAAAGTGATTGTGCACTGATCAGGGACCTCTGTAGAAATTTTTGATGGTGTACTAAAATAGGGGGAGTATTGACCCAGGAAATGTGAGATCTCTGGTTGACATTGAAACCCAAGGTCAACAGAGTCGCATGATGGTGATGCTTGGGTTAAGCCCCTATTATGATTTCAGCATTTTTTCGTGACAATTTGGGAGATGGGGTAGGGGTACGGAGGGTCAAGCAAATATATTTCACGGGAAAGGGGGGGGGCGAGAACCTACGCAATAGCCCAGTACAGGAATAAAAGGATCCCAACGACGCCCATGACTTTTATAGCAACTCTTTTTACGTCATGCTGTTTGAAAGGTTTCAAGTGGCGGTCCAAGTCCAAAGCGGCCGGGTCTTCTATGCTGAGGTGACGCTGATGTTCTTGAGCCTGGTGCTCTGAAGAAGAGACAGGCTCATATTTATGGCCATCCTTTGCTCTTCCTGGGACAGCATAATCCCGGATCATGCTTGCGACTGCCGAGTCTCAAGAATGGGGCTCTATAACATTCTGTACAGTTGAGTGGGGAGCGTTCCTTGTGATTGGTTATTTATGGGTGGTTAAGAGTGGTTTGATATAGTTTCAATTCGCGCATCATCGAGACAGGCAGGTAGGCCGCGACAAGTGCAAAAAGAAAAGGAGCAATCTCTTGCTATTTTCTTAGGTGGCAGGGAACGAATGTGTTTTGTCAAATGTGTTTCCCACGTGTGTGGAGGCGTGTGGAGAGGTGGAGTCGACGAGATTGCACTAAGAAATCTCGAAGATCTCGAGAACGTGGCGAGCCACGTGATGTTTCACTAACCCCCACCATCAAGGAAGGCTGAGTGGTTGGTGAATAAGTAGGGGGGGCAGTTTGAATGCAGTAAACAAATACCTACGTGGTTTTCTAACCTGTCAATTATCATAGAAAGATTCGGGTCGGACCGCTAGCACAACCAGAAAGTCGAGCGTCACCGAAAGTCAAGACTATCTGCACCCTCGAAATGCACTTATGCTGTTGATTTGTGGTACAGTCTACAACCCGCCCAGGGTATATCTACAAACTACAGACGCTTGATGATCGCTCCAGCATACTCATGTGTCTTCGCCTTTCCACCCAGGTCACCTGTCAATGTCTTTCCCTCCGCAAGGGTATCGAAGATGGCAGTCTCGATTCTTGACGCATGATCGTTCAACTCCATATGCCTCAACATCATGATAGAGCTGAGAAGAAGAGCAGTTGGGTTTGCAAGACCCTTACCAGCGATATCTGGTGCAGATCCGTGAACTGCTTCGAAAATGGAGCATTTGTCTCCAATGTTACCCGAAGGTGTAAGACCAAGACCACCAATAAGACCAGCGCACATATCCGAAAGAATATCACCGTAGAGATTGGGCATAACCAGGACCTTGTCATTATAGGGTGTGGGGTCGGTAACGATCTTCAGGCATGTGTTGTCCAGGAGCTCGGCGTCGAACTCGACACTGGGAAAGTCCTTGGCAACTCGGTCGGCCGTGCTCAAGAAGAGACCATCACTCATCTTCATGATTGTAGCCTTGTGGACAGCACGGACCTTCAGTCGTCCAACATCCTCTGCATATTGGAATGCAAACCGAAGGACCCGCTCACTGGCCTCTCTTGTGATAAGCTTGATGCTTTGCACAACACCGTCGACCACAACATGCTCAATACCAGAGTATTCTCCCTCGGTGTTCTCGCGAATAAGGACTGTGTCGACATTGTCGTATGGGGTCTTGTATCCAGCGATAGAGCGGCAGGGTCGAACATTTGCAAAGAGGTTGAATGTTCGTCGGAGGGTCAAGTTCAGGGATACATGTCCCTTACCAATTGGCGTCTATAATATGATTAGTGACTGGTATATTCAATTGAAAGTATTGCTTTACAGCAAGCGGTCCCTTGAGAGCTACTTTGTTCCGCTCGATACTTTTGATTGTCTCAGCTGGGATCGTTGTCTTGCCGTCTTTCAGCTGAGGGGTCACATCGACTGGTTCCCACTTGACCGGCGCCTTTACTGTCTATTAGCACGCTTTCTCCTGCGATTGATTGTTGTTCCGCACCTTAGCAGCAGCAAAGATGTCCTTCACAGATTGCGAGATCTCAGGTCCGATACCGTCACCTTCAATCAAACTGACTGTATATAACCCCTACAACACTGTCAGCTATTGTTCTCACTCCGGGCAACCTCCATAAGCTCAATTGAGCCCATTGCTAAACCACAGATAGCTTTCTCAACCAGCAATCCCCTTATCGCATCCGGGAAGCCTTACATCCGAACCTTTCTTGCCGTGGAACTTGGCAACCTTCTCCTTTTCTGAAGAGTTAGTCGCATACTGGCGCCGAGCCTGTAAGTCATAAGAAGTCAGCACGCTATCTCTGAGCCCAATCTTGGACTGTGCTGGAGCAGGGTACTGACCTGGACGGAAGTTGGCGCCCAAGAACGAGCAGCATGCAGGCAATGTTGCCGTGCCGGAAAAGCGAATGAACGAGCTGCAAGCATTTTAGACAACCGAGAATCCAAAATGCTTTTGCGGTAAGTGCAGGAGTATTTGGAAGAGATGTAGGTAAAGGCGGAGGAAGAAGGGTTTGCGATAGCTACGGTTCGCACTTGCTTTTCCGCCGAGCCAGCCCAGCTTTGGCGCCGGAACGGAACAACAAATCGGCATTTGCCGACAATTTGGAACTTGTCCATGTCCATGTTCTGGCCTCGAAGAACTAACCTTACAGCTTGGACTCGGTACACTTGCTACAAAACGATGAGATTCTGAGATCGCTTTGCTATTTGCTGGACCTGGAAGGGTGTAAACAAGACCTTATGATTTATGATTAGCATTTGCAGAAAGGGACAGCTGGCGACTTCGTATTAAATGGCGGACTACGAGCGAACTGTGCTGGACCATTATCAGCTCTCGACTGCATATCCCGTGGAATGGCCGGCGGAGAAGGACATGAGCGATTCGTCGGATGAAGATGACAAGAAATCGAACCGCAATGGCATGATTCGAAGGTCCAAATCAAGATACTCCGCTTTAGAAAGAGCAGCCAGTGACCGGAGGAGTCTCCTCCCAGGCTCCCAGAGGACTGGTGATGGGGTGGAGAATCTGGTACAGAGAGATGAACCGGATCCCTTGGGCAGTACAGATAGTGTTGTGAGAATACTGAGGCAGCTGGGTCTGCCGGTCCAAGAAGACACCAAATTAAGTTTGTACCCCCTCTTAAATGATGACTGCAACTAACAAACCCAGGAAACCGATTCCTTCTCTCCTCCACGACTTTTTCTCCAGCACTGTTCCTATCCCAGGTCCACTCGACCGCGTCGACTCAGTCTCTCCTCGAAGGTCTCGATACCCTCTCTCGATCCATTGACCAGAAGTCCGCGTCCTTGAAAGTCCTCGTGGAATCCAATTTCGAACGTTTCGTGCGGGCAAAGGCCACCATCGACAATGTTTATACCGAGATGAAGTATCGGGGTGCGGAGCCTCCTGCTCCACGTCGTCCACATTCACGGCATGCCAGTCGGAATAGCTTTCGAACAGGCAGCGGAAACCAGGCTTCTATGATGATGGCCGCTGATGCAAAAAAGAAGAACGCTCTGACAAAAGAGAGTGAGTATGGAGTTATGGGCATCAAGAAACCTCTACTGGATGTATCCGCGAAGGCGGAAGAGGTTTGGGGTCCAGCTCTGGGAGGGAGAGAGAAAGAGGACAGCCTAAAGATTATGACTGGAACGTTTGAAAAGTACAAAGAATTGTATGAAGTCAACGCTGCGATCACGGATAGCATAAAGCGAAAAGACTACGAAAGTATAGTCGAAGAGTATGCAAAAGCGAAACGATTCGCAGACGATGCCAAAAGACTTACTGAAAGCCTTCGGTCATCGCCGCCCACCGACTCTCAAATATTTCAAATATTGCTAGCTGCCCGTGTCTGGCGCGATGTTGAGGAACAAATCGAGGATTTCAAGCGTGATGTTTGGAGACGGCTCATAGCTATGCAAGACGTCTCGTCGAAGCTAGAAGGACCAATTAGCGGACCACAGAACCACCATATTGAATTGATAGGGATTCTTCTCGAACTAGGTGTGACAGATAACCCTATTTGGGTTTGGTTACTGAGTCGCTACGACCATTTGAAAAATAAGATTCAAACAACCTCGGACCGCTCCAAGATCGAGATTGAGATTCTCAGACGAAGATTGGCTAATGGCGAGAGGCCTACAACTCAAATAATAGCCTCTCATCTGAGGTCACTTGGTCGGCAAACTGCCGAAGACAAACCAACGTCGGTAGACTCGTCCGAAATCGTTGAGCTTTGGGAGAAGATGCTCACATATTTGAGCAACATGCTCTCATCTCAGGGCATTCTCGGAGAGGTTGTCGAATTTTGGCAGACCGTGCAAAGCTTCATTGATGGCAGCGCACAGAAAAGCCTCCCAACCGGAATCAATGGGGAATCTCGACAACACCATAGACTTTCGGATCAGGGAACTCTCGATTTGCAGAAAGGCACAGTCGAGCTCATAGACATGATCAGAGAAAGTGTCTTCGAATTTTTCACTGACCCTCCTATTGAAGATATTTCTTCCTTGTTTTCGCCATTACCACCAACTCCGAAGACGCCTGGTGGTGCACAGTTGACCCCGTCAGCCCTTCGAGACCCGAGATTCAGCTTTGATGTGAATAACTTGCCTCCACCTTCACCGAAACGAGGAGAATCGTGGGAGAAATTTGCATTCTGGCCCCCTTGGTCGAATTCCTTGAGTGGAGTCAACTATCTGGCGAAGTTTTTGGTATTAGTTGGTACAGGCGCGAGCGAGATGGCTGCAGTGTCGCCTATGAATAAAGGGGATGGTGCTGCAATGGAGCGACTTAAGTCTCTCGTGGGTGGGGCGCGGGAGCGATGTGTTAGTGCCATTTGTGCAGTATGGAACAGAGATGCCGAAAACATCAAGGTGTTGGAAGATTGGAGAAGATCACCTGAAAAGCGTGATCTAACAAGAATACCAGCATATTTCGGTTCTTTTGAAAGCGCTGTCTTGACTGGGATGCAGAAAATCCTCTATATCTCCGAAGCCATGGTAAAACCAGGTTCGGCAGATGTAGTTCTCCCACCACCAGCAAAACTTCTTCAAATGGTTAGAAGTCAATTCGTTACGACCATCTACAAATCTTTGAGTGGTATGGTGGAGAACGCCGAGAAGACTGTGAAGAAAGCAGAAGACGACTGGACAACAGACAATGATGGTCTTGCGAGCCCCGTAGCAATGGTCATCGCCACTAGCATTGGTGCAGGAACTGTTAATGCTAGTGACAGAGTAAGTCTCTTGAACCAAGTTTTACATCCCTCAGCTAACAATTCCAAGAATGTCCGCATGCTGCTCACCCTAAGCAACCTTCAAGTCCTCCGTATCGAGACAGTGCCGAACCTCACCACCCAATTCGAGAACGCCTTCTCAGTCAAACTCACCGATGAGTCCAAAACCATCCGCGATGTGCTCGGCCAAATCGACGCCCGCCTCTTCCAATCCTACACCCGCCCCGCCGTCGAAACCATCCGCACCATCGTCCGCGGCGGCATCACCTCCCCCACCTGGCCACCCCCTCCCACATCCAAACCGCGAGAAGTGCGTCCCTACGTTTACGAAACCCTTCTCTCCCTCGTTCTAGTCCACACCCAAGTCTCGACCACCGCCTCCTCCCTCACCACCCAAGTCCTCTCCTACCTCCTCGAGCAAACCTCGCGTGAACTCCTCGAAGCCTTCAAGCTCCGTCAACGCTACACCCTCGCCGAACTTATGCAAGCCACTCTCGACGTAGAATTCGTAGCCCAGACACTGAGTCAGTATACCACGGACCGCGCGAGTGAGATGCAGAGCCAGATCTACCAGGAGCTGGACAAGGGGACGGACAACGATGCGCGGACGCGTCTGCAGACAGAGCTGCCCGAGATGAGGGCGGTGTTGAAGAGGTTGAGGGAGGGGAGTCGGAGTGAGTTTGCTTGTTTTAAGAAGGTGAGGAGTTCGAGGACGGAGAGGGGGGAGAGGGTGGAGAGGAGGCCGAGTGCGGCGAGTTCGGTTGTTAGTGCTGGTGGGGTGGCGAATCCGATTTAGTATGAGGGGGATGGGGTGGGTAGGCGTTTGGTGTATGTATGTAGGGTTGGGACGTTGGACATAATTCATGAATTCTTTCACGTATTCAAGTCTCATCGTTTGCGTATGAGGAGTGCATTTATGAATTGTGACCCGTTGTTGAAAGCTTTCTCGAGACACTCAAGAGGCATGGTAAATATACAGGTCTTGATTGCTCTTTTGCTTTCATGTACAAGTTCTAATTAAACACACTTTATATGCTCCCTCTCAAGCCAAGCTAAACACAAAACCAGACCACCTTCCAATATCCCTTCCGTTTTCCTTTTTCCTACCAAACTCCACATTCCCAGAGCTCTTTGCTCAACTCCCATTTTCCCACCCAAAAATGTCCCAATACTCCATAGAGCATCAACTTAACGCCAAATCTGCCCAAGCCCCTGCGCGACATCAAAATTCCACGGGAAGCCCTCCAACAACTCCGGCGGAACCTGGAACTGGAACTGCTCCTCCCCCACTCCCCCTAATCCATTAACCGCATTCTGCGGCACGATTTCATACGCATTCGGCCCGAATCCGGTGCCTGCGATTCTATCAGGCAGTCCAGCGTTCTGTAAAGTCGGGTCGATATTGGGATTGGGTTCTTGTTTACCTAAGATTGGTGGGTTGGGCATAGTAGGAGGGTAGGAGGCGGGGAATTCGCCTTGGCGTTGGGCGCCCATGTAGTTGTCTATTGCGATTACTTGGTTGCGGAGGCGGGAAGCGGCGCCTACGGTGCGGGTTATGCCTGTTTCGAGACTGGCGAGGAGGTCGGCCATTGCGAGTCTATGGTCTTGTCAGCTGTGTTGGGTCGATGTGAGTGAAAAGCTTACAAGACTTCTCGCACTTGCAGGTAAGAGGATTCTGAGAGTGGGCCTTCCATCACGGATCCCAGGATGGAACCAATGCCTGCGAGATGGTGGAGTAGAGGTGACGAAATTGCTCGCAGAAAGAAAACAGGGACTTTTGCAAAGCTGTCGAGAAGGTCGCGTGCAATGGCGCATTTCTGGTC
>Ga0302326_10033736_pt1 | contig 10162 bp, 8 predicted proteins | sample Palsa_T0_3_FD_202264 | JGI IMG/M metagenome (GOLD analysis project Ga0302326, IMG submission 202264) | Peat permafrost microbial communities from Stordalen Mire near Abisko, Sweden - Palsa_T0_3 | ecosystem: Environmental > Terrestrial > Soil > Palsa > Peat permafrost | place: Sweden: Abisko...
ATCTCTTTCATCATCCTGCTAGATCACGCAGCCGCTAAACGTGGCATTTGAAACGGATCTGAGTTCAACAAAGAACGAGTTTCCGTCAGGTTGTTCTGGAGAATCGAGCTTGGGCTCTGGCTGCCTCAAACGAGATACTCCTGCTCGTTGGGAGCGCGCGCGCGAACTTCGCTCTGCCAAGCGAATCTGTCATGGCCCAGAAGGGGAGCCCCTCGGCTTCTCTTGTGAACGTAAGGTGATCGGACGCGCGATTCCAATCCACTCTGATGCTGTCTCCCTCGCGTGCCTGGCCGGTTGCGATCAGACTGCAAATCGGTTGGACCAAGAGGCGCTCGATCGCCCGCTTCAGATGGCGCGCGCCGTACTTCATGTCGGTGCCTTCACTCAGCAGGAGGTCCTTGGCTGGGCCGGTTACTTCAATGATGAAGGAACGCTCGGGTGCAGCCCTGAAGATGCGCCGCTGAACCATCTCCAGCTCGATGTCGAGGATTCGTTGAAGCTGGCCGGAGCCAAGCGGCCTGAACGTCACGATCCTGTCAATACGGTTGATGAATTCCGGGGTGAATTTCTTGCGCGCAGCTTCCAGCCCGCTGCGAACGATCTTACTATCCAATTCCTGATCTACCGCGCCGGATGCAGCAAGCTCACCCGGCCGGCACGCCTTGAATCCGAGCTTTGGGTTGACCAACGCGTTCGTTTCCGAAGCACCGAGATTACTGGTCATAAAGATCATAGCTCGTGAGAAATCAACCCTCCTGTTGTCGCCGAGCGTCAAGGTTCCCTTGTCCAGGATGCCCAGCAACAAGTTCCACAACGCGTCGCTCGCCTTCTCGATCTCGTCAAACAACACGAAGCTCATCTTTACGGTTTCCGTGTGGTATTGGTTTAGTACTTCCTGGGTCAGCAGGGCATGGGTCTCGCGATGGCCCAGGTAGCCGGGCGGCGAGCCGATGAGTTTTGCGATTTCGTGACTATGCTGGAACTCCCCGCAGTCGATCTTTATCACCGCACGAGGACTCTTGACAAGGCATTCAGCCGTCGCTTCTACTATCCTCGTCTTGCCCGATCCAGTCGGACCGAGGAACAAGAAGCTAGCAATCGGCCGTCCCGGCAAGGTCATGCCAGTCAAGTAAGCTTGATAGAAATTGACGATCTGCTCGATAGGCTCGTCCTGTCCCACAATAAGTCCCTGGAGGTCCAGCGCCAGCCTTTTCGCTTCCAAACCGGTCCTCGTGGGATCCAACGGAATATTCGTTCGCGCCATGTTGTGCCATCCTTTCGACGACCGCGTCCTCATCTTGCAGGGGACCGCTGAGTATTTCCTGCTTCGTGAATTACTTTCGCTGCGAACGTCAGTATGGTTACGGGTGCTTGACGTGTTGGAAGTCGTAACCATGCTAGGGGCCTCAGCGAATAGTTTCTATGAGGGCCTTTATTGTGAATTCATTACCTTTGCGTGGTGCGTTGGCAAGCCTCGTGGTGCTGGCTGCACTTATGGCGGGCCGTTCTTCGTGGTCGACTCAAGTGAGCGCTGCGGAGAAGGCTGTCCGGGACCGCAAGCCAGCCCCGGACTTTATGCTCACCGACGCTAAAGGCGCCTCGATCAAGCTTTCCGATTACAAGGGCAGGGTCGTGCTTCTAAATTTCTGGGCCACATGGTGCGGTCCATGCAAGATCGAAATTCCATGGTTCGTCGAGTTCCAGAACAAGTATAAAGACCGAGGTTTTGCCGTGCTTGGCGTCTCTATGGATGAAGACGGCTGGCAGACCGTGAGACCTTTCATAGCAGCGCACAATATGAACTACCGCGTTGCGATTGGCACTGACCAAGTCGCGCGGCGTTACGCAGGAATCGCTTCGTTGCCGACGACGTTCATCATTGACCAGGAGGGCAAGATTGCGGCTGTCCACATAGGTCTGGTCAGCAAGATCAATTACGCGAGTGAGATCCTTCACCTGCTAGCGACCCACGATTTTGCTGCTCCTATCGACCCGTAACCGAGGCCAATTGCAAATATGTCAACTGATCTTCACTATACTTCCCGTGCCAAGTTACTGTGCGGCTGCTTTGCTGGCGCCTTCTCGGGGCGACTGTTCCAACAAAGAGCGCAAACGCTCGTACGCCCGGTGGGCCTTCTGCTTGACCGCTCCGACCGTTGAAGACGTCGCGCGAGCAACTTCTTCAATGCTCAATCCATTCACCTTGAGCATGGTCAGAACCTCGCGCTGGCTCTCCGGAAGCGACGCCACCAGTTCTTCGAACGGTGAAAGATGGCTCGTGTCCTCCTCGTTTGCCGGAACCTCAGGTAGTGCATAGGCTGAAGTCTCGCGTGATGCGATGCGCTGACGCTTGCGATAACTATCGACCCGCACACGCCGGGCTATGGCATAAACCCAGGGGAGCAAGGGCTCACTTGGCCGATACGTGTGGCGCACCCGGTGAATCCGCAGCCACACGTCTTGGAGCATGTCTTCCGCGTCGGTTCTGCTGCCCATTTGGCTCGCGAAAAACCGATACAGCTGTGGGCTTAGCGACTCCACCAGAACGGTTATGGCGGTAGCGTCGCCCCGTTGGTACAACATCATTAGGCTTGCCAAGTCCGGCGCAGGAGACGGATAGTGACCGGTATCCGGCCGTATCGGTTGCTCCTCGAGGTGCTTCGGCTGGATTGTCATGCTCCTACAACTCGTTCCACCACGCGTCGTGCCAGCTGGACTCTTCATCCCCTCAGACGGGATGCGCGAGGAAAGGATGCAAGACTTAACAAACTCCATCGTTGGCGTAATACCGTACGCTGTGGCATGGCCCGGCCCACGCCGAGGGCTCAAAAAAAACATGATCAGGCGTAACTTCTGGTTCGTGGGCCCGAACTCCCAAGCATAGAACTCACTTGCGCTCATCCCTTCGCTCGCCTTGATTAAGGCTGTCAGGCGATGCGGACACGTCGGTGGGTTTGAGGTTTAGTCGAACGAGCTTTAGATACTCAAACCTTGAGGAGATGCGTACATGCGCTCAGTGTTTGTAGCCGCTGGTTCATTCCTAACAGCGTTGTTGTTTTTGACCTTTGTGCCCTTGGCATTCGGCCAGGGCGGTACTGGAACCATCACTGGTACAGTTAGCGATCCAACTGGCTTGGCAGTCGCTGGAGCTACCGTGCAAGCCACCAACGCCGAAACACGTGGCGTCTATACCGCGGCAACAACTGCCGCAGGAAATTACACCGTCCCGAATTTGCCGGTCGGCACCTACGGATTGTCCGTGATGGTGCAAGGCTTCAAGACCTACACCCACACCAACCTCGCCATAGGGGCGGCGCAAACCCTGAAGGAAGATGTCCCTCTGGAAATAGGCGCGGCCACGGAGTCCGTCACCGTCCAAGGCGAAGCCTCGCTCCTGGACACCCAAACCGGCGACTTAACTCACAATGTTACGGTCAAGCAATTCGACGACCTCCCTCTGTTGGGGATTGGAACGGTCAACTCCGGTACATCCGGCTACCGCAATCCCTACAACACGCTTCTGACCCTTCCGGGTGTGAGTGATTATGCCACCAGCGGATTATTCACTGTCAACGGGTTGGGCGGATCGATTCCGGGAAATCCCTTCACCGCCGCTCTGACTGAGACGTTTCGCATCGAGGGCCAGGATGCGACCTCTCGTATCTTTGGGAACTACGACTATACTCAGATAGCTCAGCCCAACGCGGATGCGATTCAGGAAATCGCATACCAGACCAGCAACTACGCCCCCGAGTTCGGACAGGCCGGTAGCGTAGTCGTCAACCTCACGGCGAAGTCTGGAACAAATCAATATCACGGCACCGGCTTCGACTATTTCGTCAACGAAGACCTGAACGCGGGCGACCCCTACAGCAGCAATGGCGTTGGTGGAAAGGAACGGCCCCGAAACCGCCGCAACGATTTCGGCGGCACACTGGGCGGTCCCGTCATCATCCCCAAACTCTATAACGGAAAGAACAAGACATTCTTCTTCTTCGCGTATGAGCAGTATCTGGAGGGCTCGCAGTACAACTTCGTCGATACAGTCCCAACCACGGCTTTTCGGAATGGCGACTTCTCCGCCATTTCGCAGAATGGCACTTGCAGCTTGTGCGCACAGTACGGCATTCCGACCACTCCACTGGGAACCGACGCGTTGGGCCGCCCAATCTACGCCAATGAGATCTACGATCCCAGCACGCGTGCCATCAATCCGGCTAACGGTCTGGGGTACGCTAATCCGTACCCTGGCAATAAGATTCCCGCGAGCGCATTGAGTGCCAGCTCGCTAGCGTTTCTCGCCCTGTTTCCTCAACCGCAGAACTCCAATCTCGTTGGTAACTATAACGGCACCATCGCCGGCGGAAGATACTCAGCCATCCCGTCCGTGAAGGTGGATGAAATTCTGTCTGACAAAGACAAGTTGTCGTTCTTTTGGACCAGAAACAACACCGAAAGCCAGATCTCCTCTCCGCTTGGGAATGCGGATGGTCTGCCGACCGAGATCGGCGGGTACCGTGGTACCTTCATTCCCACCTGGATTACTCGGCTGAACTACGACCGCACCATTTCTCCGACTATGCTGCTGCACTTGGGCGCGGGCTACTTTCACACCAGTTTCAACGATCATGCGCCGTTCCTCGCTTTCAACCCCTCCGCATTCGATCTCTCCGGGTTTCTCGAAGACCGCCAGTTTCCGAGTCTAACGGGATTGTGCGGCCAGCTCATCGGGCCCCCTGGCACCCCGACCAATTGTATTCAGGGCGCTATCGGCTCAGTTTCCGGGTTTGGTGGCATCCAGAATATTGGCACCAGTGGCCAGATCCAATCGCAAAATTACGAAGAGAAACCGAGCTTCAACGCCAATTTGACGTGGGTCAAGGGCGAGCATACTTTCAAGTTCGGCGCGGAGGTATATCTGGAGCAAGCTTACACTGGAGCCTTTTCTGGGGTTACTCTGGATGCTGTAAATGGAGCTGGCATCGCAACCGCAACCGCGCAACCATACACTCCCACCACGAATTTCAACGGATATAACATGGGTTTTGGATTCGCCAGTTTCCTGTTAGGCGACTACGCCTCCGTCACCCAGACCCCGTCCGAGTTCACCCGTGAGGGAAGCCAGGAGTGGGGACTGTTTGCGCAAGATTCCTGGAAGGTGCGTCGCAATTTGACTGTGACCTACGGCGTCCGGTGGGATTACGCCACTCCGGAACATGAGCAATATGGCCGCTTGGGACAGTTGGACCCAACCTTGCCGAACGTCAACGCCGGAGGTGCACTGGGTGCCGTGCAATATGCCAACACCTGCAACTGCAACTTTTACAAATCGGCATATCCTTTCGCCCTCGGACCGCGTCTGGGCGTTGCTTATCAGCTTAAGCCCAAGACCGTGTTGCGCGGTGGCTGGGGATACACTTACCAGTTCGTTGCATATCCAGCCGGAACCCCCATAGGCACGAACGGGGTATATCCTCTGTCCGGGATCAACCCTTATGTAAATATCGCGACTCCGAGCGCAATTGAGCAACCAAGCTTTCCTGTAACCAATCCATACATTTATCCCGTCCCCGGCACGGTGGGGATACCCGGTGTGTCCGATCCCTATGTTCCTGACGGGAATGAAAACCGGCCGCCCCGCATCAACCAATTCAGCTTCGGCATCCAGCAAGAGATCTCGCCAAATTTCATCGTCGAAGCTTCCTACGTCGGTAACCGCGCTGCGTGGCTTGGCAGTGGACCTTTGGGGTCCGTGGACGGTACGGGCCCGTATAACACCGCCAGCGGCGCAGCTGCTCAGATCCCGGCGTCAACTTATGCGCAATATGGGTTTTACCCATATCCTGGAACGGGCCCTGCGGGCACCAACAATTACCAGGATTACCTGCTGACGACTCAGCCGCTCAACAGCAATGCGGTACAGGCTAGACTGGCGGCGTCCGGACACGCCGGCTTTACGCCTTATGCCGGTTTCCCGGCGACAAATTCGCTACAGAGCGCGCTTTACCCGTTTGCACAGTACGGTGGTATTCTAGATGCCAATTCCCCGACCGGGCGTTCCAAATACGATTCCCTTCAAATCAAGGTGACCAAGCGCTTGTCGCATGGTCTGCAAGCCGGCGGCACATACACACGGGGCCAGGGCTTCGTGGAGCCGGACCGCCAGAACTTCTTTAATCCCCAGAGCAGCGTGTGGCAACTGCAGCAAATTCCTGCGCAGGATCTGAACTTCAACGCCATCTACACCGTACCCGGGGCGTCGTTCATTCCGACCAAGGGCGGCCTGCATTACTTAGCGAAGGATTGGCAGATCGGCTGGTTCGCGAATTACCAGAGCGGCCAGTTCCTGGCACCTCCTGTCAGCACCACGCCGAATTTTTTCCAGAGTGAGGACATCCGGGTTGCGGGCCAGCCCCTTTATACGCAAGGTGTGAACATTAACGACCACAGCAGCTTTAATCCGGCTACCACTCAGGTGCTGAACCCCGCCGCCTGGGCGCCCTGTCCACAGAATGCGGCTTGCGCGTCAACCTCGGTGTACTACAGAGATTTCCGCGGTCCGCGGACACCGACCGAGAACGCCAATGTCGGCCGCAATTTCCGGTTTGGGCCCGAGGGTAAATTCAACCTCTTTATCCGAGCCGAATTCGTCAACATCTTCAACCGCACCTTGTTGCCGAATCCGACCACGGGGAATCCGCAGAACGCGCCTGGCGTATCGAGCGGCATCTTTAGCAGTGGCTTCGGAGTCATCAACACCTACCTGCCGACTGGTAGCATCTACGGTACGGCGCCGTACCTTCAGGGCCGAACGGGTACGCTAGTCGCCCGGTTCTCGTTCTGATGCAGAACCGCCAGGCCGTCGGCTTGATCGCCGGCTTCGCTTGGGCTTGCTGTCGCCGAATGGCCGTCCGGTGGCCAAAGCCACTAGGCCGGCGAGGCGCAAATTTCTCGCATCCGTTTCGCGATATATCCGTCTCTGATTACAGGAGCAATGATCAACCTCTAGTGGTCTAAAGTAGCGGTTGAAAACATCAATGAGCTACCTCCAAGAGGTGGATCTGGGCGGCACGTTTCCTCCCTTCGTCTCCTTTGAGGAACACTTTGGGATGGTTCCGAACCTCTTTCGCGCCCAAACCCTGCTACCGAGGGTCCTTGAGGGTGAAGCCGAGCTTATGGGCGCCGTGCTTTTCAAGGACTCGATTCTGTCCCGAATCCAGAAGGAATCTATATTGCTCGCAGTCGGGGTCGAGTATCAATCCAACTATTGCGTAGCGTTGCACTATCAGGTGCTACGTTCACTGGGAGTCCCGGTCAGCCAACTCGATCAGATCGTCATCAATAACCGCAAAGCTGCCCTGTCGACATCTGACGCGGCTTTGCTCGACTTCGCGATCAAGCTGGCGATGCGCGCTCCTTGGCTGTCACGTGAAGATATCGAACTGCTTCGGGATCGCGGATTCAACGATGAGTCCATCCTGGAAGCAATCCTGGTCACTAGTCTGGCCAGCTTTCTTTCCACGCTGTCCACTGGGCTGAGCCCATTGCCCGACTTCGAGCCGCGTGTGATTCCCACGTCTAACCACACGTCTCCGCCGAAAGCAGCCTATGTTGGCGGGACCGGCGGCCCCTACCTGCGGGCCGTCGAACGCAGTCCCGAGAGCTTCCCGCCTTTTGCCATCTTTCTCGAAAGATTTGGGTTCATTCCCAACCTCTCCCGCGCCCAGACACTTAGACCAGATGTCCTCGAAGCAGAAATGGAGCTGTTCGGTGACGTACTGGGGCCTAAAGATGTTCTCTCCCACCTGCAGAAAGAGTGCATCCTCCTGGTCGCCGCGGCAACAAACCTGAACACCTACTGCGTTGCCGACCATTGCGAGATGCTTCACATAATGGGTCTATCGAGGGAAGAAGCCGACCAAATCGCGCTGGATCATCACGAAGCCGATCTTCCAAAGGAGACCAAGGCCCTTCTGGACTTCGCGCTCAAACTTGCAGGTCGACGTTTCAGGATCGGCAGCGAGGATATCGATGAACTTATTGGCCACGGCTTCACCGAAGAGCACATTCTGGAGACAGTAGCTGTGACGGCGCTTAACAACTTCCTGAATACGCTACAAATGGGCCTCGGGACGACCCCGGACGTTAAACCCAGACACGTGTACACCCTCAAGGATGCCCTTCCAGCCCTCGCCGAAGAGTACCCCGCGGAAGGCACACAAATTGACCCAGACGCTAGTTTGGTGGCCAAGGTGCAGGCCGGAGATCTGGAAGCTTTTGAAGAATTGGTCATCCGTCACAGCCGCCGTGTACACCGGACGCTAGTCGGTATCGTAGGGAACGTCCAAGAGGCTCAAGACGCGTTCCAGGAGACGTTTTTGAAAGCATTTCGGTACATCGGCAGTTTTGAGGGCCGATCAACATTCTCCAGATGGCTTTTGTCGATCGCTACCAATACCGCACTTCAAAGCCTCCGGGAGCGCAAGCCGCTTGAAAGCTTCGACGAGGAGGACCACGGAGAGGAGTTCCACCCCCGACTCGTTCGGGCTTGGGGAGACAACCCCGAGCAACTCTACTCTGAAGCCGAGCGCCGAGAGCTCGTTGAACGGGCGGTCATGAGGCTTCCATCAAAGTACAGGGTCGTATTGGTGCTGCGAGATATCGACCAAGTCTCGACCGGGGAGGCTGCAGCGGCTCTCAACTTGGAAATTACGACCGTGAAGAGTCGTCTCTTGAGGGCACGCCTGATGTTACGCGAGGCGCTCGCACCTCACTTCGCTACCAGCGCCAAAAGGATGGGTTTGTGATTACTTGCAGCGAGTTCATGGCTGAGTTCGGAGATTACTTGGAGAGCGAAGTCCCTACCAAAGTCCGCCAGCAACTCGAAGACCATGTCGCGCATTGTAGAACCTGCCAGGTAATCTGCGATTCGACCCGCAAGACTGTGAAGATTGTTACCGACACTAGGTCGTTCGACCTACCTGAGTCAGCCGTCAAGCCGATCGTAGACCGGATCATGGCGAAGATACGCATAGGTCAAGGATCCTAAAATGCTGGGCTCTGCGCGTAGTGGTCGTGCCAGCTTTGTCGTGTGCTACTTCTTGTAGTTGGTCGACGTTCCCGTGGAAATGGGGTACCAGCGCGCAGGGGAGTGTTGGCGTGGCGACAGATATCTCGGCAGTGTCAACGAAGGCCGCAGCAGCGTAAGATCACAGAGACTGATTGGATTGGGTAAATGAAGGCCCGACCGGTGGCGCCATCCAGCGAAGGAATCAGGCCGCCGACCAATTGCTCCACAGTTGTCAAGCCCTTTGCCGAAGCGATCTCCGTCACCGAGAATATACACGGGATTTGTCGGCCAGGAAAGCGGGCGCCCTTTTGTCGTTTTCGTTTGGACTCTTCTGTTCGGATCCAGCAACATCTTCTGGCGCGAGCCCCACTCCTCTTCTGGAGGACGAACTCTCCGAATCTCAGGAACTCAACATCATCGATCGACATGAGTGAAAGTAGTGCTAATCAAAAAAAGCGCCCACTGTGCCGAAGACGGCGCAGTGGGCGTGACTTCGAGCGAGGAGTCAGGGGGAACTCATTCAAACGCGGGCATGGCGGGCGCTTATAGACTAGTTGTCACTCGCGATCGATGCCACTACTTTCGGTGGGTTGCTCTGCTTGGAATTGGCTTGAGCAATTCTCTTTGGGGCTCGAAACTCAAAGCCGGAGTTGTCGCCAGGATAGAACCAGGTGTGCAACGCTGGGGCCTGTCCCTCTTCTGATTCATAGAAGTTGAACTTGCTGTCACCCGTCGGCCGCAGCCTGTATGCCGGAATCGCGAGAACGTTAGCGATGACATGGTTCTCATCGGCGTTGTAGATCAGCACGTTGAATCGGTTCAGGGGCGAACCGAGAAGTTTTATCACATACGATCCTGCAGGCAGGACGGTGCCCTGGACGTCAATTGACTGATCGATTGTGATGGTAGTCAACTTGTTGTTTTCATCCGCCTTCAGCGCGGGAACGAGCACGGTGGTCATCAAACTCGCAGCCAGGATGGCGATCGTCGAAAAATGCTGTTTCATAGTCTTGCTCCTTGGTAAATGTAGTTGCCTTTCTACTCGTATGTTCGTTAATGACGCGGATAGGTTATGGCTTTTCTGCGCGTCTC
>Ga0302326_10033738_pt1 | contig 10162 bp, 11 predicted proteins | sample Palsa_T0_3_FD_202264 | JGI IMG/M metagenome (GOLD analysis project Ga0302326, IMG submission 202264) | Peat permafrost microbial communities from Stordalen Mire near Abisko, Sweden - Palsa_T0_3 | ecosystem: Environmental > Terrestrial > Soil > Palsa > Peat permafrost | place: Sweden: Abisko...
CGGCGGACAACGCTGTTGCCATCATGAACCGACATGGTGCAGTGGAGATCACAGAGATCGCTGCTTCGCACTCGTACCTTCCGGGCGTAAACAACGACGAAAGAACTCCCGATCGGGATATCTCTTTTCAGGCTGAGAGGTTCCACACTGCGGGTTCCGGCGCTCGCCTGTTCGTTTGGTAGCTATTTCACGAAATACGAATTGTTCGGAGTTATGGGCAAGCAAGAAGCAGAGGAGATCCAAGAACATGCATATTTTCGGTTGTGATGTAGAGTTTCTTAATTTTAGACGGAGTAAGCGAAATTTAGTTTCACTGTTGTCGGTTGCTGCGTGGTTTGCTGTCTCGCCCGCGCTCTGGGCAGCCCAAGACGCCCCCGCTCCGGCGCAGGGTGCGCAAGCTCCGCCATACGCACAGCAGAGCCCGGAGGAGTTGCAGCGGTTAGTTGCGCCGATTGCGCTCTATCCGGATTCGTTGGTCGCCCAGATCCTAGCGGCGTCCACGTTTCCCGAGCAAGTTGTCGAAGCTGACCGATGGGTGCAGGCGAATCCCGATTTGAAGGGCGACGGTCTGGGTAAAGCGATCGACCAACAACACTGGGACCCGAGCGTCAAGGCACTCGCCGCATTCCCATCCGTTCTGGGGAATATGGACAACAACCTTTCCTGGGCATCGTCGCTAGGCGATGCGTACTACAACCAGCAAGCGGACGTAATGAGTGCCGTGCAGGTGATGCGCCGGCGGGCGCAAGCGGCCGGTGATCTTAAGACGACGCCGCAGCAAACGGTAGCGACACAAGACTCGAACGTCAGCATTGAGCCCACGAACCCCGAGGTCGTCTACGTCCCCGCATACGATCCGTGGCTGGCTTACGGAGACCCCATCGATGCATGGGCGGGGTGGTACCCGTATCCCGGAATCTGGTTTGGCGGCCCATACCTCAATTTCGGACTCGGATTCGGGATTGGCTGGTACGGCGGTTATGGCTGGGGCTGGAATAACTGGGGATTCAACTGGCACGGCGGATATGGAATGTACGGCGGCGGCAGGTACTACTCTCGCAGCAACACGTTTTACAACCGGAACAGCTACTACCGAGGAGGGGGCCAGGCGGGCGTGGCAAGAAACGTGCCGCGCGGGTCGAACGGCGCCGGAGGCGGATCGAGCACTCGCGGCGGATTTAACGGCGAGCGCGGCGGAGCGAACGCCCGTTCCGGCGCAACCAGCAGGGCTTTCAACGGAAACACACGGGCGGCGCGAGGATACGCCGCACCCCGCGGGCAGAGCGGCGTCCGTTCGGTGCGTTCAGCGGCTACCAGCATGGCGGACAGGCCCGGAGCTTTTCATCACGCGGAAGCGCCAGTATGGGCGGCGGCGCACGTGGCGGGGGCTTCGGTGGCGGAGGCGGACACGGCGGCGGAGGCGGCGGGCATGGTGGCGGCGGGCATCGGTAATCGAAGTGTCACGTTTTCGATCGGCTTGTATGAATAAGAAATGGAGAAAAGCCATATGCGGCGAACAAACCTGAATTCCAGCAAATTTCCTTGGGCCGATCTTCCTAAACTGGCGGCCTTTGCGATCCTTTTGACGGTGTGGTTTCCCACCCGCTCTGTGGCCCAGCAGACCGGTCAGAAAACATTTTCATCGCCGGAGGATGCAAGCCACGCACTGGTCACGGCAGCGCACAGCAACGACGAAAAAACGATGCTCGATATCCTTGGACCAGACGGGAAGCAAATCGTCTCGTCGGGAGACGACGCCGAGGACGCGAGCAGCCGCGCTAATTTTGTAGAGAAATATCAGCAAATGCATCGTCTGGTGAAAGAACCGGATGGAACCACCACCTTATATATAGGAGCGGAGAACTGGCCCACACCAATACCGCTTATAAACCGCGGGAAGTCGTGGTTTTTCGACACTAAGGCCGGCAAGCAAGAGATTCTGTACAGGCGAATTGGCCAGAACGAAAGTTCGACCATTCGCGTTTGCCAGGAACTCGTGACAGCGCAAAAGGAATACTTCGCAGCGCAGCACGGCGAGTACGCCCAGGCGATCTTCAGCGATGAAGGGCAGCGCAACGGCCTTTATTGGAAAGCTGTGGATGGCGCTCCCGAAAGCCCGATCGGACCGCTGGTGGCGGCGGCAGTTGCAGAGGGCTATGCTAAGGGCCAGGCGGGCCCTCCGACTCCTTATCAGGGCTACTATTTTCGCATCCTAACTCGTCAGGGGAAAGACGGCCGAAGTGGAGCGAAGAAGTACGTCGTAAACGGCAAAATGACCGGGGGATTTGCTTTCGTCGCCTATCCCGCGGAATACAGGTCGTCCGGTGTGATGACATTCATTGTCAACGACGACGGGGTAGTTTATGAGAAGGATCTTGGTAAGAAGACCGATGTTGTCGGCAAGAACATGAAGGAATACAAGCCTAATTCCAGTTGGCACCAGGCTGAACAGCGGCAGGATGAGACTGCCAGCGACCAGAAAGCCAACTAAGACGATCCCGAGGTGTAACAGCGAAACACTGGCCGTGGTTGACGCCTATGTTGAAAGAGAAATTTACCTGGATTCACGGACGATGATCCGGATAGGGCAATGATCGATTCTCTTAGCCCTGAAAAGCCCCCTACATTTAGGCTTGATTGCCGACAAAGGTGACACATGTCGTAAACTCTGGGCATGATTCTCGGCATGACATCGATGTCGAGTGGAAGGATGAGTCTCGCTGCCGACGAAGGTAGCCGCTGACCGAAAACCGCCATGAAATTGACTACCCCCGGAGCCTTGCCAACGGCAGCTGGCAACATCATTCCTTCGACACTCCAGTCTCCGGACGCCGTACGCTTCTGGCTCACCGTTTTGTTTACGGGAGTTGGTATGGGAATTGGAGCGGCAGCGCTGACTCGGCTCTTGGAAGTCGCACAGCATGTGGCTTGGAGTGGATCAGCCACTAACATCCTCGATGCGGCCCAACGTGCGACCCCGCTGCAGCACATCGTAGTGCTTTTCACTGCCGCTGCGCTTACCGGTATCGGACAACTTCTGCTCAAGCATCTCTCCAGCGGAAACGGCATCGATACAACTGCTGTAATTTGGTTTCACTCCGGACGAATGCCGGCTCTGCGCACGATGGGAAGCGCCGCGCTCTCGGTGATTATCGTTTGCCTCGGGGTATCGCTCGGTCGCGAGGGCGCTCCGAAGCAGGCTGGTGACCTGGGCAGATCGGCACCGGCCTACGGGTTGGGGACGAATCACGGCACCGATCTCGTCATTGGAGCGCTCGGGATCGTCTCGATCTGGTTTCCGCAAATTCTTGGAAGAAACGGAAAGACATTTCGCAACTCGCCTTCACGGGCCAGCTAGCGCCTCTTTTGCTTCTCGTGTTACTCGTTCTAAAGCCCGCAGCAACGATCTTGTGCATGCGTAGTGGGGCGCCCGGCGGATGTTCACGCCGTCGCTGACATTCGGAGCCCTGCTCGGCGGCGTGTTAGGGGTCCTGTGGTCCCACTTCTGGCCCGGCGCTCAACCAGGAATATTTGCATTGCTTGGAGCTGGGGCTGTGGTGGGAGCTACAACTCAGGGTCGGATCTCCGCCGTGGTTCTAATGATGGAATTGACGGGAAGAGATCGTTCTTTCATCTTGCCGATGCTACTTGTCGTGGGAATTGCGACTCTAGTAGCACGTAGCGTCGATGCGCGATCGATTTACGACGCGCGGCTGACGGACGCCGCCCCCCCCCCCCCCCAGAGCCAGAGGGACTTGCCCTCTTAGGAAATCTCTGCGGTACCGGCACAAGGTTCCGTTCAAGCCTGACGGCCCACAACCGCGCTGGCGAGGATTTCCCCTTTGGGGAACGCGCGAATTACATCGAAAATATCTTCGGAAGCAGTCTTACGGATCCATGTACTCAGGAACGAAGTTCAGTTTTTCTACTGTCCGATGGAACCGTTCCGGTGGACGCGCTGACCTTCAAAAAAGCGGTGACGCATCATGCTTTGGCCAAGCAGTAAGAGCATGACCACCAAAACGACTACAACCAGGAACTGTCCAATTCCGAACGAGGGTGGTTTCGATCCTGCAGGGTCTGTTGTATTCAAAGTTGTCCTCAGATCTGCCTCTGCGCCAGGTCAGGCGCTTCCTCCCTACCAGCCGCGCAAGTGGTTTGAATTCCGGAGTCGACCGCCTACACTTTTGCTTCGGGCGGTTCGGCGACACTTCTCGGGGGCAAAACGTCCGGCACTTCAAGGCGAGCCACACCAATCCGGTAATCGGCCATCCCGTAGTAAACATCGTAGCGGTCCGGCAAACCGAGATCGTCGCGCCGGTCGATGCCGGTGGGGAAGACGACATTGGCGTTCGTCCGTTGGCGTTCCTGCGGCAGCGTCGGCGTTAACACAGGCTCTGCCGAACGATAGCGGACCACTTGCGGCTGCTCTTTCGAGAGCACCATCACTCCGGCCGCGTAACACAGACGATGCGCACCATCGGTGGGCTGCCCAATTTCGCTAACGCCGTGGTAAACAACCAGCCAGCCGTGCCGGGTGAGGATCGGTGGAGTGCCGCAGCCGATTTTGAGGCATTCCCAGGGCGATACCGGTGTGGCCAGCCGATGATGAGAAAACTGGTCGGCAAGACCCGGCTCGAAAGCCTTTAAGGAAATCGGACGGTAGGAAATCCAGATGCTCTCGCGATCAAGATCTACCTCGTGGGAAGCGGCGTGGCGTGCCTTCTCCTCGGGAGCGGTTCCGGGAAACAGCGGCCGGTGAAGCAGCGCCAACTCCGGTTGCCCGGAGGGATTTGGAATGGCGGCGGGGAATGGGCAGGCATCCTTGTCGTCAACGGTGCTGAGATCCAAGCCCTCAAACGGAGCAAAAGGAATAAGCCCAAGCCGCTTCCAGTGAAAAAGGTCCGTCGAGCATGCCGCGGCGATGCGGGGGCCGCGCGGCGAGCGCGCCGTATAAGTCATGAGGTAGCGCTGCAGCGGTTCGACGAAGGCGACGCGAGGGTCTTCGCAGCCTCCACGGCCGTCTATGCCACGCTCATAGTCGGGTTCCGGCTCCAGAGCGATGCCGAGACGCTCGACGCCTTCCGGGTCTCCCGCTTCATTAAACCGCACTCGGGCAATGCCGATGCGCGAGTAGTTCCCACGCGCAACCAGTCGCGGAAAGAGGTACAACTCGCCGTCCGGGCCGCGGGCGGCCGCCGGATTCAGGACGCCTTCGACCTCCTGCGAATCGCCCGACTGCGGCGCCATCAACACTCCCAGACGCTGCAACTCAAATCCGCTCATGTTTTTCCCAGCCTCATGCCGCCTGATCGCTGACTGCCAGACACGCGATGATTGTTTGAATCACTCGCTTCGTCTCGTCAGGATCCTTAACAGGAATGCAATCCACTCCTGTTTCTTTCGCGGGATAGTCATTCCCTCCGGCGTACAAGGCATCGCCGACGTAAATCATCTCTTTCAATGAAACGCTCAACAGGTCGCGGAGTTTCCGAATGCCATAGGCTTTATCGATGCCGGGTTTGGTGATATCAATCGATGTCGAGCCTCCGATCCGGACAGAGAAATCAGGAAGAAAACCATCCAGAATCGCTTTGATCTTCTTCCGCTTGCTGATATCGGGGTCCCATTTGTCTTTTTCCTCTAGCGGCGCGTGCTGACCCAAAGCCGAAAATGTGATCTGGCTTCCCCGATTTTCCATTTGTTCGCCCCACAATTTGTCGGTCTTGAAATCCGGGCTGCTGATCGCCTTCTTGAGAGCACTCAGAATTTTGTCTCGTTCCTCCGCAGTAAGGTCTTCCGAATAAATCTTTTTCCAAGCCGCGGAGTCGTATTGGTAGAACTTTGTTCCGCAGGTTGGAAGCAGGGACAGATTTGCCAGCGTTTTGTCCTGCGGAAGGTTGGAGAGCAGTTGTTTTTCGAACTGCGGCCAATCGCCTCCGGAGATCACCGCTACTCTGACGATCAAGAGAAGATCATGCAGCAGTCCCGACATTTCAGAGTAATAGAGGTTGCGGCTCGGTGAATCGGACTGCCGTTTACCGGTTGTAAACTATTCCGGCAGCGCAATCTCCAACAAGTTGACTACACCGCGGGGCCAAAGAGTGCAAGGTCCCATCACCGCCGGCAGGAATAGAACGTCGCCTTTTCCAATCGCATAAGTGGCGTATCCCTGTTCAATCTCACCCCCGCCTTCGATACAAACCAGCACCCGCGGTAAACCCACGGCGCCAACAGAAAACGGCAACTCTCCGCCGATGCGCCATAACTGGAAGTATTCACAGTCAAAAAGCTGCTCGCGCGTCACGGGCCTCGCGGACTCCAGCACAGGCGTTACCCTACCGACTGGCCCCTCGGCAAAGTCGATACAGTCCATCGCCTGATCGACTTGTAGTTCTCGCAGCTTGCCCGTCTCCGCGTCCACATGACCCCAGTCGTAGAGGCGAAACGTAACATCGCTGTTCTGTTGAATCTCGAACACCACAACGTCTCCGCCTAAAGAATGGACTGTCCCAGCCTGTAAGAAGACACTATCGCCAGGTTTCGGAGTGAAGCCTGCGAGTTGCTCCGCCACCGTTCCGTTTGCAAGCGCCCGCCGCAGATCGGCGGCAGTCGCTCCTGCTTTCAAACCCGCATAGACGCGGCTTTGTACGCCGGCCTCTAGCACAACCCAGGCTTCGGACTTTGCTGTCTCACCGGCGGGCAACAGATTCGTATTCGCCTTCGTTGGATGCACTTGTACAGAGAGCATTTCCTGCGCATCAAGGTACTTCAACAGCAGCGGAAATCGCTGAAAGCGGAGGGCCAGCTTTCCCAGCATTTGCTCAGGAAACTGCTTCAGCAATTGACCGATCGTCTGGCCTTTGAGCGGCCCCTCGGCTACCTGGGTTGCGTGGTCATCGCGGTCGCTGAGCAGCCATGCTTCTCCCACAGGTCCGCTCGGCAGGAGATCTGTTAGTAAGTCGGCTAAACGCCGGCCACCCCATGGTCGATATTGATAAATCGGCGCAAATCGTAAGGGATAGAGCAGTGTTTCAGTTAGAGGTGTGTCACTGCTCGCATCGATCCCTGGGAGCTCTTTGGTTCGTGCCATTTCCGTCTGCATTTGTTCTCATTTCCACGTCCGTAAGAACGATGGTGTCGTAGGTAATTCTCGTCAGCGAGTGTCCCGGTTGGTTGTCGAGAAGCCAGTCAGGATGTGCTCGTTCCAGCAATGAAGATTCACTAATCGTTCGTTTGACATGTTTTATCCAACGTCAAGAATCGAAGTCGTGTGGGACGCCAGCAGCGGTCAGGAGACTCATAGGCATCCGTTGCTGCGGATCGCTGGTCTCTAACGTGGCGATGCAGGTGTGGCTCTTGTCCACGGTGATCCTCCAAGCCTGACCGAGATCGGAAATCTGCACGTCACTCAGTTGGATCTCGGTGCCTTCGGCAGCGTTTTTGCCACCGGTGAAAAGGGCGATGTCATGCAACATATTTTTGCGCTGATCGCCGAGGCCTGGTGCCCTAACGGCGGCAACTTGTAAATGGGTACTCAGCTTTTGCACGACGAGAGTGGCAAGCGCCTCTCCGGTGATGTCCTCTGCGACTATCAGCAGAGGCCTTCCACTTTTCGTAATCTGCTCCAGCAGCGGGAGCAAATCTTTTCGGGAACTGATTGTTCCTTCGTGGACGAGGACATAGATGTTGTCGAAGGCAACTTCCATGCGCTCGGGATCAGTAATAAAGTGCGGCGAGAGATATCCGCAGTCGAATTGCATGCCCCTAAGCTGGGGTCTGTCGGCGGAAATGCTTGGAATGAAGCTGCCATCGCCGATAACACCAGCGTCTTCCCCGTGAGCCAAAATGCGGTCGCCTACTGTAGCAAGTTGGGCAGTCATATTTCGAGAACCTCTATTCGTTCGTCTTTGGTTCGTGGCCGGGCTGAGTCCGTCTACAGCGCTTTACATGATAGGCAATCCAGTGGACGGTGGATTAAGGAAAGGGACGTGTGAGAAACGACCGATCCTTCGGTCTAGATTCGCTCAATCCCCTCGGACATACTGTGCCAAAGGGATCACTTCGAAATTGCTCATGCGACGCGCTCGCCCCGAATTGCGGACCCGATTTCAGGGGCTTCAGGATCTCTTCCCAGCCTAAAGGGTCGCACTTACCCATGCATCGAATCTATATCTGATCGAACCAAGAATCCTTCGGCTGAAAAAGGCGGGTCTCTGTGGTCTCCTCATAAGCAAGATGATCGGGGCGCCACAGTATCTCCATAAAGGCTCCCCATGGCGTCTTGAAGTACCAGATCTTCTCCCCCTTTTTTTCTTCTCCGGCGCCTTCGAGCGGTCCCTCCAGTTTTTTGGCTCCATGATTTCTCAGCGACTCCGCTGCGGCACGGATGTCGTCCCCGAAGAACGCGATGTGTCCAACCCCCATGTCAACATTGCCGGGCATCTCCCGATCTTGCTGGTTCGCATCAAACTCCAGCAGTTCAACATTGAGGCTTGGACCGAGCCTGAGGATGGCGATCTGGACGCTGTTGATTGGAACGCCCGTGGCAGTTTCATGAAACGGTCCTACGCGCCAGAGAAGCAGGCCGCCCAACGCGTCCTCCAAGAAGCGAATGGCTTCGTCCAGAGTTGGTACTGTCATTCCAACATGATCGACGTGCCTTGCGGATGCGATTCCTTGATTCGACATCATGTAGGTCCTTTACTTCCATTGCGAACGAACGATTGGCGCAACCCACAGGAAAAACTCTTCTCCCAGTACCATGCCAAGCAGTCCGAGTAGGGCGACGAGGGGAGGAGCTGGGCTCTTTACGCGCAGCGCTGCATAAAGCAGCCCAACGGCGCACCCCACCACAAACGAAAGGAAGAAGGCTTTCATAGCGCGGGGTCCTCCACGTGTTTGATGAACGCGAGAAGCCGGTGGGCCAGAACGTCGGGCTGCTCTTCCATCACATAGTGCCCACAGTCTCCGAGAACACCACCAGAGACATCCGAGGCCAAAGACTCCATGGACAGTCTCAGGTTGTCGCCTTGCGCTCCACTCCCGCCGATGGCGAGCACTGGCATCTGGAGCTTGTGCTTGCTGAACTTCACATTCTGTGACCCGCTTTGAGCCATGGCTCTGTAATATGCAAATCCCTGGCTCATGCCCCCGGGCTTTGAATAACATGCAACATAGCGTTCGCGGCTCTCAGCCGGGATCCGTTCCAAATGCACCGCTTTGTTGCGAAAGAACCAATCGATAAATTCGCGCTCCCGGTCCTTGGTCAGAAGCTCCGGGAGTTCGGGAATCAAATTGAAGGAAAGCTGCCAGAGCTTCAGATTGACCTCATAAGGTAGTGGAAAATTTTGTGGTTGAACCAGGCCAGGCAAGGCCGAGTCGAGCAGTGTCAGACTTTTCACGCGATCCGGAAACTGCGCTGCCCAGGCGTAGGCGATCCATGCGCCTACATCATGGCCAACAAGATGAAAACCTTCTTCTGTGCGGGAACGCAAAGACGTCTCGAGAATCTTGCTGATCGCGCCCGTATCGTATCCCGCTACGGACGGTGTCGAATCCCCGAGTCCTGGCGGGTCCACGGCAATGACGTTGTGATTCTTCGCCAGTAAAGGAAAGACTTCGCTATAGGCTTCTGCCGTTTCGGGCCAACCTGGAACCAAAACCACCGTTGTCCCTCTCCCCCCGGTGAGAGCATGAATGCCAACATCCAATGTTTCTGAAAGCCATGTCTTCATGAGTGCTCTCCTGTAATGCAATCGTTAGAGGGGTGGATGACGCTCGATCACTTACCGACGATCCACTGCACTCGCAGAACGATCTTGTTTCCTTCGGGGCGATTCTCCGCGCCGAACTCGTGATACCCATTCGCATACAGCAAGCACCGTCCCAAATCCCAAACAGCCCCTGGGCCGATCGCGCCGACTTGTTCTGGCGAGTTTGGCAGACTAACGCCGTCAATCTTTGGATCCGTCACCTGCTTCAGGTAGTACCCATTGGCCCCAATCCAAACGCTATGAGGAAGTTTGTAACCTGCCGTTGCATTGAAATGAATTGCCTGTCCCGCTTGCGTCCGTCGAGCGCCAGTTGCGAAAGGAGGCGCGTTGTTCGTTCCATTCTAGAGGTAATGAACTCGCCAGCTCGTCTCGAACCTCTTGGTCGG
>Ga0302326_10033741_pt1 | contig 10161 bp, 12 predicted proteins | sample Palsa_T0_3_FD_202264 | JGI IMG/M metagenome (GOLD analysis project Ga0302326, IMG submission 202264) | Peat permafrost microbial communities from Stordalen Mire near Abisko, Sweden - Palsa_T0_3 | ecosystem: Environmental > Terrestrial > Soil > Palsa > Peat permafrost | place: Sweden: Abisko...
TGCCGACACCGAGACCGTGATGGTCGCCGGCGTGATGGAGCATATCGAGGAGGCCGGCATCCATTCGGGCGACAGCGCCTGCGCGCTGCCGCCCTATACGCTGCCCGAGCCGGTGATCGCCGAGATCCGCGCCCAGACCGACCGGCTGGCGCGCGCGCTCGGCGTGGTCGGGCTGATGAACGTGCAGTTCGCGGTGCAGGGCGACGTCGTGTTCGTGCTCGAGGTCAATCCGCGCGCCAGCCGCACGGTGCCGTTCGTCGCCAAGGCGACCGGCGTGCCGATCGCCAAGATCGCCGCCCGGGTGATGACCGGCGAGCCGCTCAAGAGCTTCGCCGGCCCGCCGGCGAACTTGGCCCATGTCGCGGTCAAGGAAGCCGTGTTCCCGTTCGCGCGCTTCCCCGGGGTCGACATAATCCTCGGGCCGGAGATGAAATCGACCGGAGAGGTGATGGGCATCGACACCGATTTCGGCCGCGCCTTCGCCAAGTCGCAGATCGCGGTCGGGGTCGACTTGCCGCGCGCCGGCACCTGCTTCATCTCGGTGCGCGACAGCGACAAGGTCCATATGGTCGAGCTCGGCCGCCGGCTCACCGGGCTCGGATTCAAGCTGATGGCGACGCGCGGCACCGCCGCCTATCTGCGCGAGCACGGGCTGACCGTCGAGCTGGTCAACAAGGTGCTCGAGGGCCGGCCGCATTGCGTCGATGCGATGCTGTCGGGCAACATCCAGCTGGTGTTCAACACGGTCGAGGGAGCCCAGGCGCAAGCCGACAGCTTCAGCCTGCGGCGCACCGCGCTGACCAACAATATCTGCTATTACACGACCGTGGCGGGGGCGCGCGCCGCGGTGCGCGCGATCGAGAGCCTGGTCGACGGTCGGCTTGAAGTGGCGCCGCTCCAATCATACTTTGTTAATCCGTTTTGACCGGGAATAAGGGAGAAGCGGCGCCGGGCGAACCCGCGCGTCGCGGTTCGCGTTTGGCGTGATGGCCCACGTCCCGGGCCTGGTTCCAGGAACGAAGGTAATCAGGGAATGGACAAGGTCCCGATGACGGTGGAGGGCTACGCCCGCCTCCAGGAAGAAGCAAAGCAGCTGAAGTCGGTCGAGCGTCCGGCGGTGATCCGGGCGATCGCCGAGGCGCGCGAGCATGGCGATCTGTCGGAGAACGCCGAGTACCACGCCGCGCGCGAGCGCCAGAGCTTCATCGAAGGCCGGCTGTCCGAGATCGAGGACCAGATCGCGCGCGCCGAGGTGATCGACGTCTCGAAACTGTCGGGCAAATTCGTCAAGTTCGGCGCCAAGGTGCGGATCGCCGACGAGGATTCCGGCGAGGAGCAGACCTACCAGATCGTCGGCGCGGCCGAGTCCGACATCAATAACGGCCTGCTGTCGGTCACCGCGCCGCTGGCGCGCGCGCTGATCGGCAAGACGATCGGCGACACCGTCGAGGTGACGACGCCGCGCGGCTCGAAGGCCTACGAGATCGTCGACGTCGCGTTCGGCTGAGAAGCTCGCCGGCCGACGCGAAAGCGTTGCGGTTCCGACACGCAACCGTCATCGATCGGCCCCTAGGCTGGCTCGACCCTGGCTGAGCCTGAGGAGCCGCCGATGCGCCAGAACGAAAGCCGTCCGAGCCCTCTCGGGGCCGCGGCGCGCTGACGGACGCGATCGTGCCTGTCCGCGTGCGTCGAGGCCGCAAGCCGGCGCCGAGTTTTGCCGAGCTGTTCGGCGCCTATCAGCGCGTAGCGCTGGTTTTCCAGGGCGGCGGCGCGCTCGGCGCCTACCAGGTCGGGGTTTATGCTGCGCTCGACGAGGCCGGCTGTTCGCCGAATTGGCTGTCGGGCGTGTCGATCGGCGCGATCAACGCCTCGATCATCGCGGGCAATAAGCCGGCGGATCGGCTCGAGCAGCTCAGCCAATTCTGGCACACCGTGTCGGGCCGCAAGATCTGGGCCTACACGCCCGAGGGCGATCATTTCCGCGCGCTGCGCAACCTGACCAGCGCTTGGACGACCATCACGAAGGGCCAGCCGGGCTTCTTCAAGCCGCGCGAGGTCAGCCCCTGGCTGCAGTTGCCCGGCGCCTCGGGCGCGACCAGCTATTACGAGAACGACCAGCTGCGCGAGACCCTCGAATCGGCGATCGATTTCGACGTGCTCAACGACGGCACCAAGCGCCTGTCGGTCGGCGCGGTCAAAGTCCGCACCGGCAATTTTGTCTATTTCGACACGCTGCACGGGCGGATCGGGCCCGAGCACATCATGGCGAGCGGCGCGCTCCCGCCAGCGCTGCCAGCGGTCAAGATCGACGGCGAGTATTACTGGGACGGCGGCATCGTGTCGAACACGCCGCTGCAATATCTGCTCGACCAGGAGGACGCGCTGAGCACGCTGGTGTTCCAGGTCGATCTGTTCAGCGCGCGCGGCCCGCTGCCGCGCGACATGCGCGACGTGCTCGGCCGCCACAAGGACATCATGTATTCGAGCCGGACGCGCCAGAACACCGACGCGTTCACGCGCATCCATGCGCTGAAGCAGCAGCTGCGCGACAGCCTCGAGCGCGTGCCCGCCGGGCTGCGCACGCCGGAGGACGCGGAAACCCTCGAGGCGCTAGCCCACATGGCGCCGGTCAACATCGTCCACCTGATCTACCAGCAGAAGAGCTACGAGGGCCACGCCAAGGACTACGAGTTTTCGGGCACCTCGATGCGCGAGCATTGGCAGGCCGGCCACGAGGACACCAAGCGCACGCTCAAGCACCGCGACTGGATGAAAATGCCCGACGACGTCGACGGCGTGGTGGTCCACGACCTGCACCGCGAGGAGGCCGGCTGAGGCCGCACGCCGTGGCGGCCCCGCTCGGCCGCTACACGAGCTCCAGAAAGATCAGCACCAGTCCGACGACGGACACCGCCCATGCGCCGGTGCGCAACCAGGGAATCCCGATCAGATAGATCGGCACGTAGGCGAGGCGGGCCCAGAAGAACAGCTGGGCGCCCACCGCCGTCGTCGCGTTGGCCTTGCCGGCGGCCTGCGCGACCAGCACCAGGACGGCGAACAGCAGCAGATTTTCCAGCATGTTGCGGTGCGCCCGCTGGGCGCGGCCGGCCCAGCCTTCGAGTGCCGGCAGGTTGGCGCGGTTGCCGGCGAGCGCTGGCAGGCCGACCTGCAGCATGGCGCCGAACACGGCGATGACCGCCTGGATCAAGGTCAATACGGTCGACCACACCAAGAGTTTGAGATCGGGCGACATGGTTTTTCTCCTCCGCCTGCAAGGCTCAATCGCGCGTCAGCGCTTCGGACTGGCCCGCCAATCGGCGGGCCAGGTTCGGTGAAACCAGCTTCGCCAGCGCGTCGTTGGCCGCGCGCCAGAGGGGGATCGCCGCCTCGAGCCGGCGCGCGCCGGTCTCGGTGAGCCAGACCGCCCGGCGCCGCAGATCGTTCTCGACCACGGCGATCTCGATCAGCCCCTCGCCCTCCAAGGTGCGTAGATTGCGCGACAAGGTCGACTGATCGAGCCCGGTGCGCTGGGCCAATGCGCCCAGCGTGTCGTCGGCCGTCACAGCGATCTGCGCCATCAGGCCGAGCTGCGCCACCGTCAGGCCGACCTCGACCATCTCGCGATCAAGGAACTGGGTGATGCGTCGCGCCGCCAGCCGGCTGTTCCAGCCGGCGCAGACCTCGACCACCGCGCGGGCATCGGCGCGCAGGGTCTTGCGGAATTGTCGGGGGGCGCTCATTAATGCATGCATATACATAATTTGTATCTGCACGGAAAGTGCGATCACATGAACCCCATGACCGAGTTCAGATACGGGCTGCCGTCGGCCGCCGAGATCGCCGGCAAGACGGGCCGGGAAATCCTCCAGGCGATCATCGACGGCAGCCTGCCGCAGCCACCGATCGCCGAAACCCTGTCGTTCTGGTTGACCGAGGTCGGCGACGGTTTCGCGGCCTTCGAGGGCGCGCCGGGCCCTCATTTGCTCAACCCGATGGGCGGCGTGCATGGCGGCTGGGCGCTGACCCTGATCGACTCGGCCGGCGGCTGCGCCGGACAATCCGTGCTGCCGGCCGGCTGCGGCTACACGACGATCGAGACCAAGGGCAATTTCGCCCGACCGATCACCCCGGACAGCGGCCGCCTGCGCGCCGAGGCGCGCGTGGTCGCCCACGGCCGCCGGATCATCTCGACCGAAGGCAAGATCGTGAGCCGGGATGGCAAGCTGCTGGCGCACGGCAGCTCGACCCTGCTGGTGCTCGGCGGCAACGCCGCATAGCGGCACATAGACAGTCAAACGTCAGAGATCTCTGCCTTGCAGAGTTATAAACTCTGTGATACAGAGGAGTCTGCCGATCGAGGTTTACCGATGGGAGCACGGGCATGACATTTTCGGTCCTCGCGACCCTGCAAGGCACCCCGTGGTGGGTGTGGGGGTTGCTCGCGCTGCTGATCCTGCTCGGGCTGCAGGCGGCGCGGCCGCGGCGGACCAAGCTGCGTCGCGCGCTCGTCACGCCGCTCGTGTTCGTCGGCTGGGGCGTCAGTTTCCTGGCGCTGCACGTCGCGCCGGCGGCGCTGGCGGCGTGGCTCGGCGCCGCGGCGCTGGGCGGCGCGCTCGGCTGGACCACGACCCGGCTCGATCGTGTGCGCGTCGATCCGGCGCGCGGCCTGGTCGAGCTGCCCGGCAGCTGGCTGCCGCTCGCGCGCAACCTGGCGATCTTCGCGGTGCGCTACGGGCTCGCGGTCGCCGCCGTTTGGTTGCCCGCGTCACGCAGCGAGCTCGTGCTGTGCGGGCTCGCCGTGTCGGGTCTGATGGCCGGCTATTTCCTCGGCTGGGCTTCCGTGCTCATCCGACGCTATCGCGACACGCCGGGCGCCCCGGTCGCCGCCCTGATGGCGCCGCGATGAGCGCGGACGCGCCGCGTTCCGTCATGCCGGGGCCGGTCGTGCGGCTGCATGACGTCGACAAGACCTACGCGGCCGGCGCGATCGAAGTGCGCGCGCTCAAATCGATCAGCCTCGACATCCCGAGCCAGCGCTTCACCATGATCGTCGGCCCGTCGGGCAGCGGCAAGACCACCCTGCTCAACCTGATCGGCTGCATCGATGCGCCGACCGGCGGCACGGTCGAGGTCTGCGGCCAGGCGATCGCGCGCCTCAAAGACAATGCGGTGTCGGATTTCCGAGCCCGCCATATCGGCTTCGTGTTCCAGGGCTTCAGCCTGGTACCGGTGCTGTCGGCCTACGAGAACGTCGAATATCCGCTGCTGCTGGTCGGCACGCCGGCCGCCGAGCGGCGCACCCGCACGCTGGCGATGCTCGAGGCGGTCGGACTGGCCGCGCAAGCCCGCCAGCGCCCGAACGAGCTGAGCGGCGGCCAGAAGCAGCGCGTCGCGATCGCGCGCGCCCTGGTCAAGCAACCCGACATCGTGCTGGCCGACGAGCCGACCGCCAATCTCGACAGCCGCACCGGCGATGCCATCATCGAGCTGATGCGCCGCGTCCAGGCCGAGCTGCGCACCACGTTCATCTTCTCGACCCACGATCCGCAGTTGATCTCGCACGCCGAGGAGACCTTCACGATCCGCGACGGCGAGCTCGTCGCGCACAGCGCCGGAGGGCAGGCGTGATGCTGTTCAAGATCGCCGTCCGCAACATCTTCCGCAACCGGCGCCGCTCGGCGGTGACCGGCCTGGCGGTCGCCGTCGGCGCCGCCGCCCTGCTGGTGTTCGGCGCCTTCGAGACCTACGTGTTCGCCGGGCTGCAGACCGGCATCGTGCAGCGCTCCGGGCACCTCACCGTGTTCCGCGACGGCTATTTCCTGTTCGGCGCCGGCAATCCGGCGGCCTACGGCATCGACGACTACCAGGGCGCGATGGCGTTGATCGCCGGCGATCCGGCGCTGCAGCCGCTCATCAACGTGATGACGCCGACTTTGTCGCTGTTCGGCATCGCGGGCAATTTCGAGGGCGGCAACGACGCCGCCAAGACCTTCTTCGGCATCGGCGTGGTGCCGTCCGACAGCGACCGTATGCGGCAATGGAACGAGTTCGGCGCCGGCAAGCCCTACGTGCCCGACCACAAGCTCGCCGACGACGACCCGACACGCGGCTTCGTCGGCATCGGGCTCGCCCGCATCCTCGGCCTGTGCGCCCGGCTCGGCATCGCGAACTGCCCGGCACCGCCGCCGACACCCAACGATACGGTGGCGAGCGCGGCACCGCCCGAGGATTTCAGCGACCTGACCCGCCAGGACATTCCGAGCGGCCCGGCCAGCAAGCTGCCGCGGCTCGATCTGCTGGGCGCGACCGCTGGCGGCGCGCCCAACGTGCTCAGCCTCTATGTCAGCGGCGCCGAGCCGCAGCCGGCGCGCGAGCTCGACGACAGCTTCGTCGGCATGCATCTCGAGCTCGCCCAGCAGCTGCTCTATGGTCGCGGCAAGCACAAGGTCACCGGCATCGTGCTGCAGCTCCATCACAGCGCTGATCTTGCGCGCGCCCGCGCGTTGCTGGGCACGCTGTTCAAGGCTCACGGCTTGGCGCTCGACGTGCGCGACTTCGCCGAGCTGCAGCCGCTCTATAACCAGGTAGTCGGGTTCTTCGGCGCGATCTTCCTGTTCATCACGGTGATCATGGGCGTGATCGTGCTGTTCACCGTGGTCAACACCATGACGATGACCGTGATGGAGCGCACCAGCGAGATCGGCACGACGCGCGCGATGGGCGTGCGGCGCGCCGGCATCAGGCGCCAGTTCCTGCTCGAGGGCTGGCTGCTCGGCGCGCTCGGCGCGAGCATCGGCGTCGCGGTGGCCTTCGCGATCGCGCTCGTGGTCAACCGGGCCGGCCTGACCTGGACGCCGCCGGGCAACGTCACGCCGGTGCCGCTGCGGCTCGAGCTGGCGGGCCAGTGGAGGCTGATCGGCGGCACCTGGCTTGGGCTGGTGCTGGTCGCGACCCTGGCCGCCTTGTTCCCCGCCAACCGCGCCGCGCGCCTGCCGGTGGTCGATGCGCTGCGCCATGTCTGAGGCGGTTCCCAGGCTGGCGCGCCGGCTCGCGGTTTTGCTCGCTCTCGTGCTCGCTTGTGGCCAGGCAACCGCGCAGGCCCAAACCGCGCAGGAGATCCTGGCGGCGTCCGACCGCATCCGCAATCCGCACGAGCCGTTCCGGCTGACCAGCAGCCTGGTCGAGTTCGTCGGCGGCAAGCCGCGCGGCCAGAGCGTGCTGTTCGTCTACGCCAAGGAGGACCCGACGACGCACCGCTTCCGCAACCTGGTGCGCTATGTCGAGCCGCCGCGCGACGCCGGCAAGATGGCGCTGCTCGACAATCACGTACTGTGGTTCTACGACCCAGCCTCCAAGGCGAGCGTGCGCATCTCGCCGCAGCAACGCCTGATCGGCCAGGCCTCGATCGGCGACATCCTGACCGTCAATCTGGCCGCCGACTACACCGGCACCCTGGCGGGCACCGAGACGATCCAGGACGCCGCCCGCCAGGACAAGCTGTGCTGGCATCTCGACATGGCGGCCGCGACCGACCTCGCAACCTATTTCCGGGTCGAATATTGGGTCGAGCAGAAGACCAGCTTCCCGATCAAGGCGAAGTTCTATTCCGACAGCGGCCGGCTGCTGAAGATCCTCTATTACCGCGGCTTCAGCGAGCAGCTCGGCGTGATCCGGCCGACCGAGGCCGTGATCATCGACGCGGTCGACACGGCGCTGGTCACGACCTTGAAATTCTCCGATTACAAGTTCCAGGAGATTCCGGAAGCCTGGTTCCAGCGCGATTATTTGCCCCGGCTTAGGGCCGACTGATGGCCCGCCGAGGGCTGCCTGCGGCGCTCGCGGTGCTGTTGCTCGCGCTGCCCGCCGCGGCGGCCGACGAGAACCGCGACCTCGACCTGATCCCGGAGGCCGCCGGCCAGGCGCCGGAAGCCGTCAGCCCGGACGCCGCCGCGCAATCGCGCCAACGCATCTTCCTCGAGAACGCGACCACCGGTTGGTCGGTGCGCAATTCGTTCGCCGTGCCGCCGCCCGGCCCGCCGCCGCCCGACTGGCAGGAGCGCCTGTTCCTCGATGCACGCATCGAGCACCCGCTCGCCGACGGGCTCGGCGTGACCTTCAGCGACCGCTTCAACGGGATGGCGGAAAGCGACGTACCGTTCCCGAGCCACGGCGACGTGCGCAACGATTTCCGCGAAAGCTTTTTGAGCTGGGAGCCGCTGACCCAGAATTATCTCGAGCTCGGCCGCATCAATCTCAAGAGCGGCGTCGCCAGCGGCTACAACCCGACCGATTTCTTCAAGACCCGTGCGGTGGTCGACCGCATTTCGCAAGACCCGGCATCGTTGCGCGAGAACCGGCTCGGCACCCTCATGCTGCTCGGCCAGACGATCCGCGAGGGCGGCAGCCTGAGCATGGCCTTCGCGCCGGCGCTCTACCGGCCGAGCCCGCTCTATCCGGACGTGCTGCCGAGCTTCGATCCGATGTTCGACCGCACCAACGCGCATGACCGCGTGCTGATCAAGGGCAGCGCCAGCCTGCCCTTCGATCTCGACCCCGAGCTGCTGCTCTATCACGAGGGCACGCGCACCCAGCTCGGCGGCAATCTCTCGCGCGCCGTCGGCCAGAGCACGGTCCTCTATGCCGAATGGGCCGGCGGCGAACATGCCAGCCTGATCCAGGAGGCGCTGACCTACGGGCGCCAGACCGGCACCCTGCCGACGTACGCGCCGAGCCCGCTGCCCGGCGATCCGCGCGCCAGCTTCCAGAACGAGATCGCGGTCGGCGCGTCCTACGCGACCGAGAACCGCATCACCTTCAATCTCGAATATCACTACCACGAGGCCGGCTTCAGCGGCCGCGACTGGCGCAACTGGTTCGCGGCCGGCACCGCGAACCCCAACCTGCTGAGCGTCGCCGGGCCGCTCTGGTTCATCCGTTCCTACGCGCTCGACCAGCAGGAGCCGGTCGGCCGTCACAGCGCCTTCCTGCGCGCCGACTGGGTCGACGCCTTCATTCCCCAACTCGAGCTGACCGGCTTCGTCGACGTCGACCTCCATGACGGCTCGTGCCTCGTCCAGCTCACCGCCGACTACTACCTGTCGAACGCCTGGACCGTCGGCGCGCAGGCGAACGCCGATCTGGGCGGCGCCCGCTCGGAGTTCGGCAGCCTGCCGCAGGCCGCCAGCCTGCTCCTCAAACTGGTTCGGTATTTTTGATCCGTGATAGGACTCGGCGCCCCAAAAGGATCCCGCTCCATGAGCCTGAAACCGGACGATGCCGCCGCCTCGCTCAACGAGATCGCGGCGGTCGAGCAACGTACCCGCCGCACCCTGACCTACGCCCGCAGCAGCGCCTGCTTCATCCTGTGGGGCGCGGTGGTGACGGTCGGCTACGTCTTCGGCCATTTCTTCCCGCTGCAGGCGCGCGCCGCTTGGTTCGTGCTGTTCGCGTGCGGCTTCGCGGGCTGCGCGTTCGTGGTCATGCGGCTGCCGCGGCGCGCCAGCGTCGGACGGCTGGACCTTCGGCTGGTCTACGCCCAGCTGGTGCTCTACGCCTATGGCTGGGTGTTCGTGGCGCTGCTGTCGCCGACGCCGCGCCAGCTCGGCGTGTTCTGGCCCAACGTCTTCATGCTCGGCATCGTCATCGCAGGGCTGTGGCTCGGCCGCTTCTTCATGCTGTGCGGCCTGTCGGTCACGGCGCTCAGCGTGCTCGGTTTCTTCTGGGCAGGCGACTGGTTCGACCTCTGGATGGCGGCCGCCAATGGCGGCGGGCTGATCGCCTGCGGGCTGGCGCTGCGCCGCATGGGCGAGCATGGCTGAGCGTGCGCCGATGAGCGGGCCCAACGAGATCATCCACCAGTCGATGCGGCTCAAGATCATGGCCGCGCTCAACGTGCTGGCGCCCAGCGCGGCGCTCGAGTTCACCCGGCTGCGCGGGCTGGTCGGCGCGACCGACGGCAATCTGGGCGCCCATCTCGAGACCTTGGCGGAGGCCGGCTATGTCGCGATCGAGAAGCGCTTCGTCGACCGCAAGCCGCAGACCCGCATCAGCGCGACCGCGACCGGCCGCCGCGCCTTCGCCGAGCACGTCGCCTATCTGCGCGAGATCATCGACAGCGACGGCCAGTGAGCCGTTCGCCCTGTGATGGTCAACACTTACGCA
>Ga0302326_10033743_pt1 | contig 10160 bp, 5 predicted proteins | sample Palsa_T0_3_FD_202264 | JGI IMG/M metagenome (GOLD analysis project Ga0302326, IMG submission 202264) | Peat permafrost microbial communities from Stordalen Mire near Abisko, Sweden - Palsa_T0_3 | ecosystem: Environmental > Terrestrial > Soil > Palsa > Peat permafrost | place: Sweden: Abisko...
ATCGATGCGCGGGGCGCCGTAATGGCGACCGTGTTCGCCGCGATCACCGACGCGTCGCGCCCCGGCGGGTTCGCGATCCCCGATGACCTCGTCGCCGCGCAGGTCCGCGCGGCGCTGGCACGGCACCTACGCCCGGTCGGAACTGGACACTGCGCCGAATAGGCCCCCCGGCCTATTCGGCGCAGCTGACTAGGCCCCCCGGCCTAACGACGTCAGGCGCACAGCGGGCGGGCGGCCGACTCCTGGCCGTCCGCCCACCTGCGCGTCTTGCCTTCGCATGCAGATGACCCCGGCCCCGGTCGTCCTTCTGCCATCTGCATAACCACGTCGAGCTCAAAGGCCCCCATCAGCTCTGGGTGGTGCTGAGCAAGGTGTGCTTGAGCCGCCACGAACAGCTGGGCTTCGGTGCCTGCGGTGAACGCGGCCCCACATTCGCAGTAGGCGATCCGATCCGGTCCCTGGTCGCCCATGCTGTCCCCTTGATGACGGTTCACGCCGGCGCCGTGAGCTCGCATAAGGCGCGTGCTCTGGAAAATGCCCCCGGCGATCACGCTCTGCAGGCTTCCACGGCGCCGTTGTCGCTACGTTTCCAGAACGTTGCAACAACCAGGTGGGACGGAACGCACCCGCGTCCAACTCTGCGGCCGTCTGTCGGTGGAGCTCGACGGGGTGGAGATCGTCGCGGCCCTACGCGGCCGTCAGGTTCGCCTGCTGCTCGCGTACCTGGTGATCAATCGCGACCGCCGGGTCGGTCGCGACGAGCTGATCGGGGCCGTCTGGCCGGAGACCGCCCCCCGCTCTCAGGACGCCGCTCTGCGGACGCTGCTGTCACGGCTGCGCTCGGTCGTCGGGGCCGATGTGCTGGTCGGCCGTGACGAGCTGACGCTGGCCCTGCCCGAGCCGGTGTGGGTCGACCTCGAGGCGGCCGCCGCCGAGCTTCAGGGCGCCGGCGAAGCGCTCGAGCGGGGCGACCCGCGGACGGCCTGGGCGCATGCACAGATCCCGCTCAACATCGCCGGTCGCGGCCTGCTGCCTGGTGCCCAGACACCGTGGCTCGAACCGTTGCGGCGTGATCTGACGCAGGTCCGCCTGCAGGCGCTGGAGATCGTCGGGCGGGCAGGGCTGGAGCTCGGCGGTTCGCAGCTGAGCTCGGTCGAGCGTGCCGGCCGGACGCTGATCGAGTCCGAGCCCTATCGCGAGTCCGGCTACGGGCTGCTGATGGAGGCGCTGCGGCGGCAGGGCAACGTCGCGGAGGCGCTGCTCGTGTTCGAGCGTCTGCGCGGGCTGCTGCGCGACGAGCTGGGCATGACGCCGTCGCCGGAGACGATCGCGGTCCACGCACGATTGCTGCGCCCGCGGGAATCGGATCCCGCCCATCCTGCCCCCGCCGACCCCGCCCACCCCGCCCCCGCCCGCCACGCCCGGCCCTCGCTCCCAGTGTCACGCGCCTCGGCGTCGATCGCCGAGTCCCACGACGCAGACGTGGTCGATGCCGACGCACCCGGGCGGGAGTCGATCGAGGCGCCGCTCGAGCTGATGGCGCTGTCGAGCGCGACCCTGGTGGGCCGCGGATCACAGTTGCAGGAGCTCGAGCGTTGGTGGATCGGGACGGGGCGCGAGCGCGCGCTCGTGTTGACGGGCGAGGCGGGGATGGGCAAGAGCCGGCTGCTGGCCGAGCAGGCGCGCCGCGTCCACCAGTCGGGCGCGATCGTGCTCGCCGGCCGTGCGCCGGAGGAGTCGGTCGTGCCGTTTCAGCCGTTCCTGGAGGCGATCGGCCACTATGCGCATAACGCCGGCGAGCGGGCACTGCGAACGGCGCTGAGCGGCTGGGGCCCCGAGCTGGCGCGACTCGTGCCGGAAATCGGGCGTCGCCTGCCGGAATTCGAATCGTCGCCGGCCGGAGACCCTCAGACCGATCGCTATCGGCTGTTCGAGGCGGTCGTGACGCTGCTGGGCACGATCGCGGCCTCCGAGCCGCTGCTGCTGGTGCTCGACGATCTGCACTGGGCCGACCGTCCGACGCTGCTGCTGCTTCGCCATCTGACCCGCTCGCCGCTGGCCGCCGACGTGAAGATCCTCGGCGCCTATCGGCTCGGCGAGCCGCTGCCGGCGGCGCTCGAGTCGGCGGTCGCCGAGCTGAGCCGCGACGGCTTGATGCGCACGCTCGAGGTCGGCGGTCTACCGGAGTCAGAGGCGACCGAGCTGGTGACGCTGCGCGCCGGCGGCACGCCGCCCCAGGGCCTGATGCGGGCGCTGTATGCCGAGACCGCCGGCAGTCCGCTGTTTTTGCAGGAGCTCGTCAGGCACCTCGTCGACTCCGGCGTCACACCTGACCAGGCCGGCCCCGGAGAGCTGGCGAGGGTCGGGCTGCCCGAGGGCGTCCGGGGTCTGATCTCACGCCGACTGGCGCGCGTCACGCCTGATTGCCTGGAGTGGCTGCGGGTCGCCTCGGTGATCGGTCCGGAGTTCGAGGGCGAGCTGCTGGAGGCGGTGCTGGAGTTCGATGAGGAGCGTTACGAGACAGCACTGGAGGAGGCGCTCGCCGCGGGACTCGTCGGCGAGTCGGCGGTTGTTCACGGTGGCTACGTATTCAGCCATGCACTGATCCGCGAGACGCTCTACGACGGGATGTCCTCGCATCGCCTGCGGCGCCTGCACCACCGCGTCGGGATCGAGCTCGAGCAGGGCGACACGCACGAGGTGGGCGCGCTGGCACTGCACTTCGCGCGCGCCGGCGCCCGCGCTGACGCCGACCGGGCGATCGCGTACGCGCTGAGCGCCGGCGCCCAGGCAACCGAGATGGTCGCTCACGAGGAGGCCGCCCTGCACTACGAGCGGGCGCTGGAGGTGCTGGCGCGCGCGCATCCCGATGCCGCCGAGCGCCGGCTGGCGCTGCTGCTGGAGCTCGGCCACGCGCATGTCCGTGCCGGCGAGCGCCCCGCCGCCTGGGAGGTGTTCGTCGAGGCCGCCGAACTGGCGGACGCGCTCGGCGACATCGACGCGCTGACGCAGGCGGCGATCGGGGCATCGTGGCGCTACACCCAGCCGCCGGGAGTCGTCGACGCGGAGCTGATCGCACTCATCGAGCGCGCGATCGCGGCGACCGAGGGCCAACAAACGGTGGCACGGGTGGTGTTGCTGGCTCGGCTGTGTGGAGCGCTCTACTACTCCCCGCGACGGGACGAGATGGAGACGCTCAGCCGCGACGCGACGGCGCTGGCGGCGCAGCTCAACGATCCGCTGGCGACCGCTCTGGCGGCCGCGGCTCGCCGGCGCGCGGGCTGGCGGCCGGGCAACCTCGACGCCCGGCTGGCCGACTCGACCGAGATCCTGCAGGCGGCGGCGCGCGCGGGCAACCAAGAGCTGATGCTGACCGGTAACGCGTGGCTGGCCGTGGACCTGCTCGAGCGCGGCGATCGAGTCGGGGTCGACGCCCAGATGGAGGCGTTCGAGGCCGGTGCCCGGCGTCTGCGCCAACCTCAGTACAGCTGGCAGGCGACTGTCTGGCGATGATCTCGCTGATGGAGGGCCGGCTGGCCGACGCCGAGCAGCTCGCCCAGGACGCGCTGTCGATCGGGATGCGTCAGGACGCGATCACCGCGGGTCAGTACTACGCCGGGCAGCTGCTGGCGATCAGACGGGAGCAGCTGAGCCTGATCGAGCTCGAGCAGGCCGCACGCGAGCTCGTCGCCGCCAACGAGGACCGGCCGATCTGGCGGCTGGCGCTGGCGATCCTGCTGTGCGACGGCGGTCGCCTCGAGGAGGCGCGGTCGGTGCTGGAGCCGTTCACCGAGCAGGTGGTGCGATCGCTGACCCGTGACCTGGATTGGACGATGACGATGACGGTGCTGGCCGAGGCAGCCGTGATCCTCGAGGACCGCCCGCGCGCTCGGCTGCTGTACGAGCTGCTGGCCCCGTACGCGGGGACGGTCTGCCTGATCGGGGCCGGCGCCGTCTGCCGCGGTCCGCTCGACAGTTACCTCGGGGTGCTGGCACTGACGGCCGGCGAGCGTGAGACGGCGTTGGGGCACCTGGGCGCGGCGATCGAGCTCGAGCGTCGGATCCGCGCTCCGCTGCAGCTCGCCTACACGCAGATCGAGTACGCGCGGGCGTTGGGGCCGGGCGAGCAGGCGCGGGCGCTGCTGCGCGAGGCGCGCACCGGCGCGGCCACGCTCGTGGTGCCGCGGCTGGAGCGTCGCACCGAGGCCGTCGTCGAGCTGCTGAAGGCGTGAGCGCGCCGGCCGCGTTGCCGGGCCGCTTGGCCCGAGCGCTACCCTCGCCCCCGATGCCCAAGACACTGATCATCGCCGAGAAGCCATCGGTCGGGGAGAACCTTGCCCGGGTGCTGCCCGGCGCCTTCAAGAAGGCCGGCCCGAAGGGTGAGCAATACCTCGAGGGCGATGATTACGTGGTCACGTGGGCGGTCGGCCACCTCGTACAGCTGGCCGACCCCGAGGAGTACGGCGAGCAGTTCAAGAAATGGCGGATGGCCGATCTGCCGATCGTCCCGACGCAATTCAAGCTGGTCGTCCGCGACGACCGCTCGAAGAAGCAGATGAACGTGGTCAAGCGGCTGCTCGGACGCGACGACATCGACCACGTCGTCAACGCCTGCGACGCCGGCCGCGAGGGCGAGCTGATCTTCGCCTACCTGTATGAGAAGGCCGGATCCAAGAAACCCGTCCAGCGGCTGTGGCTGAGTTCGATGACCGATGCGGCGATCCGCGCGGCGTTCGACGCGCTGCGGCCGCGCGAGGAGCTGGCATCGCTCGAGGACGCGGCGCGTTCGCGTTCGGAGGCGGACTGGATCGTCGGGATGAACGCGACCCGCGCCGCGACGATCCGCCTGCGCTCGTCGTTTGACGGAGCGGTCTCGCTGGGACGCGTGCAGACCCCGACGCTGGCGATCCTCGCCCGCCGCGAGGAGGAGATCCGGGCGTTCGTGCCGGAGCCCTACTGGGTCGTCGACGGCGCCTTCGAGGCGGTCCCGGCGCCGTCCGGCCGCCGCTACGAGGGCCGCTTCCACGCGGGCGCAAAGCCCCGGATCGCCAAGGCCGAGGAGGCCGCCGCGATCGTCGCCGCCTGCGAGGGGCAGATCGGCGAGATCACCAAGCTGGCCAAGTCAGAGCAGCGCCAGCGCCCACCGTTGCTCTACCACTTGACCTCGCTACAGGCGGACGCCTCGAGTCGCTTCGGTTTCACCGCCCGGCGCACGCTGGCCGCGGCGCAGCGGCTGTACGAAGAGCACAAGGCGCTGACCTACCCGCGTACCAACTCGCGCTACATCACCGGCGACATGGTCGCCGAGATCAAGCCGACGGCGGCGCTCGTCGGACAGCGGCCCGAGTACCGAGCCGCGGCCGAGTACGTCCGCGGGCTCGACGTGCTGCCATTGGGGCGGGTGGTCAACGATGCCAAGGTGACCGACCACCACGCGATCATCCCGACCAACGCCGAGCGCCATCCGGTCGACAAGTTCAACGAGGACGACCGCAAGATCTACGACCTGGTCGCGCGCCGCTTCCTCGCCGTGTTCCATCCTGAGGCGGTATTCGAGAACACCCGCGTCGAGACGACCGTCGCCGGTCATGTCTTCAGGACCCGGGGCAAGCTGCTGCTCGTCCCTGGCTGGCGGGCTGCCTACGGCGAGACCGCCGATCTCGAGGACGCCGCCGCCGCCGACGATGACGAGGGCCGCGACCAGCGGCTGCCGAAGCTCGAGCAGGGCGAGGCCGCCACGGTCCGCGAGGTCAAGTTCGAGCGCAAGGAGACCAAGCCGCCGCAGCGCTACAACGATGGCTCACTGCTGACGACGATGGAGACCGCCGGCAAGCTCGTCGACGACGAGGAGCTGCGCGTGGCGATGCAGGAGAACGGGATCGGCACGCCGGCGACGCGTGCGGCGATCATCGAGCGGCTCCTGCAGGTCGGCTACATCGAGCGCGACGGGCGCGCGCTGGTCGTCACCGAGAAGGGCCTGAACGTGATCCGCCTGCTCGCCGGGCATCCGCTGACGAGTCCCGAGCTGACCGGTGACTGGGAGAACCGGCTGGCGAAGATCGAGTCCGGCACTGACTCGCGCAAGGCGTTCATGGGCGACATCGTCAAGTTCGCCGAGTCGACCGTCGGCGAGCTGGACGCGAAATTGAAGGACGTCCGGATCCCGCGCGCCAAGCTCGGCCCGTGTCCGGTCTGCGGCCGTGAGATCAACGAGAACCGCAAGGGCTACTCGTGCTGGGGCCGTGACGACCCGGGCTGCGGGTTCGTGATCTGGAAGGGCAAGGCCGGCAAGCAGCTGCCGGTGGCAGTCGCGCGTGAGCTGATCAAGACCAGCCGGACCGAGAAGCCGGTGACCGGCTTCAAGAGCCGCGCCGGCAAGAGCTTCCGAGCGCGGCTGGCGCTGATGCAGACCGAGGACGGCAAGTGGCGCACGGAGTTCGACGAGCCCTGGGCGCGTGAAGGCGCCAAGCCTCCCGAGGCCGAAGAGGCCGCCGCCGCGCCCGCCGAGGACGCCGCCGCCGGCGCGTCCGAGGCACAGGCCGCCTAACCGCGTCGCCCACACCGCCCGGGTTCGTCCTGGGCTCGCGCCACCATGGTGCGATGGCGCTCACGCTCGTGCTCGGACCGGCCAACTCCGCCAAGGCGGGGCGGGTCCTCGGCGCCTACGCCACGCAGGCCGCGCGCGGCGCGCTGCTGGTCGTGCCGACCGCGGCCGATGCCCGCCACTACGGTCGCGAGCTGCTCGATGACGGCGTCGTGCTCGGCGCCGTCCTGACGTTCGGTGCCCTGGCCGCGGAGATCGCGCGACGCGCCGACTACGGCGGCCGGCGGCTGACCGAGCTTCAGCGCGAGCGCGTCCTGGCGCGCGTGCTCGCTCGCGCCGAGCTGCCGTCGCTGCGGGAATCGGCGACGGCGCCCGGGTTCCGGGCGGCCGCCGGGGCGATGATCTCCGAGCTGCAGCGTGAGCTGGTCGGGGTCGCGCGGTTTCGGGGGGCGCTGCGGGCATGGGCGGCGCAGGACGTCCGCCGCGCGGCTTACGGCCGTGACCTGGGTCGGATCTACGCCGATTACGCGGCCGAGCTGGAACGCCTGGACCGCGTCGACTCCGAGCTCTACGCCTGGCGAGCGGTCGACGCGCTGCGCGCGGCGCCGACCGCCTGGGGGTCTGATCCGGTGCTGTTCTATGGCTTCGACGACCTCGACGGGGTCCAGCGCGATGCGGTCCAGACGCTCGCCGGCCCGGCCGGCGCGGCGGTGACCGTCTCGCTCACGTATGAGGCGGGCCGCGAGGCGCTGGCGGCGCGCGCCGAGACCGTCGAGGCGCTGCGGCCGGTGGCCGCCGAGGTCGAGACGCTCGGGCCCCAAGACGACCATTACGCCGATGGCTCCCGCGCGGTGCTGCACCAGCTCGAGCGCCACCTGTTCGCCGTCGGGGCGCCGCGCCTGCCCGAGCCGGTCGATCAGGACGCGTCCCGGGCGGTGACGCTGCTCGAGGCCGGGGGCGAGCGGGCCGAGGCCGAGCTGGTCGCGTCCGAGATCCTGGCGCTGACCCGGGCGGGTGTGCCGGGTGCGGAGATCGCGGTCCTGTACCGGTCGCCGGCGGCGGCGCCGCTCGTGGCCCGCGTGCTCGAGCAGTACGGCGTCCGTGTGGCCGGCAGCGAGAAACTGGCGCTGGCGCACACGACACTCGGCCGGTCGCTGCTGGCGGCCGCCCGCTGCGCCTGGATGCCTGACCAGGCGGGCCCCGAGGAGCTGGTCGCCTACCTGCGGACTCCGGGGCTGCTGGACGAGCCCGAGACCGCCGACCGGCTCGACGCGCTCGCCCGGCGCCGGGCACTGACGAGCGCGGCCGCGCTGCGAGCGGCCGCCGCCGAGATCGCCGGTGATCACGAGCTGCCCCCGACGGATCTGCTCGGCGCGATGGCGCTGCTCGATGCACTGGTCGCGGCTGACGAGCCTGGCGTTGGGCTGTGCGCGCTGGCCCGGGAGCTGCTGGCGGCGCCCCACCGCGGCCGCGCGCCGGAGCTGTATGGCGACGAGGCACTCGACGCCGCCGCCCTGGCGGCGCTGGTCGCCGCGGTCGCTGAGCTCTCGGCGCTCACACCGGCGCCGACCGCACCGGAGCTGCTCGAGCTGCTGCCCGAGCTGCCGGTCGCCTCGGACCACGGCCCCGCCGACTCAGACGACCCCGGGGCGGTGCTGCTGGCGGACCCGATCTCGGTCCGAGCGCGGCGCTTCCGGGTCGTGTTCGTCTGCGGACTGCAGGAGGGAGAGTTCCCGCGCGCGGGCCGGATCGAGCCGTTTCTGTCAGACGACCGCCGCCGCGAGCTGGCGAGCGCCTCGGGCCTGGTGCTGCGGGCCCGGGAGGACGCGCTGGCGGCCGAGCGATACCTGTTCTACTCGGCGGTCTCACGCGCCACCGAGCGCGTCTACCTCGCCTACCGCAGCTCCGACGAGGAGGGCAACCTCGCGCTGCCGTCGCCGTTCATCGCCGACGTCGCCGAGCTGCTGTGGCCCGAGTGGTCGCAGTGTCGGCGCCGCCGGCTGCTGTCCGACGTCGTCTGGGGACCGGGGGAGGCCCCGACCGAGCGCGAGCGCGAGCGCGGCCTGGCGGCGGCGCTGGCCCCGCCCACGGGCGAACCGCCGGCGCCCGCCCGGACGCTCGGCGTCGAGGCGCTCGCGCAGGTGCGCCACACCCGCGTCGTCTCCGCCGGTGCGCTCGAGCGCTACGGCGACTGCCCCGTCCGCTGGCTGGTCGAGTCCCAGCTATCGCCGCGGCAGCTGGCGCCCGACGAGCAGCCGCTCGTCCGCGGCTCGCTGATCCACGAACTGCTGGAGCGACTGCTCGCCGAGCTGGGGGAGGCGGTCAGCGAGCAGTCGCTGCCGCGGGCGCTTGCGATCCTCCACCGGGAGCTGGGTCAGCTCGGTGGGCGCGCGTGGGCGCTCGGCGCCGGCGCGCCACCGGTCGTCCGGGCCGGTGCGCTGCGTGAGATCGAGGCGGCGCTGCGGCGTTACCTGGACCATGAGGCGGCGACGTCGGAAGGGTGGAGGCCGGTCGCGCTCGAGCGTCGCTTCGGGTTCGACGAGGAAGGGTCGCTGCCGCCGCTGGCGCTCGGCGACGGGCCCGAGCCCGTGCTCGTCCGCGGCGCGATCGACCGGATCGACGTCGACCGAACCGGCCGCGCGCTGGTGCGCGACTACAAGAGCGGCGCGCCGCGCGCGGACTGGCCGGCCGCCCGTTGGAAGCCCGACCGGCGGGTGCAGGTGGCGCTCTACATGCTGGTCGTGCGCGAGCTCGAGCAGCTGGACGTGATCGCGGGCAACTACCAGCCGCTGCGCGGCGACGATCTGCGGGCACGGGGCGTGTTCTCAGACGTTGTCGGCGATGTCGCCGGCTTCCACGCCAGCGACATGCGCTCGCGCGAGGAGCTCGATCAGGAGCTGGCCGACGCCGCCGCCCGCGCCGTCGAGCTGGCGGCCCGGCTGCGCGCCGGGGACGTCGAGCCGTGCCCGTCGACCTGCTCCCGTGACGGCTGCGCGTACCCCGCGATCTGCCGCTCCCAATGACCGCGGAGCTGATCGATCCGATGCTCGACAGCGATTTCGGCGAGCCCAGCGCGCGGCGCTGGACCGACGAGCAGCTGGCCGCGATCGAGCGGCGCTCGGGCGACCTGCTGCTTGATGCGGGCGCCGGCAGCGGGAAGACCTCGGTGCTGGTCGAACGGTTCGCCCGCACCGTGATCGAGGATGGCGTCGACGTCTCGGCGATCCTCGTGATCACGTTCACCGAGAAGGCGGCGGCCGAGCTGCGTGACCGGATCCGGCTGCGGCTGCGCGAGCTCGGCGCGCTGGACGCGGCGCGCGCCACCGAGGGCGCGTTCATCTCGACGATTCACGGCTTCTGCGCCCGGGTGCTGCGGGCCGGGGCGCTGGCGGCGGGCTTGGATCCGGAGTTCGAAGTGCTTGACGAGTTGCGCTCGGGGCGGCTCTCCGGCGTCGCCTTCGAGCGGGCGCTGACGGCGGTGGCGGCGCGTGACGGGCGGCTCGTGGATTTGATCGCCGCCTACGGCGCCGGGCCACTGCGTGCCGCCACCGCCGGGGTCTACGAGCAGCTGCGCTCGGCCGGCGATCTGTCGCCCCGGCTGCCCGCGGTCGACGTC
>Ga0302326_10033744_pt1 | contig 10160 bp, 11 predicted proteins | sample Palsa_T0_3_FD_202264 | JGI IMG/M metagenome (GOLD analysis project Ga0302326, IMG submission 202264) | Peat permafrost microbial communities from Stordalen Mire near Abisko, Sweden - Palsa_T0_3 | ecosystem: Environmental > Terrestrial > Soil > Palsa > Peat permafrost | place: Sweden: Abisko...
GCGGTGCTCGGCCGGCTGTGCAGGCTGGAGAGCATCTTCATCGTGTCGTCGAGGGCCGACAGGTGGGCGTCGACGCCGCTCACGTCCGCGTCCGGAGGCGGCGGCGCTTGCGTCAGCGCCGAAACGCCCTTGCGCAAGCGCTCGGCCGCGCCCTGCGCCTCCTGCGTGAGCAGCCAACCGAGCTCCTGGCGGGTGAGCTTGCCCTTCGACACGCGGCCGGGAGCATGCCAGAAGCAGCGCGCCCGGTCACCAGGGGCGACCGGATATTCGGCGGCTCAGCTCCGCGCGGCGCCGCGAACGACGGCCGGCGTGCCGCCTGGCGGGCTCTTGCCCCCGCCGCCGGTGGCCCAGGCCCGCTCGGCGCCGAGGGCCAGCCACGTGACCGGCACCTTCGCCCCGCCCGCGCTCACCGTCGTCGACTCGCCCTCCGCCCAGTGGGACGGCGCCGGCAGGGCGATGGTCTTCTGCCCCTCGAGCTTCTTGGCCGCGGAGGCGTCGAGCCGCAGGGCCACGATACCCGCCGCGCTGAGGAGGGAGACGAGGCCGCTCGGGATGAAGGGCGCGAGGACGGCGCGTACGGCGGGCGCGATCTCCTGGGCGCGCGCCGCGAGGTCCCGCACTTCGTCGAGCGTCGCGCAGACCGCCGCGACGCCGCTGCGACCGTTCGACCGGAGGTGCGTTCCGAGGGACGCGCCGTCGACCAGATCGAGCGTCTGCGCCGCCTTCCACGCCGGGAACACCTCCGGCGCCTCGCGCCGCAGCACGGCCCGCGCGGGCTCCCCCTTCTTCGCGCCGCCCTCGCCGCGCTCGGCCTTGCGCGCCACGAGCACGTCGTCGGTTGGGAGGGCGCGGGGGACCGTCACGCGGACGGGGCGCTTGAACGCGCGCGGGTCGCCCACCTCACCGGTCGCGACCGCGAACGCCAGCGTCTCGGCCGAGGCGACGACGGCGCCTCGAACCCCGGGTCCGTGCGGCTCGGGATCGCAGGTGCGCATCGCCACGCCGGTCGGAGGCGGCGCGTAGAGCTCGCCCGTCACCACGCGCGCGTCCGGCTCGATGAGGCGCGCGCCGGTGGCGATGAGGTCCGTCAGCGCGCCGGCGCCGGCGAGGACCTCGAGCATCTGCCGCGAGGGGACGGCGACGAGGAAGTCGAGCCGCGCCGGGACGCGCTTGCTCTTGAGGAGGGTGGCGGCCGCGAACAGATCGCGGAGCGTCACCCCGCTGTCCCCGCCGAGCAGCGCCTGGCTCACCGGCTGCCCCGCCAGATCGCGGACGGCGCGCACCTGGCCCCGCTCGTCGAGCAGCAGCGGGTCCACCGCGCCGAGGTCCACCGTCAGCGCCTCCGCGCAGGGGGCGCCTGCGTCCGGCACCAGCGCGCGGTGGGCCTTGGAGCGCCGCTGATCGCGGAGGAACACCTCCGTGCGCTCGTCGCTGACGAAGAGGGCCGCCGCCGCGCCCAGCTGGGGCGCCATGCCGGCGAGCACGCTCCGCTCCCCCACCGAGAGAGACCGCGCGCTCGGCCCCGCGAACTCGACCACCACCGGCGCTCCTCGCGCCTCTTCCACCCGCCGCACGACCTCACCCAGGCCGCGGCGCAGGAGCTCCAGCGCCACGTCGCGGGCGCACACGAAAGGCCGCAGCCGTCCCTGCAGCAGGACCTGCACGCTCACCGGCGGGCGGATGAGCACCGAGCCCTGCGCCAGCGCCTGGGCCAGCGACGACGTCGGCACCACCAGGGCGAGCATGCCCATCCCGCCCACGCTGGCGAGCCGGGGCTCGTCGGTCACGCACAGCCGCGCCGGGCTCGCGAAGCGCTCGAGGTGCACCGGCGCCGGGAAGCCGACCCCCGCGCGGGCCACGAGGACCCCGTGCGACAGCGTCTCCATCGACGTCGCCCGCGCATCGAGCCCGGGGGTCGCGTCGGTCACGCACCGCGTGTCGTAGGCGATGGCCACCTCGGCGGACGTCTTCTTCATCCCGGCGGCGATGGCCTCGCCGAGCGCGCGCGCGGGCGCCCTCGCGAGCACGATCTGGTCCGCGTGGACCTCGACCAGCTCCGAGGCGAGCGAAGGATCTCCCGTCCGTGCCGAGAGAATCTTCTGGGTCATCGTGCGGGGCGGATCCCCGGCTCGTGCGCGCATCGTCTCCGTTTCCGAGGTTGCCCGGCCCGCGAAACGCGGGGGCGGGAAGGTAAACCGTCGGGTCCGAGAGGGTCAAGGGAGGCCGCGCCGCGAAGCTTCCTCGAACCTTCCTCCCGAGGCCCCGTTTGGTGTTACCCTCGGGCTCGTGTTCCAGGCTGCGCTTCGCGAGATCGTCGACAAGGTCGAGGGCGGCGTCGCCGGCCTCATCATGGATAACGAGGGGATCGCGGTCGACAGCTACGCCCGCGACGGCGCGCCGTTCGACATCAACGTCGTCGGCATCGAGTTCGGCGTCGTCCTCGGGTCCATCAAGCGCGCCGCCGAGTCGCTCGAGGCCGGCAAGGCGCACGAGGTCGCGATCGGCACCGACAAGATGATCACGCTCATCCGGACGCTGGGCGACACGTACTTCCTCGCGCTCACGCTGAAGCCGGACGGCAACCTCGGCAAGGGGCGCTTCCTCATGCGCACCGCCGCGCCGAAGCTCATCGCCGAGCTGACCTGAGGGCCCGGCGCACCGTGGCCGCGGCAGCGCGCGTCCTCTGCCTCTCGGGACCGAACCTCCAGCTGCTCGGGACGCGTGAGCCCGAGGTCTACGGCACCGCGACGCTGGCGGAGATCCACGCGCGTCTCGTCGCCCGCGCGCGCGAGCTCGGCGCCGAGGTCGACCCGCGCCAGACCAACCACGAAGGCACGCTCGTCGACTGGATCGGCGAGGCCCGCGCCGCCGGGTTCGCCGGGATCGTCCTCAACCCCGGGGCGTACACGCACACCTCCATCGCCATCCACGACGCGCTGAAGGCCGTCGCGCTGCCCTGCGTCGAAGTGCACCTGTCGAACCCCGACGCCCGGGAGCCGTTCCGCCGGCGTTCGCGCATCGCGCGCGCGTGTGTCGGTCGCGTGGCGGGCTTCGGGGCGCACAGCTACGAGCTCGCCCTCGAGGGCCTGATACGCTTCCTTTCGCGTGCGTAAGCCGATTCGCGCGTCGCGCGAGCTTCCCAAGGCGCGCCATTCCGGCTTAATGTGCCGCCCCACGCATGGACCTGGAGAAGCTGCGGGCGCTCTTCGACCTGCTCGCCGAGAAGGACATCGCCGAGTTCGAGCACGAGGAGGACGGTGTCCGCGTCCTCGTCGCGCGCGGGCCGCGCATGGCCCCGATGCCTCCCGCCGTCGGGCTCGTCTCGTCCCCGACGGCCCACTCCGTCGCGCCGCCGCTGGCCGCGATCGCCACGAGCGGCCCCGCCTCCGAGCCCGGGGGTGACGCGGCCGACGTGACGAGCCCCTTCGTCGGGAGCTTCTACCGCTCCGCGTCGCCCGACGTGCCGGCGTTCGTCGAGGTCGGCTCCGTCGTCCGCGCGGGGCAGACGCTCTGCATCATCGAGGCGATGAAGCTCATGAACGAGATCGAGGCCGAGTGCGCCGGCACCGTGACCGAGATCTTCGCCCAGAACGGCAAGAGCGTGGAGTACGGGCAGAAGCTCTTTCGCATCAAGAAGGCGTGAGCGGACGAGAGGCCGCCAGGACGCCAGGCCGCCAAGAAGATGTTCAAGAAGATCCTCATCGCCAACCGGGGTGAAATCGCGCTGCGCGTCCTGCGCGCCTGCCGCGAGCTCGGCGTGAAGACCGTGGCGGTGCACTCCGAGGTCGACGCGCGCGCGCTCCACGTGCGGTTCGCCGACGAGGCCGTGTGCATCGGCCCCGCGGCCGCCAGCAAGAGCTACCTCAACATCCCTGCCATCATCAGCGCCGCCGAGATCACCGCCGCCGACGCCATCCACCCCGGCTACGGCTTTCTCTCCGAGAACGCCGAGTTCGCGCGCATCTGCGCCCGGTGCAACATCACGTTCATCGGCCCGACGCCCGACGCGATGCGCGCCTGGGGGGACAAAGTCACTGCGCGCAAGAACGCCGCGCGCTTCGGCCTCCCGCTGCTGACGGGCAGCCAGGTGCTCGAGAGCTCCGAGCACGCCGTCCGCGAGGCCAATCGCATCGGGTACCCGGTCATTCTCAAGGCCAGCGGCGGCGGCGGCGGGCGCGGGATGCGCATCGTGCGGAGCGACGCGGAGATGCCGGACTCCTTCGCCAGCGCGCGCCACGAGGCGGAGACCGGCTTCAAGAACCCCGACGTCTACTGCGAGAAGTTCGTCGAGCGCCCGCGGCACATCGAGTTCCAGGTGTTCGCCGACAACCACGGCGGCGTCTGGACGTTCGGCGAGCGCGAGTGCTCGCTGCAGCGCCGGCACCAGAAGGTCATCGAGGAGGCGCCCAGCCCCGCGATGACGACCGAGAAGCGTCAGGAGATGGGGGAGGTCATCCGCAAGGCGGTGCGCGAGACCGGGTACACATCGCTCGGCACGCTGGAATTCCTGATGGACGAGAAAGGCGACCTCTATTTCCTGGAGATGAACACGCGCGTCCAGGTCGAGCACCCCGTGACCGAGATGGTGACCGGGCTCGATCTCGTCGCCATGCAGATCCGCGCCGCGGCGGGCGAGAAGGTGGATCTCCCCGACACCCGCCCCTGGAGCTTCCGCGGGCACGCCATCGAGTGCCGCATCAACGCCGAGGACCCGAAGACGTTCGCCCCCTGGCCAGGCCTCATCACCGAGTGGCACCCGCCCGGCGGGGCCGGCGTGCGCGTCGACTCGGGGGTCTACGGCGGCTGGCGCGTCCCGTCGGACTACGACTCGCTCCTGGCCAAGCTCATCGCCCATGCCCCGACCCGCCGCGAGGCCATCATCCGCATGCGGCGCGCGCTCGACGAGTTCATCGTGACGGGTATCCGCACGAACATCGATCTGCACAAGGCGCTCCTGGCGGACCGCGAGGTCATCGAGGGGACGATGACGACGCGGACGGTGGAGCGGGTCACCGGCAAGGGGCAGGGGCACTGAGGCACGGCTGCGTGCGGTTGCCGGGACCGCCGATTGCCGGTAAAGCTCGCGACGGTGAAACGGCGCAAGGCGCTCCTGTCGGCCATGGCCGCGCCGCTCGTGGCCGCGGTGGCCTGCGTGCTCGCGGGCTGCCCGGGGACCGCGACGACCGCGGCGTACACGCCGATCACCGGCATCCTCATCCGCTCCTCGGCGCTCGTCGCGGGCTACGGCTGCGGCACGGGGGCCGGCCAGGTCTACCGCTACGCCGCGTTCCTCTCGTACACCGACGACGGCGGGCCGCCCGGGCGGTTCGTCTACTCGGGCGTCTTCGACTGCTACTCGGACGGGCTCTTCTCCAACCTGCCGCCGGACGACGCGGGGAGCCTGAGCTTCGATCTCAGCATCGTGGCCTGGGACCAGGCGTCGTTCCCCCCCGCGCTCGACTGCGAGGCGATCGACGTCGGCGAAGCCGGGTTCACCACGTGCCCCGGGGACACGCCGGACGCCGCCATCGGCAACGAGGGGACGCCCAACTGGACCACCAAGTGCGGGGCCACCCAGCAGTCGGGCATCTCGGTGCTCGCCGTGTGCGCCCCGCTGACGCCGACGGGGGCGGGCGGCAGCGACGCGGGGGCCGACGGGGCGAGCACGGGCGACGCAAGCACGGGCGACACGACGTCGAGCGCGGGGGACGCCGTCCTCGTCGATACCCACGGCTTCGTCACGGCCGACGGAGGGACGCTCGTCTGCGGCCCGGACTTCCAGATGGTCCGCGCGACGTACACCACCGGCTCGCAGTCAGGCAGCGTGACCTCGGAGTGCCCCGCGCCGCTGAGCATCGCGCCCACCGTGGCCGGCGGTGCCTACGCCATCACCGTCGAGCTCTTCCAGTCGGGCGCCAGCGTCGCGCAGGTCGCCTGCCAGGCCACCGCGTCCGCGTCGATGCCCACCACCGCCTCGTGCGAGCCGGCGACGGGACCGTAGTAGGCCCAGCCGAGGGCGGATCGGGCCCACGCGCACCGCTGGCGGCGACCCCCGGCGCCACTAGAGTGAATGGGAGCATGAACGGGCCGCAGGCGATCTCGTTCGCGTTCCCCAGGCCGGGCCGCGTGCTGTGGATCGTGCTCGTCGCGATGGGCGTCTGCGGGCTCTTCACGGCGTTCCTCGGCACGTGGGTGCCCGGGGGGCGCCTCGCCTTCGATCTCCTCGGGTACGCCCCCGACCACACTCTCCCCGGGCTGTGGCGCCTGCTCACCTCGGGCGTGCTGACCAGCCCGCAGAGCTGGTCGCACCTGCTCCTGTCGCTCGTGGGCCTCTACTTCCTCGGCGCGCCCCTCGAGAAGAAGTGGGGCTCCTGGCGGTTCGCGCGCTTTCTCGCGCTCTCCATCCTCGTGGGCAACCTCACCGTGCTCGCCGTCTCGAACGTCGTGCCGCCGGACGCGCAGGAGCGGTTTCACCCGGGCCTCGTGTTCGGGCCGATGGCGGCCATCGTCGCCGTCGCCGTGGCGTGGTCGCGCGAATACGCGCAGTCGACGGTGAACCTCTTCTTCTTCGTGCCGGTGCGCGGCAAGGTGCTCTTCTGGATCACCATCGCGTTCTGCGTGCTGGACCTCATCTACCCGTCGGCGATCCCGGAGGGCGTCGTCGCGCCGTTCGGCGGTGTCATCGCGGGCCTGCTGTGGGGAGGGACGCCGTCGCTGGCGCGGACCGGCTGGCTGCACCTGAAGCTCGCCGTGCTGAGGCGCCGGTCGTCGAGCATCCGCGTGGAGGACGTGCTGTCGACCAAGCCGAAGAGGCGCCCGCGGCCCGGGGCGCCGCCGCTGCGGGTCGTGCCGGGCGGGCTGGAAGAAGTGCTGAAGAAGAGGACTCCGCCGAAGGACAAGCGGTACCTGAACTAGATCGACGAGCACGATCTCGTCCATCCATGAGCGGCGCGCTTCACGGGACCACCCAGCCTCTCAGCCTCAGGGTCGACCGGCCTCTCGGGGAGATCGTGTCCTTCCGGCCGATCCCCGCGGTCCTTGGGCTGCATGAACACCCGGCCTCTCCTGGCCGACGCGATCCTCCGCTTCGCCGTCGCGACGGCCAAGTGGGGCCGACCGTTCCTCCGCTTCGCCATCGCGGCGGCGAAGAGGGGCCGACCGTTCTTCCGCTTCTCCATCGCGGCGGCGAAGAGGGGCCGACCGTTCCTCTGCCGGGATGGCGCGTTCATGCGCTCGAGGAGCGCGATGGCGTGAAGAGGCCGAGCCTTCCTCCCGTGAGGAAACGAGATCATGGCCCTCGAGGACCCTCCTCGTCGGCCTGAAAAGGGTCCTCCCCTTGGCGCCTTGGCGGCCCTCCCTCTCCCGGGGGTTGACGGCGCCGCCGCGGGCGTCGACATTCCCCTCGACCCCGCCCATGTGGAGCCACCGTCACCACCTCGGCATCGCAGAGCTCTCCAAGGGCGACATCCTCCACGTCCTCGACGCCGCCGAGCGATGGTTCGCCATGCCGCGCGACGAGGTGAAGAACGCGCGCGTCCTCCACGGGCGCACGGTCGTGAACCTCTTTTTCGAGTCGTCGACGCGCACGCGCACCTCGTTCGAGGTCGCCGGCAAACGCCTCGGGGCCGACGTCGTGAACGTGAGCCCGCAGACCTCCAGCGTCACCAAGGGCGAGACGCTCCTCGACACGGTGAAGAACCTCGAGGCCCTCCGGGCGGACGCCATCGTCATGCGTCACCCGGCCTCGGGCGCGGCCGAGTTCGTCTCCAGGTACACGCGCGCCTCCATCGTCAACGCGGGGGACGGCGCGCACGAGCACCCGACGCAGGCGCTGCTCGACGCGTTCATCATGCGGCGCGAGAAGAAACGCATCGAGGGCCTCGTCGTGGCCATCTGCGGGGACATCCTGCACTCGCGGGTCGCGCGGTCGAACGCGCTGCTGCTCGGGGCGCTGGGCGCCGAGGTGCGGCTCTGCGGGCCGCGCACGCTGATGCCGCGGGCGGTGGAGTCGCTGGGGCCGACGGTGCGGGCGATGGGGCGCATCGACGACGCGGTGGCGGGGGCGGACGTGGTGATGATGCTGCGCATCCAGACCGAGCGGCTCGCGGGGGCGATGATCGCAAGCACCCGCGAGTACGCGCGCACCTTCGGTCTCAACGCGCGCGTCCTCGGCCTGGCGAAGAGCGACGCCATCGTGATGCACCCCGGGCCCATCAACCGCGGCGTGGAGATCGACCCGCGCATCGCCGATGGCGAGCGCAGCGTGATCCTCGATCAGGTCGAGGCGGGCGTGGCGGTGCGCATGGCGGTGCTCGACGCCGTGGTGAAGGCGAGCGACGCGCAGCGAGCCACCGCGTGAGGACTCCCGAGGGGAGGCTGGCGTGAAGGCCGACGCGCCGCTCGGCGTGTTCGACTCGGGCCTCGGGGGCCTCACGGTCGTGCGCGCGCTGCGCGAGGTGCTGCCGGGCGAGCGCATCGTGTACCTGGGCGACACGGCGCGCGTGCCGTACGGGACGAAGGGGGCGGCGACGGTGGTGAAGTACGCGCTCGCCTGCGCGCGGCACCTCGTGGCGCGCGACGTGAAGGCCATCGTCGTCGCGTGCAACACGGTGAGCGCCGTGGCGCCGGAGCGGCTGCGGGTCGAGCTGGACATCCCGGTGCTCGAGGTGATCGAGCCGGGGGCGCGCGCGGCGGTGGCGGCTACGCGGACGGGGCGCATCGGCGTCCTGGCGACCGCGGGGACCATCGCGTCGGGGGCCTACCCGCGGGCGGTGGCGCAGCTCTCGACGCGCGCCGAGGTGGTGGGCCAGCCGGCGCCGCTGCTGGTGCCGCTGGCCGAGGAGGGGTGGACCGACGGGGAGGTGCCGCGCCTCGTGGTGCGCCGCTACGTGGAGCCCCTGGCGAAGGCGGGGGTGGACGTGGTCGTGCTGGGGTGCACGCACTACCCGCTGCTGCGCGCGGTCATCGAGGACGAGGTGCGGGCGCGCATCGGGGCGGAGGTGGCGGTGGTCGACAGCGCGCGGGCCACGGCGGACGACGTGAAGGCGTTCCTCGAAGCGCGAGGCCTGTCGCGGACAGGGGGCCCAGGCTCGGTGCAGCTGCTGGTGACGGACATCCCGCGCACCTTCGCCGAGGTCGCCGCGCGCTTCCTCGGCGACGCGGTCGGCGACGTGGAGCAGGTGGACCTGTGATCACTTGCCGCGTGGGGTCGCGCTGCCGCGGCCGCCGCCTGGCATGTCACGCGCCTCCGCCCCGATGCCGCCGTTGGGCCCGATCCCTTCCGGGGGAGGGTTGGGGTTCTTGGCGTTGACGTCCCGGGAGCTGCCGCCGAGATCGGACCCGCAGCCCGCCGCAAAGGGCGCGAAGAGAAGCGCGAGGAGGACGAGGGCACGAGCGGTCATGCCTTGACTGTAAGGCCGCCAGCCCGGCCGCGCTTGCTCTGCGTGGGGTGGCCCTATTCCTGGATCCGGATGAGGCGAGGCGGAGCCGCCGCGACCTCGCTCCGGGCGATGGTATCGAGGGCGCGCCGGACGTCCCGCTCCACCGCCTCGTGCGTGAGCATCACGATGTCCACCGCGACGCCGCTGGAGCCCGCGCCTCCCTCCTGCACCATCTGCTCGATGGACACGCCCGCCTCACCCAGCGCCCCCGCCAGGCGGGCCAGGACGCCCGGGCGGTCGTGCACCAGGAAGCGCAGGTAGTAGCGCGTCCGCACGTCGTCCACCGAGGTGAGCGGTCGCGCCTGCAGCTGGATGCCACGCGTCGCCGTCCCCGCAAAGCCGCTGCGCCACGCGCGGGCGACGTCGAGCACGTCCGCGACGACGCTCACCGCGGTCGGCATGTCCCCCGCCCCGCGCCCCGAGAGGAGGCACGGCCCCAGGGCGCGCCCCTCGAGGGAGATGGCGTTGAGGACGCCGCTCACGTTGGCGAGCGGTGTGTCGCGCCTGACGAGGGCCGGGTGGACGCGGAGCTCGACCCCCTCGCCGCGGTCGCGCCCGATGGCCAGGTGCTTGATGATGAAGCCGAAGCGCTCGGCGAAGCGGTGGTCGATGGGGTCGATGCCGCGGATCCCCTCCGTGGGGACGCGCGCCGCCTCGACGCGCGCGCCGAAGGCCAGCATCGCCAGGACGACGAGCTTGTGGGCCGCGTCGTGCCCGTCG
>Ga0302326_10033745_pt1 | contig 10160 bp, 9 predicted proteins | sample Palsa_T0_3_FD_202264 | JGI IMG/M metagenome (GOLD analysis project Ga0302326, IMG submission 202264) | Peat permafrost microbial communities from Stordalen Mire near Abisko, Sweden - Palsa_T0_3 | ecosystem: Environmental > Terrestrial > Soil > Palsa > Peat permafrost | place: Sweden: Abisko...
CGGGCACGGTGGACTTGGTAATCACCACCTTGTATTCCGTCATGTGCTCGCCGATGGTGCGGGCCACGGCCAGCACGTCGCGTAGATCCGCTGAGCCATCCTCTTCGGGCGGCGTCCCGACCGCGATCAGCTGGAACAGGCCGTGATCGACGCCCTCTTTGGCGTCGGTCGTGAATTGCAGGCGCCCGGCGCCCATGTTGCGCCGGACGATCGACTCCAGCCCCGGTTCGTGAATGGGGACGTCCCCCTGCCTCAGCATGGCGATTTTGCGTTCATCGAGGTCGACGCATACCACGTGATTGCCGGCATCGGCCAGGCACGCGCCCGTGACCAGGCCCACGTACCCTGACCCAAAAATTGTAACGCGCATTCTTTAATACTCTGATTTTGCTGAAATAAATGACGGCCGGCGCGACCTTGCGCCTCTAAGCTAGACCCAGGGATCGCGCTGCAGCTTCTGTTCCCAGGCCAGCGAACTGGCGACGATCGCGGACAGATCGTCGTAGCGCGGTTGCCAGCCGAGCTCGGTGCGGATGCGATCCGCACGTGCCACCAGGTAGGCAGGATCGCCCAGGCGGCGCCCCTCCTCGCGTATCGTCAAAGGCTTGCCGGCCATGGTCTCCACCATGCGCAGCACCTCGCGCACGGAATAGCCATGTCCGTAGCCTACATTGAGCGTCGTCGACTTGCCGCCGCGGCGTAGATACTGAAGCGCGCTCAAATGGGCGCTCGCCAGATCCTCGATGTGTAAGTAGTCGCGCACGCCCGTGCCATCGGGGGTCGGATAATCGGTGCCGAACACCGACACGTGCGGGCGTTTGCCGACCATGGCTTCGCAGGCCACCTTGGTCAGCAAGGTGGCGCCGGGGGTGGCCTGGCCGATCTTACCGCCGGGATGCGAGCCGGCCACATTGAAATAGCGCAGCGCCACGTAGCGCAGTGGATTGACCGCCGCCACATCACGCAGCATCCACTCGCTCATGAGCTTGGAGGTTCCGTAGGCATTGATGGGCCGGGTCGGAGAATCCTCCTGCGCGTAGCCGTCCTCCGGCATACCGTACACGGCGGCAGTCGAGGAGAAAACCACGTGCTTGACCTCATTGTCGAGGCATGCCTGCAGCAAGCTGCGGGTGGCGCAGGTATTGTTGCCGTAGTACTTCAGCGGCTGCGCCACGGACTCCGGCACGATGGTATGCGCGGCGAAATGCATGACGGTATCGACCCGGTATTCGGCCATGAGGCGCGACACGAGGACGTAGTCCCCGACATCCGCCACCACCAGGTCGCCGGCCGTCACGGCCTGACGAAACCCCTTCACGAGGTTGTCGATGACCAGAACCTGCTCGCCGGCCTCGCCGAGCTGGCGCACCACATGGCTGCCGATGTATCCGGCTCCGCCGGTGACGAGAATGCTTGCCATGCGCTAGCAGTATACAGACATGACGGCGCGCGTCTTACAGGCGCCCGTGTTAGAGGCGCGCGTCAGCGGCGTGCTCGACAAACCAGCGATAAGTCTGCGTGATGCCGTCCTTGAGCGAAACTTTCGGCTGCCATCCAAGTTTGGTCAGGCGTTCGGTATCGAGCAGCTTGCGCGGCGTACCGTCGGGCTTGGAGCTGTCGAATTCGAGCTTGCCCTCGAAGCCCACCGCGGACATGACGATCTCCGCCAGCTCGTGGATGGTCACATCCTTGCCCCAGCCGACGTTCACGATCGCTTCTGCGTCATAGTTCTGCAGCAGAAACACGACGGCATCCGCCATGTCATCGACGTGCAGGAATTCGCGCCGCGGCGTGCCCGTGCCCCATACGGTTACTTTGGCGTCGTTGCGCAACTTCGCTTCGTGAAAGCGGCGTATGAGCGCGGGCAGCACGTGCGAGTGATCACGGTCGAAATTGTCGCCGGGTCCGTAAAGGTTCGTGGGCATCAACGAAATGGCTTTGAAGCCGAATTCGCGGCGGTACGCCTGGCACATCTTGAGGCCCGCAATCTTCGCCACCGCGTACCATTCGTTGGTGGACTCGAGCGGCCCGGTCAGCAGGTAGTCCTCTTTGATGGGCTGCGGCGCCATCTTCGGATAGATGCAACTCGACCCCAGAAATACGAATTTCGCGACGCCGGATTTGTAAGCCGCATCGATGACGTTGTCCTGGATCAGAAGATTGTCGCGGATGAAAACCGCGGGCTTCGAACTGTTGGCGAAGATGCCGCCCACGCGGGCGGCGGCCATAATCACCGCCTCGGGCTTTTCGGCCGCGAAGAATTCGCGCACATCACGCTGTTCGGTGAGATCCAACTCGTGATGAGTTCGAACAATCAGATTGTGGTAGCCCTGAGTGTACAAGGCTCGCACCACTGCCGAACCCACCAAACCCCGATGACCGGCGACGTATATGCGCGCCGTTTTACTTAATTCCAAGAGATGCCCTACTCGTGATGGTTGTAAACTTTATACCCCTCTTTGGCGACCAGGGCATCCCGTTTCGCCAGATCCAGATCGGCGTCGACCATCTCCTCGACCAGCTTCGGGAAGCTGACTTCCGCGCTCCAACCGAGTTTTTGCCTGGCCTTGGTCGGATCGCCCAGCAAGGTCTCCACTTCCGTGGGGCGGAAATATCGCGGGTCGACGCGTACGATGCTGCGCTTCGAAACGGTATCGACACCCACCTCATCCACGCCTTTGCCATGCCATTCGATTTTCATGCCGAGCAACGAGCCGGCCGCCATCACGAAATCACGCACCGAGTATTGCCTGCCCGTGGCAATGACGAAATCCTCCGGCGTGTCCTGCTGCAGCATCAACCACTGGGCACGCACGTAGTCGCGGGCGTGGCCCCAGTCGCGCAAGCTGTCGAGGTTGCCCAAGTGCAGGGTGTCCTGCAGTCCGAGGCTGATGCGCGTCATGGCGCGTGTGATCTTGCGCGACACGAAGGTCTCGCCGCGCAGCGGCGATTCGTGATTGAACAGAATGCCGTTGCAGGCAAACATGCCGTACGCTTCACGGTAATTCACCGTGATCCAATAGGCGTAGACCTTCGCGGCGCCGTAGGGAGAACGCGGATAGAAGGGCGTCGTCTCCTTCTGCGGAATCTCCTGCACCTTGCCGAACATTTCGGAGGTCGATGCCTGATAGAAGCGCGCCTTTTTTTCCATGCCGAGGATGCGGATGGCCTCGAGCACGCGCAAGGTGCCCACCGCATCGGAATTCGCGGTGTATTCGGGAGTCTCGAAGGAGACCGCGACGTGGCTCTGCGCGGCCAGATTGTAGATCTCGTCCGGCTGCACTTCTTGAATGATGCGGATGAGATTGGTCGAATCCGTCAAGTCGCCGAAATGCAGCTTGAGACGCAGGTTTTTTTCGTGCGGATCCTGGTATAGATGATCGATCCGGTCGGTATTGAACAGCGACGAGCGGCGCTTTATGCCGTGGACCGAATAGCCCTTGGCGATGAGGAATTCTGCGAGGTATGCGCCATCCTGGCCGGTGATCCCTGTGATCAAAGCTGTCTTGGTCAATCGCCGCTCCGCTGTGGCCCGGAAGGCGGGCCCTGAGCGGCAAACTCTATCATCCCAATTGGATTTGCGTCACGGTTTAGCGGGTGGCATCGCATTTGCCGGCGCCCAACAGCAGGGCAATCACGACCAGCGGAGTCAGCGCCGCCGCCACGCACATGGGGCCCAGCTGCGGATGCCGATTGGCGACCCAGGCCCATGGAAACAGCCACAGCACATTGACCGCAATCACGATCAACGTGACGCGTGTGTGGCTGTTGAGCCGGCGCGCCAGGTGTTGAAAGGCGTGCGTGTTGTGCGGCTGCATGAAGGCATCGCCGCGCAAGATGCGCCGGATCAAGGTCGTTGTGGCATCAACCACGAAAACTCCGCCCAAAATCGGCCACACCTCGATCGGAGTGCCGCCGCGCCGGCTGGCGAGCACGGCGAGCGCGGTGACCATGAAGCCCAGGAAGCCGCTGCCGACATCGCCCATGAAGATGCGCGCCGGCGGCCAGTTCCATGCCAGAAACCCCAGCGTCGCGGCGGCGACGCTGAGCAGCGCCACACTCATTCCCAGATCGCCATTGGGCCAGTTCAGCCACGCGCCGGCCACGGCAAAAAAGATGGCCTCGCTGGCGGCGATGCCGTCGATTCCGTCCATGAAGTTGAAGAGATTCGTGCCCCACACGATGACGAGCACCGTGAAAATGCTGCCCACCCAAAATTCCGCCATGCCCCAGCGCGCCAGCTGCGCCTCGGGCAGCCCGCCGAGCATCGCAATCACGAACACGGCAGCCGACAAATGCACGGCCAGGCGGGTGCGCGCGCGCAGATCCCAGCGATCATCGAGAAATCCCACGATGCCGATCGAGCCGCCGGCCGCGAGCAGCGTTACGGTGGTTTTGAGGTCGAGCAAATCGCCAAGACATAGGGCGAAGGAGGCGGCCGCGAATGCCAGGAAAATCGCCAATCCGCCGCCGCGCGGCATGGGATAGGTGTGCGAACTACGCGCGTTGGGCAAATCCAGAATGTTGTTGCTCAGTGCATAGCGCCTGACCCAGCCCACCACGATGAGCGACAAGCCGAAGGTCGCGGCTAACAAGCTTGGAATCACCGTGCTCACCGACTAATGCTCCTGCCCTGTGTTCCGTTTGTCACACGAGTCTACCCATCTCTTAGTACCTCGAAATCCGAGGATGGTTCGACCCGGTCGTAGGAATCGTCTGATAAATTGAACATAGTGACTTATAGCCGCTTCATGGATGCGACGCACAATCGTCTTTGTCGGCACTTGAAGACACCCATCCCCATTTCGCGAAATAGCGACAGGCCGACGCGGCAAAGCGCGCCTTGAGCTGCCAGGAATTTCGATGCCCGCTTTGCCGTTCATGCACCACCCACGTATAGGGGAAGTAAACGTTCTTCCCCAATCTCCGTGCACGCGCCGATAGGTCTAAATCTTCGAAATAGAGGAAAAAGCGCTCGTCAAACCCGCCCAGGCGACGCAAAATCTCGCTGCGGAAGAACATGAAGCAGCCGGAGAGGCACGGAACCTCCATGCTTTGGTCGTAATCGCGCGAGCGCATCTCCAAGGAGTCCTTGCGGCGCCTGCCCCAACTCCCGGGCATCAAGAGCTGGCTGAGGTAGTCCAGGGCCACCGGCGAACGGCGGCAGCAGAAATGCGTCTCACCATCCGGACCCACCAACTTTGGCATGCAGAGGCCGACGTCCGGATTGGACTCCATGAAATCATACAGGACCGCGAGGGTATCCTCGCCCAGGGTGATGTCGGGATTGCAGATTAAATGATATTTATATTTGGGCGTGGAGCGTTCTATGGCGATGTTGTGCCCGCGGCCATACCCCAAGTTCTTGCCGGCGTAATGCAGCTCGAGTGCTGAGCCGCGGGCGGCGAATCGTTCCACCAAGCGAGCCGCCGCTTCGGCGGCATCCGCCGCCGGTGGTCCCGGCGTATTGTCGATGATGTACAGCTGAGCGACGCCACCCGCCTGCAACTGCGTCAGCAGTGGGTCGATGCGCTCGAGCGGGGTTTCATACAGGACGATCGAGGCCCCTAGGCTCAGTTCCCGTCTGCTCGTCAGCTCCCGTCTGCTCGTATTAATTCGAACGCCCCTGCCTGGCATGACGTAACACGAATAACATGTGATCTCTCGTAGCGCCACATCCGACAGGAATGACATCTGCCGCCGGCGGGAGCAGTACATTTCGCAACGACTTATACAGCGATGGAGAAAAACGGTACAAACTCGCCGCTGCAAGTCGAGGCATTCTTAGGTTTCCCCCCAGATAGTTGAAGCGGCAGAAGTCGACCATCTCCAAGCCGATTCGACCGGGCATCATCTGCAGCCAGCGTTCGCCGATAAAACTTATGTGTTCTGCAAAATAACTGTACCAGAACCGTGCCCCGGCAAACCGCCAGAACCAGCTGTCGCAATTGCCGGTGGTGACGAACAGGCGCCCTTCAGCCTTGAGTTTTCGCGCGAGCTGCTCGAGAAACGCGAGCGGATTCGCAACATGTTCTATGACATCGCAAGCCGTTATCACATCGAACTGCCGATCAACGGCTTCGAGGCCCGCCACCGTGTCGGCAACGATCTCCACTCCCTTCGAGCGCGATACTCGGGCGGCTTCCCGATTTGGCTCGACACCATGCAGCCGAAACGATTTCGGAAACGACAACAGCAGCTGCCCCGTATAGCATCCCACGTCCAGTGCATCGATCACGTGGCCATCGAGGCCGGCGAGGCGATGCCGGATCAATTTGGAGTCTTCGCGGGCGGCCATGCCATCCCAGAGACCGAGGCTTCCGGCCTCATAGAGCGCATCGTAATGCGCAGGGCTCAGCAGCGGATGACGGAACACAAAGCCGCACCTTGGGCAGCGCCATATATTCGCGGCGGGCAGAGTTTCCTTCAGCGGCCTGCCCGCAAAGGTATTGATGACCGGCAGGGGTCCGATCCGCCTCACAGCCGCATAGTCACACGTGCGGCAGGTTGGAACTGTAATGTACAATTGAGATTAGGTACCTGTTCGTCGAGCCGCGAATGGTACCCCCTAGCACACCATGCGTCGCCGCGACCTTACTAAAACCTTACTTGCGTCGGTGGCCGGCGCCGGCGCGTCGACTGCTCAGCCGGAAAGCTGCACGCCGCCCTGCTTTCCCCGAACCCCTGCCGAGACCGCTGCCGGCGTCGTCCCCTCGCTTTTGATATATGCAGCCTCGCCGCGCATAGATCCGCGGCGCTATGGCGCCGTGGGGGACGGCACCAGGGATGATACACAAGCGATGCAGATCGCGTTGAATGTGGCTCAGGCCGGCAACGGTCGCGTGATGATCCCGGAAGACTTTCGAATGCTGTGCGGAGCGCTTTCCCTCAACGTCGGCGGCTTGGACGCGCTGACGAATTCGCTCGCGATCGAGGGCGCGTCCATGGTCGGATCGAGGATCGTCGCCAAGCCGGCGCTGGCCGCGCCGCTCATTACGGTACGGTCATCGAATCCCGCGGCGGTGCTGCAGCCCGCGCAGCTGATATTCGAGAATTTCAGCCTGCACAATCTCGCCAATACCAAGGTGTCCGGCGGTCACGGACTGTCGCTGCAGGGACTGGCGTGGATGCGGCTATCCGGGTTGCAAATCGTCGGCTTCGATAGCGGCCTGCAGATGGTCAATTCCCTGAGCACCCTCATCGATCAGCAATGTCAGTTCAACGGCAACAACACCGGCGTAAGCATCAGCCGCTTAAGCGGCGCCGGCGCGCCGCAGACCGCCAATCTCATCAGCCTGAACAATTGCCGCATCATCGGCAACGCCGTCTGGGGCGTGAGCTTCAGCGGCGGGTCGCAATTCGTGATGCGAGGCTGCAATTTGGAACAGAATGGAGCGCGCGGCAATACATCCACGGGCGCGCTCCTTACCGGCCGCGACCTGAGCGGGAATTTCGGCTTCGCGCGCATCGAACTCTACGAGAATTGGATCGAGGCCAATTACGGCCAGGCTATCCACATTCAGCCGCTTAATTCCGGGCTCCTGACCCTGTCCATTGAAGGCGGCCAGGTAATCTCGAGCGAGCGGGGACAGGCGCTCAAGATCGGCGCACCGGCGGCCCCCGTGCATCAGGTCATGCTCAAGAATTTGTACAGCCCGAGTTCCGCCGATACGTGGCAGATCAATGCGACCTATCTCACCCTGATCAATACCCTGGCAGCTACCTTGAATGTCAACGCAACTCATCACACGTATATCAATGCTTTGAGTTCGCAAGGGCTGCTCTCCTGATGGCAAAGCGTACACGAGCGCTGCTGCTGACGGCTCGGATCCTTGACGTGGTGGCGGCCCCGTTCACCGCGGCCGCCGGCGCCTGGCTGAAGGCCTTGCGCAAGCTCGGACTGCAGCTCATGCCCGTCAGCAAGCGCGTGCTGCTGAAGATCGGAGTATTTCCGGTCCGCGACCATTACTACGAACCCATGATCAATCCGAAACATCTGCGCGCACCGCTCACGCAGAACCGTGCGTTGCCGGCGATCGACCTGAACGCAGCCGGCCAACTCGCGTTGCTCTCGCAGTTCACTTACCAGGAGGAGTTGACGCAGTTTCCCTTGCAAAAAACCGATGACTTGAAGTTCTACTATCACAATGCCTCCTTCGAATCCGGCGACGCGGAGTACCTCTACAGCCTGATACGGCTGGTAAAGCCCCGGAGGATCATCGAAGTCGGCAGCGGCTTTTCGACGCTCATGGCGCGCAGCGCCATCGACCGGAACAAGGCGGACTGCGCCGATTACACCTGCGAGCACACCTGCATCGAACCGTACGAACAACCTTGGCTGGAAAAACTGGGAATTGAGATCATGCGGCGCCGTGTGGAGGAGTGCGACCTTTCCCTGTTCGCCGCGCTTCAGAAGAACGACATTCTGTTCATCGACTCATCGCACGTCATTCGCCCCCAAGGCGATGTTCTATTCGAATACCTGGAGCTGCTGCCGTCGCTTCAATCGGGCGTATTCGTACACGTCCACGACATTTTTACGCCGCGCGATTATCTGCCCGCGTGGATAATCGATGAAACGCGGCTGTGGAACGAGCAGTATCTGGTCGAGGCTTTCCTTTCTTTCAACGCCCAATTCCGCATCGTCGGAGCTCTGAATTACCTGTTTCACGAGCATCGTGACGCCACACTGGGGAAGTTCCCCATGCTTAAAGCCGAATCCGCCGTTCGGGAGCCGGGTTCGCTCTGGCTGCAAAGAGCCTAAAGCCTGTTCGAACTCATCACTTGCCGCCCTCGCGCTCGATGCCGCGAAACACCGCGCGGTAGTCATCGGCCGTGTCCCTGAATGAACGCAGACCGGCGCGCGATGCTCCCGGGAACCAGCATGTTCCCGCCTTCATTACCGCTGCATTCAATGCCTCGGTGATGGCCTCATCGCTGGACGGATCAAAAAAAACCGCGCGGCCCTCGAAAAACTCCAAATGCACGGGGATGTTCGAACACAGCACATTGCCGCCGCTGGCGATCGCTTCTCCCACCGGCAGATCGAAGCCTTCCGCCAACGACGGACTGAACAAGAACGCCGCCGTTTTATACCAACTGCCCAGCACGGCGTCGCTGACTTGCGCATGCACCTCGATCTTGTCGGCATGCTTGCCGCAAAGCTCCAAAGCGCCGTCCGGCAGCGAACCCACCACGCGCAGCACGTAGCCGCGTCGCGGCGCGCTGCTGTTGGCAAAAGCTCGGCACGCACGCAGTCCATTTTTGTGCGCCAGCGCATTGGTCAACATGAGGATGAACGGCGGGCCAGCATAGGGGGGCGCGATCGCCACATCCGCCGTCCCCGGTGCCTCGAATCCCGCGGGAATTACCACGATCTTCGACTCCTCGAGGTCATAATTTCGCAGCGCCGAATCCTTGGTGGCGCGCGACAACGCCACCACCACCTTCGCGTTGGCCAAAACCATGTTGAACATGCGCCGGAATGCCGGCAACCGCCAGTCGTTGCGATAAACGTATTCAACATTGATGCAGTCATGAAGTGTAACCACGTGGTTGTGCGCGAAAAGCGGTCCGCTGTGCGTGGGAGACCAAAAGATGGCATCACGCCGTCCGAATTGCAGCAGTTCGGCGACTCTCGCCACCGGGCCCATCTTCGGCAAGTGGGCAAAACTGACCGTTGAGTCCCAAGCGAGATAGCGCATGACGCCCGAAAAGAACCGGCGTACTCCGAGCGACGATCGTGCCACCGGCCCGCTGTTGATGATCAAATCCATTACGCGCTGCCGGCGGCCTGATGCCACTCGGCTTCAGCGGGGTGTTCAGCAGCAGCCTCTTTGCCGCGCGCCGTCATCAACCAGAGCGCTGCGATCAAAAGCAAACCGGAGCCGGTGAAATAGCCCTCGCCGCGGATGAATAGCTCTATGAAATAGCCGGCGATGACGCTGATCGCGAAAGTTTCGACAGCGGAGGCATTCGCTCCGTTCGCGATGCGCCGCAGACTGCGGATCGAGCGCCACCAGAGCCTGAGAAAAACAAGGGTCAGGCCCACTCCGAAGACGCCGAACTCGCTGACGAGTTTCGCCAAGGTGAAATCGCCATCGAGTAGATTCTCGCTGTCCCCGATCTGCGCAAATATGATCTGCGCCGCCGGCACGTCC
>Ga0302326_10033747_pt1 | contig 10159 bp, 12 predicted proteins | sample Palsa_T0_3_FD_202264 | JGI IMG/M metagenome (GOLD analysis project Ga0302326, IMG submission 202264) | Peat permafrost microbial communities from Stordalen Mire near Abisko, Sweden - Palsa_T0_3 | ecosystem: Environmental > Terrestrial > Soil > Palsa > Peat permafrost | place: Sweden: Abisko...
TGTCACAGCGGTGGCTTTTTCGGGAAGTGCGCATATGTCCCGGGCGGATGACGAATTTACGCGCCGCTCACACGGCACCACCGTGTCTTGCTTGCCGCGGGATGAGGCAAGAAACTCGGCAGCGTGCCCATAACAGGGGCGGTGGCCGATAACGCATGACCTTTGTAGAGAATTTTATTCGACCGTGATGCCGCCGACCATGCCGTTCCAATCGTGGTCGGAGCAGCGCAGGTCGTAAGTGCCCGGCTTGTGTGCGGTGAGGTACATGTCCTTCACGTCGCCGGGTTGCATGACGACTTCGGTGTGCTCGCGATTAAGGACTTCCGGATTTTCGATGGTGGCGGTGGCGAAAAACGTCGGCGCCGTGACTTCGTGGGTTTCCTTGCCGTGATTTTCCATATGCAGCCGGTAGCGCACGTCATGTCGGAAGGTGAGGTGGTCGGGGTTGAACCTGTAGTCCACCATGGTCAGGTTTATCGTGGCAGCCGTCGGCTCGGACCGCGTCAGTACGACGACAAGGAGCACTCCAGCTGCCATCGTCAGAACGGCTATGGCGAAGTACCGAAACATTGCCATTGTCCCTTCGTCAGACCGATGAAATTGTCTGACACAGCATAAACGTAAAGCGCGCGAAGCTGCGCTACGTCGGCGCAAGCTGTCGCGTATTAACAACAAATCGGTGTGAAAATCCCGTAAGCGCCCTCTTCAACAAAACGGATCAGTGAGCCGCCCCCGAGACCCGTCCGATCTGCACTCGTCGCACCATAATTAGCACGATTGGGATCATGATGGCAGCCGCGACGGCACAAAGCTGGAAAACATCGATATAGGCCAGGATCGTCGCCTGCGACTGTACCAGATGGGCGATAAAGCCGATGGCTTGGCCTTTTGCATCGGCCGGCGAGGCACCTTGCGCGATGAAATATTGCGTCGTCTTGCTTAATGTCGACTGAAAGACAGGTGACGACGGGATGGTGTTCTCGACGAGTCTCGCCTGATGCAGCTGGGAGCGCTGGGTCAGAACGACGTTGGCAACGGAAATCCCGATGCTGCCGCCGAGATTGCGGGCCACGTTCATCAGCGCCGAGCCCTGATTGGTCTTGTTCGCAGGGAGGCCGTCATAAGCGACGGTGTTGATAGGAATGAACAGAAACGGCAGTGCGATAACCTGGTAAATGCGGACCCAGGCAAAATAGTCGAAGCTTGCGTCGGGCGTCAGCGAGGTCGAGTACCACATTGACAGCGTAATCCCGGCAAGGCCCATGGTTATCAGATATTTCGGCTGGAAGTGCCCAGTAATCTGTCCCGCAACCGGCATCATGATCAGCATGGCGATGCCGCCCGGCATCATGGCGAGACCGGACAGCATGGCAGTGTAAGGGAAGCTCGTCTGTAGAAGCTGCGGCATGATCTGATTCGAGCCGAACAGGATCGCGCCGATCATCAACATGACGAAGAACGACATGCCGAACTGCCGCTGAAACAGCAGGCGTACCTCGACGATCGGCTCCTTCTGCATGAATTCCCATGGCATGAACAGCAGGAACGAAATGGCGGCCATTAGTGAGAAAACGATAATGGTGCCGGATTTGAACCAGTCGTCGATCTGGCCGCGGTCGAGCACGACTTCGAGGCAGCCGAGCGTCATGGCGATCAGCAGAAATCCGACCCAATCGACTCTGAGCCCGCCGGCCAGACGTTCCTGGCGTTCACGCTCCAGCACTTCAGGCTCATCAACGAACCAGTGCACCAAGAAGAGTGATAACAACCCGACCGGTACGTTGATGAAGAAGATCCAGTGCCAGGAAAAATTGTCGGTAATCCAGCCGCCAAGCGTCGGCCCTACCGTCGGTGCAACGATCACGGCGATGCCGTAGAGGGCGAAAGCCTGACCGCGTTTCTCAGGCGGGAAAGTGTCGGCGAGAATGGCCTGCTCGCTGGTCGGCATGCCGCCGCCGCCGAGGCCCTGCAGAATGCGAAAGAAAATCAGCGCGCCGAGGCTTGGCGCCAACCCGCAAAGCAGGGAACTGATGGTGAAGGTCGCCACGCATAGCATGTAAAAGCGTTTGCGGCCGACGACATTGGAAAGCCAGCCGCTCGCCGGCAGCACGACGGCATTGGCGATCAGATAAGTGGTAACGACCCATGTACTCTCGTCGACGCTTGCCGCCAATGAGCCTGCGATGTAGCGCAACGATACGTTGGCGATCGCGGTGTCGAGCACGACCATGAAGGTCGCGATCGAAACGACGACAGCGACCAGCCATGGATTTCGCTTACCCGCGGCCGAGCGTTCCGGGGTCCATCCGCCGGATCGCGTCTGGTCGCTCATCTCACCTTCACCGTCGGCACAACCGACATGCCTGGCCCGAGCAAAACATCGGGTGGGTTGTCGAATACGATCTTGACCGGCACACGCTGCACGATTTTAACGAAATTGCCCGTCGCATTCTCGGCCGGAAGCAGACTGAATGCCGTACCGCTGCCGGATTGAATGCTGTCGACATGCCCCCTGAAAGTCTTGTCGGGGTAGGCATCGACGACCATGTCGACCGGTTGACCGGGCCGCATCAGGTCGAGCTGGGTTTCCTTGAAATTCGCCGTCACCCACACCTCACGCGGCACGAACATCATCAGTGCCGAGCCCGTTGCGGCCCAGTTGCCTATGGCTGCCGTCAGATGCGTCACGCGGCCGGCGACCGGCGCCGTAATGATCGTTCGCGAGAGATTGGTCTGAGCAGCCTCAAGTTGCGCTTGCGCGTTCTGTAATTGCGCTTGCAGTACCGGAATTTGCTTTTCAGTTGCGACAGCATTGGCTTGCGCCGCCGCGTAGGAGGCTTGATTCTGCAATAGATTGGACTTGTACTGCTGCGCCTGCTCGACTGTCGCGGTGCCTTGTTTGGTCAATTGCTGATAGCGATCGTCTTGCTGCTGTGCGAACGTCAACACCGCTTCTGCCTGCGTGACTTGCTTGGCGGCCTGCTCGATCTTCGCTTGCTGTGCGGCGATCTGCGCGTTCAGATTGGCGACGCTTGCTGCGGCTTGATCGCGCTGTGCGACATAGTCGCGATCGTCGAGGCGCGCGAGTACGGTACCTTTCTCGACCACCTGGTTGTCGTCTACCGGAACGTCGACGATCGCGGCACTGATCTGCGAACTGATCTGTGCGGTGCGGGTGTCGATGAAGGCGTCGTCAGTCATCTCATATTGCCGCGCGTGGAGCCACCACAGCAGCACTGCGACCAGCAAAGCGATCGTGATAATGGCAATCAGGAGAACCAGGCCGCGACGCTCGCGGAAGGTGTCGCGCCACGACCGGCGTGGCGCCGCACCAGCGGATTTTGTGTCCCGACCCGAAAGGGAATCGGTCCGGCTCTCGTTGTCGACGCGTTGATCCATCTGCGCCTAAAACGTTTGGCGGGCCAACAGGATTCGGCCTGCCTTGTGTTTAGGCGCGAATGGCCGATTCGATTCTGGCTTGATGTAGCGCCTAACGGCTGGGCTTTCCAGTCAGGATGACCCGGGCGGATGCAGAGCAGCCGATATCTTTTGCACGAATTCACCGAGTTCTTCGCCGTCGAGGTCGCTGACGGCCCAGAAATCAAGCCCTTGGGCCGTCCAGTGGCGGACATTGTAGCCTTGGATGGTCCTCGTCGTCACGGTGGCATGCTCCGCGCCCAGCCGCTGCGCGACGAACAGATTGATCACATGTTTGCGACGCTGATAGATCACCGAGGCGACCGGCTCGCCGTCGATGTAATCGAGACGGCCGCCGAGAAGGGTAAAACCCTGCGCGGTGAGGTCGACGACGGGAGGCGCGACATCGACCTTGCCGTCGAACCACGGCTTCACCGTGTGCTGGTCGCTCGTCACCACGTCCATCAGATGTCCAGCCTGGAGCGAGCGGATATGCGCCGACACGACATCATCTGCGACGCTTCGATCCAGATCGGTGCGGAACACCGCAAGAGCGAGGGTGGCGGCAAGCGCGGCGGACGCCACCGACCCGACGGCAAAACCGCCGAAGAACGACCGCCGGGACGGCCGGGAAAATTTGCTCAAAGGAATGATTCGCGCCGACGGCACCGGCAGCGACGCCTCAATGCGGGCCCGCAAGCTTGCCGGCGCGGCCTCTTTGAGATTGGCGCTCGCCATCGCCGCGCGCATAGCGCGGAAGGCTTCCAGCTTCTCGGTGCATCCAGGACAGGACGCGACATGCGCCTCGACGTCACGCGAATGGCCAGCATCGAGCTCGTCGTCGAGCAACGCGTGCAGCAGGATTTCCGCTTCGGCGCAGTTCATGCCGTTGCTCCTTCTGCGCCGTTCCATGCCGCACGCAGCATCGAGCGTGCACGGGCGAGCCGTGACATCACCGTTCCCACCGGCACGCCTGCGACTTCGGCGATCTCGTGGTACGACAAATCGTTGATCTCGCGGAGCACGATGGCTTCGCGGAACGGCGCAGGCAGCGCCGCGACGAGGCGGCGGATCGTGTCGCCGTTCTGCTGGCGCAGCAGCGCCGCTTCTGGTGTGGCGTGCGACTCCTGCCACATCGGCACTTCAGCGGTCGCGCCTTCTTCTGCGAGATCGGTTGGGATTTCGTGTCGTCCGCGCCGCGCGAATTCGGCGTTGCAGACGTTGCGCAGGATTGTGAGCAACCAGGGTTTCATGGCCGGACCGCGATAGCTATCGAAATGGCGCAACGCCCGCAGATAGCATTCCTGCACGGCGTCCTCGGCGTCGGCGGCGTTGCGCATGAGGTAGCGCGCCAGCGTGTAGAGATCGTCGAGGTGAGGCATCGCGGCGTCGCGAAAACGCCGCGCCTTGTCATGCTCGTCATAGGCATCACCCGTCATTTCATCACGCTCAGCCGTCCACGCTACCGTCGACGATTGTTGTTGCAACCGATCGAGCATCACCGCGTCGTGTTTTCACCCGTCGCTGCTTCTACCACGATCTTGCCGGTCATGTGCGGATGGACGTAGCAGAAGTATTGATAGGTGCCCGGCGTCGTGAAGGTGAACGAATAGCTGTCGTCGGTATCCAGCGTCTTCGATTTGGCAAACGCGTTCCCAGTCGCCGCGATGCCATGCGGGATATCGTCCTTGTTGGACCAGGTGACCGTGGTGCCGGCCTTTATGGTCACTGTCGCCGGCGTGAAAGTGAAATTGTCGATGGATATGGCGGTCGTCGCATTCTGCGCCCTGGCGACGATTATGCCGCCGGCCAGACCGGTTCCGATCACCGCGCCGAGCATGGCCGCGGCAACTGCACTTCGCATCATGTTCGTTCTCCTTAACCGGCCAGCGGCGTATCGATGATGGCAAGCCGCTGCTCGTTCTGTTTGAATGTGACATTGGCGATGCCGAGCATGGTGCGCAGTTTGTCGGCCGGCACGTCCTTGATCGGACCAGGCGACGGCGCGGCGCCTGGCGCCGGCTGCGGAAAGGCGGTCGAGCGCGCGGTGTGGAAGGCGACGTTGCCTTCGACCTTCTGCATGACCTGATGGATGTGGCCGTTAAGCACCGTCACCGAGCCGAAGCGCTTGAGATAGGACAGCGCCTGGGCGCCGTCCTCGGTGCCCCAACCCCATTCCGGGTAAACGGTCCACAGCGGGATGTGGGCGAAGACGACGATCGGTGTCGAAGCGGACCGGCCCTTCACATCGGCTTCGAGCCATTCGAGCTGCTCGGTGCCGAGATTACCGAGGCCTCCGGCCTTGAGATCGACCACGTTGACCAGGCCGATGAAGTGCACGCCATTGGCATCGAACGAGTACCACCCGGCGCCCTTGGCAGCTTTGCCATAACGCTCGCGATAGAATTTCTGATCGGGATCGAGGAAGTCGTGCTCGCCGGGGACGTAGTGCACGTCGAGACGGGTCTGCGAGATGATCCGATCGGCGTCGTCGAACTGCGCTTCGAGCGACAGATGACTGATGTCGCCGGTATGGATCATGAAAGCGGGCTTGATCGGCAGCGCGTTGACCTTGGTTACGCACTCCTGAAGTGTGCCAAGCGCGTCTGCATTGGGTGGGAGATGGAAACCGACGTGGCTGTCGCTGATTTGCAGGAAGGTTAGGCCCTTTACTTCTTGGGCCTGCGCCTCGCCCATGATACCGAGCGATCGCGGAACGCCGCCGGACACGGTCCAAAGCACGCCGGTGCCGACCCAAGTCATACATTCGAGGACTTTGCGCCGGTTGATGCCGTCATCACGGTCAAATTCGCTCATTGCTGTTCTCCCAGGGAGCCGATGCGATCCGATGCCGAGGCGGCTTTGCTGGCTCCTGAACTCAAGATTGAGTGACGTTTCCGTTTATTCCCCAGTTACGCAGAATTTTTTGAGAGCTCGCTTGGCTCGCCAGGGGACAGGGAAAAGGGGCGAGCCGAAGCCCGCCCCTCTTGTCGGCTTAGTACTGCAACAGCATCTGGTTGTAGCCGGTGCTGCCGCCGCCGGTCAGAGCCGGATTGTTGGAGTTGGAGCCCGCCGCGGCGCTTGGCACCATGGCGAAGGCGTGCAGGCCGCTCCGACGAGCAGCAATCTTGCCCTGGCTGGTCTGGTGAGCAGCAACTTTGCCGTTCTGAACCACACTCGGGGTGCTGAACGACAGCACGTTGCCGGTGCCGGCTTCGGGATCGAACGATTGGGCAAAGGCCGGCGTTGCGATCGCGGCGGTAACCGCGGCGATAAGGGCGAGCTTGGAAATGTGCGTCATGATCTCTCTCCAGGTTTTGCGAAGACAACATGAACACCATGTCCCTGTTGTTCGTTCGCTGGAGAGATTGACCAGGCGGCCTCCAATTCCATCACGCTATCGTGAGTCGCAAACGCGATCGACTGTCGGTCTGCGTTACCAGTTCTGACGCAAAATCGGCCGAAACGGCTAATGGCGATGGCAAATGGAGCGCCGGAATAATCCTAGGAAAAGGACAGTCTTTTCTTCCGTCGGTTACGGATCAGGAGAGGTCGGATGCCGGAGCACCTAACGAGCGACGCTCTTGGTCTTCAAGCGAGCAACGTGACGACAATCAATCGCGCTTTCGTCCAACTCGGTCTTTATGGGCTAATGCTCAGCCAACCGGGAAGCGGCTTGGGGCAGACCGCGTTCAGGGGGCGGGAAGTTGTCCTGTTCGTGACGCGGATTCCGAACTTGGTGCCGGCGGATCCTGCAATGCGCGCTAGCTTTTATTTTGCGCATCAGTTCGGCATTTGCCTGCTCGCGATCCTGGTCGCCTGCCAAGCTGTGGTCGCACTCGTTCGTGCGATTTGCCGAAATTATTTACAGGCCGGATACATCGCAGTTAATTCCCGTCCGCTCAGATAAATAATTTGTGAGTGCAGGCCGCCGTGCTGAATAATCCACCTGCGGACGTCGCTCGGATAATTCGACCACAGGTAATAGTTACCGGCGCTGCTGATCTGTTCGCCTTCGGACGTCGGTGTCCAGGCCGAATGAAAAGCGAGGACGGCGCGCGGCGTCACGCAAATCCGGTTGCGCGGAATGACACCCAACAACATCGTGCAAGCCGAGGCGCAAGTGCCGTCAATGATAACTTGATCGCCGGACGCGCGTAGCGCCTGATATTTGGAGAGATAAGCGCCGATCTGGCCGCCTTGATCGTCGGAAATTCGGACCCCGGCGGATGCCGACGCAACGCTGATCAGTGTGAGCAGCATAGCTTGCAGTGTCGCGCGCACCTGCATGGACAGATCCTCCGCTATCACGGCTCGGCAGGATAGCAGCGATTTCCCGAATTTTTTCTGGGCGGCCAAGTGTCGCGCCTGCTATACCCGCTGTTCTGCTCTTCGCCCGGCCGGGCGCGCCAGCAACGCGATAACCATGCTGAACTCGTCAGTGACGCATTCTGTCGAAACGCGCACCTCTTGGGTCGTCGCGACGACGATACTCATCGTGATGGCCGTTGCGTTTGGCGCACCATGGATCACCGTGGTCGCGCTCAAGAATATCGCCGCCGAAGTGAATGGCGAGCGCTCGATCCCGGCTTTTGCCGGTGCGTTGGTTTGGATGGGCTCGGGCTTCGGCGGCATCGTGATGGGGCGCATCGCCGAACGCGTTGGCATCCGGTGGACCGTGATCGGCGGCTCCGTCATGATCGCCGTCGGACTATGTCTGTCGACGCTCGGACCATCTTTACCTCTTTACGTTGGTCACGGCTTGTTCATCGGCCTGATTGGGATCGGCGGCATCAACGCGCCATCCTATGTCTATGTCAGCCGTTGGTTCGATCGCCGGCGTGGCTCTGCGCTGGCGTTGATTTCGAGCGGAAGTTTTCTAGCCGGCGCAATCTGGCCGTCGCTCTTTGAACCCGCGATCGTCTATCTCGGCTGGCGTGAGACCATGGTGATCTACGCGGTGATCGAGCTGGTGATTATCGTGCCGGCCGCGGCCATCATGTTGGGAGCGCCGCCCGATACGCCGCACCATGTGACAGTGGCCAACGCGCCGCATGAAAAGAAGTCTGTCATGGGGTGGCCGCCCAATCTGGTCTACGCGTTGCAGATGTGCGCGATCTTCACCTGCTGCGTGCCGATGTCGATGCCGCAGGCACACCTTGTCGCGTTTTGCAGCGATCTCGGCATCAGCCCAGTGCACGGCGCCGCGATGCTGTCGGTGCTGTTGGCTTCGGCTTTCCTGAGCCGCCAGGTATGGGGCGGACTGTCAGACCGGATAGGCGGTCTCTACACAATGCTGCTCGGCTCGGCCTGCCAGACCGTCGGCATCGCGCTCTTCCTGCTTACGCAGGACGAGCTCGGTCTTTTTACCGTTGCGGCGCTGTTCGGTTTCGGATTTAGCGGCCTCGTTCCGGCTAATGTGCTGGCAGCGCGCGAACTGTTTCCCATCAACGAGGCCTATTGGCGCATTCCAACATTGCTGCTGGTCAGCGGTTCGGGGATGGCGGTGGGAAGCTGGAGTGGCGGATTTCTGTATGATCGCTTTGGTTACTACGCGCCGGCCTTTGCCGTGGGTGTTGCCGTGAGCGCGCTCAATTTCCTCATTATTAGTACGCTTGCGTTTCGGCGCAGCCAGACCACCAATCTCGTCAGCGTGTGACTGCGCTCTGCTTGGCGTGCGGCGCCGGCCGTTTCGCTTGCTGGGCAATTTTCGGCGGAGTGCGGGCTGCGCAAAAATCTTCGGCTGCCGCGACGATCGCTGCGCTCGTTTTGGTGCGTCGCTCCGGCGTGGCGAGTTCCGGTTCCTCCTGACGATTGATGATGGATCCCGCTTCCAGCAGCACCGCAGGCATCCTGGTCATCTTCAGGACCACCAGTTGATCGAAGCGATAGATGCCGGCATCGGCGTCAACGAGTTCGCGCCGGTAATGTCCCATCAAAGCTTGGGTATAGTGCGGCGTATATTTCAGCCCGTTGGCTTGCAGCGCTTTGCCCAGCAGATGGCCGAATTCCAGGCTGCCTTTCCGGTCGGCATTGTCATATGAAACAAACAACGCATAGCCGGGATAGTCGTCGTTGTAATTGTTCTGCTGGCCTTCATATTCCCACGACTGAAGCAGATTGTCGGGGACGGAATCATGATGGATGGCGATGAACAGGTCAGCGCGCATCGCGTTGGCCCGTGACGCGCGCTCGACCAGCCCATAGGGCGGCGCTTTCGCAGTGATGAGCAGCACGGTCTTGTCGAAGCCCGCGTCCACCAGTGCTTTATCGATATCTTGCGATAGCTGAAGGTTGAAGGCGTATTCGGGAATGCCGCGCGCGCTCATCGCGCCGGGGACATCGACCGTATGTCCGACGTCGACGACAATGCGGAACGTCGAGCGATCGCAAGTCGATTGCGCGGACGCTGCCGGAGTTGCTGGTGGCTTTTGATCTTCGCTGGAAGCCGAGTTCGCCGCTGCACAGACGAGCAGGATGCAAAGCGCGAGGAATAGAGCGTTACAGGTTTGCCGCGTTTCGATCATAGCTGGTCTTTGTCGGCTTTCTACAGCTGCACATTTGTCACTACCCGATCGCATATTGCCATATGCGACGGTCGCATGCCGCAGCAGCGGTCCGGTCCCCTTGCGGGTAGGCAGGGGGTGGGGCAAAGTCTAGGCAAATCACAACACTTAATACCGCAAGCTCAATGTGCTTCGCGCGATTTTTCTGGGAGGCCTGCATGAAACGAACACTCTAT
>Ga0302326_10033750_pt1 | contig 10159 bp, 6 predicted proteins | sample Palsa_T0_3_FD_202264 | JGI IMG/M metagenome (GOLD analysis project Ga0302326, IMG submission 202264) | Peat permafrost microbial communities from Stordalen Mire near Abisko, Sweden - Palsa_T0_3 | ecosystem: Environmental > Terrestrial > Soil > Palsa > Peat permafrost | place: Sweden: Abisko...
CCACGCCAGAACGCCGCCAGCCACTCGATGTACTTGCGGTCGTGGCCGGGCCCGTAGCTGCCGTATTCATTCTCGACTTGCAGCATCACGATCGGCCCTCCCTTATTCACCTGATATGGGCGGACTACATCGGCCAGCACATTCAAGTATCGCGAGGCTGCCGCGATGTAACGTGGATCCATGCAGCGGATTTTGACTTCCGGATAGCGCAACAGATACGTTGGCACGCCGCCGAAGTCCCACTCACCGCAGCAATATGGGCCCGGACGCAACAGAACCCACATTCCCTCCTCTTCGGCGATCTTCAGGAATTCGCCGGTATCACGGTTCCACGTCTTAAAGTCGAACTTGCCCTCCCCCAGCTCGTGGTTGTTCCAGAAGACATAGATCGCAATCGTGTTGAGCCCCATGGCCCTGGCCATCTGGATGCGGTGCCGCCAATATTCCCGCGGAATGCGCTCCGGGTGCATTTCGCCAGAGCGGATCTGGAAGGGCTTCCCATCCAGCAAAAAGCCGGCAGGGCTGAGCGCAAAAACGTGCGAAGCGCTATCGTTTGGCTTTGGTTCGGCGGCGCGAACTGCAGACGCGGCCAAGACAGCCAAGACGGCAAACATTATGGCAGTGAATGGTTTCATCATGATTCGATGAAGCTCAGGTCCTTTTATGAGAAGCCCGAAGCAACATCGCGGATGGGAGTGACTGCTGTTTCCAAATCGACCTGCTTACTTTTCCAACTGCCACGGACGAATCGACACTTTAAAATTACCGCTCCCTGTCGGTTCAAATTTAACGCGAATACCGGTGGATGACCCTTCGGCAATCGCCTGTGTGCGGTTGAGGCGGTAGGTGGATGCGTCGATCTTTTCGAGAAAATGATCGTCGCCCGGCTGGCCTTCAAACAAGGGTTGCGCGCTGGCCGGCGCTGCGCCTTCAATATGAATCTCATACTGGCCGGGATCAGACACCTGCGATGAAAGGTCGATATCGAACTGCTGCTGCCCGCCGGCGGTCAATGCGCGGGTGCCCGCATCTTCCCAAGCTTCCGGGCGATCCTGCAAACCAAGTTCCCACATTGTTGGACCCAAACCTCCGTCATTTTTTGTGACTTCGAATCGGACATAACGAGCGGTTGTGGCGGGAAGGTTGGCGCCGTAGGCGCTCCCGATACGTCCGCCGGCAAATATCTTGCTCCAGGGCTGATCGGGCGTATTCCTCACCTCAATTTGAAATTCCTGGACCCGGTCACCGAGTTCAGAAGCTTGCATGCTCGCAAATCGACGGGGCCTGCGCATGTCAAATTCGACCCAGGCGAGGAGATCTCGATCGGCTGCGCCCCAGCGCGAATTCATGTTGCCATCGATGAGATATTTTGCTTCGTAGGGTGCACTATGGACGCTGGAAGCGGTTGCGGTGGCGCCGCGAAGCACCGAGGTAGGAATTTGTCTCAGCGAAGCCACCAACGTCTGACTGGCCTTGTCAACCAGAATTTGCCGAAAGAGCGGCGTGCCCACCTGTTCGGTTACTCGAACGCGGATTTTGTCGGTGGTCACTTCCTGGAACAGATCAATCTTTCGCCGACCCACCGCCGTTCCTTCGGCGACCTGCCGCCAATAGCCGTTGACCGAAGCTTCGACGACGTAATGCCGCACGCGCTGACCGTATCGATAGTCTTCCGAGAGATCGACGCAATTGACCACACGGGGAGAAGAGAGCGGTATGACAATCGTACTTTCGGCCACCCTGGTTATCTGCCCTACGGGGTGGCCGAAGTTTTGGTCGATGGCGGCGCCGAAGTCAGCATAGACCTTGGCGTCGTGCGCGGGAATGAGACCTGACGTATCGGGCGTGGAATTCAAAAGAAGCACGCTGCCGCTCCCGACTGAGAGTACATAAAGTCGCAACAAAGTGTCCGGATTTCTGCAGCTACTGTCTTGTTTGGACTGGGACCAGAACCAGTATGGCCCGTATAGAGGTGTGTCGCACTCGAGCGGTGCCCAGACATCGCCGTCAGGAGTGCTTTGCGCCTGTGTGCTCACGCCGCTTTTGAAGGCCGCCGAGGGTAGCGTGTCCCAGTCGGGATCGTTGGCGACTCCGCTTTCGGAGCCGACCCAGCGGATGCTGGCCAATGGACCCTGAAAAACCACGGCATTCGGGGCCAGCTTGAGGATGATGTCGTTCAGCGGCACGATGCAACTGCCGTCGAACCAGATTTCCTGAACCAGGTCCTTGCCGCAGAGCGCCAAAACTTCTTCCCACTGCTTGCGCAGCAGATGGTTCCACTCCTCTTGTCTTTTGGGATCGTCGGTGCGGCCGCCACGGCCGATATCTTTGCTATATCTGGGGTCATCCGGATAGATGTACACCCCCATTTTCAGGCCGTGTTTGCGACACGCGTCGGCAACTGATTTCACCAGGTTTCCCTTGCCGTTTTCCCAAGGGATATTCTTGACGCAGTAATCGGTGGTATCCGTTGGCCACCAGCAAAATCCGCCGGAATGTTTGCAGACCAGAAGAATCTCCTTGGCGCCCCACGCATCGGCACAGTCCATCCACTCATTCACGTCCAGCGCCGGCAATTTCAGATCGGATAGCTTGGCCGTATGGTTATCCTGCTCAACTCCTTCCCAAGTGGCTGGATCGAGACACACAAACATAATTCTTTCCTGCTCGTGCCAGGCATATTGCACCGCACTCGGGCGGGGTAAATGGGTGGCTGCCGGATCGCGAACCGCTGCATCCCAGGCCGATTCTTGCCCGCGGCCTATGGAAGAGCCCAGCAGTAGCGCGGCAATGCAGCAGCAAAGGTACCTTGTCATGAGTGGGATTCCTTGATCTTCGGTCGGCGCAAGAAATGGGCCTTTATGAATTGCAAACTCGGACTTATAAGAGCCATCAGTTAGTTCGAGGCGCCCTGCTGGTACATCTGGATAATTTCCGATGGGGCCAGAATGCGGTCCCAAATCCCGAGTTCGTCGAGTTGGCCGGTCCACCAGCCAGACCCGGGAAAGGCTCCAATGGACAGGCCGGTCTGAGTCGACGCCGTGTAACTCGCGTTTGATGGATGGGTTGCCAGCGGGTAAGAACATGAAGTATTGGTGGCAACCAGGTTGCCGTTTTCGTAGATGTTCATGGTCCCGCGTGAACTGCCGCCGCCGGACGCATCCTTGGTGAACACCCATAATTCCCAGGTGGTCTGGCTGCCCGAATTGTTCGAGCAAGAGACGCGATCGTAAGTACCCGATGCCGCGGAGACTTCGTTGCCACAGTCCCAGTAGGTGTTCCCGTTTCCATAGGGGCAGGCGATACTGTAATCGCGCACACTTGTCGCCTGATCGTCCCACTGAAGGACTGCACCGTTGTTCGCGCCCTGGGGAGTGGATATCCAGAAGGCGATCGATACCTGATTGGCCTGGTGCAACTGCTTTCCGAGCCGGTCCTCCGTTATTGGCAGCGCGAAGATGGTTTGAGCCGACGCGCCGTTAAACGTGAGGGCGGGCTTGCCGCGCCAACGGCCCCAATTCGCCCACATCCCCTGTACGACTGACGTGTTGGGCGTGACGAAATTCGAACCGTTGTACGAGAGCATGGAAGCATCGAGCAATCTCGTGTCGTAGATGATCTTCCCTCCGTCTTCCACCAGCGCCTGGTTGGAAAGAGTGATGCCGCCCAGATCGTTCTGCATGTTGTAGTACAGAACGAGGTTCGGATCCGCCTGCAGGCCATGGCTGTACCCCTGCCATGCAACATACTTTGCCTGCTCGCGCGCCTTGGAGAGGGCGGGCATAAGCAAACTAATCAGAACCGCGATGATCCCGATCACTACGAGGAGTTCGGTCAGCGTAAACGCTGGGCGAAATAGTGAATGGTGAATAGTGAATGGTGAATTGGGGGAACGACGTCGCAATTGTGCGTCCCCGTGTAGCCGTCGAGCTTGCTCGCGGTGACCCGCGCGCAAGAAAGGCTCCGTTCGTTCCAGCGCGGGATTTGTTTCATTATTCACAAGTCACCATTCACTATTGCTTCCCGCCCTGACCTCTTTCACTATTCACAATTCACCATTCGCTATTCATGGAGCCACCGGCGAAATCGTCCCGCTTCCGCCATTGGGCGCAACAGGCTCAGTGACCTTCGCGGCTTCTTTCAGATCCGAAAGCTTCACCCACTTGTCCTGGCCCGGCTTTTTCACTTCCCAACCGGCCTTGAGCGTGCTGGCCCAAACATCCGGATCCGCCGAATCTCCCTGCGCCCGGAGCTCCTCCATCTTTGCTTTCGCGTCGTCCGAGAGACGCTCGAGGTAACTCACCCAGCGCGTCTTCCCATCGTCGTTGGTCACCACAAATGCGCGGTACGCCGGCCTGCCTCCGTGATCGACCGGCGGGAGCTCCTGCGTCTCATCGACAAACCAGGTAGCGCCGTCATCTGCCGAGAAAAATTGCCCCGCCTTCACGCGGGCCCGAGGATGGTTTGACGAGGCGGTAAACCCGACCCACACGAAAAACAGCACGACCACCGCGACGACGGCGATCACGAGCCCCGGACGCTGATTGACTTTCTCCCGAAAGCCGCGCCATCCTTCTCCGACGTTATTATCGAGTTGAGCGAGCATTACGATAAACCTCTAAAGTCACCAAGACAAAGCAGCATTTATAGAGAGAGGCGGAATCCCATAATCGTTTTTCAATGCGGCGAGACTGACAGTCCGGCACTCCTGGGTGCATTGGCGTACAAGATCACATTGGTCATCAGCTCGGTTGCCGACGCGGGCGAATACCCCGTGACTCCATCCACCGGTTCGCCCACCAGTCCCGCGCTGAGATCCTCGCGGCTGTAAATCACCGCCAGCCGACCGCCGATTTTGATGCCGCGCAGTTGCGGCATTCGGATGTTGCTGAGACGGCTGCGGGCAAACTGGCGGTATTGAATCTCGCCCACGATCCGGCCCGGCAACTGATAGATCGGGCAATCTGGGGACAGCGGTGATTCGATCTCACTGGCATCAGCCCCAAACGTGTCGCGCAGCATCTGCTCGACAGAGGCGGCGAATTCCGTGGACCCGCCGGCGGCGTCAATGATCAGCGTGCCGCCGGCTTCGACAAACGTCTTGAGTTCCTGGCGCTGGGCGTCCGTCAGCTTCAGTTGGGCCGTCCCGGTGAGGTGGGCCAATTTGAAATTCGCCGAAGCTGCCGCCCGCGCCGCATCAGCGGCGGCCAGTTCCGCTTGAATATCCTGGATCTTCGCCTTGACCATCGCATCGAGCTTCAGCGGATCGCTGGCCAGCGCCGCCGTCACGTCGGCGGGAGGTATCCGCTTCACCGCCATCTGCCGAATCTCGGCATCTGACGGCCGCGCGACGGTCTGGACGGGAGCAGAGGGGGTAATCAATGAACCATCGCCGAGCTTCACGCTCTCCACTTGCAGCGCGATTTTCTGGTTGTTGTGGAGAATTACGGCCAGCCGACGGCACCCGCCGGGCTCGGGGTCCCAGTTGCCGTCGTATCGAAGCCTTGCCAGCTTGATCGTCCGTTGGATCGGCGCAGCGGGATTCTCCGTCACGAAATAGCTATTCCCCTTCCGCTCGAGACCCGACGTGTCCATCGCATACAAAACGATGTCGTCAAAGAGTTCATAGGAGTTCGGCGCTGTCTTCTCGTTGCGATGCTGGAACGCGCGCGAGAGGTCCGCGGAGGGGAGCAGCATCAATTCCCGCACGCCGTTGCTCAGCCCCTGAACATGCACCGGGCGCCGGAATTTCGAAGCGGGATACTGTTCGCTCGTGTAAATCGGATGCGTCGCGGGCAACTCGCGGAAACCGTATGCGGGAAACAACTGCGCACCGAGTTCGACGAAGCTTTTGGAAAACTTCTCGCTGTCACAGTCGGCATTGCCGACGATCATTCCGCCGTCCTCGACAAACCGCCGAAGCGTGGCCCGCTCCTCGTCGGAAAGACTCAAGGCCCGCGCGCCGCAGATCGCAAGAATCGGCCCGTCATGCATCGCCTGGGCAGGTGAAGCAAGGTCCACAACCTGCCAGTTCAGCCGCGTCTCCAGCCGACGGCCCATCCAGTCGACAAAGTTCAACAGATCCTGGGGCCGCTGGTTCCATTGCTCAATGGGGGTCTTCCCAGCCTCAGCGGGTTTTGAATATCGAAGTTTATTGACCACGACGGGGGAGCTGCCGTAAGCAAGGAATAGCAAACCCAGAGGGGTGCCCCCCGGAGGGCCTGAGATCCAGGTTCCGTTCGGCTGCTGCGTCGCCACCAGAAAGTCTGCCCCGCGCTGATACCAGTCGACCGTGCCGAAATAGCGTAATCCGCTGGCAGCGCCGACGCGCGAAATTGCGAACAGGGCGTACTGCTCCAGATGCCCCCCACTTGTTTCCCGACTGACGTCAAAAGTAGCGTCGAAATTGCTCCCCAGCCAGCTCAGTCCTTTGTCGATGTGGGGATCCTGCGGGTTTCCGTGGCATTCCGAGTAGCTGCCGAGAAGCGCCTGCGTGAGATAAAGCGTCGCAACTCCTGCAGCGGTCATGCCCGCGCTATGCACTGCCTCGTCACTGGGGCCATTGTAAATGTATGACCAGGCTCCGTCGCTGTATTGGTGGCTCTGCCATGCCTGCTCGGTCACATGCCAGAATTCCTGAGGTATCTCAAATCCTTCAGCGGCGAGAACGCTCAGACCCAGCGCCGCCATCTGGCTGGTGCTGTGGTCATAATCGACGTCGTTTGGCCCGGTGGCCAGGCCGTACCACAACAGCCCGCGGGCGTCGCCCTTGGTCTTTACCGCTTTGAGAAGAAAGTCCACGTCCTTTTGCGCGGCGGCGTGGACGGCGGATGTCATCGCGAGGCGGCTCCAGACCAGGCATCTGCTGGCCGAGGAGTAGACCCCCTGCGAAGGATTGGCAATCAGAAAGTCGATCGCTGGCGCCAAACGCTTGTCCTGTGGACTCTCACCCGCGCAAAGCAGTGCATACGTCGATATCGCCGTCAATCCGGTCCATTGGAGGGTGTTTACCGGCAGACCGCCGGGGGCCCGCTGCTGCACAGTTTCCCAATTACCATGGGCCTGTTGTGCGTACAGTGCATCGACGGCCTTTTTCATCGCCGCGTCAATTTGCTGTGGGGTGGCGCCGCGAGCCGGTGGAGCGGGCGGCGCCTGAGCAACTGCCGGATCGGCGCCGCGCGCCGCAATCGGCGCGAGCCGCAGCAGGAAGATTCCCAGCGCGAGGGAGATTGGGACAAACGAACGAGTCACAGTCGAGTTTCGCATTAACTTTTTTTTCGGCACGGAATGGCCTCGGAGCGTTCTACTCCGACTGGGCCCCGTTGTCGGGATCGGATGGTGTCACCAAAGTGATCTCCCCGGACTCTCCCTTCGGGCAGACTGGCGTCATGATCGCCGCACCTTGTTGCGCGGTTTTGCCTCCGGTTGCAGTCCACTCCGAGTCATGCGGCCTCTTGACCAATATCGGGGTGCTGATCTGAACCACCCTTGGACCGTCTTGTGTCTCGTCGAACCCGTACTTCATCAAATAGGCCACAAACGGCCTGCCGCTGGCGCCACATCGGTAAACCACCGCAACCACCGCGGTCTTGCCATGATGATCGAAAGGAGGGACTTGGTTTGGGGCACCGATGAAATAGCTCGCTCCATCGTCGTCAGAGAAGAACAACTGCGCACCCGGCTGGGCGGAGCTGCGAAATCGCGGCCAAGCGAAAAAGCCTATGGCGAGCACCACCACGCCGGCGGTGAGAGCACCGGTGAGCTTTGCATGCTCGTTTATCGTTGTCCGAATTCCCATGTCTGGTCTTCGTGAATTGCCGATCAGCGATGACAGGCTGATCCATGCGCAGTGGGGCTGGGTATACCGGGGAATCATCACCAGTAATCGGCGCAGCCGTCACTGTACGCGTGCAACACGATGTCCGACTGGTGATGGGTAGAGATCGATCCGTCGCCGTAACAGACTGGCATGTCGCTGCAATGGTAATTGGTCGGGCTCCCCACCTGGCCGATGCCGCGGCCCCCGTGGCATATCTCATGCACCATCGTGCCGGAGTAAAAGCTCAGGCGATGCGTAATGAATGTCCCGCGATTGGAAAGCTGCCGCATCGATTTCGGCGGATTCGGCTCTCCGTTGACCATAGAGGCCCCCTGGAAGTTTGCAAACCACATGTAAGCGGTATAGACATAAGGTTCGTTGGTATTCCACCCGCCGTACCCCCCGGCAAGCGTCCAGTCGTTGCTCCCGTACGCGAGATCAGAAGAGCTAGCCTGCTCAATCTGTGCGATGATCGGACAAATCATCACATTGGTGTCGCTGATGTATTTCCCAAGCAAGGGTGTAACAGCGTCGCTCCCCCAACCAAACCGCTGGTAATCCGGCGAACCTGCGCGGAGAGGGAAGTTGCCCTTGTTGTCCGTCGCGTAGGCGATTTGCGCCAGGTATTGATTGTGCATGTTGGAGACGCACTGGATCTGCCTTGCGGAATAGAGCGCCGTCGACAGCACGGGCAGCAGGATTGACGTCAACAGGGCGATAATGCCGATCACTACAAGCACTTCAATGAGCGTAACACCGTGAGATTTTGCCGCGCGTGCGCCGCGTGACGGCCGAGCCCGCATTTGATTTCGATGGTGCATTCGAGCTTCTCCAGGAACGCTAGCGCCCTTGCGGAGTTTCGGTAAAGGGTACCCGTGATGGCTCACGATGAAGCGGCATGTCAGCCGAAGATCGCCGGCGGCGGCGCAGAAGGAGGGGACCGACACCTATCAAGGCGAGCACTGCCGTGCCAGGCTCGGGAGCACCGGCATAACTGATCTGTAACTCGTCCTCCGTGCCGCTGACGTAGGTTAAATCCAGCACCGGCGTCGCATCTTCGCTGCCGTTGAAAAGCGTGGCGAGGGTGGAGGTGTCCAGCACGAATTGGCTGTCTACCGGGACGGTCGGGGAGCCGGAGGTCGGGAGAGTGCCGGTATAGCCGGTGATCGCGCCGGTAGCGCCGGTAAAGGTGGCGAGGGTCCAGGTTTCGGCCGTGGCAGGGTTCAATGAAGCCGCGGTACCACTTTCCGTCACAGTAAAGGCGTTCGAGCCGCTGGTAACCCCCGACAGCGTCAGTCCGTAGGTACCCGTCGAGGTGATGTTCACCAGACCGGAGGAATTGCTGCCGGCGAGCTGGGCGAGCAGCTTTCCGCCGCCGTCCCAAGTCTGTGCGCCCGTGGTCAGCGTGCCGATGGTGGTGGAGTTGCTTCCCGCCGTCAGGATGCCGCCAGAGTTGATCGTGATCGCATTGGTCCCGTTTTGGATTGTGCCGCTGCCGCCGAGTGTTCCGCCGCTCAGCACGCTCACGGCAGCGCTGCCCGTGGCCGATCCGGCGGTGTTGTTCGCCCACAGCGTGCCGGCTGAAACGGTGGTTCCGCCTGTATAACTATTTGAGCCGCTGAGAGTTAAAGCCCCACTACCCACCTTGGCGACAGCTATCAAGTCGGAGATTACTCCTGCAAAGGTCGTGCTTGTATTTAGGCCGCCAATGACGCAAGTCTCCGCACCGTGCGAGTTATACAAAGTTCCATTGCCGGATAGAGATCCAATGTTCTCCGTAGCGGTACCGCCGGCAGCAAAGGGTTCAAAAATACCTGGGGAATTGATCGTGATTGCGGCGTTGTTGCCGATAACGCCTGAGTTGCTCTGGATGAGGCCGCTGTTGATCGTGAGCGAGCCGGTAAAGTCGCTGGCGTTTTGGATGTACAACCTCTCGGAGCTACCATCAAGCGTACTGGCATTTGTTGAGTTCAGAATCAGGTTGCCCGAACCTGTGATTTTCCCGCCGCTCAGTTGAACACCACCTGTCGAGGCGAAATCGATGGTGCTCGTCGTCGACGGGGCCAAGACGATATTCGCTGTGGCGAACACCATGTCGCCGCCATTATTCGATTGGAGCGTGCCCCCCGCGATGGTGATATTTCCGGAACTAAGAGGGTTCCCACTCGTGCCTGTGGCAAGGGTTCCGCCACTGATGGTTGTGCCGCCCGTATACGAGTTACCGGTATTCGACAATATCAGCGTTCCGCTGCCGATTTTGGTGATTGCGCCGCCCGTTCCTGAGATGACGCCGGCGTAAGTGCCGGGGCTGGTGTTATCCCCGCCGATCGTTAGAGTCGC
>Ga0302326_10033751_pt1 | contig 10158 bp, 13 predicted proteins | sample Palsa_T0_3_FD_202264 | JGI IMG/M metagenome (GOLD analysis project Ga0302326, IMG submission 202264) | Peat permafrost microbial communities from Stordalen Mire near Abisko, Sweden - Palsa_T0_3 | ecosystem: Environmental > Terrestrial > Soil > Palsa > Peat permafrost | place: Sweden: Abisko...
GCGTCGTCGACGGCGCGCCGTCCGTGCCGCCGCCTCTCGCCGTGATCGGCTCGGCTCCGCGGCTGAGCACCGCAGAGGAGGCGCGCACGCTGGTCGCCTCGACCAACGTCGCAGCACTCGCCACCCTCACGTCTGACGGCGATCCGTGGGCGTCGCTGATTACCTACGGGACGCTCGAGGACGGGGCGCCGGTGCTGTGCCTCTCGCATCTCGCCGAGCACGGTCGCAACCTCGCCGATGACTCGCGCGCGAGTGTGGTGATCACGCAGGTCGATAGTCCGCCCGATCCGCTCGCTGCCGCGCGCGTCACGCTTGCCGGCCGCGCGGCGCGCCCAACCGATTCCGCGCAGCGTGCCGCGGCCCGTGCCGTGTACATGGCAGCCGTTCCCGCGGCGAGCGCCTTCGTCGACTTCTCGGACTTCTCGCTCTGGATTCTGGGCGTCGACCGCGTCCGCTGGGTCGGCGGCTACGGCCGCATGGACTCCGCGTCGGGAGCCGCGTACGCCGCGGCGACGCCCGATCCCGTGGCGATCAACGCCGCGGCCGCGATTGCCCACCTCAACAACGATCACGCAGACGCGCTGCTCGTGATTGCACAGGCGCTCGGTGGCTACCCGGATGCAGCCGCCGCGATATGCACTGGGCTTGACCGCCGCGGCATCGACCTAGCCCTAAGCACGGCCCGCGGTCGGGCGCCCACGCGCGTTGCGTTCCCCGAAGCGCTCACGGACAGCTCGGAGCTGCGCGCGGCTACCGTCGCGCTCACGCGCCGCGCCCGCGCCGCCGCCGACTGAGCGATGGTTAGGCTCAGCCGAGATCCGCCAGCCTCGGAACCACCTTGTCTGCGAGCTCGCTGACGAAGGCGACCGGGTCGGGGCTCATCGGCGTCACCTCCACGAGCTCGATGCCAAGCCGAGCGTATTGCTCCATGCTGGCGATGAAGGCGTCGACGTCGTCGAGGAGGTCGCCGCCCGGGGTCACCATCGTCTTCTCGATCGTTGCGGGGTCGCGCCCGGCGTTGTCGCAGTGGCGGGTCAGCACTTCGAGCTTGTGCGCCACTACCTCCGGGCCCATCGCGAACAGATTGCATGCGTCTGCGTACTGGGCGACGAGTCGCAGAGTCTTTCGCTCGCCGCTCCCCCCCACGAGGATCTTGGGCCTCGGCTTCTGAATCGGCGGCGGTGAGCAGATCGTCTCGGCGAGCTGGTAATAGCGACCTTCATAGGGTCCCTCCTCATCGCTCCACATCTGGAGACAGACCTGCAGCGTCTCCTCGAGACGCTCGAACCGCTCAGCAAGCGGCGGAAAAGGCACTCCGAGGCCCCTATGCTCGCGCTCGTACCACGCCGCCCCGATGCCAAGTTGCGCGCGGCCGCCGGAGACGACGTCGAGCGTCGTGACGATCTTGGCCAACAGTCCGGGATGGCGGTAGGTGACGCCGGTGACGAGAAGCCCCAGCGTGATGCGCTCGGTCTTGCCGGCCAGGAAGCCGAGCGACGTGTAGCCCTCGAGCATCGGATCCCGCGCGGTGGCAAGTTGCTCCATCTGGAACCAATGGTCCATCAGCGTGAAGGTCGAGCAGCCACCCTCCTCGGCGGCCTTGGCGGTGGCCGCCAGCGTCGGGCCCAGGGCCTCCGGGCCGCCCGGAAGGGTGAAGTTCGCGAAGTGAATACCCAGCTTCATGCGCCGGCCTGCAACCGTCGATCAGTTGCAAACCATCGTACCGAGCGTCGCTGAACGACCTCATACCCGGACGCAGCCACCGCGGGATGCACTGAGCGATCAACTCGGGAGCCTATGATTGACATCTGATTGGCGGTTTGAGAGGAGATTTAATGCCCGGACTTCAAGGACGTTTCAGCTCGATCGTGAAAGCCAAGGTCTCGGCGGCCCTGGATCGCACCGAAAACCCGTCCGAGACGCTCGACTACAGCTACGAGAAGCAGCTCGAGCTGCTGCAGAACGTCAAGAGCGGTATCGCCGAGGTCGCGACCTCGAAGAAGCGTACGCAGATGCAACAGGAGACCCTGCGGGCGCAGGCCGCGAAGCTGGATGGACAGGCGCGCCAGGCGCTCTCGGCGGGTAACGAGGATCTCTCACGCGCCGCGCTGGAGCGCAAGCAGGCGATCGCGGCCGAGATCGAAACGCTCGATCAGCAGGTCTCTGAGCTCGAGCGCCAGCAGGAGCAGTTGACGGAGAACGAGCAGAAGCTGCAGGTCAAGATCGCGGATTTTCGTACCAAGAAGGAAGTGATCAAGGCGCAGTACTCGGCGGCTGATGCGCAGGTGAAGATCTCCGAGGCGGCGACCGGTGTGGGCGAGCAGATGGGCGATGTCGGCTTGGCGATGCAGCGTGCGGTCGAGAAGACGGAGGACATGAAGGCGCGCAGCGACGCGATGGGCGAGCTCGAGCAATCGGGCACGTTCGACGATCTCACCCAGCTGGGTTCCGGCGAGGACGACGTCGACCGCCGGCTGGAGCAGGTCACGAGCGCAAGCGAGGTTGACTCCGAGCTGGCGAAGATGAAGGCCGAGCTCGGCTCCGGCGCGACGCCGCCGAAGCTACCCGAGGCCGCCGAGAAGGAAGCCGAGTCGAGCTCGGAGCCAGAGGAGAGCTCCCATGTTCAAGCGACTGACGCTCAGCCTCAAAGAGAAACTCTCGAGCCTTCTTGACCGGAGCGAGGATCCCGCCGAGATCCTCGACTACGGCTATCAACGGCAGGTAGAGCAGCTCTACGGAATGCGCCGGGACGTGGCCGATCTCGTTACCGCCAAGAAGCGCGTGGCGCAGCTGCGCGACCGCCGGCAGGGCCAGTTCGTGAAGCTTCAAGGCAGTGCCCGCAAGGCGCTCGAACTCGGCCGGGAGGACCTGGCCCGTGAGGCGCTCGAACGCAAGCGGCTTGTCGGCTTGGAGCTCGTCGGCCTCAACCAGCAGGTGTCAGAGTTAGAGCACCAGCAGGCACAGATGGTCGCCCATGGGCGCGAGACTCGGGCCAGGGTCGAGCGATTTCGCTATTCCAAGGAAGTCACCAAGGCGCACTACGCGGCCGCGAAGGCGCGCGTCACCATTTCGGAAGCGGTAGCCGGCATCTCCTCGCAGCTGCGCGAAGCTGGGCTGACGATCGAGCGAACCATGGACAAGGTTGAGGACATGAACCTCCGCGCTGCAGTCATGCAAGAGCTGGAGAGCTCGGGAACGCTCGCCCCTATCGGCGCCGGCGAGGATGACATCGACCGTCAGCTTCGCGAGCTGAGTTCAGGCGGGTCCATCGACGACCAGATTTCACGATTGAGACTCGAGCTGGGCGGCGGCAAGCCGAGCAATCCGCCGAACTGAACGCGGCGCAAAACAGCTGTCTCTGGAAGGAACCGGACGAGCCGGGGCCCGGCAGGGAATGAGGCCCCGGCTCGCTGGAGACGCGCCACGCGCATGGCGAATGGTGTTTGCGCTCCGTCGGTTCGGCTGCTCCCGCTGTACGGGAACCTCGCCGCGCACCCCGGGTTCGCGATGGCGACAAGCTTTAGAAGATCGGCGACGCTCGCTGATTGCGCGACGCGCTCGTCGGCGGTACCCCGACAATCTCGCAGCGGGAAGCCCGCGACCGGACGCCGTCCAGTCAGCCGCTACGAGAATGCCGTTGCCCTTCGAAGAAACCGACGTGTGGAGCACCCTGATCTCCCGGGTTTGGACTAACCAGAGAGGTCACTCATGTCTTGCTGCCCGCACCGCTTGCGGATCCCACGACCGTGCCCTCGAACACCAGCATACCTCGCACGTCAACTCTCGCAACAAGGCCTCTCTTCTGTGCCGTGCTACGGTCAGCTCACGGACCAGCAGGACTACGCGCATGACCGACGACCCCACTGAAAGCACCGAGGCCCGCGGCCTGATGTGGGCGCTGCTGACACCCCTACGCACACCGCAACGCGTAGTCGGCAACATCGAAACCATTGCGTCTGCCCTGCTCGCGCTCCAGCGCGACACGCGCGAGCACCTGGCATCGCTCGACGATCGCGTCGGCGGTCTCCTGGCACCGCTCAACCGACTCGATCGAAGGGTCACCGAGCTGCAAAAGCTAGAGGAGGCCATGACGGAGCAGACGAACGCGATCCGCGAGGACCTCCGCGCTCGCATGCTGGCGGTCGAGGAGGAGGTCGGTGGGATGCGCGATCCGATGGAGCGGATCTCGCGGGACCTCGCCACTGTCGTGAAGCTGCTGCCGAACCCGAGCGACGGCCCGATCGCCCGCCTGAGGGACACCTTTACCTCGAGCTGAGCACCGCCGTGCGGTCGGCCGAACGGGCGAGTGCTCAGGGGGCCGGCGACGGCCAGTCGATCTGCGCGGCGAGCTCGTCCGGCCCGAGCTCGATAAGCCCGCTCGCGCGGAGCGGCTGATACTTCTCGCCCACCAGCCCGAGCCAGTGAACGTGGCGCTCCCGCGGGTCGACGACCACCAGCTCGTCGACGCCGTGCTTGGCGTAGAACGCCTGCTTGTCCCAGGTCTCATCGTCGGGCGAGACGATCTCGACGACGAGCGCAGCCGTCGAGTAGTAGAGCTGATCTGGCCCCGGACGGTGCAGGCCGCCATCAGGCACCCGATAGTCCTTCTGCTCGCCAAGATTGAACACGCCGATTCGCGGAAGTAGATGCGCGCGCCGAGCGAGCGGGCCGAGTAACTCCGCTAGTTGCTGCTGGATGTTTGCGTGCCGGCCGTGCAGCGCCGGGTTCATGTGCAGCACACCGGCCCAAACCTCGTCGAATCGATCCTGCCCCAGTCGGCGGCGTCGCTCGATGAGAGAGGCGACCTCGACAGGCTGGGGGTCAAGCACCAGCGTCGGCATCGGCCCAAGGTTATCGGCCGCTTGAATCGGGCTCCACGCTGTCGGGTGGGGAGCCGAGCCGGCGCCAGGCCCGGCCCCATAGGATCAGCCCTTGCCCGTGACCGATCCGCGCGACCTCTACGGACTCCCGCTCGATCGCTTCGTCCCCGAGCGCGGAGCGCTCGCGAAGGCCGTGCGCGGCGAGGGCAGCAAAGAGGAGGCGGCGCGCGTGGCAGCGCTGCGCAAGCCGTCGGTTGCCGCGTGGACTGTGAACCAGCTCGTTCGGACGCAGGGCCGCGCGGTGGCGGCCCTGTTCGACGCCGGCGACGCGCTCGAGCGAGCGCAAGCAGAGCTGCTCGCCGGACGCCGCGACGCGCGCGCCCTGCGCGACGCGACCGAGCGCGAGCGCGACGCGGTCGACGAGCTTGCCGAGGCCGCGCGAGGCCTGCTCAGCTCCGACGGGCACGAGCCGACCCAGACGACGCTCGACCGGGTGTCAGAGACACTCCACGCGGCCGCGCTCGACGAGGACGCCCGCGCCCAGGTCAGAGACGGTTGCCTCGAGCGCGAGCTTCGCCGGGTGGGGTTCGGGGCGAGCGGACCCATGGACGTGCCGCCCGCGCCCGACCCCGCGCCCGACCCTGCCCCCGACCCTGTCCCCGCCCCCGACCCCGCGCCCGCTCGAGCCGAGCGAGAGCGAGCCGAGCAGCTGGCGTCCGCCAGGACGGCCGAAGCGGCCGCCCGTCGCGTCGCGGAGGTCGCGGGCAGCGAGCTGGAGGCCGCCCAGGAAGACCGGGACCGCGCCGCCGCCTCGCTCCGCGATGCCGACGATGCGCTCGCCGCCGCCCGCGAGCGTGCCGAGGAGGCGCTGCTCGCCCACCGGCGCGCGCGAGCGGCGCTCGAGCGCCAGTAGGGTGGAGGAGCGCGCATGAAGCTGGTAACCACCATCGCATTGGCCGCCGTGGCGCTGATGACGACGGGCTGCGGGGGGAGCACCGGCCCCTCGAACGCGTCTTTCGCCGCCAAGGCGGACGCGATCTGCGCGTCGACGCTCAACGCCGCCGGCGGCAAGCTCTCAGGGTCGGAGACCGTCGCCGCCGTGCAGTCCGAGGAGGCGCTCCGGTCGACGGCGATCACCAAGTTCCAGGCGCTGTCGCCCCCGTTGGACCGGGGCCCGGCGTTCCAGGCCTTCCTCTACGAAGTCGAGAGCGTCCAGTCGCTCCTGCGCCAGCTTGCAGGCGCGGCGGCCGCACACGAGCACGCGAGGATCGAATCGATCGAGGCACAAGTGCGCGGGGTCGAGATCAAGGCCAAGACCTCAGCGACTGAGGCCGGTCTGGAGGGCTGCGAGTGAGCCGAGGGGTCGACAGATGGACACGCGCGGCGCGCCGGTTTAGGGTCCGCAGCGAAGGTATCGAAAAAGGAGAGGGATCGAGATGGCTGGAGAAGCGCTGTTCGTGGGCTGGGGCCAGGTTGTGCGAGGTCGAGAGCAGCTCGCGCTGCAGGTATTTCAGGAGACAATCGCCTACTACAGCAAGCTCCAGGAGGACGGTCGCATCGAGAGCTTCGAGCCGTTCCTGCTGACTCCGCACGGTGGCGACCTGGCGGGCTTCCTGATCATGCGTGGCGAGCAGTCTTCGCTGGACTCCGTGCGCTCCAGCCCCGAGTTCCTGCGCGTCATCACGCGCGCGGGCGCCGTCGTAGACAACGTCGGCGTGGTGACCGCCTACACCGGCGAGGCCCTCGGCGAGGTCATGGGCCTGTTCGGCGAGGTTTCTCAGGAGCTTCCCCAAGCGAAGTAGCGGTTCTGCGGTGCAGCGGCGTCTGGCCGCGCTTGCCGGCGGGCTCGATCAGCTCGATCAGTCGCAGGCAGTAGGCGGTGCGCTGCGCCAGCTGGGTTCCGCAGCCGAGCAGCGATGCGAGCTCGCGGGTGCTGAACGGCTCTCGCGGCAGCGCCGGCAGGGCGCGAAGGACGTCATCGGGGCTGCTGATCTCGATCCGGTCGAGCACCTCGACGAGCCGTCGCTCGCCCGGGTCGCGCTGGCGGCCGCGAGAGGTAACCGGCAGCGCGGCGCGGATGTGATCCTCGCGCAAGAGCAGAACCTCGAGCGTCAGGTTCGGATGGCAGAGCAGCGACGGGAACGCCACCAGCTTGTCGAACACGTCCACAGCGCTCGCCCGCCGCGGGGAGCGCCGGACCGAGATCACCTCGCCGTGCTCGTCCGTGCGCACGATCCGGCGTTCGGCCGCGACCGGGTGGACGATCCGGATGCGATACTCGTCGAGCAGCGCGTCGAGCTTGCTGCCCAAGGCGCCGAACCCGCCCGTCTGCACCTCGACGAGCTCGCCGTCGGCGCGGACCAGATCGATTACGAAGCGTCCGACCGGCACCTCCACGCAGTCGCCGGGCCCGGCCAGCAGCGCCTTGACCGCAGCATGCAGCGGCCCTTCGCGCATCACGCCAATATTCGGCACGACCCGACAGGCTAGCCCGACGCTCGGCGCCGGCCGTCGTGTGGGACTACTTGATCGCGCCTCGAGCAGCCGACGTCCACGCCGCGGTCACGTCGCGGATGAACTTCGCCTGCGTAGTGGCGAGATGGGAGATCCAGTCGACCTCGCTGCTACCCGGTCCACGTTCGAGCGTCGTCGCGATCGCCTTGAGCGCCTTCTCGTAGCTCGACAGCGTGGTTTCGCCCGCCTCCTTGCCGGCTTCGATGATCCGGTCGTTGAGCTTGCGTAGACGCTGCGCGGCCGCCTCGAGACGAGCGTCAGCCGCCTTCGCCGCCGGCTTGGGCTTCGTTGCCTTCGCCGAGGAACGGGCGGCGGCCGGCTTGGGCTTCGTTGCCTTCGCCGACGAACGGGTAGCCGCAGGCTTGGCTCGCGTCTTTCCCGCGGACGCACCGGCAGCCGGACGCTTGGCTGCGGCGCCACCGGACTTCGCCTTCGATCCGGGGCTCGATCCCGTGGACTTCGACCCACTACTCCTTGCCTGCGGCATGCTTCCTCCTTGAGGGGACTGCGCGAACGCATGCAATCTATCCATCTGGCGCGTCTGCGGTCCCCCGGCCCCCCTCTGAGGCACAGTTAGCCCAGCCCGCGAGAGATATCTTTGCGCTCGGGGCTTGCATCGAAGCACCGGGGTTCTGTAGGTTCTCGCCATCGTCGACTTCGATGACAAGCCGCCCACCCTGCGCTGCAGGGGGGACGAGGATCGGATGACGCAGGGACGCAGACGCCAAGCCCTCTCGCGAGCGATTCGCGCGCAAGCCGACGTGATCGTGGACCTGACCGAGCTGGTCTTCGCGGACACATCGTTGATGCTCGACCTGGCGATGATCGCGCGGCGCCTGCGGACCCACGGACGCGCGATCTTGCTGCGCGGCGCCCAACCGCAGATCAAGATGCTGATCGAGCTGGTCGGCCTGCACCGCCTTCCCGGCGTGCGCGTCGAAGGCCCGAGCGCCGCGTTCGCTTAGCCAATACGCCGATCGAGATGGTCGGCCTGGTACGTCCGCCACGCCCGGATGAGGCCGTCTGACAGGGTGCCAACTGTAGACTGCCGATCCGGCGACTGATCACTCACGGACGAGACATCGAGAGGGAGGGAGGAGCCGATGCACACTGACACTGGTACCGACCCGGCACTGCGGGGGCCGAGGTTCATTACGCCTGTGGAAGCCACCGCGGACACCTATTCCGCCTTCAGGAGACAGTTCATCTCCAACGGGAATGGTTCTGCGGTGGGGCAACCCGAACGTGTAGAGATCGTGCGCCGGTACGAGGCGATCGATGAATCCGTTCCGATTGGTACGACCCCTACTGATGGGCTCGTCTTGGCCGAGCTCCTGATCAACAGTCCCGGGCGCGGCGACATCATCGAGTGCGGCGCCTACTTCGGCGCAAGCGCCGCCAAGCTGTCGATCCTCGTTGGGCTGCTTGGCAAGAGTCTCTACGTCTGCGACAGCTTTCGGGGACTTCCCTCCAGCGACGCATCCCAGATCCGTGACCACCACGCCAGGCGCAGCGATGATTGGGTCACGGACTGGTCCGCGGGTCGATATGCCGCTGATCGCGATCAGGTCCGCGAGACGATCACGGTGTACGGCGAGCCCGATCGCTGCCACTTCGTAGAGGGCTGGTTCGAGGACACGCTGGTACCGGAGAATCTGCCGGCCGAGGCGTGCTTCGTATTCGCGGACGTCGATATGGCTCAGTCGGCTCAGACCTGTCTGACTAGGCTGTGGCCGCTCCTCTCGCGAGGCGGCGTCTATGCATCGCACGACGTCGCTTACATTAAAGTGCTGCAGGCGCTGATGTCCGAGGAGGTCTGGAGCAATACATTGAAGTCCTTTCCACCGATCCTGTTCGGCGCCGGGTTTGGAATCTGCGACGCATCTCCGCACCTGGGGTACTTCGTAAAGGGGGACGTGTCACCTGAATATCTGAAGCAGCTGACGATTCAGAAATGACCGCACCTCCGACGGTCATCGTGGTGTATTCGATCGACTACAGCGATGGCTTGCTGCGCGAGTTGCCCTACGTTAGGTACTTCTATGAGCGTGGGTTGTCACAGCTCGCGCGATTGACGGCGCCCGACGCGCGGGTAGTGATCGTGACACCGGAGCCCGTCGAGCGGTCCATTCTCGACTATCACTATCGGGATGTGCTGGGGTTCACCGGAGCGGCGGAGCAGTCGGCGCGGAATCGGTCGGTGTTCCTTTCCCCGGAGCCTCGCGAGACGTCGTCGCTCGCGCAGCTCGTGCTCGATGATGAGCGCTTGATGTCGACGCTTCGTGACGAATGCGACACCACCGACAACGTCCTACTGGTGAACTTCGCTGCTTCTGCCGGCGTCGAGCGACTGGGAGCGGCGCTCGGAATCGCGGTCGAGGAAGGCCCGTACAGATCGGCGGTGTATTGGGGCAGCAAGTCGGGAAGCAAGGCGGCGTTCGCCAAGGGCGGCGTTCCAGCGCCACTGAGCTCCCCCGGCGTTCTGCGTTCGCCGGATGAGGTCGCAGCGGCCGTCCGTGATCTCGCCGACGCGCCGAGTCGGCGGCGCAACCAGTGCTCGTCGTCCGCCGCGGGTGTCAGCGTGCGCACGTGAATATCAAGCGTGCTCAGCGTCGCTTCGGCGTCTGCGCACAGCTCGCCGCAGATCACCAGCAGCGAGGCGCCGGGACGCGCCGCGCGCCACGCCAACGCTGCGTCCCGGTCGAGGCCGGCACGCATCAGCAAGATCGACGGCCGCTCGACGGACAGCGCGCGCGCAAGGGCGCGCGGACCCTTCCTGGCGACCACATGTACACATCTGAGCGCATCTCGACCACGCGCGGCG
>Ga0302326_10033754_pt1 | contig 10158 bp, 12 predicted proteins | sample Palsa_T0_3_FD_202264 | JGI IMG/M metagenome (GOLD analysis project Ga0302326, IMG submission 202264) | Peat permafrost microbial communities from Stordalen Mire near Abisko, Sweden - Palsa_T0_3 | ecosystem: Environmental > Terrestrial > Soil > Palsa > Peat permafrost | place: Sweden: Abisko...
AGGGCCTTCTGCGTCGACCCTTGCTGGTCGAGCGATGAGGTTTCTGCTCGACACCCACATCACCTTTCTCTGATCGAACGTCGGCTGGCCGGATTGCCCACCTGGGCCCAGGCTTTTTTGACAGATCGACACAGCGAGTATCACTTGAGCGCAGCCAGCCCTTGGGAAATTGCGATCAAGTCGCGATTGGGCAAGCTCCGCCTGAAACCACGCTTGGATGCTACTTTGCCTGATTTTCTGGTTAGCCTTGGAATTACAATCCTGTCGATCAACGAGCGCCAGGCCCCTACGGCGATCGACCGTCGAAAACACACGATCCGTTTGACGGGACGCCTTTAGCGCAATGTCGGTTCGAGGAACTGTGCCTCGTCAAAACAGATCGCGCGCTCGTTTTCTCATGCGGCGGCTGCCAAAACTTTATTCAGGTTCGCGTGACTCCAGCGGTGTCAGGCAGTGTGAGCGATTTGCGCGGCGCCGGCGTGTATCGTCGAACTCTGGCCAAGGATACTCACAGTATCCGCCGGGAGGGGATCAATTCCGATGATGCCGGTGGCAAGCGTAACCACCTGCATGAGGTAACCCTCTACGTTTGGGGCTAGGGTCTGCGTCACGGTGTTGGACGTGGCGAACGCGAGGAACGCTTGCGAGTTCGTCATGCCGTTGAACCCGGCAAGTGTTGCCTCGCTCGGCGCATGGCCGAGATCGCGAATGAAAAGCGCCTCGACCAACTCATCACTCACCTGCGCGTTCGGATCGAGCAACACCCCGCCATTGTCCACGTTTGCGAACGCCTGCGACGATACAATTGCGGTCGCTAGTTGCGGTTCGGTGAGGTTCGACTCCACCATAGAGGCAAGTGTCGAATCTGTGGGAAAATGGCCAAGAGCCGCATCGAACATCTGCACGACGGGCACGACCTGCTCCTGCACTTCCGGCAACTCGGTGATGATCGGGGTCACCGCAAGCACAGGAAACTCGAACTCTTGCCCCGACTGGAAGTAACTTGCGAATTCAATAGGACCGTTGATGGACTCGATCGCCATCAACTCACCCGCGCCCGGCGGTGCCAATCCTAGGGCCGCGAACGCCTCATCGACCTGGGTTGCACTGAGACCCATACGCCTACTCGCTTACAATTTGTAAAGTATACAGTGAACCCTTAACCCGACACAAGGGTAGGTTGAGTGAGTCGGCGATTATCGCCTTGACGGACACCGTAGGGGCGTGTCGTGTCGTCGTCGGCTCAACGCGCGCTGCGCCTATCCCGCTCGCGAGCATCGCCTCGCAACATGCCGACGAGCCGATCAAGTGACCCATAGGCGATGAGGGTGGTTTTACCAACCTCGATCGGCTCGTGCCGCAAATCCTCGCCATCGAGCTCAAACAGGTCGAAGGCAAGCGCCAGGGCCAGTTGCTTTTCGTACAGCTTGATTGAAGCGGCGATCTCCGCGCGCTTTCACTTCCACGCAGTAGCAGTACGGATTTCCGGCATGGCGGCTTGGGACTAATGTTTGCTCGCCCCTCGATGGGGCACCATACGGCACCTTGAAGCCCCGGCTGCCTTCCCCTCTGGATTTGCCGGGGTGGCAGCTAAAAAGCTTGTGGCGTTGCAACCGCAACGTCGTTAGGCGCCTTTCAGGACAACAATCTATCTGACCTCGTACGCGAGGTAATCGCTGAGCGGAGAGTCGAAGCCGCCTAGCGTGGAGAACGTGATCCGCAGCGTCTATGCAGCATCGCTATTGCCGCCATCGGCGGTGACCAAAAAACCGGATAGGCCGCGCCATGGACGTTCTGTTGGTTAAAGAGCCTAGCCCAAGAAAGTTTCCGTATCGCCGAATCGCCCATCAATTTGCATATCGCGCATAACGGTTTTTGGAGGCGATGGCCTTCCTGCGGAGAGAGGACAACATGAACGCTCCTCGACCGAAACTCATTTTGTTGGATTTGAACTTGCCCAAAATGGATGGTCGGCAGGTACTCGCCGAAATCAAAAACGACGTCAGCCTGAAATCAATATCAACTAATGACGGATATTGACCATTGCTAAGAAGATTCCGCGCATTGCTATCTCAGAAAGCCATCGAGTTGGGACGCATTTAATGTCCTGGTGGGGATCATAAATAGGTTGCCGACGAATAGACCACCTGAGTGGCACAGACTGGCCCAACGACTAGCGAAAGACATTTCGATGCCGCTGCCATACAGGCGACAGCGTCCGGTTAGTACAATTGGTCATCACCGACAGCGGCTCTACCAAGGCGTTGGGTGGCTGAGAGAGGGCGCTGCGCACGCTCGAACCGTGGGGCTGTTGAAAGGGACCTGCCATAGAACGGGCCGCCACCAATTCCACTGAAGCCGCCTGCCAACCGCATCATTATCGCCTGCGCTTCGGCATCTTTTGCCTGTGCCGCCAAGGCGCGCATCTCGGTCGCCCGCCCACGCCAATGACCCGGGTCATTCAAGAAAAGAGACGATGACATTAAGCGCCCGACCCCGTTCGCGGCCTTTTTATATCCAGGACTTCCAACCACCCATTCCAGGCGTGGCGGCGGTTAGGCCGAAAGGGCGAGGATCGTCGTAAGTGTCGCTGCTGAGCCGACGGAGGCGAAGGCGAGCGCAAAAGCGGTGAAGATGATTTTCATGGCTTGGTCCCCTCTCACGACCACCAGCTAACTTTAGGCCGAGAGAGACCGCTGTGACGCATATCACTGTTTTGCCGCGCTCATACGCTTCACTCCATTACTAATGGCGCGTTGCAACCATCTAGGCGCGCAAACGGCGGGCGGTAGGCTTGTCACTCTCGATGCGGTTTGCGAGGACACTTCCGCTTCCGCATTTCTTGCAACGCAGCCGCTTTTATTGCTCAAAAGATTTCTGTGACGACAATGGAGGCATCGCACATGCACGACAAATTCGACGGCCTTCAAGACCAATCCTCTTCGGCCTCACGCGTCACTGCTGGCGCCGTCGGGTTCTTGACCTTGACCCAACAATCGCTGCGGCCTGGTCGGTAAGGCGACCCAAGGCGTTTCGACACGACGCCCTCGCAGCCGAGCTTGCAGGCATGTTGGTAAACGATAGCGCCGTCGTCTTCGAAATGGCGATTGTACGCGATGCCTGGTCAGAGCTCGGCGCAGCAGCCCCTTTAGGGTAGCTTTGCGAACCTCGATCGGTTCGCGTCGCAGATCCTCGCCGTCAAGCTCGAGAAGGTCGAAAGCGCAAAGAGTGACGGCCTCATCGTGCCGGCGCCACCTGATCATTTCGAACACGGAGAGGCCCCTCTCGTCGCAGGCAATAGCCTCGCCATCCAGCAAGCAAGATCGCGCCGGCAGAGCCGCGATCGTCGCCACGATTAGCGGAAAGCGTCCCCGCTAGAGACAGGCTCTCAGCGGGGAGATTCTGAGTCCGCAGCAGCAGTATTCACTGTAGCTGCGACGGTGGAACCCTGGGCTACTCCTTGGAATGCAAATAGATGCCGCAGCCAACGTCGCGCCGGGCACTCAATCAAGACGAAGCTGCCATATGCGAAAGCGGTCGTGACCAAAACAATCAAAATTAAGTTCACGGTTGAGTTCAAGAAAGCAAGCGGCGTCGGCGCAGGGGACACGAATTTGTTACTCAGCAGCCACATGACAGCCCAGCCCCAGATGTAGACTGAGTAACTGATTTCTCCGAAAAAAAGTGCGGGGGCCGAACTGAGAGCGCGACTCATTATGTTCTGGCGCTGGCAGCAAACGAGCATCACTAGCGCCAGCGCGGGCGCGAAGATAAAATTCGAGGTCATGGACGTAAGGCCGGGAAGCCGCGTAATCGGAGAAATGAATACAACCGCCGCACACCAGCCAGCTCCGATGTAGGCCCATTGAACGCCGAGGCGTCTCTTGAGCACGAACGCGCGAGCGGCGAGCATCCCTAGAAGGAACTCGGGCAGCCGCGTGTAGGGCGCATAGTATGTTACCCATCGGAACGCTTCAGCGCTGATCGTTGTATCGCGCCAGAACAGCGTGTGGGCGACTGAAGTGGTGCCGTTTGCAAGCGGTCCAAAGAGCAATGGCAAGGTTGCGGCGGTTGCAACGCTAACGGCTAACATTGTTCGCAGAGGGCGGCGCGCGGGACCTAGACCCAATGCGACGGCAGCAAAGGCAAAGTAAAAGAACCACTCCGTGCTTAGCGACCAGTCTGGCGCGAAGGCGGCCATCTCTACGTTCAACCATGACTGCGTGAGCGTAAGGTAGGATATGAGCGTTAAGCTGTCCTCACTCGGAATATGCCCATAAACGACTATGGACAGAGCATAGAGCGGATAAAGCCTAGCGAAGCGAGCGACAAAAAATCTCCAAAGTGCGACGCCGGGACGCTCTTTTTGAAACAGGGGTGTGTAATTGTAACTGATCACAAAGCCGCTGAGTACGAAGAACAACGACATCCCAAAATAGGATAGCCGAGAGGAAGATGGTTCCCAATAATGGCGGCCGCTGTAGCTGAACGCGACATCGAGTGCATGCGCGATCAACACGCTACCAGCAGCGACACCGCGCAGCCCGGTCAAAGGCGCCAACTGGCCAGCGTTTGGTTCCACGGCCGCTCTTGCGCTAAGCGCGGATGCCTTTTAACGTTCTGTTTGTGTGTAAGGCCGTCCCTAAGGAGTCCCGCGCACAATATTCGGAGGACATACATAATTATAGCTGTTTCAGGCGGGACTGTCGAACCATCGTTGCCGCGTCATACAGCAAACTGATCCGCAGCATTCGCAACGAGATTAGATCCGACATCAGAAGAACCAGCGCGCTGGCACATACATGCTAGAAGCGCTCAATCGCCGTCGGCCGCAAGGGACAGCAGCTGACCAATGCTGTATCCCGAATCGTCGGGCTAATCACGGCTTCGGCGCGGACGTTAGGTTCGATTGGTGTCATCGGATGACATCTTCAATTCGATCATCACCCCAAAAAATTGTCACTCCTCTGACACGAACGTCGGGGAACCGAAGATTCCTAACGCTCTGGCAGCATCGGTCTCAGAGTTCAGTGCGGCTTTTATTTCTTCAGAAGCGGCAGCTGCGATTACCCAACCGGGATTTTGACCGATGTCCTGCAATGCACCCGACAAATCCGGTTCAATGCTTGGGTCTTGACCCTTGACGAACCATCGCTGATAGGCCGCCTTGGTGTATTGTGCGCACCATCCTTCCTTAGCGCCAATGAGTGCGATCCGATTGGCGAAGGGCAGATGTTTTATCGGATATGGCGGAATACCTGACCAGGGCAAATCGTGCCTCTTGGCGCGCCTCTCTATATCACGCCCCCGAGAGGCAATAATTGACGCCGATAGCGATGATACAGTCATCTCATTCGGGTCCCTGATGTCGAAGGGAACACTCGGGGACGGTCCTAGCCTCAGACAGATATTGAGCAGTACCCCAAAGTTGAATAATTTGGAAGGATCGATCGACACAGCTTTAAAGCTTAAAGCCTGGCGACATGTATACGATCCGGCTCCTTGGTTATGAAGTTCAATACCACGATAACAGTTGGTACTTTGACAGTCAGAGCACGTCTAAATCCGAAAACATTAGTCTTGAAAGCCTAATGTTTGGATCGATTCTTTCTGGCACTTTTCAGCTAAATCACAAAGAGCGTGCGACACTCTAGTTGCGGGGGGTTACTTTCAACGTGGCCAAGTTGTATGCGCGTCCGAAAATTGCGTACCGGGCCGACGTTACGTCATGGCTTAGCATTCTCGGTTCAAGGTGGCGGCAATAATGATTGCCGCCACACCAACAACAGACGCAGATTTACCGCAAGGCGTCGCGATTATTTCACTGGCCTCTCTCGCCAGGCCTGGGGCTGCGATCTTCGCGATTTCGGCTGCCATCGCGTTTATAATATTTCTGACCACGGACGCGCTGCACTACGCCGACAGCAAGCCTTATTTGCTCTATTCGGCCGCGATTTCACATTTCACCGCCGATCCGCAGGCGTGGTATCGCACGGCCGGCTACCCGTTATTGATCACGGCAACTCTCTATCCGTGGTCCGGGTCGGTGATCGGCATCCTTGCAGTCCAGGCCATTCTGGCCGCGTTGATCCCATGGGTCATCTACAAGACATTGCTCTATGTATCGAAGCCGCTGGCGATCTGCGGGGCATTATTGAGCGTGGTCACGCTCCTGCCCTATCAGTTTCAGAACCTGCTCTACCCCGATCAGGTCGAAGTCTTCCTCGGCATTTTGTTGTACTACCTCGTGGTCAGGTATCACTTTGCGAAGACTATCCCGAACATGGCATTGGTGTTTTTGGTCTATAGTTATGATGCGTTTTTCAGGCCGCCGTCATTGCTACTCTACCTGGTTTTGCTTGGTGCAGTGCTCTGGTGCGATCGAGAGACAAGACGACGTTGCGTCAAGCCGTTCGCGCTGATGTCGATTGGGGTGGCGACTCTTTTCGTCGGCGCCGCTTCGCTGGATGGTTATCTCTACAAGCAAATCAATCAATATCGGCCGAGCTTTGTCGGCAGGAACCTGTTCCACAATCCGTTCGTCAATAGCATGGGAGTGGACGGCGCGTTCGAAAACGGCCGCTACACCAAAATCCTGCGGGCAAAATTTGTCGATTACTTTCGCAACGCGCCGCCGGGCATCATTCATACGCTCAGGCCCGAACTCGGAGACAAATTCAGCCAATATCAATCCGACCCGGAGCAAATGGTCGATGCGCTCATGGCGGAGCGGAGTGTCGACACATTCTGGGCGCTGTTTAAGATCTCCGACTCGTTCGGCAAGGATCAGAGTGATCCGTTGTTCATTAAGGTCGCCTTGGAGCAATATTGGCTGCATCCGATCATTCTCTGGAACGTCGTCACGCGCAGTCTACCGTATTATGTGGGCTTGCGACCGCCGAACGGGCAACCGACCTTTTTTCCGTTCACGTTCGAATCTGACCCAGATGAGTTTTCCTACGGTCCAGGTATGAGCGCTTACACGGAGCGGATAATCGGCCAGCAGGCGGTAGCTGCTGTTCGTTCGGCGTTCGTTGGATATTCGGAGACAATCTTTGCGGCGCTCTATCGCGTCTTGCTGCTGGCAGGCGCGTTGCTGACAGGTCTAGGAGTGCTCATAGCGTTTTATTTGATCTGCAGAGGCAGAAGTCCGCCCGAGTTGCCGGTCTTCTTCATCGTACTGGCGGTCTATCTGCTCTATGTGGGGCCAATGATTATCCTGGTAGGCCCTCTGTTTCGTTACGTATGTGCCAGCGCGTTGCTTCTTCTGATGTCGGGTCTAATCTCGTTGCGAATGCTGCTGGTCGATTTGCTTTTATTCCCGGTCTCCTTCACGCGGCAACGACTTGTCGAGTAGAGCGGTTGTTCGTAAACAAGGGCAGAACAGGAAAAATGGTTTCCGAGTGCGCCTAAATTGCGCGGCCACTTGCTCGAAGCAGGTACGTCCTTCTCCACAAGCCTGCGCTAGGCCTTCGCGAATGGAATAATTGACGTTTCGGACTCACCTACGACGCGAGCGACATCGTCACGTTGGTCGGCGTGAACAAAATGAGCTTCCACGCGGCGAATTTCGAGTTTGCCTGATCGGGCGCAGGCGACGCGGGCGGCGGCTTTAGATAAGTCGCTTCCTATGCGATGCCAAACTAATATTGGCCACTGGATGCGTGGCGATAAACTTGCTCGACTAAATGAGTTGCGAGTTCAATATGCGGCAGAGTGTAGTCTTCATGCGCTGCACTAAGTGCGTTGGACGCTAGCTGCCAATCAACGGTAGTTGCCAAATCTTTCAAGTCCGCTGCAAGAAATTCAGCCGCCCGGGCTATCGTTCGGATTGACGTTTCCCGACCATTGCGCAACACGGCAATGGGTCGGCTTAAGGGCCGCGTATCTCTGTCTAGCGGTACTAGCTCACTCATTGTCCCTCTGTGCCTGTCCCGAAAAAGCAAAGCCATGCTGGTCAGTCTTGGCAACGTTGGCGGCGATGCGCCCCATTCGTCGCGCGGCAACAGCTTGGCTCTCCATCGCCGGCACGTTTCGACAGCGGCCGCAAAGTTCGATTTTCTAAAGAAGCCTCATAAGCCCGTATCCGACGAGGCCTAACCAGGCCACCGTCACAATCAATCCGAGCGTTAGTACGGCCAATGGCCAGAAGCGATTAATAGCGTATCCACGACACTCGCCCCGTTACTTTGCCGGCCTCCTATCAACACTCTTCTGCAAGCGTGGTGGGCCCGCAGTGATCGGCATCACACCTGTGGAACGCGCTCTCGGGCCCGCGGCTGCCTCAATCCGACCGCCCGCGGCGCACTTTCGCTTTCGACTTGAGCCGTTACTGCTCGACAGCGTAGATATGCAATTTCCTGGCTTCCCTGCCGCCGTCCGCGCCGCTGCGATTCGGGCCTTCGGTCTGATCCGGCTATTTCTTTTCCAGAACGGGAAATCACGCCCACCAAAACGGCTTGTCACATTCATTGCAGGCGTCCAAACGGGTCATCCCCATGTCCGATAGATCTCGATCGTTGAGTGCCATCAATTCGTAGCGAGAACGGACCCGCCGGCGCCATTCAACCAATAATGCCCCTAGCTCATTCCAGCGCGGAAAACGACGCGAACGCACCACGACAGTGCTGAGAGTGATCGTGCTCATGGCTGGCTCCATCCCCGGCGATGATGCAGACCATACTCTAAAGCCCGTGATACGAATGTGACTGACGACACAGTTTTGCGGTATCACAAAGCGATGACGAAGCTTGCACCGCCGGAACTGTGAACAGCATCGAAGAAAACGCATTGCCGCAGGACAAAGGGTTACTTCCGAGCACCGTGGGTCTTATGGCACGATGTCGATTTATGATTGCCAATGTGCGGTAACAGCTAGCCCATGGCATCTTCGAACAGCTGCGTGAAGGATGCCTCGAAGATGTTCGACGCCTCATCGTGGTAGGCTTGCCAGTCGCTATCGGACTCTCGCGAAAAGCGGGCCTTGGCTTCATCGAGGAACAAAAGCCTCGCGCATCCGATGCTGATGTCCTTTTTTAGATATTCACCCGCCAGCTTTTTTAGTTCGGTCTTCGATCTCCGGTGCATTCCGGCACCTGACCACGCGCCGACGCCCCCTTCCACGAGCGAGCTGAATTAACGTTACGCGCGGCCGCCTGGCGTAACGTTAATTCCGATACGTCATGGAAAGTCGCCGCGACGCATGTATCGCTGACCTGGATAGGATGCAGCGATGGATAGGCACTCTTCGACCAGACCATCGAACAATATACCGTGCTGCCCGAAGTGCCGCGCGATACTCAACTTTCACCGCAGCACGAAACCCAAAATCGATTCCGCCGGACTCGAAAGCTATCAGCTCCATTGTCAAGAATGTGGTTCGGCGCTCGCTGGGATCATCGATCCTGCCGATGATGTCCTGATGCTCTCAGAACGCCTGTTTAACGGCTATTAGCGTCGCAACAGTAAACCTTCGCTCCGATCATTCCTCTGGCCACTGCTGCAGCACGCGCGTGCGCTGTCGGATCGTCAGCCTGATACGTGGGCGCCGCTGTCTGGGTCGAGAATTGCCGAGCGCCCCTGACCGTCCCAAGTCATTTTACATTTGTTGATCGGAGCAATATCATTCCAGTTGCGGCATCCTGGGGAGGCTACTTTAGGATGATTACCTGGATTCGTACCGCTAACACCATTCCCGGCAAAATCGGCGAAGCGGTTGTTTGGTCGAAGGGAGTGTCGGCCGCAGTTAAGCGAGTGACCGGTAAGGATTTGACCGTTTCTACTGCTTTTGGGGGGGCCGGCCGGAGGATTAAGTTGGATGATGCAGTTTGAAAATGCGTCACAAGTGGAAGAGGCCAACGCAAAGCTTATGGCTGATCGCGAATACCTTACCGCCCTAGCGCAGGCGCAGGCGCTTTTCGTTCCAAACACTGGGCACGATCAGATGTGGCGTCACGTACAAGTTTGAAAAAGAAAAACCGGCGTTAGGCGGACTGTATCAGGATCCCGACGCCTTACTCTGGCGCCAAGCAAAACAGAGAGCCCCAAGCGCACGGACGCGCGCCTGGGGCTTCAATGAGGCGGGCGGGATCTGGGGGATCGGGGTCCGCCCCACACGAAGATGAGCACGCGACGGGGTCACATTCTACGGTCGAGCGG
>Ga0302326_10033756_pt1 | contig 10158 bp, 8 predicted proteins | sample Palsa_T0_3_FD_202264 | JGI IMG/M metagenome (GOLD analysis project Ga0302326, IMG submission 202264) | Peat permafrost microbial communities from Stordalen Mire near Abisko, Sweden - Palsa_T0_3 | ecosystem: Environmental > Terrestrial > Soil > Palsa > Peat permafrost | place: Sweden: Abisko...
CGGTTCGTCTGGGCTCGGGACGGCGGACAATGCCGAAGATGCGGCTCGACCGTTGATCTACAGTTCGATCACATGATACCGCGCAGTTGGGGCGGATCGGGGACGGCGGAGAATGTCGAGCTCCTGAGCAAGAGGTGCAACAGGCGAAAAGGCGCACAGCTTTTCTAGAAAGGCAACAAGGGAGGGGGTGAGAATATGCGACGTTTTAGTCGACCCAGGGCGTCCGGTGGAAGTGGGTTCGCACGTTACGACTATCAGTGGTCGAAGGTCGGACTCAGGATCAGCACGAAGCAGATAGCGGTTGGGGCGTTAAAGGCGCTGTACGGTTCTCGAGCGGCGTCTTCCGCAATCCGGTTGGCGCAGAAGCTGTCTGGCAAAAGGCGATAAGGCGCGCTGCTCCACCGGCGGGTGGGGTTGCTTGCGGTCCAAGGGGAATCGGGCGAGGCGGTCTCCACTCGCCCCCTACCCACTGGGACGGAGCCGGATCACGCGAGAAGCCGCGGCGGGTTGCTGCTGCGTCATGCAATGGATTGTGCCGAGGCCGAGGACGAGATCGCGGCAGGGGATGGGGATGATTTGGCGATCGGGAAATAGCTTCGCCAACGTTGCGAGCGCAACGCGATCGTTTGGGTCGCTGAAGGTGGGAACGAGAACGATGCGATTCGCGATGTAGAAATTGGCGTAGCTGGCGGGCAGGCGCTGCCCCGCGAAAAAAACCGGTTCCGGCATGGGCAAGGTTTCAATGCGCAACGGCTGGCCGGATTCATTTTTCATTTGCTTGAGCAGCGCGACGTTTTCCGCGAGCGGGGCGTAATTGGCTTCGGCGCGATCGTGCTCGACTACGGTGACAACCGTGGAGGAATCGACGAAGCGAGCGAGATCGTCGATGTGGCCGTGCGTATCGTCGCCAGCGATTCCATTGCGCAGCCAGAGGACGTGCGTGGCGCCCAGATAATCGCACAGGACGGTTTCGATTTGTTCGCGGGTCATACCGGGATTGCGGGCTTGCACCGGGCTGAGCAGGCATTCTTCGGTGGTTAAGAGAGTGCCGCGGCCATTGACGTCAATGCTGCCGCCTTCGAGAACAACGCGCTTCCCGGCGGAATCCGGTTGCCATAGCCGCAATTTCAGCCGACGGTTCGCGTGCGTAACAAACGCGGCGTCCTTCTGATAATCGTCGTACTTCGCCCAGGCGTTGAATTTCCAGTGGGTGATCGCGATATCGCCGGAGGCATTCATAACAAATATCGGGCCGGAATCGCGCGTCCATCCGCGATTGGTGGGGATGCGGAAAAATTCCACGGCGGCGAGATCGGCGCCGGATTTTTTGAGCACGCGCCGCGCGGCGGATTCGGCTTCTTTTCCTTCGACCAGAATACGTACGCGCTCGACGCGCGCGAGATGACGCACGATTTCCGCGTAGACCCACGGAATCGGCGCGAATTTGCCGGGCCAATCGGTGCGCTCGTGCGGCCAGCCGAGCCAGGTGGCTTCGTGCGGTTCCCATTCGGCGGGCATGCGATAGCCGAGCGAGTGCGGCGTGGCGCGGGGATTTCGGGAGGGAAGCATTTTCGTCACGGGAAGATCACGGAGTTGGCGGGTGCGGCGCGGGCCAGCACAGAAACCGCGCCGGTAGAAACGAAGCGGGCGAACACAAAACCCGCACCCTTAGAATCGAAGGGTGCGGCACCCAGCGCGGGCGCCGGCGGCGAATCGATCGCACTACGGCAGACTTTCGCCGAGCCAGCGTTCTAGGATCGGCTGGTAGGCATCGATGCGGCGATCGCGGAAGAAGGGCCAATTGCGGCGCGTTTCTTCGCTGAGCGCGGGATCGCATTCGACGATCAGGATGGCTTCTTCGTCCGCGGGCGCTTCGGCGAGAATTTTTCCGAAGGGATCGGCGACGAAAGAGTGGCCCCAGAATTCGAGGCCGGCGTCGGGCGGGCCCTCGAAGCCTGTGCGATTTACGACGGCGACGTACACGCCGTTGGCGATGGCGTGGGCGCGCTGGATGGTGCGCCAGGCATCGAGCTGCGCCGCGCCGAATTCGGCTTTTTCCGAGGGGTGCCAGCCGATGCTGGTGGGATAAAAAAGAATTTGCGCGCCGGAAAGGCTCATCAGGCGCGCTCCTTCGGGATACCACTGGTCCCAGCAAATCTGCACGCCGATGCGGCCGTAGCGCGTGGGGAAACTAGGAAATCCCAAATCGCCGGGCGTGAAATAAAATTTTTCAAAATAGAGCGGATCCTCGGGAATGTGCATCTTTCGGTAGCGGCCGGCAAGTGAGCCATCGGCATCGATGATCGCGGCGGAATTGTGGTAGACGCCGGCTCCGCGGCGCTCAAACACAGAAACAATCAGCACGACGTTGCACTCGCGCGCCACGGCGGCGAGGGCGTCGGTTGTGGGGCCGGGAACGGGCTCGGCCAGGGCGAAGAGGTCGGCGTTTTCTTCGCGGCAGAAATACTCCGACCGAAAGAGTTCGGGCAGGCAGACGATCTGAGCGCCACGCGAGGCGGCTTCGCGAATCTTCGCGGCGGCGCGCGCGAGATTTTCCGCCGGGTCCGGGCCGGAGCGCATCTGAACGAGGCCGACGGTGAATTTTTCAGACATCAAATTTATTCGGCGTCAATTTATTCAACCGCGAATTTATCGAACATCGGGGCTCATCTTATCATTTATCGCGGTTGGTTTTTTCGCGCAGAATGCGGGAGAACAGTTCGCGGAATTGGCGGCCGTTTTCGTCCCAGGTGTAGCGCGAGGCGGTTTGCGCGGCGCGCTCGCCGAGGCGCGCGCGGAGTTCGGGATCTTCATAGAGCGAGCGCATTTGCGATGCCAGCGTTCGCGCATCGTTCGGGTCCTCCAGGATCAAGCCATCGACGCCGTCAGTCATGATCTCCGCCGTGCCGTTGGTGGAGGTGGTGATCACGGGCAGTCCGCAGGACATGGCTTCCATCGGCGGCTGCGCGAACGTGTCTTCGAGCGACGGGCCAACGTAGGCGTCGGCCGCGGCGTAGTAAAAAGCCACATCGCCGCGCGAGGGAAGAAAGCGCACGCACGCGGCGAGATTCAAGCGTTCGATCGGAGCGTCGTAAGGGCGCGTTTCGTCGCTGCCGGCGACGCACAGCGCGACGGGCAAGTCGGCCAGCAAAGACATCGCTTCGAGGAGAGTGAACAAACCTTTTTTTCGCCAGTCGTTTCCGACGAGCAGAAACACGAATTGGCCGGCGGGGATGGCGAGTTCTCTGCGGGCTGCATCGCGGCGTGCGAGGCGCGATTCCGGATTGAAGACGGCGTGATCGAGGCCCATGTACACGACCGGCAAATCGGCGTGCGGGCCGTAGAAGCGGTCCAAATCGGCGGCGGTTTTTCGCGCGATCAGAATCAATTGCGCGCGCGGGCGCGTGTACAAGTGGCGCTCGAGCGCGATGACCAGGCGGTAGTAGATCCGCCGGTGAGCGATGCGCGGCCAGGAGCGAACCGGATTCCGCGCGAAGGCCAGTTCGGGCCGCAACTGGCGGACGAATTCGGCGAAGACGATGTGAATCGAAATGGCGTCGGCATCGAAGCAATTCGTGCCGGCGGTGAAGACGAGATCGTGGCGGATGCCGCGAAACGCGCGGTCCCACCATCGCCAGATATGATTGGCCGCGAGCCACCAGATGAAATTTCCGAGATGCGGGCCGGGGAGTTTCGGAATGCGGTGCCAGGTGAGCGCGGTGAGATCGAGATCTTCGACGCGCTGGCTGTAGACGTGAACGTCATGGTCGGCGGTGAGCCGCGAAGTCCATTCGGCGACGCGGCGTTCGGTGCCGTGGCGCTTATCGATGAAGGGAGAAACGACGGCGAGAATCGGCTTGCGCGGGGGAGCGGCCATTTAGCCCGTGACCTTCATCGTTTCGCACCAGCGCTGGAGCACGAAGAGCGACCAGACGCGCGACCATCCCACGCGGGCGGGATGCGCGAGGAAACGGCGCCAGACGCTCCCGACGGCGGCGGGATTGAGCACGCCGTCGGCGCGCAGCCGGCCGGGCGCGAAGGCGGCTTCCACCGTGGAGCGCAATTCCACGGTGAGCCAGCGTTGATAGGGGAATGAAAAGGTACGCTTGGGGCGCGTGGCGATTTCTTCGTAGGACGCTGGAGGCATCAGACGGCGCATGGCGTCGAGCAGGAGTTTTTTTTTGCGCATGCGCAGCGAAGCGGGAAGCGAGAAGGCGTACTCCATCAATTTGTGATCGAGAAAAACGGGGCGGAGCTCGAGGCTGTGGGCCATGCTCATGGCGTCGCCATCGCGCAAGAGGCGTGGTTCAAGATGCGCGTGGACATCGAGGTAGGCGATTTTTTCCGGGAGATCGCTACCTTCGACGCGCTTCGCCCAGCGGCGCAGGTGGGACGCGGCTTCGGAATCGCCGCGCCGCGGCGCGACGGCGCCTTCGGCGGAATCGGCGAGCGCGGGATTTGCGAGCGCGGCGAGGTCGCGTTCGAGGAAGTGAATTTTCACCGCCATTTCCGCGGCGAGGAATGGATCGGCGGCGCCGGCGAGATAACTGAGCTTGCGCCAGCGAAACGGAAATGCGTCGTGATCGAGAATGGCGTTCGCAACGGAGCGCGGGAACCAGCGCAGTCGCTCGGCGGTGCGCGTGAAGCGCTCGAAATTCTCGAACGAAGCGTAGCCGCCGAAGAGTTCGTCGCCGCCCTGGCCGGTGAGCGCGACTTTGAATCCGGCGCGCGAAGCGGTGCGGCAGATCCAATAAGCGTTCAATCCGTCGACAGTGGGCGCGTCCATGGCCCAGATGGCGTGGTCGAGGCCGGCGAGCATCTCCGGCGCGGAAAGCGTCAGGACGTTGTGCGGAATTCCCAACAGCTCGGCGGTGCGGCGGCTGGAATCGGATTCATCGAGCGACTTGTCTTCAAATCCGATGGTCAGCGCGGTGAGCGTTTTCGCGCCGGCGCGCAGCGCGAGCGAGCCGAGCGCGGCGGAATCCACTCCGCCGCTGAGGAACAGGGCCACGGGAACGTCCGAAATCAGATGGAGCCGCATGGCTTCAACGAGGTTGTCGCTCAAAGTTGCGGAGACGGTTTCGCTTTCGGATTCTGTCGGCGTCGCGTGTTTCGTTTGGCTGCTGCGGTGTGGCGTCAAATCCCAGTAGCGCCGTGTTTCAAACGCGCCATCTTTCCATGTGGCGATGTGGCCGGGCTCGAGCGGCTGGACGCCCGCGATTGCGGCGTAGGGCGGCGGGATGTGCCCGAGCTGCAAGAACACGCGGACAGCGTGGGCGTCGATGCGGCGCGGCAGCAGACCGGAGGCCAGCAGCGTTTTGATTTCAGAGCCGAAGACGATGCGATCCGGCGTGAGCGAATAATAGAGCGGCTTGATGCCCAGGCGATCGCGCGCGAGAAGTAAGCGGCGCTGGCGGCTATCCCAAATGGCGAAGGCGAACATGCCGCGCAGCTTTTCAACGCAGGCATCGCCAAGCTCAGCGTAGAGATGAAGAACGACTTCGGTGTCCGTGGCGGAGCGGAACACGTGCCCGCGGGAGATCAGCCAGTCGCGAAGCGCGGCGGCGTTGTAGCATTCGCCGTTGTAGGTGATCCAGGAGGCGCGGTCGCCATCGGGCATGGGTTGGCGGCCGCGTTCGCTGAGATCGAGGATTGCGAGGCGCGCGTTCCCGAGAACGCAGTTATCGACAACTTCGATTCCATTGCTATCGGGCCCGCGATGCAGGAGCGCGGCGGTCATCGCGCGGGCGGAGGATACGTGCTCCGGCGTCAAGTTTCGCGCCGCGATACCGCCAATTCCGCACACGTTGTGAGGATTCTCCCTTCGCAACTATGAAGCCGAGCGATTTGAGAATACTACGCGGATGCCGGGGAAGATTGCCAAAAGTGGTGCCCAAGGAGGGATTCGAACCCCCACGTCCTTGCGAACGCTAGAACCTGAATCTAGTGCGTCTGCCAGTTCCGCCACTTGGGCACAATGCGCGGTGAAGCGAAGCAAGTTCATTCTGCCCACGCGCCGCGGGCTTTGTCAACGCAGCGGCGCGGAGGCGGCATGCCGTAAGATAGCCACATGAGCAAAGCAAATGCCTACTTTCGAGGCAAGGTGGCGCTGATCACGGGAGCGTCCTCCGGGATCGGAGAGGAGTTGGCTTGGCAACTGGCGCAGGCGGGAGCAAAGGTGACGCTGGCGGCGCGGCGCAGGGAGCGTCTGGAGGGGCTTGCGCAGCGGATTGCAGCGCTCGCGAATTCTGAAGCGCTCGTGGTTGAGTGCGACGTCACGCGCGATGGCGATCTTGAACGAGCGGTTGCGGCCACCGTCAGCAAGTGGGGAAGGCTGGACGTGGCGATAGCCAATGCGGGATTTGGAGTGGTGGGCGCGTTCAAAAAACTTTCGCTGGAGGATTACCGGCGGCAGTTTGAAACCAACATGTTCGGAGTGCTGCGGACAATTTACGCCGCGTTGCCGGAGATCGAGAAAACCAAGGGCAACATCGCGATCATCGGCAGTGTGGCGGGCTGGGTTTCGACCGCGGGCGGTTCGCCATACTCGATGAGCAAATTTGCGTTGCGCTCGCTGGCGAACGCCATCACGCCGGAGCTGCGGCCTCTGGGCGTGAAGGTCACGCTGATCAGTCCGGGCTTCGTGGAGAGTGAAATCCAGAAGGTCGACATCCAGGGAAAGTTTCATCCCGAGGTGAAAAGCAAGGTACCTCGGTGGCTCACGATGAGCACGCCGAAGGCGGCGCGCCAGATATTGAGTGCCGTGGCGCACGGACGGCGCGAACGAATCGTCACATTGCATGGCAAAATATTTGTCGCCATGGAAAGATTTTTGCCGTGGCTGAATCGCGCCGTTACCCAAGCCGTGGCCCGGAGACGCAACCGCTAGCGCCGGCCGGGGCCGGCGACTCCGGCGGTGGACCGCGTTGGGCCTAGCCTTGCGGGGGCGCTTGACATCCCTCCGCCCGTCCGGGTGTATACTCCCGCGATAGTCCGAGGCCAAGGCAGTGCGGCGCTGCGGCCCATCCCCCCGCCTTTCACCAAGCGCCCTACCTGCCAGGAGGAAACCATGGATAACATACAATGGACCCCGTTGTTCTGTTTGTGTGTCGCTTGGGGCGTCGTGACGTTGGTGCTGTTGGTATTCGCGCTTTACCGCTGGGGGCTTTCCGTCAGGGAGGATGATCAACTTTTCATCGCGCCGGGCGAGGAGCACATCGCGGCGGATCAGCGCGTGATGTTCCAGAAAATCGCCAAGACCACGACGCCAATCGTTACGCTGTCGGTGCTTTCCGGCGTGCTGTTGATTGCGACCGTGGGCCTGTGGCTTTACGAAGGTTTCAAGAGCTTCTAGGCCGGCGTTCCAAGTCGCTCGCCGGAGCGAGGAGCTAGTGCGGAGTGGGGGGAGCATTGGCCGCCGGCGGCATGGGTGTGGGCGCGGCGGCCGGGGCGGGCGCCTGCTGCGGCGTGTTGGAAACGACCGAGGTGTGGTCCAGCACGATCAGCCAGGTATCGGCCTGCTTTTCAAAGATCAGCGTGGTGTGTCCGCGGACGTCGTCCTGACTTCCGTCGATGGTGGCGAAATATTCCCATTGATATGTGGCGAAGGCGTATGAGCCATCGACCTTGATCAGCGTGTTGGTGCGGTCAAGCTGACCGCCCTGAATCCGCGCGCGCATCGTCTGGTAGGCGGCGGCGTAGGCGGCCCATCCGGATATCGGCGGTTCCCACGCTCCGGTGATCACGAGCACGTCGGGCGAATAATATCTTTGCATCTGGTCGGCCATGCCGATTTGCCAGTAGCCGAGCATCTCGGAAATCTCCTGATCGATTTTCTGGCTGTCGGGTATGAGGACGGGCGAAGAGGAAGAATCGTCCGTTGCGCCTGGCGCGGGAGATTTCTGCTTTTTTTGCTTTTGCGCCGCCGCGGGCACAATGCCGAGCGCAAGGGCGAGCAGCAGCGAAAATGCGGCGTTACGAAAACCCATCATGCGTTTCCCCCGAAGCCGGCGAATGGAACTCCGAGGAGTGAAGATAGCACCGAAAGCAGCGGCGCGCCGCGCGGCGCTGGCTCGCGTGACCAAAGGCCAATCAAGCGCTTCGCCGCGTCAGGATCGCGCGACGCGAAAGCCGTAATCGGCGTACTCGAATTCGGGAGGGATGCTGGAGCGGGCGGCTGCGCGCGAAATTTTGATTTGATGGCGCCAGGAGCCGCCGCGCGAGGAGCGGCGTGTTCCGGTGGGCGGGCCCTGCGGATTGCGATCGGGGGAATGCGCGTAGTACGAGGCGTCGTACCAATCGGCGCACCATTCGTGGACGTTGTCGCCGATGTCATACAGACCGAAGGCGTTCGGCGCGTATTGCGCTACTCGTCCGGGGCCCGTTTTCCAGCGCGCGGCGTAATCGGGCTGGGCTTCGGGCGGGGCGTCGCCCCAGGAGTAGAGCTTGCCATCGATGCCGCCGCGCGCGGCGCGTTCCCACTCCGCTTCGGTCGGCAGACGGTAGCTGCGGCCGGTCGCGTCGGCGAGCCAGCGGCAATAGGCATTGGCGTCGAACCACGACGGCGAGACAACCGGAAATTGCGGATCGCTGAAATTGGGATCGTTCCAATCGCGCGGCGCGGCGTGCCCGGTGGCTTCGAGGAAGCGAGCGTATTCCGCGCGCGTGACCTGGCACGCGGCGAGATCGAAGGCATCGACCCAAACGCGATGCACGGGTTTTTCGTCGTCGCGGCCGGTGGCGCAGCCCATCTCGAACCAGCCTTCGGGGATGCGCACGAAGGCGAGATCAGGCGGCATCGGCGACGGCGGGAACCGGATAGAGGCACATTGTCGTTGAAGGTTTGCTAGTCTAGACTTCGCCAACCATGAACGCAACTGGTCCCGTTCCGCGCACTGGCCGGCCTGAACTTGCGCGCTCCCTCACGCTGTTACCCGCGGTGGCGCTGGCGATGGTGGACATGATCGGCGTGGGCCCGTTCGCCACGCTGCCGAACATGGTGGACAAAATGGGCGGCGCGCAGGCGATTTATGGATGGACGGCGGGCGCGCTGCTGGCGATGTCGGACGGGTTGATCTGGGCGGAACTGGGCGCGGCGATGCCCAAGGCGGGCGGCTCGTACGAATTTTTGTCGGAGATATACGGGCGGGAAAAACTGGGGCGATTGTTCTCGTTCCTTTTCGTATTCCAACTGATCGTGAGCGCGCCGATCTCGATCGCCACCGGATGCGTGGGCCTCGCAGGGTACGCCTCTTACATTTTCCCGCGCCTGGGCACGGTTTTCTTTTCGGCGGCCACACACTTCAGCTTCTTCGGTTTCAGGTTTATGGGTAGCGAACAGCTTGCGTTCGGCGTCAGCGGCGCGACGCTGGTGGCGATGGCTGCGGCATTGCTGGCGACGATTCTTGTGTATCGTAGAATCGCCGGCGTCGGGCGGATCGCGAAATTTCTTTGGGCTGGCGTGCTGGGCACGGTCGGCTTTGTGATCTTCGCCGGACTGACTCATTTTCACAGCAGCCTGGCGTTTCCGCCGGGGTGGTCGCGTCCGCAAGTCTCGGGATTCTGGACCGGATTTTCGGCGGCGCTGCTGATCGCGTTGTACGACTACTGGGGATACTACAACGTTTGCTTTCTGGGTGAGGAGATCGCGGAGCCGCGAAAGACGATTCCCCGCGCGATGCTGCTTTCGATCGCGGCCGTGGCGATTCTCTACATCACGATGAATATCAGCATCCTGGGCGTCGTGCCGTTGCAGGAGCTGCGGGCCATGGCCGGCAATTCAGCGTCAAGCCATGTGGCCGCGCGGGCCGTGCAGATCGCCTATGGACATTGGGCGGGAACGCTGGTGGCCGTGATGGTGATCTGGACGGCGTTTGCGTCGGTCTTCGCGCTGCTTGCGGGATATTCGAGGGTGCCGTTCGCGGCGGCGCGCGATGGCAACTTCCCGCGATTTTTTGAAAAGGTTCATCCGAAGAACCTGTTTCCTACGAACAGCGTGCTTGTGCTCGGCCTTCTGGCGGCGGCGTTGTGCGTATTTCAATTGGGCCAATTGGTCACGGCGCTGGTGGTGATTCGGATTCTGCTGATGTTCGGGTTGCAGGCCGTGGGAGTGGTCGTGTGGCGAATTCTGAAGCCGAATCAGCCGCGGCCGTTTCGGAT
>Ga0302326_10033757_pt1 | contig 10158 bp, 10 predicted proteins | sample Palsa_T0_3_FD_202264 | JGI IMG/M metagenome (GOLD analysis project Ga0302326, IMG submission 202264) | Peat permafrost microbial communities from Stordalen Mire near Abisko, Sweden - Palsa_T0_3 | ecosystem: Environmental > Terrestrial > Soil > Palsa > Peat permafrost | place: Sweden: Abisko...
TATTGTCCAGCTATTTGTTGGACACTACACTAGACATGAGAGAAAGCAGATGGATGAAAGCCAAACGCAAACGGCACAGTGGGGCCTTTAAGGCCAAAGTGGGATTCGAAGCCCTGGTGGGGCTTAAGACGGTCGCGCAATTGGCGCGAGAGTATCAAGTGCATCCGACCCAGGTCACGCTGTGGAAAGCGACGATTCGAGATCATTTGCCGGAGTTGTTCGAGGCCGGCCAGGCGGGTAGTGCGGATCAGGAGGGACTGATTGCGCAGTTGCATCAGAAGATTGGGCAACTGACGGTGGACTTGGACTGGCTTAAAAAAAAGTCCAAGCAAATGGGACTCTGACATGCCGGCGAGATTTAATCAGCAGCGACGAGTCTTTGAGCCTGCGGCGGCAGTGCGACCTGCTGGAGGTTTGCCGGGGCAGCTATTATTACGAGCCGTGTCCAGAAACGCAGGAGAACCTGGGCTTGATGCGGCGACTGGACCAACTTCATTTGGAGCATCCGGTCTATGGCAGCCGCAAGCTGACGGTGTTGTTGCGGCGGGAGGGTCGTTGGATCAATCGCAAACGGGTGGTGCGGCTGTTGCGGGTCATGGGGATCGAGGCCATTTACGCCAAAACCGAAATTGAGCCAGCCGGAGTTGGGACATCAGATTTACCCGTATCTGTTGAGGGATTTGGCCGTGACGGGTCCGGATCAAGTGTGGTGCGCGGACATAACGTATGTGCCTATGGCCAGAGGGTTTATGTATTTGGTGGCGGTCATGGACTGGTGGAGTCGTTATGTGCTGGCGTGGCGCTTGAGCAACACGATGGAGGCGGCCTTTTGTGTGGACGCCTGGGAGGCGGCGTTGCGGGCTGGGCGGCAATCGCCCGCGCCCGAAGCAATCACGGAAGCCAGCCGCGAAGAATTGCGGCAGCAAAAGACCGAAAGCATGAATGCAAAAGCCGGAGGCGGAGGAAAGAAGGGCGGGGGGCCGCGCCATGACCATGGCCAGCCTTGGGCCGAAGCAATTGCGTCCTATTGGCACCTGGGTTAAATATGCGCACGTTCTTTTGCAGGCCAACGAGGCTATTTTCATTAATTGAAAATAATCGAACGCTCGAAAAGGACGGGTTGGTCGAATATGTCAATTACAAAGGTTGCCGAGCTCAGATCGCGGGCGTGATTAAAGGTACGATCGAAACTTGGCGCAACCGCCGGACTAATTCCGCCGCGGACATTTGACCCGGTGCCGTTGGCTTGTCGTTGTAACCATAGGTCAGACAAGAGCCGAGTTGGGCAAATTCAATTCTTGTCTTGGACCATTTGCGTCCCATGCCAATGACACAAATGGGCTTTCCCCATCGGCGTCGCAGCAAGGAACGAAGCACGTCGGCATCGGCGGCGTTTTTGATCATCGTAGAAATCTTAGCGATGGAGCCAATGTCGTGCGCTCGCTCGACGATCCCGCAAAGCTCCTTCAGCGGCGGCGTCTTCTGAAAATCATGGAATGAAATGACGCTGGCTTTCTTCAATCGGGCCGCTTCGCGGGCGACGGCCTTGCTGATGACACTGTGAAGTTCCACATCGACGGCGGCCAGTTCCTGCAACCCTTGTTTGTAAAGGTCGAGACGCTGTTCGTCATCGGATTCCCAATTCCCACCTTCGGCGCTCAGGCGAATCGTCAGGAGCACAGGCTTGCCGTCGAACTGGAGGCGTGCGCAGCGTTTGAGCCAATCCGGCGTTCGTTCCATCTTGTCCAGGCGCACTTCCACGATATCGCCGTGGAGCGCGACTCTAGGCGTGAGCGTCGAGAGCGTGCCCACGACTCGCGGAACGCGACCGACCTCCAATTTTGTGGTGGCGGTGCGAAAGAGTGCGCGCGTCTTGCTCATAAACCACCATAATGTGGAAAAACCTTTAAACCTCAACCCTCAAACTTTAGACTCGCCGCACTTATGACGAAAACGATCATCAAACCGGCGGGGGCAGCGCCCGCGGCGGGACCTTACAATCACGGCGTGCGCATTGGCGACCTGCTGTTTACCGCGGGACAAATAGCGACTGTGCCCGAAACCGGCCAATTGCTGGCTGGTGACATCAAAGCGCAAACGGAGCGCGTGCTGGAAAACATCAGACTTATCCTTAAGGATCAAGGCCTGACTCCCGCCCACGTGGTCAAAGCCACCGTTTTCATGGCCGATCTGGCGCATTTTGCCGCGATGAACGAGGTTTACGGGCGCTTTTTCACTGCTGATTTTCCGGCCCGCACCACGGTGCAGGTGGCTGCTTTGCCGCGAGGCGCGGCGGTGGAAATTGAAGTGATCGCCCATTATTGATTGCCGTGCCTCTAGCCGCTTCCATCGCTATTGCACTCGTTGTGGGAGTGATTGTGGGCTGGCTGCTCGCGAGTTTGAGGCAACGTCCAACGGATGGGCGCTTGGAAGAGGAGTTGCGCCAGCAAGTGCAAGCGCGGGAACGGGAGCTGGCGGCCAGCCGCGAGCAACATCTTGGCGTGAGCGCCGCGCTCGCGGCTGCCGAAGCCCGGGAAAAATCCGCCCAACGCCTGGTGGAAGATTCACGCACCACGTATGCGGAAAGTTTACGTGTGGCCAAGGATGCGCAAGAACGCGCCTTGGCGGATCTGCGCGAATCCTTCAAAGCGCTAAGCGCCGAGGCTTTGAAACAAAGCGCGCCGCAATTCCTGCAATTGGCCAACGAGACGATGGGAAAATTCCAGGAGACGGCTAAAGGTGACCTGGCGACGCGCCAGCAAGCCATCGCGTCGCTGGTGCAACCGTTAAAGGAGCAACTGGAAAGCTATCAAAGCCGGTTGCAACAGAGCGACACTGCGCAATCGCAGGCACTGGGCGAGGTCAAGAAACAATTGGAAGGGTTGGCCCAGAATAGCCAGACCTTGTCCACAGAAACGTTGCAACTGCGTAAAGTCCTCAGCTCCAATCAAGCGCGCGGGCGTTGGGGGGAGGAAACCTTGCGCCGCGTGGTTGAAGCCGCCGGCATGAGTCCGCATTGTGACTTTTACGAGCAGACGCAATCCGACGACAAGAAGCCTGATTTGATCGTGCGTTTGCCGGGCGATCGTGTCATTATAATTGACGCCAAAGTGCCCGACCTCGATTTTCTCCAGGCGCTGGATGCCGCCGATCCCGCGGTGCGCGCCCAGGCTTTAAATGTTCACGCCAATAAGCTCAAGGAAACCATCAAGGACTTGGCGCGGAAGAATTATCCCGCCGAATTTGAGGGTGCGCTCGATTATGTGGTGCTCTTTCTGCCGGCCGAATCGCTATTTAGCGCCGCTTTGGAGGCGGACCGGGATCTGATTTTGTGGGCCGCGCAACGGCAGATTATGCTGGCCACGCCGGCCTCGTTGATTGCGTTGTTGCGGGCGGTCAGTGTGAGTTGGCAACAACATAAGCAAACGGAAAATGCGCGGGAAATTTCCGAGGCGGCGCAGGAACTATTTAATCGCGTAGCCACCTTTATCGAACATTTCGAGAAAATCCGCGTTGGCTTGTCCAGAGCCAACGCCGCTTTTGACGACGCGGTCGGCAGTTACCAACGCATGGTGCGTCCCAGCGGAGAAAAGTTGGTCAAGCTCAGCGGCGGCGCGCCGGTCAAGGAGTTGGGGGAAATCAAACCTATCGATACGACCTTGCGGTTGCCGCTGTACTGAAACTACGTCAGGGGCGGGCAAATCAGAGGGATAACCTCCCGTTTGTTGCGGCGATAGATGGAGAAATCCTTTCGGTCGTTGGTAATGACATAGTGATGAGGATTTAGTTCGCTCAGGCGAATGAGGCAAAGATCAGCTAGATCGGGCTGACGGCTGGCGTATCTTTCGGCCAATAAAGCAACGTGGGCCAAATTCGAGTTAAAATCGAATGCATCGGTCACTAAACCGTCGTCGATCAGTTTGAGAACAGCGGGCACATTTTGCAGATGAAAAGCGGACTCGGCCAAGACGGCCTCGCAGGTCAAAAGAGGTTCATTGACTTGAAGCGCCAACTCGACCGCCCACGAATGATGGAAATCGTTCCTGTTGGCAAAGGCGACCAGAAAGCCTGTATCGGCGATTCCTTTCACTTTTTTGCGAAGCCTTTGCGCGTGGATAAATCCCTTGAGCCGGAGACGCAACCAGCCCACCGCATGAATGGTTTGGCTGCGCCTGTCATTCGCGCCTTTTCCAACTGTTCGCGGACCACTTGCCCCTGGGAGACACCAGTTCGGGAAGCCGTCTTTTGCAGCCATTCCGCAAGGTCTTTTGTAACACGCACGGTGATTGTATGACTCATACGCCACAAGTGTATTACATTTTGCCTCCAGCGCAAGTTTGAAGAAAATATGCCCTCCAAGCCTCGTGTAGAGGGAACATCCGCTTGCAATTACGCGGGTTATGTCGCTCCGACGGAGCTTATTTGCCAATTGGCATCGGGCCTATCTATAAGGATTTGACTCCTGACGGAGCTGAGATCAAACGACTGTCTAAAGTTGAGATGTGCCATCATTAGAAAGTTATTGTGTTCCCATAGAACTATGTTACGATGACTTTCATTAAAGCGCTTCGGCGCTTTTGCTCTTTGATATTTGGGAATAGGGTGTGCGGCAAGCGGTGAGAAATTAAACCGCCAGCGGTTCTGTTCAGGTCGATCAGGATCGAGGGCAAACTCACGCAAGTCGTTGATTTCCACGATAATTTCGGATAGTTCGCGCATTTCTGTGTGGGAAGGACCGGCCTTCATTGCATCCGGTCCGCCAGTATCGGAAAAACGCGAAATTCTCCCGAACAGCCGCCGGTGCGGTGTATCCAAAGTGGGTCAGGTTGGCTGGCGCGTTCAATCGCACCCAATCAAACCCAATCAAGCCATTTTTGGCATAAGACGGTTTTGGACCCCCTCATCCAAACCTTCTCCCGGTGGGAGAAGGAAAGTTGCCGGACGCCTGGTTGATTGCCGATGAGTGTCCGCCTAGTTCCGTTGCCCGAATTGGCGACCAGCGGATGACGATTTCACCCTCTCCTTGGAGGAGAGGGCGGGGTGAGGTGGTATCCAGTCGCACCAGTCGCACCAAGTCCAAGCAAATCAAACCAGTTTGGACAGGACGGATGGGATGGGAAGCCAGTCTGATTGGCTGTCGTTCTTGTCTTTTGGCGGCTTGGCGACTTAGCGTTGAAAATGGAACGCAAAGACTTTCGGGCTCAAAATTCCACATATTTCACGTCAAATCGTGCCACCGATTTTCCGAGGGAGTGTCGCGCATCGTCGCGCATCGTCACGCTCGCAAAAATTCGTGATGATGCGACGAGCGCGCCTCCAAGCTTGTCACGACTCTCGTCGCTAGGTAACGTGCCGCCCACATGAGTCAGAAAGCTTACGCTGCGGCGGGTGTCGATATTGACCTGGGCAACCGGGTCAAGGCGACTTTGCCGCAATTGCTCGCTTCCACCCGGCGCCGTGAGGTCCTGGGCAGCGTGGGTGGGTTCGGTGGTTTGTTTGAATTGGATGTCAAAAAATTCCGCCAACCCGTGCTCGTTTCGAGCACCGATGGCGTTGGCACCAAGCTTAAAATCGCCTTCGCCATGAACCGCCATGACACCGTGGGACGGGACCTTGTCAACCATTGCGTCAACGACATCGCCGTGCTCGGAGCGGAACCGCTTTTTTTTCTGGATTACATTGGCACGGGCAAATTGCAGCCGCGTGTTTTCGAGCAATTGCTGCGGGGTTTTGCCACGGCTTGCCGGGAAAATCATTGCGCGTTGATCGGCGGGGAAACTGCCCAGATGCCCGGCTTTTATCAGGACGGCGAATATGATGTCAGCGGCACGATTGTGGGCGTGGTGGAAAAGTCGGCCATGCTCGACGGCAAAAGCATTCGGCCCGGCGACGCCATCATTGGTCTGGCCTCCAGCGGCCTGCATACCAACGGCTATTCGTTGGCGCGCAAGATTCTATTTGACAAGATGAAGCTCCGCCCGGCCAGCCAGCGGCCCGAATTGGCGGGCAGCGTGGGCGAGGAATTGCTCAAGGTGCATGTGAGCTACGGCCCTCTGGTGCAGGCGCTCCTGAAGCAATTCAAAGGAGGTCATGAAATCAAGGGTCTGGCCCATATCACCGGCGGAGGTTTTGTTGACAATGTGCCGCGCGTGCTGCCCAAAAAATGTGATGCCATCATCCGCAAAGGATCATGGGAGGTTCTGCCAATCTTTCAACTGCTCGCGCGCGAGGGAAAAGTGGCGGAAAGCGAGCTTTACCAGGTGTTCAACATGGGCATCGGCATGACCGTCATCGTGGCCGCGGACAAAGCGGACGCCGTGCTTCGATTCGTGCGCGCGCGTCGCCAAGCGGCCTGGATCATAGGCGAAATCACGCGCGGCCAAGGCCACGCCAAAGTAGTTTGACGCCGCGATGAACATTCTTGACGAATTGGAATGGCGCGGGTTGGTGGCTGATTGCACGGACGCGGTCGAATTGAAAAAACGGCTGGACTCCGGCCCCATCGTTCTTTATGCCGGGTTCGATCCAACGGCCGACAGCCTCCATGTGGGCAGCCTGGTGCCGCTGCTCGCCTTGCGCCGTTTTCAATTGCTCGGGCATCGCCCGTTGGCTGTGGCCGGCGGCGCGACGGGCATGGTCGGCGATCCAAGCGGACGCGACACAGAACGCCAGCTTCTGACCAAGGAGGTGCTCGATCGCAACATCGCAGGCATCAAGGAGCAACTGCGGCGTTTGCTGGATTTCGAGTGCGCCAGCAATCAGGCGCAGTTGGTCGATAATGCCGATTGGACGGCACCGGTCAGTTACCTGGAATTTTTACGTGACATCGGCAAGCACTTTTCTGTCAATCAAATGATGGGAAAGGAAAGCGTCCGCGCTCGTATGGAAGACCGCGAATCCGGCATCAGCTATACGGAGTTCAGTTACATGCTGTTGCAGGCGTTTGATTTTTTCCATTTGTTCAAGACCCAGCAATGCGAGTTGCAGATCGGTGGCAGCGATCAATGGGGCAATATCACCGCCGGCATGGAATTGACGCGCAAGAAGTCGGGCGCTCATGTGTTCGGGCTGACCTTGCCTCTGATTCTCAACTCAGACGGCACGAAGTTCGGCAAGTCGGCCGGTGGCGCGGTCTGGCTGGACGAGCGCAAGACGAGCGTGTACCGATTCTACCAGTATTGGATTCGCACCGACGACCGCGACGTGGTGCGCTACCTGAAATATTTCACCCTGCTGAGCAAGGAAGAAATCGAGTCCCTGGCCGCACAGCATCAAGAGCGCCCCGAAGCTCGCGCCGCCCACAAGGCGCTCGCCGCAGCCATGACGGATTTGATCCACGGGACTGCCGCCACAGCGGAAGCCGTCCGCGCCAGCGAAATCCTTTTTGGAGGCGCTCTGGAAGGAATCGCGGAAAGCACCTTCACTGACATTGTTGGGGAAGTACCGACGCGCGATCTGGAAAAATCCAAGCTCGAGGGGGCTGGAGCGCCACTGGCAGAAATTATGGTGGACTCCGGCCTGTGCCCGTCGAAAGGCCAGGCGCGAAAGGATATCGAAGGCGGCGGCGTGTATGTCAACAATATCCGGGAGGCCAACGCCCAAAGGCACCTGACCGCGGCTGATTTGCTCTTTGGCAAGCACCTGCTATTGCGCAAAGGCAAACGGAACTACACCGTCATGTCCGTCAAGTAATATTATGAAATGGAAACGAATGGCTTTTGGCTTCATGGCAACCTTTGCCCTGGTCCCGATCGTCGCAAAAGCGCAGCAGGAATTGGTTTTCGTCGGCTCCGGCAAAAAGAATATCGAAGCGTTCCGCTTTGATTTAGCTTCGGGCGCGTTGACGCGAATAGGCGTGGCGGCAGAGATCGAGCATCCCTCCTTTCTTTGTGTATCGCCCAGTCACCAATATCTCTACGCCATCAGCGAGGGCGGTCCGCAGAGCAGCAGCATCAGCGCTTACGCGCTCGACGCCGCGACCGGTAAGCTGTCCTTTCTGAATAAGCAATCTGCCGGAGGGTCGGGGCCGTGTTATGTCGAGGTTGACGCTTTGGGGAAAAACGCGCTGATCGCCAATTACGGCAGCGGCAGTTTTGCCACGTTCCCGCTCGCGGCCAACGGCCTGCTCCAACCCATGTCCGGCTTTAGCCAGGACCACGGGTCGAGCGTGAATCATGAACGGCAAGAAGGGCCGCATGGGCATACGCTGGTCGCCGGTCCCGGGGAACATTTCGTCTATGGCTGCGATCTTGGTTTGGACAAGGTGATGATCTTCAAGTTTGACCCCGGCAATGGCGCTCTGGTTCCCAATGAACCGGCCTATGCCGAAGTCAAACCCGGCTCGGGCCCGCGGCATATCGCGTTTCACCCCAATGGTAAATGGGCTTTCGTCATCAACGAAATGGCCTCCACCATTACGGCCTTTGGCTACGCCCCGAGCACCGGCGCGCTGCGGGAAATCCAGACGATTTCCACGCTCCCCGACGGATTCTCCGGAGAAAGCTATTGCGCGGAAGTTGCAGTTCATCCGAACGGCAAATTTGTCTATGGGTCGAACCGGGGCGATGACAGCATCGCTGTTTTCGCCTGCGATGCGAAGAACGGAAAATTGACGTTTATCGAACGAGTCTCAACCGGCGGCAAGACGCCCCGTCAATTTGAAATTGAACCCACCGGCCGCTATTTGCTGGCGGGCAATCAAAATTCCGACACTGTGGTGGTATTCAGTATTGATCCCACAAGCGGACGCCTGCACGCGACAGGCGCTCAAGTGCAAACTGATAACCCGCAGTGCGTCCGTTGCGTGTTGGAAACACACTGATATACCGGCCGCAATGACCTCGTTTATTGAAAATGCAACGAAGTGGCGTGCGGCATTTCGTGGGCGCAGGGCTGATTGGTGGGAGCGTCGGGCTTGCGGTCGTTGGTCAAGACCAAAGAGTTGGAGAGCAAAAAGGCTTCGACTTCGTCACCGCTGATGTCGGCGAGCATTCGGCCATTCACTTCCACACACGGGCTGAGCATTTGACCGCTCTTTTCGATCATCTCCTGGCGTTGATTGGGGTCGTTGATGATGTCGCGATCTTCGAAAGGAAGATCATATTTACGCAGCACGGCGCGCACGCCCTGGCTCCATCCGCAACTGGGTTTCAAGTAGGCAACAATTTTGGGTTTGTCCATATGCAAAAGAATATAATGTAAGGTGCCAACAATTGCCATCGATAGCAATATGAATCTTTTCCACGGATCGGGTCGTGATAATTTCAGTCAAAGTAAAGGCCTTATTTTCTATTGCTAACACGGGGTGAGTTCCATACTAATATGCCCGCTCAAGCGCATTTATGCATCGGAATGACAGGACGCCACTCAATTACACCGCATTGGTGAAGAAAGCCCGGAAGATCGAGCCACCGGCGGGGATCCAACATAAAATTGCGCTTTTGGCCGACGTTTCCACGCAGCATCTGGTACCGCTCTTGCGCGTTCTCTTTGCCGACGCGGGGGTTGAGGCGGAGACTTACGAAGCTGGCTTTGATACCGTGGAGGCTGAGGCACTGAATTCCGGTTCGGGGCTTTATAAGTTTGCGCCTCATACGATTGTCGTCCTGCAAGGCACGATGAAGCTGAAAGGCAGCTTTTATCACGCTACAGGCAAACGAAGCACATTCGTTCCAGAGCATGCCGCCAGCATCGAATCAGTTTGGTCGGCGATTCGGGCGCACAGCCAGGCGGTTATTGTACAGAGCACTTTTGCTATGCCATACGAGAGGCCATTCGGCAACTTCGGCAGGCTGATGGAGGATGACCTGGTCTCCAAAGTGGCGGAAATAAACCGGGAGATTTGCCTGCGGGCGCGAAAACATCGCAGCGTGCTCATCAATGACATTGAATTTCTTTCGGGGTGGGTTGGGCACAGGCGCTTTTTCGACGAGAAACTTTGGGGCATGGCGAAAACATTGTGCGCGTTGGAGTTTTTGCCCGACGTGGCGCAAAATATAGTGGACATCACCTTGGCAGCCTCGGGATGCGCGATCAAATGCGCGATCCTGGACTTGGACAACACTTTGTGGGGCGGTGTGGTGGGAGATGATGGGCTGGATGGCATTGGTTTGGGGGATTTGGATGAAGACGGGGCCTTCCGCTCCTTTCAACTTTACT
>Ga0302326_10033759_pt1 | contig 10157 bp, 9 predicted proteins | sample Palsa_T0_3_FD_202264 | JGI IMG/M metagenome (GOLD analysis project Ga0302326, IMG submission 202264) | Peat permafrost microbial communities from Stordalen Mire near Abisko, Sweden - Palsa_T0_3 | ecosystem: Environmental > Terrestrial > Soil > Palsa > Peat permafrost | place: Sweden: Abisko...
CGCCCCGCCCGGGAGATCAAGCGAAGAGGACACTCCGGTGTACTGGCAGACCGTTCAGGCAATGGCTTCAGGCGGCTGGCGGTCATAGGCCCCCACGCGGGCTGTGCAGAGCGGCGCTGGGCCGTACCTGCTCGAACCATGCGGCGCGGTCGGACTCAAACGCGCTCCCCCAGCCGGACGGTATGCACCGCCGGGCCCGGCGCAGCACAGCGGAGATCGAGGCGCTCGCCTCGCCGGACAGGCCGACCGCCTGCGCCGCGAGCATGGCCGCGCCGAATCCGGCCGGATCGATGTCCAGCTGCAGGACGGGACGGCCAAGCAGGTCGGCCTTCAGCTGCCCGGCCAGGTGGATCCTGGCCCCGCCACCACCAACGCGAAGTTCCGAAACGGGCGTCCCGGCTTGTTCCAGGACTGCCAGCACCGAGCGCACGCCGAGGGCAATGCCCTCGATGACGGCGAAGGCGAGGGCCGCCCGGTCATGCCGGCTGGACAGGCCCAGGAAACCGGCCCGAGCGGTGGGGTCGTCGCGTTCGCCGTCGCCGAGATAGGGGAGGAACAGCGGCGCCGCATCCACCGCGCCCGCACCGCCGTGCCCTGCGGCGCCGCGCTGCAGCCTGCGCCGGAACCGCTCCGCATCGCTCGCCAGCTCGGCGAACCCTTGGTAGCCGAGCGCACGTACCGCCCAGGCGAGCGCCGATCCCGTCGTGTTCACCCCGAGCTCGGTGCAGAAGACATCAGGCACGACGTGGCTGTAATGCGTGACCCGCAGGTCATCGAGTGGGTCACGCACGGCCGAATTCAGGCAGGAGGAGGCACCGGCCATCTCGCTGGCCGGCCCGGGCGCGATGACCCCGGCGCCATACGCTGCGCACTGGCTATCGGCCGCCCCAATGACGAGCGGCGTTCCGGCGGGCAGGCCGAGCTCCGCGGCGACCCGCTCCGGCAGCTCGGCGGCATGCGCCCATGGGGGCAGGACCCGGGGGAACAAGGCCGGATCGAGGTCGAATTCTTCGAGCAGCCGCTGATCCCACGCTCGCTGTCGCAGGTTGAAGAAAAGGGTCGCGTTAGCGTGTGTCTCGTCGGTCGCGACCACGCCGGTGAGGCGGTGCAGGACCACGTCCCTGGGCTGAAGCACCAGGTGAGTCCGGGCAAAGGTCTCGGGCTCGTGCCGGCGTAGCCAGAGCAGCTTCGGGCCCACGTGAAAGGCCTCCGGCCGGTGCCCGGTAAGGCGATGAATTGACTCATCGCCGATGCGGTCCCGCATCTCGAGTGCCTCGGCCACGGCGCGATTGTCCCGGTAAAGCATCCCGGCGCGCAGCGGCCGGCCGCCAGCGTCGGTGACCACCATCGTCGGGCACTGTCCGGTCAGGCCGATCGAGCGGATGGTCCCCGCCGACCGGGTCCTCGCCGCGAGCCCGCGCAGCGCGGCGCACGCGCTTTCGGCCCAGTCACGGGCGTCTTGCTCTGCCCAGCCAGGGCGCGGCGACCGCGTCGGGTAGGGCCGCCGGACCTCGGCGACCAGCTGGCCGGTCAGGTCGTAGGCGATCGCCCGGGCACCCGTGGTCCCGGTGTCAATCGCCGCCAGCAAAGGCGACGCGGCGCGCGAAGACGTCGCCAACTCTCATGCCTCCGGTCGTTATGAGCGGGCGGACCGAGCGGCGTCCATGAGACGCTGTGCGCGGGCCGGGTCGACGGCGTTCCAGGTGATCCCGTCCACCTTCAGGCTGGTGCCGACGATGACCGCGTCGGCGACGGCGAAGATATCGGCGATGGATTCGGCCCGCACTCCGGTGTTGGCGACGACGGTAGTGTCCGGTACTGCCTCCTTGGCGGCGGCCAAGTCGCTCATCGCGAACGGCACGCCGGCCGCGGGGCCGCTGATGAGGATCGCATCGGCGCCGAGGAAGGCCGCGCCCCTGGCCCGGTCGGCGATGCCGCGGCTGCCGATGGCGCTGGCAAACTCGGGTGCGATGTTGTCGAACAGGGCAACGTCGCCGGCGCCGATCGCGTCGCGGTAGGCGGCCAGATCGCCGATGGCCGGCGCGATCATCCCGAGGTCGCTCTCGTAGACGCCGGTGAGGACCTCGCGGATGAAGGCGGCACCGGTCGCCCTGGCCAGGGCCAGGCTGGCGCGCGCGTCCCAGAGGATGTTGACGCCGAAAGGCAACCGCACCGAGGATCGCAGCTCACCGATGACCGCGGCCATCGCGGCGGGAATCTCCGGGCCCACCGCTAGCTGGTACGGCAGGTCAGCCTCGTTGCAGAACAGCAGCCCGTCCACCCCGGCGTCCTGCAGCGCCGCGAGGTCGCGGCCGACGACGTCCACCAGCCGGGCCCGGCCGGCCGCCCGGTCATGCTGCGGGCGTCCCGGTAGAGCGGGAAAGTGGACCATCGCGATGACCGGCTTGTGCGTGCCGAACGTGTCCAGGAGAGAAAGCGTCACGAATGCATCCTTTACTGTGCTAGGTGGAGCCTGTGCTGGCTGATGAAGTCGAGGACGGTGCGGTTCCAGAGCGCCGGATCCTCTAGAAACGCCGCGTGGCCTCCCGGTAGCAAGGCCCAGGCGGCATCCGGGATGCCCTCGTAGAGAGCACGCGAGGCGGCCGGCTTGATGACGATGTCGTCGGCCGACGCGATGACCAGGGCGGGGGTGCTGATCGAGCCGACCCGGGCGGCGGCGTCGTGGCCGATCAGGGCCGCGAGCTGCGCGCAGAACGAGGCCGCTGGCTGGGTCGTGCGGACCATCTCGACGAGGTATTCCGCCATCTTGGCGGGCTGGCCGGCGTAGAAGCCGGAACTGAACACCCACGGCGCCTGCTGCCGCATCATGACTGGCATGCCCGCCGCCTCGGCGACCAGCCCCCACGACTCGAACGCGGCGTACGTCAGCGGGTCCGCCACGGCGTAGGTACTGGCAAGTACCACAGAGCGCAGGTCATCAGGGTAGGCCAGGGCGTATTCCTGGGCGATGGCGCCGCCCAGCGAAACGCCGCACAGGTGCAGCGGCGCGAGGCCAAGCGCGTCGACCAGTCCTTTCGCATCGGCCGCCAGCTGCCGGCTCGTATACGGACCAGCCGGATGGCCGGACCGGCCCGAGCCCCTGTTATCGAAGGTCACCACGCGGAGCCCGGCCGCGGCAAAGTCGTCCCGCTGCAACCACCAGCCGTCGAGATTGTCGCCGACGCCATGGATCAGGAGCAGCGTCTCCGGGCTGTCGCCGTCGATGCGGTAATGGATGTCGAGCCCGTTCGACTGTACGGCCGGCATCACCCGTGCTCCCGTTCCGGCTGGGTGCGCGCTGACCGCGTATCACACATATTCGAGCAATGACATAAGCTCCACCGGCTCGGTCGTGGTCACGTAGCTGTGCGGGCGCTCGGCCGGGAAAGTCATCCTGTCACCGGGGTCCAGGGTTATCGTCTCGTTATCGACCGATATCATGATCGATCCGGTCGTCGGGATGACGTGCTCGATCAAGCCCGCGGTATGGCCGGCCGATTCGTGGATGGCCCCGGCGGCCATTTCTATCCAGTAGAGCTCACATTGCCGGCCGTTATTCGTCGACACCAGGTGCCTGCTCGTGAACGTGGTCACGCCGGTGTCCGCATGGTGGCGATAATCGCCGTCCACCAGGCGCGAGTGCGTCCCCTGATCGACCAGGACCGGTGCCTCGTGGCGGCGCATGACGCGGATATTCAGCAAGGACGTGTCGACGAACAGTGCGGCGACAGGAACCTCCAGTGCGCGGGCCAGCGACCACAGCGTGTCAATGGCCGGGTTGCCCTGGGCGCGCTCGAGATTGAAAATGGTCGACTTTCCGACGCCCGATTTTTTGGCCAGGGTCGCTAGCGACAGCGATTGCCCTTTGCGAAGCCTTTGCACATTTTCTGCAATCGCTTTCATCGGAAGATCGTCAGTCATTTCGAAAACCTGCTCTTCATGGTGCGATGGGCACGGACCGGCCGGTCCGCGCGGAGGTGTAGGCGGCGTCAATTACCTCTTGGACGTGCAGCGCTACCGCAGGCCCGGCGGCGCCTTCCACCCGGCGGCCCGAATTCAGATGGCGCAGGAAGTCGCGCTGCTCCCGGCCCCCCCAGCCGGCGTCGGCGGTGCGCGCCGGCGCGTACTCCCAGCTGCCGACGTTGCCGCTGACCCGCACGGGCTGCCACTGCGGGCCAGGCTCGGCTGGCCGCTGGATCGCCAACTCGGCCCGGTCAGCGCGGATGGTGAGGGTCCCGTTCACGCCATGGTAAGAAGCGAGCACGGGCGACGGGCCTATCTGGCCCCACTTGGCATCGATCAATCCGAGCGCCCCGCTGGCGAAGCGGAGAATGACGACGGCGTTGTCCTCCACCCCGGCAGGCAGGTAGGGGTGCTGTCCGATCTGGGCCGTGAAGGCGCTGACCTCGGCAATCCGCCCGAGGCGTTCGGTGAACTCGGCGAGCAGGTAACAGCCCTCGTCGGCGAGGCAGCCACCGCCGTTGCGGTCGGCATCGAAGAGCCAGGCGCAGAACTCCTCCGAGCAGCCGAATTCCCGTGGCCCGGCGTGGCCGATGGCGCCCCTGGCTAGGTAGACCGGGCCGAGCAGGCCAGCCGACAGTACCCGGCTAGCCGCTTCGTACAGCGGATAAAAGACGTGATGGTAGGCGACCATGAGCGTGATGTCGCCGGCCTCGGCCGCGGCGCGGATCCGCCGGGCCTGCGGCACGCTGGCCGCCATCGGCTTATCCATGTAGACATGGACCCCGCGGCTCGCGGCGGCCTCGACGATGTCGGCCTTGCCGGCGTTATCACAGCAGACCAGGACGGCCTCGACCGCCTGCGCCGCGAGCAGCTGGCCGGCCGAGGTGAAGGTGTGCGCCAGCCCCCAGCGGCTGGCGGCCCGGCGGACCAGCCCGGCGTCGCCGTCGGCTGCCGCGACCAGCGTGACTCCCGGCTGTGCGGCCAGGCCATCGCCCATCTCCCACACGTGGTCGCTGGAAAGGCCGATCAAGCCGACTCGGATGCCCGTCGTTTGGTCCATGCGTGCCCTCCCCTCGCCGGTACCTTGACATGCGTGCTCATAAGTTGGAAAATCAACCAACATCTTAAGACGGCAGTCTAGACCCCGCTGCTCGCTGAGATGGACGCGTACGCATCCACACTCTGCGGACAAGGGAAAAAAGTTGTCATCTTCGCTGCTCAGCGGGCGCAAGGCCGTCGTGACCGGTTCGGCCAGCGGTATCGGCCGGGCCATTGCGACCTCGCTGGCCGCTGAAGGCGCCTGCCTGGCGCTGCTGGACCGGTCGGCCGACGGCATCGCCGCGGTAGCCGCCGAAATCCGGCAGGCGACCGGCGCGGAGACGCCGTTCTGCGCACCGTGCGATGTCCGGTCCGGGGCCGCCGTGGACGAGGCGTTCACCGCGGCCTCGGCCGCGCTCGGCGGCATCGACATCCTGGTGTGCGCCGCCGGTATCCGGGAGATCGTCGATTCACTGGCCATTACCCACGAACAGTGGGATGAGACGATAGCCGTGGACCTGAGCGGAACGTTCTACTGCTGCCAGGCCGCAGCCCGCGTCATGAGCACAAGCGGCGGTGGCGCCATCATTAACGTGGCGTCAGTCACCGGCCTGATGGGGGAGCAAGCTCGTCCCGCCTATACCGCGGCGAAGCACGGCGTGCTCGGGCTCACCAAGACCCTCGCCTGCGACCTCGCCAAGTACGGTATCCGGGTCAACGCGATCTGCCCGGGCCTGATCCGCACACCGCTGACCGAGCCGTACTTCGACAGCCCCGCTTTTGCTGACGGCCTGAAGGCATCCATCCCCCTCGGTACCTACGGAGAACCCCGGCAAATAGCGGCGGCGGCCGTCTTCCTGGCCAGCGCCCAGGCAGATTACATCACCGGCATCGCCCTGCCCGTCGACGGCGGTTTCCTGGCCGAGAAAGCCTTCGTTTCCGCTCCGCCAGGCTCCCCCACGCTCTTACGGATTCACACCCACGGTGCGCCGATCCCCGGCCTGCCTCACCCTGACAATGCACGTCGGAAAGGCCGGCTCGATGCTCGCGCTCGATTCAGAATTCGATCATGAGAAAGTCCTGTGCATCCAGGACGATGACACGGGTCTGCTGGCCGTCCTGGCCCTTCACTCCACCCGCTTGGGGCCCGCCGTCGGCGGAATGCGGTACCGGAAGTACAGCGCGCTCAGCGATGCGATCGTCGACGCGCTGCGTCTTTCCCGTGCCATGACCCTGAAAAACGCCGCCGCCGAACTGGCCTGGGGCGGCGGCAAACTCTGCGTGCTTGACGACGGCGACATGTCCCGCCGGCAGGATCGGCTGCTACGGCTCGCCGACCTGATCAATTCACTTGGCGGCGCTTACATCGTCGGCAAGGACGTCGGCGCGACCCTGGCCGACATGGACGTGCTGGCCTCCCGGTCCCGCTGGGTGGTGGGAATACCGGAGGCCCGCGGCGGACTAGGGGATCCGTCGCCCGCGACCGCGCGCACGGTACTCGGGGCCATGAACGCCGCCGCGAGCGTGTTGTGGGGGGAAGACTCCATCGCCGGGAGGTCGGCCGCGATCATCGGCACCGGCGGTGTAGGCGGCAGCCTGGCGGAACTACTCGCCGAACGCGACGTCCGGCTGCTGCTCGCAGACGTTGACGCCGCCCGCGTCGCCGCGGTCGCGGCTCGCACCGGCGGGCAGGTCGTGAGCGTCGCCGATGCCCTCACCGCGGACGTCGACTTCCTGGCCCCGTGCGCGACCGGGGAGATGATCGGCGCGGCCGACGTGCAGGCCCTCCGGTGCACAGTCGTGGCCGGCGGCGCCAACAACCCCCTGGCCGATGAGTCAGTCGTAGCCCTGCTCGACGCGCGGGACATCCTGTACGTGCCCGACTTCCTGGCCAACGCGGGCGGTGTCATACAGAACGCAGCCGAATTCCGCGAGCAGGGCTGGCCGGTGCTGTGGCGCCTGCTCGACGAAGCCGATCAGCGCACCCTTTCGGTCCTGCGCCGAGCTGATACGTCCGGGCAAACGCCCTTCGACCTGGCCCGATCCGAGGCACTCGCTTCGGTAGCTTCGGGCTCTTTCCGCGGATCAGACCTGGAACCAACTGCTGGCCATGCGCCAGGCTCACAAGGAGGCCCCCAAGATGTTTAACCGTCATACAACGCCGGCTCGCAGCCGGAAATACGTGATCACGGGAATCGTGGTCAGCGCGGCCCTCATGCTGTCCGCCTGCGGCTCCAGCGGATCCAGCAGCGCCAGCGGCGGCAAGAATGCCGCCGCCACGTCGGGCCCGACGGCATCCGCCGGGCTGACGGCGGAGCACGAGCGATCGCAGCTGAACATCGCCATGCCCGACCTGAACGCGACTGAAGACCCCATTCAGGCCTCCAACCTGGTGGATGTCCAGATAATGGATCTGCTGGGCGGCAACCTGTTCCGGCTGAGCCTGAGCGGCAAAACGGCCACGCCATCCCTCGCCTCGTCGGGCACCTACTCAAGCAACGACACCGTGTTCACGGTCACGCTGCGTTCCGGGGCTAAGTTCAGCGACGGTACTCCGGTCACGTCAGCCGACGTGGTGGCCACCTTCCACCGGGACCTGACCAGCAAGCTCAACATCTACGTCGGCGAGTTCCAGGCGATATCGTCGGTCAAGGCGGACGGCCCGGACAAGGTCACCTTCACGTTCTCGCGCCCGTACCCGTCGTTCATCCTGCTGCTGGGCAACCCCGAGATGACCATCGTCAAGGCGTCCGAGATCAGCGCGAGCGGCACCCTGCCCAGCAACCCGGTCTTCGCCGGGCAGTACACGACCGCGAAGTCCGTCGTGGGCCAGACGGCCTATGTGCTGACGCGGACCAATTATCCGGACCCGAACAGCACGCCCTCGGTGAAAACCCTGTCGTTCACTGTCGTCACGGACCCGAACGGTCGCCTCGCCCAGGTCAGCGGCGGCCAGGTCGACTTTGCCCAGGGAATCGACACCACGAACCTGCGGAGCCTGCCCAGCGGAGTGAAGCCGATAGCGGTGCCCGCGTTCATCTTCACCTATCTCTCGATGAACAACACCAGCGGCCTGACGGCGAACCGCAACATCCGCAAGGCGATTTCACTGGCGCTGAACCGCGACGAGATCAGCAAGATCGCCTGGTCGGGCTACGCTCAGCCGCTCGGCGACTTCTTCGCTACCACCATGGCCGGCTATCAGGCCGGCGCGGTGACACCGAATATCGCGGCCGCCAAGAGCCTCCTGGTCGGCACCCCGTGCGCTGACGGCTGCTCCATCCCGATGCTGGCCGGCACCAGCGAGGCGTGGGAGGCGCCCACCGAGGTCGTTATCCAGCAGAACCTGGCCGCCATCGGCATCAAGGTGCAGATCCAGACCGTCGACCTGGCCACTCTGGCCAGCCGTCAGGGCAGCCTGAACTATCAGCTCCTGCCGACCTACTTCGGCGCATCAGAAGACGTACCGGATGCGACGCCCGCGTACTGCCTGCAATACACCGCCGGGCTCGGCTCGTGCTTCAGCGGCTTCAAATCCACGGCCGCCGATCAGCTGGTCACCGAGGCCGAGCGGACCACCAATCCAGCCGATCTGGACCCGCTCTACCATCAGATGAACACGCTGTACTCGACCGACGCGCCCTACGCGGTCATGACCGATTACGTCTACACCGGCGCCGTGCAGCAGGAGGCCGCCGGGTATATCACGATCACCCCAGGGTCGTTCTTCTACATCGCGCCGCTCGCCAAGTAGCGGAACCATGCGAGGTAACGTCTTGCGGCTGGCCCGGCTGCCCGGAAAGGTTGTGCTGGTAGCACTGCTCGTCACCGTGCTCACGAGCCTGCTGATCCATGTGTCACCTGGCGATCCGGCGCGCACCATTCTCGGTAACCGGGCCTCGGCCGCCCAGGTGCAGCTGCTGCGGCAGCAGCTGCACCTGGACGTCCCGCTGTGGGATCAGATCTGGCTGAGCGTCCGGGGCGCGGCCACGGGAAACCTGGGCATGTCGCTGTCACAGCCGGGCCGTTCCGTCTCGTCCATTGTCTTTAGCGCGCTGCCGGTGACCCTCAGCCTGATCGCCCTGGCGATCGTGTTCTCCGCTGTGGTCGGCGTCGCGCTGGGGCTCTGGGGCGCTCTCACCTCGCATCGTGCCGTCGACGAGGGCCTGTCGGGCTCGGCCATCACGCTGCTGGCCCTGCCGCCGTTCGTGCTGGCGCTGCTCCTGCTGGCGTTCGTCGCGGTGGACTGGAAGATCGCGCCGGCCGGCGGCTGGGGTCAGGGATGGCCGGATCATCTTCGTTATGCCTGGCTGCCCAGCCTGGCGTTGTGCGGCCTGCTGATGCCGCAGGTGCTGCGCACCGTCCGGCAGACCGCGGGCGAGGTCCGGACGCACGACTTTATCGAGGCGGCGCATTCCCGCGGACTGTCGCCGATCCGGATCACGATGCGGCACGTGCTGCCCAACGCCGGGCTGCCCGTGATCACCGTGCTCGGCCTGAATGCGGCCGGGCTGATCGCCGGGGCCGTGGTGGTGGAGGCAGTCTTCGGGCTGCCGGGCCTCGGTCAGGTGCTCGAGGATGCCGTCTCAGCTCGGGACTATCCGCTGCTGCAGGGCGTCGCGCTGGTCACGGCGCTGCTGGTCGTGCTCATCAACGCGGGCACCGACCTGAGCTACGCGCTGGTCGATCCGCGCACGCGGGCCCAACGATGACGGCCACGACCCAGGCGGGCAGCCAGACCGAGCCCGCGCCGGGGCTACGCCGCCGATCGTGGCGCCTGCGCCGGATACACGTACCCAGCTGGCTGGTCGTCGTCGCGGCGGCCATCCCCATCCTCATCGTCATCCTGGGCTTCCTGCTGCCCACCATTACCGGCTACTCGACGTCAGCCTTCGTCGCCCAGCCTTTGCAGGCGCCGTCCTGGGCCCACCCCTTCGGGACTGACCAGTTCGGCCGGGACATCCTGGTCCGCTGTTTCGCCGCTTCACACATCGATTACCTCGTCGCCGTCGTCGGTGTCGGCATCTCAGCGACACTGGGCAGCCTCATCGGGGTGGCCGTCGCCTCGACCCGGCTCAAGTGGATCGACTGGGCCGTGATGAGAATCGCCGACGCGGTGATCGCCTTCCCGTTCATCGTGCTGGCGCTGGCCTTCG
>Ga0302326_10033760_pt1 | contig 10157 bp, 7 predicted proteins | sample Palsa_T0_3_FD_202264 | JGI IMG/M metagenome (GOLD analysis project Ga0302326, IMG submission 202264) | Peat permafrost microbial communities from Stordalen Mire near Abisko, Sweden - Palsa_T0_3 | ecosystem: Environmental > Terrestrial > Soil > Palsa > Peat permafrost | place: Sweden: Abisko...
CGTCGGCCGCGAAGCGTAAATGCCGCGTTCTAACCGCAGCAGGACGAGAAATACGCTCATGCGATCCGCACCCACGCCCACCGGCGACTTTCACAACAAAATCGGCCATGAACGGTCTTAAGACCAAACACATTCACGCTCGCCGACGCAGCGCTTCGACTACAAGCGCAAATGCGGGTGACGGTTGGCGACGGCTCGGGTAATACAGGTGATTGCCCGGACGAGGCGGACACCAATCCGCGAGAACACGCACCAGTCGACCTTTTTGAACAGCCGCTACGACGCGGTCTTCCGGCAGGTAGGCAAGTCCGAAACCCTCGAACGCGGCCTCCCGCATCATAGCCACGTTGTTGAACACGGCACGTCCCTGGACGCGGACTTTGGGTTCCCTGCGGCCCTTCCTGAATTCCCACGCGTAAAAGCCCCCGAGGTGGGAAGGCGCAGATTGATGCATGCGTGCTCGGTCAGGTCCTGCGGCGTGCGCGGCGGTTGCCGATCGCGGAAGTAAGAGGGCGCTGCCACAACTGCCATGCGGAAGTCAGGACCGATCCGCACCGCGATCATGTCCTTGTCTACCTGCTCGCCGAGACGCACACCGGCATCATAGCGCTCGGCTACTATGTCGATGACGCGATAGTCGCTGATGATCTCGACGTTCACGTCAGCATATTCGGCCAGAAGCTTCGCCATCACAGGCCAGAGGATTGTCTCTGCGGCATGCTCGACCGTCGTGATGCGCACCGTACCGGCCGGTTTGTCCCGCCGCGCATTCAGCGCGGAAATCTCGCTGTCGATCTCGTCGAAGCGGGGCCCGATACCACGAAGCATACGGTCCCCGGCCTCCGTCAGTGACACGCTGCGCGTGGTGCGCGTCAGGAGTCGAAGGCCGAGCCGCTCTTCCAGCGTCCGGATCGTGAAGCTCAGCGCCGACTGCGAGACCTGAAGCTTTGCGGCCGCCTTGGTGAAGCTCCGCTCGCGCGCGACCGCGATGAAGGCAATGAGGTCGTTCACGTTTACGCGGCGCATTCATAAATCCATTTTCTAAGTTCATGCCGATAATATCATATAGTGCGATCCCGCCCAGCAACCTACTTTCCTGACAGCGACACCCGATTAAGGGCGTACGTTTCGAGGGTGGCGATGATGACGAAGAATCAGGTTTGGCTTGTCACGGGTGCCGGGCGCGGCATGGGCGTGAGTATTGCCAAGGTCGCTCTGGCCGCTGGCCACAAGGTCGTCGCCACCGGCCGCAACCCCGGCAAGGTGGCCAGGGCCCTCGGTGAATCAGCGAACCTGCTGGTCGTGAAGCTGGACATCACCAGCCCCGCGGACGCCGAAGCGGCGGTGAAGGCCGCGATCGAGCGGTTCGGCCGCCTCGACGTACTGGTCAACAACGCGGCGAGTTTCCATGCGGGCTATTTCGAAGAGCTGACGCCGCAGCAGGTGGAGCGACAGCTGACGACGAGCCTAATCGGCCCGATGAATGTCACCCGCGCCGTGCTGCCCGTCATGCGTAAACAGCGCTCGGGAAAAATCATCTCGATCTCGTCGAGCGCGGGACTGGTCGGCTTTGAGTTCGGCACCGCCTATGCCGCATCCAAGTTCGGCCTCGAAGGCTGGATGGAATCACTTCAGGCCGAGGTCGAACCGTTTGGCATTCAGACGCTGATCGTCAACCCGGGCTTCTTCCGCACCGAGCTTCTTACCAAGGAGTCCACGAATTTCGCCACTCCGTCCATCGCGGACTATGACGCGCGCAGGGCGCAACAACACGCATTCTGGAACAGCCAGAACGGCAATCAGTCCGGCGCCCCGTCCAAGCTCGCACGCGCTCTGGTGACACTGGTAAGCCAGAACGCGTTGCCTCGCCGTTTCATTGCAGGCGCAGACGCAATCGGCACCGCCGAGCAGGTGGTTGCCGCACTTCAGCAGGAGATTAACGCCCACCGTGCGTTGTCGACCTCGCTCGCCTTCGATGAATGAAATCGGCGGCGCAGCACTTGCGTCGATCAGGCTATGGCTACGTGTTAATGAGTGCACGCCCTAGGCGGCGTACGCGCCGAACAGGCGCTTGAGCTCGTTCTTCAGAATTTTGCCGTTAGTATTGCGCGGCAGCAGGTCGGCGGAGAAAAGTATCTTCACCGGCACTTTGAATGCCGCGAGCCGTTCGGCGACGAAGGCGCGTAGTTCGTCTTCGTCCACCGTCGTGCCTGGTTTGAGCGTGACGACCGCGCCCGGCTCTTCGCCGAGCGAATGATGCGGGATGGCGACGATGGCGGCATCGATCACGGCCGGGTGCTCGTAGAGCGCATTCTCCACTTCGATGCAGTAGATGTTCTCGCCACCGCGGATCAGCATGTCCTTGGCGCGGTCGAGGATATAACAAAAGCCATCCTCGTCGAGCCGGGCGATGTCGCCAGTGCGCAGCCAGCCATTGATGAAGGTCGCCGCAGTGGCCTCGGGATTTTGCCAATAGCCTTTTACGATCGTCGGGCCCTTGACCCAAAGCTCGCCTACGCCGCCAACCGGCAATTCCTTGCCGGCCTCGTCGACGATTTTCGTGTCGCCGATCGGCAAGGCCGGACCGCAGCTCGCCGGCCGCAATTCGTAGTCCTCGCCTTGATGTCCGGTGAACCCGCCGGAGGCTTCGGTCATGCCCCAGCCGGTCCCCAGGACAGCTTTCGGAAATTTTTGTTTCAATCTCGGCACCAGTTCGGCCGCCGCCGGCGCACCGCCGTAAGAAATGCTTTCGAGCGACGACAGGTCGTACTTGCCGAGCGCGGGATGCTCCAGCAATTGCCAGGCGATCGTCGGCACGCCGCCGGCTCCCGTCACGCGCTCGCGTTCGATGAGCTGCATGGCCAGTTCCGGATCCCACTTGTGCATAAAGACGAGTTTGCCGCCCGCCGCGAGCAGCGGGATCATGGTCGCGTGGCACCCGGTCGTGTGGAACAGCGGCACCACCATCAACGTGCATTTTTGCGGCGCATCCGGAGCGGGCGCGGGAATTGGTTCGCCCCGGCGCACGAAAGCTCGCGCCATCGCGAAGGGCCGCCCCAGGACATTGGTCGCGCTGTTGCGGTGCGTTCCGAGCGCACCTTTCGGCTTTCCCGTGGTACCCGAGGTATAGAGGATGGTGGCGTCATCTTCCGGATCGAGCGGCACGTCCGGCAGCGGCCGATCCGGCAGCAGATGCCAGGAATTCACTTCGCCGACGATAGATTCGAGCTTGGCGACTTTCGGGTGCGGCGCATCCTCGCGCCCGCGGCTGACGAAAATGCGCTCGAGCGCCGGACAGTCGTGCAGGCGGTCAACCATCCGCTCGAGGCGTTCGCCGTCGACGATGGCAATCTTGGCGCCGGAATCGTTGAGACCGAATTCAAGCTCCGGACCAGTCCACCAGGCATTGAGCAAGGTTGCAACGCCGCCCGCAAGGAGACAGCCGAAGAAGGCCGCCGGCCATTCCGGGAGGTTCCGCATGGCGATGGCGACGCGGTCGCCTTTCCTGACGCCGACCTGTTGCAGCGCCTCGGCAAAGGCGAGAGCGGCCCGCGCGAAATCCTCGTAGCTTGAGCGCTCATCACGATGGACGACGAAGGTCTTGCCGGCGTGGCGTCGCGCCAGAAGGAACACTTCGCGCATGGTCGCCGGCGCGTTCTTCCACACGCGGGTGCGCACGCCGCGAATGTCGCGCTCTTCCATTTCGAACGGCGACCCATGGCGCGTCAGCAGCGCATTGGCTTGTGCCAGTGAAATGGCCGGAAAATTGTTAGGTACCGCCACGTGAACCCTCTACGGCCGCATTTTTGCGACTGCCGCCATCGCGCAAGTCTCGATCAAGCAATCGTTACGCCACCGTCCACAACGATGGTTTGTCCGGTCATGAAACTTCCCGCCTGCGAGGCCAGAAGGATCGCGGCGCCGGCGATCTCGTCCGGTTCGCCAATGCGGCCGAGCGGCGTCTGTTCGTTCCTTCGTTTCAGATTGTCGGGATTTTCCCAGAGCGCGCGCGCGAAATCGGTGCGAATAAGACCGGGCGCGATACAATTGATCCGAACGTTGTGGGCTCCAAGCTCGACGGCGAGATTGCGCGCGAGCTGCATATCCGCCGCCTTGGAAATGCAATAAGAGCCGATGACCGGGCTGCCTTTGAGACCGCCGATGGACGACACGATGATGATCGAGCCATCCTTGCGGGCGATCATTTGCGGCGCGACGAACGTGATCAGCCAATGGTTGGATACGATATTGTTGTCGAGAATCTTGCGCAGTTGATCGTCGGTGATGGTGTGCATCGGCCCGAAGTGCGGATTTGAGGCGGCGTTGCAGACGAGCACGTGGATTTGGCCGAACGCGCGAACCGTTTCCTCGACGAGGCGCGCAAGGTGCTCCTTCGAAGAAATATTGGCCGCTACGGCGATGGCGCGGCCTTCGCCGTATTTCGCATTGATCGCCGTCGCCACCTCGCGGCAGGGTTCGATATTGCGTGAGGAGACGACGACTTTTGCCCCTTGCTCGGCCATCCGCTCGACGATCGCCCGCCCGATGCCGCGCGATGAGCCGGTGACCAGGGCCACTTTTCCGCTCAGGTCGAATAGCGACACGGTCGTTCCTTCCCCTGACATATGATGTATTTTGCGCGGCAGCTTATTCAGGCCAAAGCAAACCGGCAAGCTGAAGAGGAAACGACGATGTCCGCCATCAATGCCGTGACCGACCTGACCCGCGAAGGCGATATCGCCGTAGTCACAATCAATTCGCCGCCCGTCAATGCGCTTTCGGCCGATGTGCGCGATGGTGTCCGCGACGGCGTCCGGCAGGCCGCGGCGGACCCTGCGGTGAAAGCCGTGGTCTTGATCTGCGCGGGGCGCACTTTTATTGCCGGCGCGGATATTTCCGAATTCGGCAAGCCCACGAAAGGTGCGTCGCTTCCTGAAATTCAGAGCGCGCTCGAAGGCGGTCCCAAGCCGGTCGTGGCCGCGATTCACGGCACCGCCCTGGGCGGGGGATTCGAAGTGGCGCTCATGTGCCACTACCGCGTCGCGGTACCGTCGGCAAAGGTCGGGCTGCCCGAAATCAAGCTCGGCCTCATTCCCGGCGCCGGCGGCACGCAACGTCTGCCGCGCCTGTGCGGCGTCGAGAACGCGCTCAACGCGATTCTGTCCGGCACGCCGTTCGGCGCCAAGCAGTCGCTTGAATGGGGCGTCGTCGACGCTGTGGTCGAAGAGGGTAAGTTACGCGAGGGAGCGCTGGCCTTTGCCCGTAAGGTCATCGACACGCACATGCCGCTCCGCAAGATCCGCGACCTTAACGACAAGATCGATGCCGCCCGCGGCAAGCCTGAGCTTTTCGAAAAAATCCGCCGCGACAATGCCCGCAAGTATCGAGGCTTCGAAGCCTGGGAGGCCGCGATGCGGGCCGTGAAAGCCGCGGTCGATTTGCCCTTCGACGAAGGCATGAAGCTTGAGCGGCAAACCTTTCTTGACCTTATCCCGACGGCACAGTCGCGCGCGCAGCGCTACGTATTTTTCGCCGAACGCAAGGTGTGGAAGATCGCCGACGTGGCGGACGACACGCCGGTCCTGCCGATCAAAAGAGTGGGCGTCATCGGCGCCGGCACGATGGGCGGCGGCATATCGATGAATTTCCTCAACGCCGGCATTGCCGTGACCATCGTCGAGACGGCGAAGGAGGCGCTCGACCGCGGCCTCGGCACGATCCGCCGCAACTACGAGAACACGGCGAAGAAAGGCCGCCTGACGACGGCCGATGTGGAAACGCGGATGGGCCTTCTCAGCCCGGATTTGAATCTCGATGCGCTGTCCGATTGCGATCTCATCATCGAGGCGGTGTACGAAAATATGGAGATCAAGAAGGAGGTCTTCGGCAAGCTCGACAAGATTGCCAAAAAAGGCGCAATCCTCGCCTCCAACACCTCTTACCTCGACATCGACGAGATTGCCGCGGCGACGAACCGGCCGGCCGATGTGATCGGCATGCATTTTTTCTCGCCGGCGAACGTGATGCGGCTCCTGGAAGTCGTTCGCGGCGCGAAAACGGCAAAGCCGGTGATTGCAACCGTCATGCAGCTCGCCAGGAAGATCGGCAAAATTGGCGTTCTGGTCGGCGTCTGTCACGGCTTTGTCGGCAATCGCATGCTGGCCCAGCGCCAGCGCGAGGCGCAAAAACTCATCCTCGAAGGCGCCATGCCCTGGGACGTCGATCGCGTCATTTACGATTTCGGTCTGCCGACGGGACCTTTTGCCATGAGCGATCTCGCCGGCCTCGACATCGGCTGGTCGAAAGAGACGAGCAAGTCGTCGACTATCCGGGAGATTCTCTGCGAACTCGACAGGCGCGGCCAAAAGACCGGCGCCGGCTTCTACGACTACGACGAAGCCCGCAATGCGAAGCCCTCCGCTCTGGTCGAAAGGATCATTCTCGATTTTGCCGCCAGGAAGGGCATCAACCGGCGCGCGATCTCGGATGAAGAAATCCTCGAGCGCTGCATCTACCCGATGATCAGTGAGGGCGCCAAAATCCTCGACGAAGGCAAGGCGCAGCGCGCTTCCGACATCGATATCGTCTGGATCAACGGCTACGGTTGGCCGGTCTATCGCGGCGGCCCGATGTTTTACGGCGATCTGATCGGTCCCGAAAAAGTCCTCGCCAAGCTGAAGGCGTTCGAGGCAACGATGGGCGACGACTTCAAACCGGCGCCGCTTCTCGAACGGATCGTCGCGGAAGGCAGACGGCTCTCCGACGCGGGATGAGCTTCAACAATGAGCGATGACGGCGTACCTGAAGGGTTCGAGCGCCATCCACGCCGCAGCGGCCTCACCGACCCGTGGGAGCCGATCTAGCCTGGCACGCGGCGAGCGAATTTCGTCTTGGATTCAGGGCAGCGGCGGCCCACGCGAACAGTCGCGGCTTGGTCCATGGCGGTCTGATTTCAGCCCTCGCCGACAATGCAATGGGACTGAGCTGCGGCCAGAAGCTTGCGGATATTTCCGGCCTCGTAACCGTCAGTCTGAGCCTCGACTTCGTTGCATCCGCGCAGGTCGGTCAATGGGTAGAAATTCGGCCCGAAGTCATAAGGACCGGCAGATCGTTGTGCTTTGCACGAGCGCTCGTAACAGCGGACGACGTCGTGTGTGCGCGGGCCAGTGGCGTGTTCATGGTGGCGGTCGGCCGGCCGTGAGCAACGCGGCCCTCGATGTTGAACGGCGCCGCCTTAAGCCCCTGACCATGCGGAGAAACATCGCCGCCCCCGTGATGGTCAAATCGCCTAAAACATGAGCAGCGGGAGGGCGTCGGCCTGCGCGTGATGCCTTTCCGTCGCCCGTCGAATTGGCGCAAACATTGCTACACTTATGTTACCGCCATTGATGCGGCAGGCATTTTGCGTACGCGCTCGAGTGGGCCGGGGATCGACATGTTCGACGAAATGAGGGGCAGCGAGGGCACGGTCCGGCCGGCCTATGCCGAATTGTCGCATTGGCTGGGCGAGGTTCCCCCCGACGTGCTCGATTTCCGTCGACGGGAGGCCGAGCACTTCTTCCGCCGCATCGGCATCACCTTCGCGGTCTACGGCGACCCGGAGGCGCAGGAGCGCCTCATCCCCTTCGACGTCATTCCGCGCATTCTCGCAGCTTCCGAGTGGCAAATCCTGCACCGTGGTTTGGAACAACGCGTCAAGGCTATCAATGCCTATATCAAGGACGTCTACGGCCGCCGCGAGATTCTGCGGGCCGGTATCGTTCCCGAGGATTTGGTGTTTCAAAATCCGGTTTTCCGCCCGGAGATGAACGGCCAAAAAGTACCGCACGACATCTATGTACACGTCGCCGGCATCGATATCGTGCGCGTGGACGCGGAAGACTTCTATGTGCTGGAAGACAATGCCCGCACACCCTCCGGCGTCTCCTACATGCTGGAGAACCGCGAGATCATGCTGCGGCTCTTTCCCGAATTGTTCTCGCGCTATCGCGTGGCGCCGGTTGAGAACTACCCGGACGAGCTCCTGGCGACGCTCAAATCAATCGCACCGCCGACCGCGTCCGCCGAGCCGACGGTCGTGCTGCTCACGCCCGGCGTCTATAATTCAGCCTATTACGAGCATTCGTTTTTGGCCGACAAGCTCGGCGTCGAATTGGTCGAGGGCCGCGACCTCGTGGCCAAGAGCGACATTATCTACATGCGCACGACCGAGGGCTTCAAACGCGTCGACGTGATCTATCGCCGCGTCGACGACGATTTCCTCGATCCGCTGGTGTTCCGGCCTGACAGCTCGCTCGGCGTACCCGGCCTGATGTCGGCCTACCAGGCCGGCAACGTTACACTCGCCAATGCCGTGGGCACCGGCATCGCCGATGACAAGGCGGTCTACAGCTATATGCCGGACATCGTGAAGTTCTATCTCGGCGAGGAACCGCTCTTGAAGAACGTCCCGACATGGCGCTGCCGGGAGAGCGAGCATCTCTCCTACGTGCTCGACAACATCGAGGACCTGGTGGTGAAGGAGGTGCACGGCTCCGGCGGCTACGGCATGCTGATCGGCCCGAAAGCTGACAAGAATTTGTTGGCCGCGTTCCGCGCCAAACTCAAATCGGATCCGAAGAATTTCATCGCCCAGCCGACGCTCGCGCTCTCGACCTGCCCGACCTGCGTCGAGGAAGGTATCGCGCCGCGCCACGTCGACCTGCGTCCATTCGTGCTCTCGGGCCGCGATCGCATCCGTATCGTGCCCGGTGGGCTGACGCGTGTAGCGCTGAAAAAGGGTTCGCTCGTCGTCAACTCGAGCCAGGGCGGCGGCACCAAGGACACCTGGGTGCTGGACGGATGAGGGTACGCTAGCGATGCTGTCGCGCACGGCCGATAATCTCTACTGGCTCGCCCGCTACGTCGAGCGCGCGGAATACCTGGCGCGCATTCTCGACACGACATACCGGCTCACGGCGTTGCCGCTGACCTATGTCGGCACTTCGAACGAATGGGAATCCGCCGTCGCCACCGCCGGCTGCGCCAGCGCTTTCTTCGCGGCCAATTCGGAAGCGAACGAAGAGACCGTCACCGAATTTCTCGCCTTCTCGACGGACAATCCGTCTTCGATCCGCAACTGCTTCGAGACGGCGCGGGTAAACGCGCGCTCGGTGCGTACCGCACTTACCATCGAAATGTGGGATACCATCAACGGGGCATGGCTCGAGCTCCAGAAGTGGGGCAACGGTCCGCGCTCCCGCGAGGAGTTCGCACGCTTCCTGCGCTGGGTGCAGGAATCGTCGCTTCGTTTCGACGGCTCCGCCTACCGCACCATGCTGCGCAATGACGCCTACTGGTTCTCGCGGCTCGGCGTTTTCATCGAACGCGCCGACAACACCGCGCGCATTCTCGACGTCAAGTATCACTTATTGCTGCCGGCGGACGAAAGAGTGGGCGGCCCGCTCGATTACTTTCAATGGGCCGCGATCTTGCGTTCGGTGTCGGCGCTCACCGCCTATCACTGGGTCTATCGCGAAAACGTCAAGCCGTGGCTGGTCGGCGATTTGCTCATGCTCAGGGACGAAATGCCCCGTTCGCTGGCCAGCTGTTATGAGAACCTCGTGCAAAATCTCGACCGCCTCGGCAGCGCCTATGGACGCCAGGGCAACGCGCAGCGGCAGGCCCGCGCGGTCCGCGCGCGGCTGCAAAACAGCCGCATCGAGGAGATATTCCAGACCGGATTGCACGAATTCATCGACGATTTCGTCGAGGACAACAACCAGCTCGGAACCGCCATAGCGCAGCAGTATTTGATGTAGGGCGGCGGAGGATAGAACGCACAGGACAGAGCGGCTTTTGGTCGTCTATCATCCTTCACCCGACATCCGGCCCTGTCATCCGTTATGCGCCTTCGCATCGCCCACAGCATCGTCCATCGCTTCGATCCGCCGGCCATGGGCGTGATTCAGGTGCTACGCCTCACCCCGCGCAACCACGAAGGCCAGTACATCATGGGCTGGCGTATCGACGTCTCCGCGGACGCACGCCTTAACGCCCATGAGGACGCCTTCGGCAACCTCATCCACGTCTTCACCGCCGACGGTCCATTCGCGGAGTTGAGCCTCAAGGTCGACGGCGAGGTCGAGACACAAAGCACCAACGGGGTTGTAAACGGC
>Ga0302326_10033761_pt1 | contig 10157 bp, 9 predicted proteins | sample Palsa_T0_3_FD_202264 | JGI IMG/M metagenome (GOLD analysis project Ga0302326, IMG submission 202264) | Peat permafrost microbial communities from Stordalen Mire near Abisko, Sweden - Palsa_T0_3 | ecosystem: Environmental > Terrestrial > Soil > Palsa > Peat permafrost | place: Sweden: Abisko...
CCATCAACCCCCATTCTCCTGGCCAGCGCAGGATATTTCATATTCTTTTGGATAAATTTCACCATCGCTTCGATGCCCCCCGGGAATTCAGGTTGCTGTTCGACATAGTTGTAAACCGTATTATCTTCTCCGGTTGAGACGACTTCTTTCACGGGTTCTTCAAACACGACAGTCTCAGGACCCTCGGTGGTTTCGGTGCTTACTTCGGTTTTCTTAATCTCTTCGATCGTGGGGACTTCCTCGACGACTTCCTCCTTGGTTACTTTTGGGGCCACATATTTCAATGTTTTAACCGGAGGAGGTACTTCCACCCGTGGAGGAGGAGGCGTATTAGGCATGATCGGAGGTGGCTGATCGAGCGAAACCACTGTGTTTTTTAGCGCTTTTTTATTGTCGTCCGAATCATTTGATTTGAATAAAGCGGCAATGCTTGGGTAGGCGAAAACGAGTCCAAGGAAGACGAGCATGATCGTCGCCGCAACGATAACATTTTTTGAATAAATTTTGCGTATGAAATAAGCGCCGTAATCTTTATTCCGGTTCTCAAATACAATATCTTCCCAGTGTTGAGAACCTACACCTTCATCTGTTTTCATAAGCGTGATTCTTTGATTAAGTCCTTATCCGTCTTGGTGATGTCCACAATAGCATATCGTTGGACACTATTGATGTTCATTTCGTCCAGGATGTCGACCATATTTTTATAGCGGGATTCATCCATCGACTTGATCAGCACAATGAGTTTCGGAATTTCAACCTTTTTGGTCAACAGCAATTTGCGAATCCCCTCTTTTGAAAAATTAGTCACTTTGACTTCGGGATCCGTAATTCCGATATACCAATAGATTTTATCACTGGGACCCATAATCAACGTCAGTACGTGTCGTTCATTGACCTTAGGGGGTTCCTTATCGTCTTTTTCCGGCATGGTAATTTCCATGGTCTCGGGTTTTTGTAGCGTAGTGGTCATCACAAAAAACGTGAGCAGGAGAAAAGCTAAATCTACCATGGGCGTCATGTCGATGCGGGTTGAAGTCTTTTTACTTCTGATCTTGCCCCCCTTCTTACCACCGTCGCCGCCGCCTTGACTTATTTCTGCCATATACTTTTTTGTTAAAGGTTATTACTAAGATGCTATCAGGACGCTTTTTCCATATTTGTGATCAGATTAAACCGGTTCACTTTCTTGTCGATGAGGGTCTTGATGACACGCTTCACTACGGGATAATTGGAATCTCGGTCACCTTTAATGGCAATTCTTAGCCTCCGGTTGGTTAAACGGGCCTGCAAAATCCAATCCGCCAATTCGTTATGCAACGAGTCGGTCGGAATTCCCGGTTGTGAAACCAACTTTCGTTCATCGACGTCCATATCCAGGTATTGCTTAAGGCTCCCCATGGGTATACCCATGCTGGACAACAAAGCAAAGGAGTGGGCCTCTCTTTTGTCAAATTGGACGTTATAGATGGTCCCCATTTTATTAAGGAGTTCGGCCCGATTATATTGACCATCCATGTTAAACAGAACCCGACCGTCTTTTGAAATGGAAATGGTTAATACATCTTTATCCGGTATTTTAATGGTCGACACGGAAGTTGGTGTATCGATTGCAATGGGATCGGGTTCGTTAAACTTCGTGGTCAGCATAAAGAAGGTTACCAATAAAAAGGCCAGGTCAACCATTGGCGTCATGTCGATTGTAGGTGAACCACCCCTATGCCCTCTTACCTTTGCCATATCGTTTTAATTTAGAGTTGCTTGGTTACTTCGCTTGTGTTGAGAAATTCTGAATGATGCTGAAGCCTGACTCGTCAATGGCGTAGGTCAATGAATCAATCGCACTCGTAAAATAGTTGTAAAGAATGATGGCCAAAGCTGACGTTCCGATGCCAAAGGCTGTATTAATTAAAGCTTCAGAAATACCGTTAGCCAATTCCACGGCATCCGGAGAACCCGCCTGCGCCAAAGCCGCAAAAGCCTTGATCATACCCAATACCGTTCCAAGGAGTCCCATAAGGGTAGCGATGGAGGCAATGGTTGCAATAATCACCAGGTTTTTCTGCAACATGGGCATTTCAAGTTGCGTGGTCTCCTCAATATCTTTTTGAATGATCACTACACGCTTATCGATTTCAATATTGCTGGTTTTGCTTAGCTCTGAGTATTTGGAAAGTCCTGCTTTTACCACGTTTGCTACGGAGCCTTTCTGCCGGTCGCATTCAGTCATGGCTTGATCAATGTTATTCGATTCGATTAAGGACTTGATTTTTCTTACAAATTTCTGAATACTACCCTTTCCTTTGGCGCTGGTTATGGTTATAAAACGCTCCAGGGCAAACGTAATCACCATCATCAGCAAGGAAATAAGGATGGGCACTAGAATCCCACCTTTATAAATAATGCCCATATAATTACCAGGAAGTGCGGCGTTGTTGGAGTCGCCTCCTTGAAAATTACCGCCGTCCCCGAGTACATAAATAAAAATTAGAGCGGCAATAAGAATCTCTAACGGAATGACGACGGCCGCAAAAACCGTTTTAAGGCTTTCTCCCAGGGAACCGGAATTGGATTTTTTTGAGTTTTTCATAGGTCTTAGGTAATGTTATGGAATGGATTTTAGGTTTAAAAGTCACATAAAAACGAAAGTAATTTTTCAATCAAGAGTGATAAAAATACTCAGAATTTCCAAACAGCCAAGGTATTATAGAATAAAACTGTTTCCGAATACTGAATTATGTTTTTATCCCTGTCCTTTCAATAAGCGCTTTTGCCGGAACCAAGCTGCTGCTACCGGGATGGCACTGAGTACGATCATTCCGACAACAATCGATTCCAAATGGTCTGTGAGTGAGGGAAACATATTCCCCAAGCCATATCCGGCAAATAGCATGGTCGAAATCCAGATCATCGCCCCAATTATATTAAACAAAATGAATTTATTATAATTTATATCCGCTAATCCCGCAAAGATGGGGACGAAAGTTCTGATGATGGGCAAAAAACGACCCAGAATAAAGGCCCACATTCCGTAGCGATCGTAGAAGCCCCGTGTCATATCCAAGTACTTTTTTTTATAAAAAAAATTCTCTTTTCGGTACGCAAGATAATTTCCGGCCCGTTTTCCAAACCAGTACCCCAATGCAGATCCCGAGGCGGCGGCCGCAATCAGTAGCGGCCACAACAAAAAAACATTGATGTGCAGATAATCGGAATCCGAAAGTAATCCGGCGACAAAAACCAGCGAGTCACCCGGGAGAAAAAAGCCAAAGAATACTCCGGTTTCCATAAAAATAACCACGAGTAATAACGTTATTCCGCCAAAGCGAATTATGGATTCGGGGTTGAAAAACTCCGGCATGGCTAAAAGGACGTCCACGATAAGGATTTAGGTTGGATTGGAAACTGCAAGAAGTTAAAGTTAGCGAAAATTCTGGTTTAGTTGGGGTAGGGCATGGGGTGAAAACCGGTTAATGCTACGAAGTCCGGAAATCTCCGCGCTTCGTAGCATTCGTTCACGTTTTTTTAACGGGCTCTTTTGTTCTTTTATCAAAGTCGAGAACGATGGGGGCTGCAATGAAAATGGAACTGTACGTGCCAATAAGGATCCCCACCAGAAGAGCAAAAGAAAATCCGCGTAAGACTTCTCCACCGAAAATTAACAGTACCGTGACGACAGTGAGTGTGGTCCCCGACGTGATCAACGTTCGGCTAAGGGTACTGTTGATGGCATCATTAAATATTTTTGGCCTGTCGTGAGAGGTACCCACACTGAGGTACTCGCGGATCCGGTCAAAAATAATGACGGTATCATTTAATGAATACCCGATGACCGTCAGAATCGCCGCGACAAATACCTGATCCACTTCAAAAGATAAGCCAAAAAGGCGCGCCACGGCAAAGGCAGCAAAGACAAACAAGGAGTCGTGTAACGTGGCCACGATGGCGCCGGCACTATATTGCCACTTCCTGAAACGGATCAGGATATAAAGAAAAATGGCAATGACCGACGCGAAACTCGCCTTGAAGGCTGAATCTTTTATATCGCTGGCGACGGTTGGGCCTACCTTGGAAGAACTTGAAATCGTAAAGTGGCCCGCGTCTAGTTTCGAGTTATCTTCGGAGTGTTTTAAACCGGTAAATTTCTCTAGCCCGGTGATGAGGGCATTTTTAACTTTTTCGTCCGCCGTTTCGGATTGGTCGTCGATAAGAAAGGGTGTGGTGACTTTGACCACGTCATTATTCCCATAATACTTTACTTCCGTACTCGTATTTTCAAAACTCCGGGTCAGCGCTACTTTCATATCGGTCGTGGATACGGGTCGGCTGAAACTGACCACGTATGAACGGCCTCCCTTGAAGTCGACACCTAGGTTTAACCCTTGAATGGCGATGATGACGAACCCGATCACGATGGCAGAAACGGAAATGACATAATTGATTTTGCGTAATCCGACAAAGTTGAAGTTTCTTCGGTGGCTGACCAGATTGGATAAAAAACTATTAAACGACATCCGGGTCTCGTCTCCTTTACTGACGATCCAATCAATAATAACATGTGAGATGTACACCGAAGAAAAGAACGAGGTAGTTATGCCAATCATTAAGACGGTGGCGAATCCCTTGATCGGACCTTGGCCGAAGATAAAAAGAAAGAAAGCCGTCAACAGAGTGGTTAAGTTAGAGTCAAAGATGGTGGCAAATGCTTTTGAATATCCCGTCCTGACGGCATCTCTCATTTTTCGTCCATGACGAAGCTCTTCTTTGATTCGCTCATAGATCAATACATTAGCGTCAATAGCCATCCCCATCGTGAGTACAATTCCGGCAATACCGGGCAGGGTAAGAGATGCATTGAACTGAGCCAGGATGCCCAGAATGAAAAAGATATTGAATAAGAGTGCAATGTTGGCCACCCAACCCCCTTTGGTATAATAAACAACCACAAACAAGGCAACGATGACAAGACCACAGGCCATCGAAAGCAATCCCTGATCCTTGGCTACTTTACCTAACGTGGGACCTACAATTCCTTCTTCTACAATTTTAGTGGGAGCGGGCAGTGATCCGGCTTTCAAAATCTGAGCTAAGTCTTTTGCTTCGTCGGTACTGAAACTTCCCGTGATCTGAGAGTTCCCATTGGGAATTTCTCCTTGCACGGTGGGTGCCGTATAGACGTAATCATCCAGCACAATAGCGATCCTTCCCTGGGGCTGTTTACTGGATTCGGCAGCGGTGATTTTTGCCCATTTGATAGAGCCGGATGCATTCATTCTCATGCTGACGGCGGGTCTTGCAAACTGGTCGAAATCGTTGCGGGCATCAATGATAACTTCACCGCCGAGCAAAGGCTTCCCCGAGCGGCCCAGATTGATAAAGTTTAATTGAATGTCTTCCACGCCGGGAGTCACTTTTGGTTCGGATTTGACATCCCAAAGATGCCCAACGGTCCTGGGCCACAAAGCTTGCACATCCGGCCGGCGAAAAATGGCATTGATTTCTCCGGTGTCTTTGATGGCATACAGAAACGGAATGCTTGGATTGCTTAATGCAAAAAGAGGCGAAAGCGTATTGCGCTTGAGGGAATCGAGCGAGCTTCCTGTACTGTCAGTCGCTTTACTAAGTTCTTTTTCCAGCGCGGACTTCGTGGTGTCTGTTTTCGCCTTCTTACTATCCGGATTAAGAGCTTTGGTCAGATCATCATTTTTAACTTTGGCTTCGGTAAGGCCCGAGGCCTTCTTTCTGTTTTGCTCTTTCAAGAGCATCTGATTGATGGCAAATAATGCCCGGTTGAGGGTGGGTTCGGTGGGCTCGACAATTTCCCAGAACTCAAGCCGTGCCACGCCCTGAAGAAGTTTCCGCACACGCTGGGGATTGTCGGCCCCCGGGATTTCGATTTGAATCCTCCCGGTCCCTTGCAGTTGCTGAACCGTAGGTTCGGAAGTTCCAAAATGGCTGATCCGTGCTTTTAGGATCGTATAGGATCGGTCGATGGCACCTTTGATTTCCGTTTTCAGGAATTTAAGTACCGCTTCATCACTGGCCGACATGCTGATCCTGTCCTTGGTCGACGAAGAAGCAAATAAAGGCGCCAGCTTGCTATTGGGGTTGGCGTCTTTATACGCTTTATAAAAGACAGAGCTGAAATTTTCGGGGTTTGAATTTTGAATTTTGCTGGCTTTCTGAAGGGCGGCTAAAAAGGCCGGATCCTGATTGTTACTGCTCAGGCTCTTAATAATGTCGGCCGGAGAAATTTCCAGGACGACGTGCATTCCCCCCTGTAAGTCAAGACCCAGACTCAATTCATTATCCTTCACTTCATGATAGGTATAATTCTTCCAGAAAAGATTATATACAGGTTGATTCCATACGGAATCCAGGTAGGCCTGTTTTTTGCCTAAGTCAACAGTTCCATTTTTGTCCGTAGCGAGGTCTATGGCTTTTTGCTGGACCTTCTGAGCCACAAACGTGAAGGACAAATAAAATAAGCAAAGTGCAGTGATGATGATTGTCAAGACGACAATGACTCCTTTGTTGCGCATAAAAGATAACGGTTAAGATAAAGACGGTAAATCGAGAAATGGAAAAATTAATGCTCTGACCGGAACATTAGCAATAAATCAATGATACAAAGCTAGGGCGCGTTGGGCGAGATAATGGCCCGGAATAATGTTTTAAAGTAAGAGGTAAAAATCCTTACCTCGGGGTATGTAGTCTTTTCCCTCTTTTGGGTAGAGATAAGGGATTTTAATAACGTGGGAATATTTTTATCTAAGGCCACTGTGGCGCTGGGAACCACTTCACCCGGGACATTGACAATTTTGGGATCCCCATGCCGATGGTCCCTTCTTTCTTCTTTCCCTTTTGAAAGGTTTTTTTCAACCGGATGGCAGAACGATTGAGAAAGCAGGATGATCATTACTGTGAGGATGCCTCCCATCATGATAAACGCTCTTGAAAATCTCTTGTGCATTAGGCCGGCCTCGTAAAGGACTACAAAAGTAGGGATTACCAGGTAATTTGCAACACCTCCAGCTTGGCCCGTAAAAATAGCACGAATACCTCTAATGACCTGTTGATAAGGCCGTTGTTTGGAACGACAAGGTCAGCGCGGTCTTTCAGGGGCTCAATGAGCGATTCATATACCGGCATGACATGGTATTGATAGCGATAGAGGACATCCTCCACGTCGTATCCCCGTTCCACCCGATCGCGTTTGACTCTTCGGCTCAGTTTTACATGGCTTTTGGCCTCCATAAATATGGTGAGATCGAGTTCCTTTCCTATCTCCTCAAAATACTGGATAAACAATCCCTCCACAACCAAAATAGGGGCAGCTTGCCAGACGAGCACTCTGGCTTCTGCCGAAGGATTGTTATACGTGTACTCCTTTTTTATAACCTCCTGTCCCGCTTTGAGTCTGAGCAAATCTGCCTGGAAAGCCGCGCGGTCAATGGACTCAGGAAGATCGAAATTTTCTATCCCATTCTCATCAACGCGTTGTTCCTCCCTGGATTTGTAGTAGTTGTCCTGTGATATGAAACAAATTTCGCCCGCTTTGAACCGAGAGGAAAGTTCTTGAAGGAAGTACGTCTTTCCGGATCCGCTCCCGCCGCTGATGCCGACCGTAAACGGTTTATTCATGCGCCAAATATAGGGACGTCGTTATCGCCGGGTTCTCCCGTAAGAACCCAGCGAGCTGATGAACTGCCATGGCCCTGTGGCTAAGTTTATTTTTTTCATCCAGTGTCATTTCGGCAAGTGTTTTAGAGGAGTTTTCTGGCAAGAACAATGGATCATAGCCAAATCCACCAGATCCTCTTTTTTCGTTAAGGATCACTCCGCGAAGGATTCCTTCAAACTGATGGAAACTCCCCGGCTGCATCAACGTTATCACAGTCTTGAACCGGGCTTTGCGATTGTTGACACCGTTCAGATTTTTGAGCAAAAACGCCATGTTGTCTTCGGCATTTCGCTGCGGACCTGCATAATGCGCCGTGTGAACGCCGGGTGCGTTTCCCAGAGCGTCGACTTCGAGTCCCGAGTCGTCGGCAAAACAAGAAACATGGAACTGATTAAAAACGTATTCCGCTTTTTGAAAAGAATTGCCCGCGAGCGTACTCTGCTCTTCAGGCAACTCCTCAGTGCAGCCTACATCTCGCAGACTAACCAATGAAAAACCAACTCCTAAAATGGCTTGTACCTCTTCAATTTTGTGGGCATTGTTGGTCGCAAAGCAAAGTTGCATTTCTAATTAAAAAAATTCAACTGAACATTATAGATCAGGTTGGCATTGGCCCCAATCGTTCCATCCGACGAGCCTGCCGGTCCATAGCCGAGGCCGGAAGGAATGTAAAGCGTGATGGTTCCCCCGGTATTGATGAACTGAACTCCAAGCTGGAAACCTTGAATGGTATTCGATAAAAGCACCTGAATACGTGACTCATCGGTAAATTCGGTTACCTGATAATAACCGTAATAGGCGAGAATGGAACCGGAATAGGTTACGGTAACGGTATTATCTGCCTCCGGATAGTCCCCGCTGCCGGGAGTATTGATCACATATCTCAAGCCGCTGGAGTCTTTAACCACGCCCTGAATATTTTGACTCTTCAGATAGTTATCAATGGTCTCCTTATCCTCCTTAAGTTGTGCATCGTCATCAAAGAGGTACATCGAATAGACCAGGATAGCGTTTCCCGGAACGATCCCATCGGGTGAGCCGCTTGTTCCATAACCTAAACCCGAGGGAACGTAAAGGGTGAACCGGCTTCCTTTGGGGATCAGTTGAAGCCCGTCCTCAATTCCCTTAATGAAATTATCTACTGGATAGACCTGAGGAGTTGAATCCTGAAGAAATACATTTCCATTGAGGAAACTTCCAATCAGACCGAGCGTGACCTTCCCACTTAAGACAGGTTTTATTCCCGTCCCCAATGAAGTAATCACATACCGGAGTCCATTCGTGTCTTTAACCGCAATGATATTCTGACTGGCTAAGTATTGATCAATAAGGCCATCATCTTTTTGTAGCTGTGCCGCATAGCTAAGTTGCGGGGTCTCCTTGTGGCACCCGGTGCAAAAGCAGATGACAATTGACAGTATGGAGATTATTTTTTTCAACCTATTTTATTGGAGGCTTATTGTCTTTCATGTCCTTAATGTCCAGCAATTCCATATCAAAAACCAGGATCGAATTCTCAACAATGTCCGCATTTCTTTTATTGGGTCCATAGGCAAGTGTGGAGGGGATATACACTGTTATTTTAGAACCTTTGTTCATCAGCGGAAAGGCCTCCTCCCACCCGGATATTACCCGATGGCCGCCCATTGCCGACTCGAATGGCTTATAGGGCCTGTTTTTTTGAAAGAGATTTTTTTCCTTGGCCACAGATTCAATGTTGGTGTCAAAATATTTCCCATTTAGTAAATACCCGGCGTAATTAATGCTGAGGAGTTGACCTTTCTCGGCAAAGGGTCCGGTACCAGGCTTGGTAACAATGTAACGAAGGCCACTGGCGGTTTTTTGTGCGACAATGTTTTTTTCTTTCAGGTAATTATCGATGATCACCGTGTCTTTTCCGAATTGTTCGGCACTTTCCTTCGATTGTTTATCCCTCAGCATTTTCTGGAACTTATCGCGGTCCATGATATCCCTGACCCCCAGGGCAAAAAAGAATTCACTTTTTGGATCCACTTTGGGAGGGAGTGGTGCGTGAAATGTTTTATCGAAAAGTTTCTGGGCTACGACGCTAAAGGTGATGCTGTCGCCTTTGGAGAGCTGGCGAAAGATTTCTTCAATACCCTCTTCCCGTTTTATTGCGGATGTGTCGGCAATCATTACTGTCGCCGGCGTCTTGACTTTTTTTGAATCGAACCAAGTGGAGTCTTTTGCATCCTTATATGTTAATGCCAGGACCAATACCTGAGTTGGTTTTGCGAGTATGCCATCACCTTTTCTCACTACTGTGTATTGAAACCCTTTGGGAGTTTCTTTTACATTTGAGCAGGCCATGCACAGCAGAAGCAAGCCAGTCAGCATTTTTAATTTACGTGTCATTGTTTTGGATTAAGGAGTTGAATTAAGTTGTTGTTTATACTGAGGTAATAGGTCTAAGAATTTCCTGAGGGTATCATCGAGGGAAAGGGAGGAAGTGCCA
>Ga0302326_10033762_pt1 | contig 10156 bp, 6 predicted proteins | sample Palsa_T0_3_FD_202264 | JGI IMG/M metagenome (GOLD analysis project Ga0302326, IMG submission 202264) | Peat permafrost microbial communities from Stordalen Mire near Abisko, Sweden - Palsa_T0_3 | ecosystem: Environmental > Terrestrial > Soil > Palsa > Peat permafrost | place: Sweden: Abisko...
CATCCAGGGGTCTCCGCTGGCCCGGGGCAGGTCGGTGTATTCGTGCAGCCCGCTGGTCATATACACCAGATGCTCGATCCGCAATCCATCGCCGTACTTGGCCGCATCCGGGATGTACTTGGATACGGGATCGGTGAGTGAGATCTTATGTTCGAGAATCAGGAGCGCAATCGCGGCACCGGTAAACTGCTTGGACAAAGACGCGAGATGAAACGCGGTCTCCGGCGTAATCGGAATACCATCGTCCAGGTTCGCAAGCCCATAGCCCCGGGACAGGGCAAAGTCACCGTCCTTAATGACGGCTACGGCGTATCCCGGGGATGCTTGTGGGCGAGCAAAGAGCCCATCGATCTCCGACTGTTGCGATGCGTTCAGCCATGAACTCCCACTGTGCTCGGAAAAGGCCGGAACGCGGTTCTGCGCGGCGGTGGGCCGTGGGCAAAGGCTCGTGGCTACAAGGAGAAGCAAGGAAAATGTCAGGACCTTCCGCCGATCTACCATTTGGCCTATAGTACAGCGTCGTCCTTTGTCTTGTTCCCGTTTGCTCCTGGCCACTGGCAATCTCGTCAGAGATACAACCGCTGTTCTGAGCGGATGACGGGCAAGTCGGAAATGATCCCAAGGTAAGGTTTGCCGACCATCCGGGAGTGTTTCTGCAATCGTTCGCGCCATTTCAAACTACGGGCAGATCCACTCCCGAAACGCGTTTGCATTCAGCCAGCAGTCGATCCTGCAGCTCCGGATGATGAGTAGCGGGATTCGGCGCCCGAAGCCGCATGTGGTAGAAGTATTCGCCCGTGACGGTTGCATTCGGGTCGTTGCTGACCGCGAGCCAGAGTTGGGTACGGTGTGCGGCGTCGATGTCATCCGGTGCGCCGGGACCTCCCATCTTCGTCGGTACCCAACCGGGTTCAAGCGCATTGGAGAGTACATCCGGCCAGAGACGAGCGATAGCGAAGGCCAGAAGCACATCGTGCAGTTTGGTATCCGAGTAGGCCTGTTGTCCTTGCCACGGGCGTTGCTCCCATACGAGATCCTCCAGACCTGCATCACCGTTCTGATGAAGGCCAGAACTCAGATAGACGAGACGCTTGGGCTTGTGAATGAGCGCGGTCAAGATATAGGGAGCGAGCGTATTGACCGCGAAGACATGCGGCAGGCCGTCTTCGGTCGCGATACGCCGAGGTTCCCTGTAACCAATACCTGCATTGTGAACCACTGCATCGAAGGAGCCGAGTGCGTTAACCTGTTCGGCCACGTTGCAGGTCTGAGCGATGCTGGTCAGATCGCCGGTTACGACAGTTTCCGCTCCGGGCACGGCGGACATCGCTTCCCGTCCCCGCTCCTCGTTACGAGCGTGCAGAACTACGCTGTGCCCTTGCTCGATGAGGAGTTGTGCCGCCATTCGGCCGAGCCCATCGGAAGAACCTGTGATGAATACACGAGACATGATGTCTCCCTCCATTTGTATTCCTAACAATGCGTGGTTGCACTTCTTTCTTACTTGCTCTCCTGTTGGACTAGAAACCTGAGCACGGTTTCGAGTTCGATCGCTCCTTTCAGCGACCCGGCCTCGCCACTCTCGAACTCGATCCAGCCCTCGTTGAATCCATCGAGCATCTGCATGCGCGGTTCGGGATTCGTCGTCCCCTGGGAGCGGAAGATCTCTTCCCAGGTTGAGCGTGGAATCGCTTTTTCGTTAACCGGACGACCGAGTACCTTGGAAAAGGTAGTCCCGAGTTCCATGGGTGTTACCCGATGCGGTCCCTCCAACTCCACTACGCGGCGACCCGGCCAATCTTGCTGCAGTAGCTCAGCGGCAACACGCCCAATGTCTTCCGTTGCGACCATTGGCACCGGCTTCTCAAGCGGCTGCAGGAAACTGTTGATGGTGCCGCTATCGCGCGCAGAGGCGACATCCAGGATTGAGTTCTCCATAAACCATGCGGCACGCAGAAACGCGATTGGCATGGGCAGCGTTTCGAATCCCCGCTCCATGATGCCGAGCTGCGTCAGCAGGTTCGGCTGAGTCGCCTGTGCGCCGATCGTCGAAAGAGCCACCACTCTGCCAGGCTTGGCCTGGAGCAATGCGGACCTCAGCGCAGAGACCATCGCCCTCACTTCAGGAAACCCAGGCGTCGGATTGAAGTTTGGAGGCAGCAGCACAAAGACACCCTTCGTTCCCGAGAAGGCTCGTGTCAGCGATTCTGCATCACCCATATCCGCTACAGCTATCTCGCAGCCGCGCTCCGCCCAGCACGCACCCTTATTTCGATCCCGCACGACAGCGCGAACTGGCTGTTCAGCAGCAAGCAGTCTCCGCGCCGTCTCTCCGCCGACCTTGCCCGTAATTCCAGTGATTGCAAACATCGTGCTCTCCCTTCAAAGTTGATCTACGTTCTATAAGACTCCAGAAACGAGCATTCCATTCATACATGTATGCCAAGACATATATGATTTATAGTCATCAAGCATGACCGCAGACACGCGCATCCTCGGAGGGGTCAACACGCTTGCCGCAGTGGTAGAGTCGGGCAGCTTCGTGAAGGCGGCAGAAGCTCTGGGAGTTACCCAGTCCGCCGTGAGCCGTGCCGTAAGCCGTCTTGAAACCCGCCTCGGTATCCGGCTTCTCCATCGCACGACCCGCTCGGTAAAACTGACAGCCGAGGGCCAGCGCTTCTACGAAGAAATAGCACCGATGCTTTGCGGTATTCGGGACGCGGTGACGTCAGCCACTGGCGCTGCAGCCGTGGTTAGTGGACGTCTGCGTGTAAACATCGACCCGTTTGTTTCCAGGCTGCTGCTTGCACCGCAGATCGGATCTTTCCTGAACCGCTACCCGGAGTTGTCCCTCGAACTAATAACGCGAGACTCGCTTGGCGACTTGATAGGTGAGGGGTTCGATGTGGCGGTACGCTTTGGAGACCCGCCCACTTCCTCCCTCGTAGTCCGCAAAGTGCTGGAGACCCGTATTCTGACCGTTGCCGCACCCAGCTACATCGAGAGACATGGCCGACCCACGAAGCCTTCAGAACTAAGCCGTCACCATTGCATTCAGTTTCGGAATCCTGCCACGGGCCAGCCATTCGAATGGGAGTTTCATCGGGGCCGGAAGATCGTTCCAGTCAAGACCAGCGGCCGCCTCTTGCTTACTGACGTCGGCACAATGCTGGGTGCGTGCATTGCAGGTGTCGGCATCGCTCAAGTGATGGCGCTGGGTATTCAGGACCTGCTGGACGATGGCCAGCTCGTGGAACTTTTTCCCGACTGGCCAGAGGAGAAGTTCCCGCTCTTTGCGCTCTATCCTTCGCGGACTCTGCCACCAGCCAAACTGCGTGCCTTTCTCGACTTCGTGTGGAAAGTGGCACCACCGCAAATGACATGAAGCTCCCGGAGCGAAAGCGCTCAGAAGGTACCACAATCCTTCGGCGGCGAGAGAGTGAGCGCATCTGCCAAGCTCCTTCCGTGCCGAGCTTAGCGCTGAACCCAAGCGTTACCACAGACCGAAATGGTGCAGCAAGCAATTTCTCCCCCTCTTGCTGCGATTTATCCCGAGTGACGGACTACCCTTACCTAATCCGGCAAGGTGAGGTTTGCCGACAACTCGCTCGGAGGCTTCATCCACGGCGGTGCTTTCAAGGGAAAAACGTTAACGACGCCCGCAACAGTGCGATGCGCGCAGCCGCAAGAGGCGATATAATGGGTGCGAACGTGGAGTTAGCGGAGGTGGGCCCATGGCTTCGCCTCGCGAATCCAAAGGTTCAACGAAAATCATCGTCCCGGCGCCGATTGAACAGAAATCGCAGCGCACTCGGGATTCTACGCGTCCACGTCTAGATTCCAAGCGCAGCCGGGAGTTCGACCCCCAAGCATTCCTTGCCACCATCGGCGAAGGCAGGAAAGCTTTGCGCTTTCCGAAAAAGCAAACCATCTTCGCGCAAGGGAGTTCCGCGGACGCAGTGTTTTATCTGCAGACAGGCAAGGTAAGACTCACCGTTGTCTCCAAGGAGGGCAAGGAAGCCACAATCGGCATTTTAAGTGACGGGAGTTTCTTCGGCGAAGGTTCGCTTGCGGGCCAACCTCTTCGCATGGGCTCTGCAACCGCAATGACGGATTGTGCTGTTCTGAGAATTGAGAAAAGAGCCATGGTGGACACGCTTCACCGGGAACACACCCTTTCCGATCTGTTCGTCGCATATTTGTTGACGCGGAACATTCGATACGAAGAGGATCTGGTTGACCAACTGTTTAATTCCAGCGAGAAAAGGTTAGCCCGTGTCCTTCTTATGCTCGCTCATTTCGGCAAGGAGGGAAAGCCTGAATCAGTGATCCCCAAGATCAGTCAGGAGACGCTGGCAGAGATGGTGGGCACGACTCGCTCGCGGGTTAGCTTTTTCATGAACAAGTTCAGGAAGTTGGGCTTCATTCGCTACAACGGTGAGCTTGAAGTTCACAGTTCACTTCTCAGCGTCGTTCTCCACGACTAGCGGGCCGCGTCCTCCGAATTGCGGGACAGAGGCTAAACAATGATCTAGGGTGGCGACCGCACCGACAGAATCCGACGAAGCAGGAGGGCAGTGTCCTAATAGTGCGTTGCTAGGATTTCTGTTTGGCTAGTTGGCCTTCAGGCTGTTTGATTCGGTCAGCCAAGACTTCTGCCTGTCGGGCGGTTCTCTTGGCTCTGTCCGCTAGCGCGGCAGCCTCTTCCCTGAGTTCTTCGATTTCGCTCCGCAAGGATACCGAACGATCTTCTCTAGCTTCTCTAGCCATAGGAAGGCATCGTACTCCCCAGCTAACCCTTCCGGGAAGCGTTGTTGGGCGCTTTCTTCTTAGCGGATCGAGCTGATTTGGCCTTAGAGGCGGCAGCCTTGGCGCGCTCGACTGTGATTGTTTTGTATAGCGTCCGTTTCGCCATGCCGGGCATTTTGTTAATCTGCTGAGAAATCTCGCAATACAGGGAATCCTGTAAAAAGGAATTCGGGGGTCGAGCTCCTAACTGCGTCGCTGGTTGCAGTGGAGAAAATGTGAGAAGAGTCTGAGGAATCCATCCCGAAACCTACTCCCAAAGGAAAGCCCAAATCTAAACGGCAAGCGTAAATTGTGCCACAACAGAGCCGTTTTGTTGAAATTATCCCCCGCGCTTGTTCGAGGCCGCCACCAGCGCAGCCAGCGCACTGTTAGGTCGCTGCCAACCACGCGCACACCCTATCCGAGCGACTCTTAAACGCGTAACATTAGGTTGAACATTTCACGTCCAGATGTCACGGGAATTTTGCATGGTAACTACTCTTACCTAATCCGGTAAGGTAAGGTTTGCCGACTAACCGGGAGCTAGTCGATTCGTGGACACAAGCGCGTTTCACGGTAGGATAAGCAGTTGTTCTGCATCCTCGGCCTGGCGACGCTGGATTCCTCACTTCTTTTCCGTGAGATCGGCAGCCCAATTCGCGATGAGGTTCAGCGCTGAAAGCGACATCGTTTCTTCAATCTCGTTGTATTCGTTCGGGCCACCGGTCCTGGCTTGCTGCATGAGATGATTCTTGCCTGGCAACACCACAACCATGGCTCCGGGATTGTTCCTGAGCGCGTCGATTACCGCGAATGAATCTTCATCGGCGGGGACCTGCACATCCAGCGATCCGTAAATTGCCAGCACCGGCACGGTAAGCCGACCGAGCGTGAGGGCGGGGTCATAGGCGAGGAAAGACCGATACCAGGCGGTGGTATCGTCATGCGCCAGGCTTTTGGCTTCGTTCTGATCTACTAGCTTGTCTTTGACGCCTTCCGCGACGATATCTTCGGCAGGCTTATGAGCAGATGCATCGGACGGAGCCGCAAGGATCGCGGCGTATAGCTTCTGGTCGAAGACCCTACGGCGAGCGATGTAGTCCTCAGGCGCACCGTACGCTTTCGCTGTCATGGCGGACTGCAGGACGAACAGCTTATCGCCGCGTAAGGCTGGGCCAGCGATCATCACGACGAACGCGACATCCTTATCCGACGCCGCTACCATCGGCGCGATGACTCCGCCTTCGGAGTGGCCCAGAATGCCCACATGGCTTGAATCGATGCCGGGTTGGGTGCGCAGCCAGGTGATCGCAGCCTCCGCATCGGAGGCGAAGTCTGCCGTGGTCGCGGAATCGAAGTCACCGGTCGAGCCACCGACGCCGCGTTTGTCATAGCGCAGGACGGCAAAGCCCCTGCGGCTTAGAGCGTCCGTAAGCACGACGAAAACCTTGTGGCCCCAGACGTCTTCGTCTCGCGTGTTATGCCCTGTACCGGAAACGAGCACGATGGCTGGAAAGGGGCCGGTACCTTGCGGTATCGTGAGCGTGCCAGCCAGGCGGTTAGGCGTCGCGGCGTTGTCGAATACGACATTTCTCTGACGATAGGGCAGCGGGCCGGCGGCAATCGCCGCTTCCTGCGGCCGCTTGTGAACGGCGGGAGCGAGATCCGCCGCAATCGCACGCTTGAGCGTGAGCGGATACACCTGCTGGAAAGTCATGTTGCCCGTCCATGCATTTTCCTCCGCACTCCAGGCACCGTCATACCTCAGACTGAGTTTGGTGACTGCGAAGTGCAGGTTCGAACCATCGGACACGACCTCATCCAAATCGGTCCGATTGCCGCTGGGGTTTGTCAGATAGCCGGTGTACGCGGAACTCGACCTCGCGATGTGAATACGGACTTTGAAGCCTGCGCTGAGCTGCCCAACCCAGTCTCCCGCGGCGTCTTCCGCGTGCGCGGGAATATGAAGCAGCAAAAGAAGAACCGTCAACAGGCACGCCATGCGGTTTGTTGACTTCATGCTTGTAGGATACGGGCTTTCCTTCAGTATTGTTCCTATTAGTGGCGGAACATCACCGAAGCGACAGCAAACAGCCGCTACGGTCAGTACTGACAAGTCGGCGAGTGTTTACCAATTTTCGATTTGGGCCGCGCATTGCGCCCTAGTCACGGGCAAACAGGAAGTTATCCCCAACAACCCGAGCGGAAATAGGCTCTTAGCTCCGGTGGTCAAAAAGGGTTCTCCCGCAGCAGCCGCAAGTGGATGATTCGATTGATCGACGAATCTCCGTTCGGGGTGGTCACGCGGGTATACCTTGTTGACCACATTGACCACGGGTAGTGCACCAAGATCCTCGGTGCCCCCCCATGCTGAAAGCGCGCTGCCTCACGCCGTGCAAACCGCGATCTAACGCTGTCCCGGAATCTACAGAAGGGAACATGGAGGTACAGGCCCACCTCTTGTGGATCCGGCGCGAGGCTTTCATGCTGACGGTATGGTCGTAAAGTCACTTTCCGATACGTTGTTGTGTTTCAAAACATGCGTGATCATGAGAGCCGATAACACCTCCCAGCTCGTAGACGAATATCGTCCACTTGCACCGTTTCCTTTTCGATGTCCTGGTAAGGTACGAAACCTCCGCCCGAACTGCGGCGCTCGACCGATTGCTTATCCAGGGTGCGATTGCCGCTATGAGTGTGACTTTCGGTGGTGCGTATGCGTTCCGCATTCTCACTGGTCGAGTCGGTAGTGGCCGTCCAGGACTTGTTCTCTTCGTCGCCTTGGGAATCGAGTGTTTGCGCCCAGAGCGCGAGACTAGAACAAAAATATGCCGCGATCGTGAGCAGCATGAGCGGGCTCAAACACATACCAACGGACGAACGATAACGACCGTTGCTACTTAGACGGCCGGCGCTTACGGATCGCCCATGTTCATACCGTTCGGAAATGCTTGTAGTCGGCACATCCATATTTTCTCCCTGCGGACATTCGGTGTCCAGCGACGCGGAATAAGAAACGAGCTTCGAGGAAATTAATCCTGACAAGTGGGCATGTCGAGCGGTCGCAGGCGATGCAAGAAGCCCTCTCACTGGTGCGAGGAAACCTCTTCCCGAATCTTAGTCGATTGTCCCGGCATTAGGATTGTCATGGCATCACGATTGTTCCGGCATTACGAGACCACGGTTCGATTGTCTGACTGCACGCCAGGCAAGCAGTCACGTGCTAAACGAACTCGGTCATGAGCCGCATTCGAAGCTGACCACTTCCAGCCACAGAATCGCCAGCCATTCGCCTTTCGAAGTATCGTCCAAACCGAACAGGTTAGCGCGACTGCATGGCAGCCATGCAGTCCTTAGGATTCTCTGAAGTAATTGATTCCGTGCAACTTACGGAAACGGCGCCTCTTGCGCGACCAAAACCTGTACCGAGGGTTCGAATGTCTTGCTCTCCGCCACGCAGTCTGAAGTGCAGAGAAAATCCGTCAGGATCGCTCTGGAAATTGCCGAAAATGGGCGTAATTTCGTATTCTCGCGCTGAAACCGGACCGGAGAAAATGTCCTTCTTATTGCTGCCGGCAGCCTTTTGCAGCCTTTTGGCAGATGAGCAGTCCGGTTTCACGGGTGCCAGTCAAGCGAATGCAATGCGATCACAAAGCGATGTTGTGGCGAAGGCGACTTGACTTTGGCACCATCGGTGCGCGGTCCATATAAAATTCGGAAAGAGATCAAACTCAATGGGCTTGTGGGGTGGGCGCCTTCATCAATTCCACAAACATCTTGTTGCTTAGTATTTATCGCACCGTTCCATTCACATTCGCCGCCCGATCCGTGTGCGTCAAAGCTGGGGCGCGCACCTTGCGATGCGACGCCCCGATTACTTCCTCAACTACGGGTTAACGTCGCGACCATCGTAAGCAACTTGCGGTCCCAGGTTCCTAGGGTCGAAATCGTCAAAATGGTTAACGCATTTGAAGTTGGACGCGTTGTTTGGATCGCCCGTTCCTTTATACTCGCCGCGTTTCGGATAGGGGCACAGCGGCCTCTGGAATTGGACGCCTTGCGCCGGAGTGTTGTTCACGTAATGTGTGCCGATAATCTTCTCAGGCGCGATTCCCCCCTCTACCCAGAGTTCCAGGGCCTTTAACACGTCGTGGTCAGCATCGATCACCGGCCCATTGCTGGAGCCGTTTCCAAACGCGTTGGGACCGGCTCCGCCGCTGCAATGCGCCATGCCGGGCACCATGAAGACGCGGTAGAAGTCATGAACATCGCCCATGGTGCGCTCAACCGCCCGATAGTAGTTGAGGCCATTCTCGGGTGCGATTGCGGTGTCGTTCCATCCGGCATACTGGATCATCTTGCCGCCCTGGCCCTTGAACGGTCTCAGGTCGGGGTTGACGGAACTGAGGATGGGCTGGAGGGTCTTGCGGGTAATGGCGTCCTGCTTGTCCACGTCTACGCCGAGATAGTTGCAGGTTGTAACCCCCAGAAACAGGTCACAGGTGAAACCATAGCCGAGAACGGCCTGTAAGGCTCCGTCAGCCGGAGGCGCAGCGGGGGAAGTTCCGGAAATCCAGCTGGACCAACCGCCAGCGACCTCGCCGCCCGGCTCATAACCGGGGAAGAGCAACTGGCCATTGTGGTTGTGAGGCCCAGAATAGATTTTTCTCGCTGCTTCGACCTGAGCCGGCGTCAGACAAGTGCTGGAATCCTGGCCGGCCTTGCACTCGGCAACTTGCGGATCGAAAAAGCACTGCCGTGGGTCACTGAGGAATGCATCGGTCGCCACGCCGCCATCTATGCCGACACATTGAGCAAGCGCCGCGTTAGTGAGCAGGGGGAACTGGCTGGCTGGAATGTAGGCGTTTGGAACGCCGTTGGTCTGCGGACCGTTGAGGGTCACCTCCATGTCATAGAGATAGGATGAGCCGAACTCTCCAATCTGGTCGTTGACGGGCGATCCCACAATGATACCGTCGAAGTCGTCGGGGTAGAGTTGCGCTTCCTTCAACGCTTCCTTGCCTCCGTCCGAGCAGCCCACAAAGTAAGAGTAGCTGGGAGCATGGCCCTTGAGCGCTTCGACGATGGCCTTCGAGTCATCGGTCGTCACCTTAATGGCACGGTATCCATAGTCGAGCAGGACATCCATGTTCCCGATGAAAGCTGGAGCTCCAGCCGGCGGACCGGAAGTTCCGTCATCGGTTGAGGCAGTAGCATAGCCGCGCGAGACGCCGGTGGCGATGGCGGAATACTCAATCGAACCAGCGAAGCCGCCGTTGCCGACCTGCTGGTACTTGCCATTCCAGCTTCCATCGGTCGGTATCCAAACTTCGAAATGGATGTCCGACATCGGACCTGGCTTGACCGT